>Ga0335076_10000136_pt1 | contig 59563 bp, 48 predicted proteins | sample Lox_Sample_25_FD_206717 | JGI IMG/M metagenome (GOLD analysis project Ga0335076, IMG submission 206717) | Soil microbial communities from Loxahatchee National Wildlife Refuge, Florida, United States - Lox_Sample_2.5 | ecosystem: Environmental > Terrestrial > Soil > Wetlands | place: USA... | reverse complement strand
ACCCGGAAAACACGGTTTATTCGATCAAGCGTTTCATGGGACGCCGCTACGAAGAAGTCGGCAACGAAATGAAGCGCGTGCCCTACAAAGTTGTCAAGGGGCAGCACGATGACGCGCGCGTGGAAATTTCCGGAAAGGTGTATAGCCCGCCGGAAATTTCCGCGATGATTCTTGGCAAGCTAAAAGCGGCGGCTGAGGATTTTCTCGGCGAGAAAGTGACCAAGGCCGTCATCACCGTGCCTGCGTACTTCAACGACGCTCAACGCCAGGCCACCAAGCAGGCCGGCGAGATTGCGGGCATGGAGGTCGTCCGCATCATCAACGAGCCGACCGCAGCGGCGCTCGCCTATGGCCTGGATAAGAAAAGCGACGAGACCATCGCCGTGTACGACCTCGGCGGCGGCACGTTCGATATCTCCGTGTTGGAAGTTGGTAGCGGAGTGGTGGAAGTGAAGTCCACCAATGGTGATACGCACCTCGGCGGCGACGACGTGGATCAGCGCATTGTGGATTGGCTGATTGACGAGTTCAAGAAAGCCAACAACATTGACCTGAGCAAGGACCGCATGGCTCTGCAGCGTCTGAAGGAAGCCGCGGAAAAAGCCAAGATCGAGCTTTCGCAGATGATGGAGACGGAGATCAATCTCCCGTTCATCACCGCGGGCGCGAATGGCCCGATCCACATGCAGGAGAAGCTGACGCGGACTCGTCTCGAGCAGTTGATGAGCGATCTGCTCGACCGTTCGATGAAGCCCGTTCAGCAAGCACTGGAAGACGCCAAGCTTTCCCCGAGCGACATTCAGGAAGTGGTGCTCGTCGGAGGATCCACGCGAATTCCCAAAGTGCAATCGCTGGTGCGCAATTTCTTCGGCGGAAAAGAGCCTCACAAGGGCGTGAATCCGGACGAAGTGGTTGCGGTCGGGGCGGCCATTCAGGGCGCGGTGCTCGCGGGAGAAGTGAAGGACATCCTGCTTCTGGACGTCACGCCACTTTCACTGGGCGTGGAAACGCTTGGCGGCGTAATGACCGTGCAGATTCCGCGCAATACCACGATCCCCACGCGCAAGGTGGAAACCTATTCGACAGCTTCCGACAATCAGTCGAGCGTTGAAATCCACGTGCTCCAGGGCGAGCGCAAGTTCGCCAAGGACAACCGTTCCCTCGGAATGTTCCGGCTGGACGGGATTCCGCCTGCGCCGCGCGGCATGCCGCAGGTCGAAGTGACCTTCGACATCGACGCCAACGGCATCCTGAACGTGACCGCCAAGGACAAGGCCACGAACAAGGAGCAGAAGATCACCATCCAGTCTTCCACCGGCTTGACCAAGGAAGAAGCAGAGAAGATGCGCGTGGAGGCCGAATCGCACATCGAGGACGACCGCCGCAGAATGGAAGAGGTAGAGTCTCGCAATCGTTTGGACGGCATGGTCTATCAGGCGGAAAAAACCATCCGCGAAAACCGCGAGAAGCTGCCCGAAGCGGACGTCAAGGCCGCGGAAGAGGCATTGGACGACGCCAAGAAGGCCATAAACGAAGGCGGCACCGCGCGTCTGCGCTCCGCCAGCGAAAACGTTGAGCGCGCTCTGCACAAGCTTGCGGAAACGCTCTACAAGGCTGGCCAGGCGGCAGGCCAGGAGCAAGCCGGCGCCGCAGATGCCGGTGCAGGCTCGAGCGGCGGGTCCACATCAAGCGGGAGCGCACCGGGCGGATCGAAGCCCGGCGACGTGATTGACGCCGAATACGTGGACGTGGACGACAGTAAGAAGCCGAATTAAGGTGAGGCCGAATAAGGGCGCAGAACACTGCGCCCTTATTCTTGTTTCTTGAGGGCTAGATGCCTACGACAACAAAATCCGATTATTACGAACTCCTTGGTGTGCCGCGCAAAGCGACCGCCAAGGACATTCGCACCGCATTTCGAAAACTGGCGCGCAAATATCACCCGGATCTGAATCCCGGAGACAAATCCGCCGAGGAAAAATTCAAGCAGTTGCAGGAAGCCTACGACGTTCTTTCCGACACGAAGAAGCGCCAGATGTACGACCAGTATGGCTTCTACAGCGAGAACATGCCTCCGGGCGGCTACGCTCCAGGTGCCGAGGGCGGCGGCTCGCAAGGTGTCAATTTCGATTTTGGCGGTTTTGATTTCGGCGGAGCGGGGGGAGCCGGCGGAGGTTCCAGCTTCCGAGATCTTTTCGGCCAGTTTTTCGGCGGGCGCGGGCGTGGCCACGGCGCCGATTTTGAGCCGGAATCCGAACCCGGCGGCGACCTGGAATATCAGATTGAAGTTGATTTCTGGGATGCCGTGCGCGGCGCCGTAAAGAAATTGCAAATCACGCGCTTGGACATTTGCGAAACCTGCCATGGCACGGGCTACGTCGGTACGCCGCAAACTTGCACCGTCTGCGGCGGCACGGGCACGATTCAGCAGGCGGCGGGCAAAATGCGCTTCAACGTGCCCTGCATGCGTTGCGGCGGCACGGGAAAACTCCGCACCGCCTGCAAAACCTGCGGCGGCGAAGGTCGCGTGCGGCGTGTGGAGACGATTGACGTGCGCATTCCTGCGGGTGTCGCCGATGGCGGCCGCGTCCGCGTTCCCGGAAAAGGCAACGCTGGAACCGCCGGGGCTTCACCCGGAGATTTGTATTTGCACGTCAAAGTGAAGCCTCACCCGTTTTTCGAGCGCCGCGGGAATGACATTTATACAAAAATCCCCGTGACCGTCAGCGAAGCGACTCTCGGCGCGAAAGTCGAAGTCCCCACGATTGACGGCCGCGCCGTTGTGCGCATCCCCCCCGGAACCAACAGCGGCAAGACGCTGCGATTGCGCGAAAAAGGCGTCCCCAGCGCCCGCAATGGCGCGCGTGGCGATCAGTACGTGGAAATTCAGGTGGTCGTGCCGCAACCCACCGACGAACGTGTCCGCAACTTGATCAAGGAACTCGAGACGGTCGCGCCAGAGGATCCGCGCAAGGATTTGTTTGCGAAGGCAGGAGTTTGAGCGAATCAGCCATGCCACCCAAAGCCAAAAAACGCGCCCGGGCGGGCTACATGATCAGCGCCGTGGCGGAGCTCTACAAACTGCATCCGCAAACGCTGCGCCTCTACGAACGTGTCGGCTTGCTCAAGCCTTCGCGTTCGCAGGGCAATACGCGTCTCTACACGGACGATGATCTCCAGCGGCTCGATATCATTCTCACTCTGGCCCGCGACATGGGCGTGAATCTCGCAGGTATTGAGATCATCCTCAATATGCGCGAGAAAATGGTCGAAATGGAAAAACAGATGACCGAGTTCGCCTCGGCCGTCCAGCAGGAACTGGCACGCGTGGCTTCCCGCGGCGAAGAGGAACGTTCCTCACGCCATGCGATCGTTCCGGCAAAACCACGTCTGGTCAAGTAGACGTCGTACCTTGGAGATTTATTCCGAGTCTCCCGATCCACACGATTCCACAACACGACCCTCTTGCCCCGTTCCTTCCTCAACCGTATCCTAGCTTCGCAATGCCTCTCGAAAATTGCCCACTCTGCCGCGGCACCGGCTGGAAAATGGTTCCCCGCCCCGATGGCGCCGGCAACGTCGCCGTTGCTTGCGATTGTGGCATGGAGGATCGCGCCCAACGTGCGATGGAACGCGCCCGCATTCCCGCGCGTTACGAGCATTGCGACTTTGAAAGTTTCAGCACCGATGTGGGTGTCACGCCTCAGCAAACGCAATCTCTGCAGCAGGCAAAACTCTCCGCACAGGCTTTCGTTCGCGATTATCCCGGCGCCACCGAAAAAGGGCTTCTCCTTCTTGGTCCTTCCGGGGTCGGCAAAACCCATCTCGCTGTTGCGGCCCTGAAGGAGCTGATCCGCCGCGGCCATGGCGGCCTCTTCTGCGATTACCGCGAACTCCTCAAGGAAATCCAGGCCAGCTACAATCCCGCGAGCGAATCCACGGAAATGGGTGTCCTCGAGCCGAATCGTACGGCGGAGATTCTCGTGCTGGACGATCTCGGTGCCAGCAAGCCTTCCGCGTGGGTGCTGGATATCATCGGCCTGGTCCTCAACTCGCGCTACAACGAGCGCCGCGTCACGCTTCTCACCGCGAACTACTTCGACGAATCCGCATCCGGTGAACCGCCCGCTCAACTCCCTGGTGGCCGCCGCATTACGGTGAAGGAAGACACTCTCGCCGACCGCATTGGCGCCCGCATGCGCTCCCGCCTCTATGAAATGTGCCGCACCGTCGAAGTCTCCGCGCCCGACTTCCGCCGCGAAGTCCGCCAATCCACCCGCGCCGGCGCGTAGTCCCCCAACTTCGGTTTCATTGACAGGCACGCGCGGCGGCGCGTATTCTTAGTCCTGTTGCAGCGTTCATTACGCCCGCAGCATCTTGAGCGAGTGAAAGCGGCCGCAAAACGGCCGCCTGTCCCGAATCTGCTTCGTGAACCGGTCTGGGGTGGCCGAAACGCGACTGCCCCTGCAAGGCGTGAAGCAGTGACCTTGCATCAAACCCCGACAGGGATTCCGCAAGGAATGACTCTTGAAGAAGCGGCCGCTTTGCGGCCAAACGAAACCAAGGGATAAGCTCCCGGAGGCCACCCAACATGTTTTCTGACAACGACAACCCCGTATCCGCGGCTGCTACGGCTCCCGCAACAGAAGCGCAATCCGAACCCGAAATGCACAACGCGGCACAAGAAGAAACCCAGGCAGAGTCTGCTCCCCCTCCCGAAGTCCATTCCGAATCCGAGGGCTCCTCCAGGGACGCCTCCTCCGCGCACGCGGAAGCGGAATCTCACGCGGCGCAGTCCGCCGTGGACGCCGAAGCCGCCGCTGCCGCCGAGGAAGCTGCTGGCTCCGAAGAGATGAGCAAGCTCATGGAGCAGTACGGCGAGCCGCAGGAAGCGCCGGCGCAAAACGAGATTGTCGAAGTCAAGGTCGTTGCCTACACCGAGCAGGGCGTTGTCGTAGACCTCGGCGAAAAAACCGAGGGCCTGATTCCGGCGCAGGAATTTACGGACACGGAAATTCCCCGCCCCGATCCCAACGCCACGATCGAAGTCCAACGCACCGGCGAACGCAAGGAAGGCTACGTCATCGTTTCCTACCAGCGCGTGCTGCGCCGCCGCATGTGGGAGAAGCTTGAGGCCGCGTTCAAGAATAAGGAAACCGTCAACGGGAAAGTTGTGGACCGCATCAAGGGCGGCGTGGTCGTGGACGTCGGCGTTCGCGCCTTTCTTCCCGGATCCCAATATGATTTGCGTCCCACGCAGAATCTTGACGCGCTCCTCGGCCAGGAAGTCCAGGTGCGCATCACCAAGCTGAATCGCCGCCGCGGCAACGTCGTGGTCAGCCGGCGCGCGATCCTTGAGGAAGAGCTCCATGCCAAGCGCGCTGGGCTCATGGAAAAGTTGAGCGAAGGCCAGGTGATCCACGGCACTGTGAAAAACGTCACGGAGTACGGCGCCTTTGTGGACCTTGGCGGTATTGACGGCCTTCTGCATCTCACGGATCTGAGCTGGGGCCGCATCAAGCACCCTTCCGACGTCGTCAAGCCGGAGCAGGAGCTCGATGTCATTATTTTGAAATTCGACAAGGAAAAGCAGCGCGTTTCCCTCGGCCTCAAGCAGCTCATGAAGGATCCCTGGATTGACGCCGCCGAGAAATATCCCGCGGGCGGCAAGTATCAGGGCAAAGTCGTCGGCGTAGTGGACTACGGCGTCTTCGTCGAGCTCGAACAGGGCATCGAAGGCCTTGTACACGTCACCGAACTTTCCTGGTCCAAGAAAACGCAGCATCCTTCGAAACTGGTGAAAGTCGGCGACGTCGTGGACGTCGTCGTTCTGGACATCAAGCCGAGCGATCGCCGCGTCTCCCTGGGCATGAAGCAGGCACAGCCTGATCCCTGGCTCCTCACCGCGGAGAAATATCCCATCGGCACCGTCTTAACGGGAAAAGTACGAAACATCGTCGAGTTCGGCGCGTTTATCGAGATTGAGGACGGCTTCGATGGCCTGGTTCACGTCAGCGATGTCAGTTGGACCGGTCGCGTGAAGAATCCCCACGAAGTCTTCAAGAAGGGCGAGCCCGTCACCGCCAAAGTGCTGAAGATTGATCCGGAAAATCGCCGCGTGTCGCTGGGCATGAAGCAGGTCAACGATATCTGGGGCGACTGGTTCAAGCAGCATAAGGTCGGACAGATCGTGAAGGGCAAGGTTTCGCGCCTCGCCACCTTCGGCGCTTTCGTCGAGCTTGGCGACAACATCGAGGGCCTCTGCCACAACACGGAGATTCTCGAGCGCCGCGGCCGCGATGACGGCAGCTTCGCCCGCACGACCACCGGCCCGCTCAAGAATATCGGTCCTCTCGAAGCCGGCAAGGAGTACGATTTCAAGATCGTCAAGATCAGCCAGGAGTCGCGCCGCATCGGCTTGAGCTTTAAAGCGGCCGTCAAGCAGCAGGAGCGCAAGGAGATCGAGCAGTATCACAAGACTTCGCGTTCCTCCTCGACGGCTACGATCGGAGATGCGATCCAGTCGAAATTATCGTCTTCGCGCTGAACGGTTTTCACGGTTCTTGGAGCTGGTTTAGTAAATGGGCCTGTTCGCCCGGCGGGACCGGCCTGAAAATTTCGTTTTACCTCAGGGCCAATTTAGTGATAGGAAGAGGGGCAACCAAGCGGGTGGAAAGCCTTTAAGACGTTCCGCGTCATCAGGTTGTGGGACGCGAACGCCCCCGCAACCAGGTGTTTGTGGGAATGGTTTTTCAGGTACTCGCTCCACCGCGTGAAGAGGCATGCGCACGATGACCAATCAACCGACATTGACCAAAGCCGATTTGATCGAAGAAGTTCTCAAGGTCACCGAGCTTCCCCGCAAGGAATCGGAAATCATCGTCGAAACGGTTTTTGAGAGCATCATCGAGGCTCTGCAGAAGGGCGACAAGATCGAAATTCGCGGCTTCGGCAGCTTTCGCACGCGCCAGCGCCGTGGCCGCGTCGGACGCAATCCCAAGACCGGCGCCAAAGTCACCGTCCCGCCCAAGAAGATTCCCTTCTTTAAACCCAGCAAGGAACTCAAGGATTTTGTGAATAGCGCCGAAGCCGCCGCCATGACCGCGGCTGCCGAAGCTGCTGCTTCCGCCTCCGCTGAAGCCGCCAAATCCTGACCGGATCTCCAAATCTGCGCTATCCTGTCCGCGCGCATTTTGTTCCAAGGCGCTTCACTCGATGGACTATCTTTGGACTCCCTGGCGCTATCAATACATGGCCCAAGCCGCTTCCGGAAGCTTGCCCTCTTGCATCTTCTGCGATGCCGTTGACCGCAACAACGATTCCGAAACGTTCATCGTCCTCCGCGCCGCGAAGTCCTTCATTATTCTCAACCGCTTTCCCTACACCTCTGGCCACGTCATGGTCGTTCCCTACGCGCATGTTGCCGAGCTCGGCCTTTGCGACGCCGAAACTCTCTCCGAAATCATGCGCTTGGCGCAGAAAGTCGAAGTCGCCTTCCGGCAGCTCTACAAGCCTGACGGCATGAACCTGGGCATGAATCTCGGCCGCGCTGCCGGCGCTGGCGTTGCCGGTCATCTTCATCTTCATGCTCTGCCCCGCTGGATCGGCGATACCAACTTCATGACTGTCACCGCCGAAACGCGCGTCCACCCCGAGGAGCTCTCCACCACCTACACCCGTCTCCGCTCCGCCCTCGCCTGAAATCTTCTGGAGTTTCGCTGGAACGGCGGTCAGTCGCTTGTCGCGTAACTCTCTTGGGTCATCGTCTTGCGCCGGCTTCGGCTCAGCCAGGTTTGCAGGGAATCCATGTACGTGTAAAAAACCGGCGTCAGATACAGCGTCACGATCTGCGCAAAGATCAGCCCGCCAACCACGCTCATTCCTAGCGGCCGCCGCGAATTCGCTCCAACACCCGTGCCGAACGCAATGGGCACGGTCCCCATGATCGCCGCCATCGTGGTCATCATGATCGGCCGGAAGCGGATCAGGCAGCCCTGCACGGCCGCTTCTGCGGGAGTCGTTCCTCCCGCATGTTCCAGTTCGATCGCGAAATCTACCATCATGATCGCGTTTTTCTTGACGATCCCGATCAGCATGATGATTCCCACGAATCCAAACAAATCGAGCTGCATGTGAAAGATCATCAGCGTCGCCAGCGCCCCGAACGCCGCCGCCGGCAATCCGGAAAGAATCGTGATCGGATGAATGAAGCTCTCGTACAGAATTCCCAGCACGATGTAGATCACCAGAATCGCCATCGCCAGCAGCAGTCCCAGCCCCGAGAGAGATTGCTGAAACGCTTGTGCCGTCCCCTGGAAATTCCCGTTGATCGTCAGCGGCAAGGTGTCCGCCGCCAGCTTCTGAATCTCGCTCACTGCCTCGCCAAGGGAGACTCCCGGCGCCAGGTCGAACGAGACCGTTACTGACGGCAGCTGCCCCAAGTGATTCACCGTCAGCGGCCCCAGGCTCGTCTTCATGCTGGAAACCGCATTCAGCGGCACCAGTGGTCCGTTGGTCGAACGAATATAGAGATAGGAAAGCATCTGCGGGTCTTCCTGGTATTGCGGCTCGAGTTCCATGATCACCCAGTATTCGTTGGTCGGCGCGTAGATCGTCGAAATCCATCGCTGGCCGTAAGCCGTGTACAGCGCGTTTTCGATTTGCTGGGGGGTTACGCCGAGCGCCAGCGCTTTGTCCCGGTCAATGTTCAGGTCCGCCTGCGGACTCTTGATCTGCAAATCCGTCGTCACATCAATGAGTCCCGGCAGTTCCTTCATCTTGTCGTCCATGATTTGCGCGTACTTGTAAAGCTGATCGGTATCCGGACTCACCAGAGTGTATTGATACAAGCTCTTCGTCAGCTGGCCACCGATTCGAATCGAGGGCGGATTCTGCAGGTACACGCGCAGGCCAGGGATGGCATTGAATTTCGGTTCCATCTCTCGCATGATGTCCGAAATCGTCATGTGGTGTTCGAACAGCGGGCGTATGGCGTGCACCAGGGCGCCCGCGACCGCCGTCTTTCCGTATTTCTCATTCAGCCTGTCGTACGTCGCATTCTTCGTCCACGGCCGTTCCGATCGGTCATGCAAATGGTCGTAGAATCGCCCGATATTCAGCCCCGACGTCCCGGAAGCCTGGATGCTCGAAAAAAATTCCAGCGTATTCGGATCGGCCAGCACCAGCTTGTTCAAGGCCTCCTGGTGCGCCTTCATGGAGTCGAACGATATGCCTTGAATCGCTTCGTCGAACCCGACCACTTCGTTGATGTCCTCTTCCGGCAGGAATCCTTTCGGAATTACCCAGAACTGCCATGCCGTCCCCACCAGCAGCAAAACGCCCGCCACCATCACCGTCACGCGGTGCCGCATCGCCCAGTGCAGCGTTACTTCATATCCGCGCAGCATTTTGTCGAACATCCGCTCCAGCGCGTTGTACATTCGCCCGTGCTGTACGCCGATGTGCGGCCTCAGGAACCGGCTGCACAGCATCGGCGTCAGCGTCAGCGACACCACGCCGGAAACCAGAATCGCGGAAATAATCACCACCGCGAATTCATGCAGCAGCCGCCCCAGGATCCCAGCCATGAAAAACACCGGCAGGAACACCGCCGCCAGCGAGAGCGTCATGGAAACGATCGTGAATCCGATCTCGCGCGAGCCGTGCAGCGCGGCCTCCAGCACTCCTTCGCCGTGCTCCATGTGCCGCACGATGTTCTCCAGCATCACGATCGCGTCGTCCACCACGAATCCCACCGACAACGTCAGCGCCAGCAACGAAATGTTGTCCACCGTGAAATCGAGTAGGTACATCACCGCAAACGTTCCCAGAATGGACATCGGCAATGCCAGGCTGGGGATCAGCGTCGCTGATGCGTTCCGCAAAAAAAGAAAAATCACCAAAACCACCAGGAAAATCGCCAGCAGCAGGCTGAACTTCACGTCGCTGACCGATTGTTGAATCGTCACCGATCGGTCGTACTCGATCGCCAGATTCATCGAAGGGGGCATGATTGCCCGGAAGCTCGGCAACAGCTTCTTGATGGCGTCAACGATTTCGATGGTGTTCGTCCCCGGTTGCCGCTGCACCGCCAGGATTACTCCCGGAACGCCGTTGATCCAGTTCGCCAGTTTCGTGTCTTGAATGCTGTCATAGACGTGCCCAAGCTCGTCCAGCCGCACCGGCGCGCCATTCCGGTAAGCGACGATCAGCTGCCGGTAGGGCACCGCGCTCATCATTTGACCGTTGGCCTGCACGCGGAACGCTCGGTGCGCCCCATAGAGCGTGCCGGTCGGCAGGTTGACGTTCGCGTTTTGCACCGCTTGTTCCGCTTCGTCAATCCCGATCTGCCGGCTCGCTAATGCTTTGGGATCCAGCTGAATGCGTACCGCGTACGGCGTTGATCCGTAAACGGATACCTGCGCCACCCCGGTAACCATCGAGATCTGCTGCCCCAGCAGCGTCTCCGCATACTGGTCCACTTGAGAAAGCGGCAGCGTTGGCGACGTCGCCGCCAAAAAGAGAACCGGCGAATCGGCCGGATTCACTTTGCGGAATGTCGGCGGCGTCGGCATGTTGGGCGGCAGTTGGTTCGCCGCGGCCGTAATCGCCGCCTGAACGTCCTGTGCCGCTCCATCAATATTCCGGCTCAAATTGAACTGCAACGTGATCTGCGTCGTTCCCAGCGCGCTCGTGGACGTCATCGAGTCCAGACCAGCAATTGTGGTGAATTGCTTCTCGAGCGGTGTGGCAATCGATGAAGCCATGGTCTCCGGGCTCGCTCCGGACAAGTTCGCGGAAACCGTAATCGTCGGAAAATCCACGTTGGGCAGATCGCTCACCGCTAGGTCGCGATACGCCACAATCCCGAAGATCAGCACCGCCGCCATGACCAGGCAGGTCATCACAGGACGTTTGATGAAATTTTCCGCGATTTGCATGCCGTTTCGCGCTTCCTAGAGGCTCGTCCTCAACCTTACCTTGGTTCCCGCCATTAGCCGCAATTGTCCATCCGTCACCACCGTCTCTCCGGGTTTTACTCCTTCGGCGATCACGGATTCTCCGTTCTCCGTGCGCGCCACCTTCACGGTTCGCAGATCCACTGTCATGTCCGGCTTGATCACGAACAGGTAGTCCCCGTTCTGTCCGCTCATCACCGCCTGCGACGGCACAACGACCGCGTTTTCCTCTTCCGCGAGCCGTAGCACCACGTTCACAAACTCCCCGGGCCACACCTTCCGGTCGCTGTTCGCGAAAGTCCCCTTCAGCAGAATCGTCCCGGTGGAGGCATCCACGGTATTGTTCACGAACGTCAGCACTCCCGTTTCCGCGGCTGTATTGTCCGAAGCCGTGGCATGCACCTGCAATCTCTCGTGCGCCATGTACGATTTGATTTGATCCAGGTACTGCTGCGGCACGGAAAAGTCCACGTAGATTGGCGAAATCCGGTTGATCACCACCAGAACCGGCAAGTCATTCGCCTTCACCACCGTTCCGGGATAAACCAGCTGGCTTCCCGTTCGCCCGTCAATCGGCGCATAAATCGAGCAGTAGGAAACATTCAGCTTGGCGGTCCTCACGGCTGCTTCGTCCGCCTGTACCGCCGCTTTGTCGGCCTCCGCGGTCGCGAGTTCTTCATCCATCTGCTCTTTCGGCACCACGCCCGATTGAAACAATTTCTCGTACCGTTCCGCCTGCACGCTTGCCAGCTCCGCATTTGCACGGTCCTTCGCCAGATTCGCTTCGGCCACTTCCAGCGCCGCGGCAAACGGCCGGTCGTCCAGGCTCACCAGCAAATCGCCCTTCTTCACGTATTGTCCTTGTACGTAATGCACCGCGCTCACAATCCCCGCCACTTGCGATTCAATGGACACCGTCGAATACGCCTCGCCGGTCCCGATTTCGTGCAATTCGATCGGCATCGCTTTTGTCTCCGCCTTCGCCGCCATCACCGGCACCACCGGCACTTCAGGAGGCGGCGCGGCATTTTCCGTGCAACCCGCCAGCGCCATCAAGGCGAAGACAATCCCTGCTCCCGTAACGTTTCGGTTCATGTTTCTCCGGATCCCTATGAGTTCTTCATGAATTCATTTTTGCTGCGGGTCGTCTGCCTGCTGTTTTCCCTGCCTGGCTTCGGCCATTGCGAAAGCGCTTTTGTTCTTCAGTTGTGGGACGTGCCGAAGCCCTCCGCCGTTGCAGCCTTCATCCCTCCCGCTCCCTCGCGGCACGAACCTTCGTGGGCTTCGAACGAGACCAGATTTTAAGATAGGAACCCCTCTAAGTTCTCCATAAATATGCGTTTCCCTTCGTTACCGCCTCGGCGGCCGTCTCCCCTCTCGTTTCTCCAGGCCGGCGCTCTTGCCCTCTGCGATCACCGATCTTAATTCCCTGTAAGATGGATCCCTCATCCGCGTACGATCTACGGAATAAATCGCGGGATTCTGTTTGTGACTCTTCTCGCTTGTCATTGAGGGCGCCGGTGAATTTTCGAGCCACGGAATTCGAATTCCGCTTCCGCTTCTGGTTCATCGCGGCTATCTTCTGGCTGGGTTTCTCGCTTTACGGCGTGGACCACACGAATTTCTCCGTGGCTCTCAGCCAGCTCATTCTCCGCAGTCCGGACCGCAACTCGCCCGCCTTCGGCCATTGCATCACGATCCTCTTCGCCCTCGGAACGCTCAGCGTCGCTCTGGGCGCGCTCCTTCGCTCCTGGGGAGTCGCCTACTTGCACAGTTCCGTCGTATTCGATCCCGCGCTGCACAGGGAACAGTTGGTCGCCGACGGGCCTTTTCGCTATGTCCGCAACCCGCTTTATCTTGGAAATCTCTTTCTCGTGCTCGGCGTCGGCCTGCTCGCCAGCCGCCTCGGCTTCTTCGTCCTGCTCTTTGGCATGCTCCTCTCTGTCTATCGCCTCATTTTTCGCGAGGAAGCTGCTTTGCTCCAAACTCAGGGAGAAAGCTACGCTCGCTATCTTGCCGCCGTGCCGCGCCTCATCCCCTCTCTGCGTCCTCGCCTTCCCTCCCGTGGAGCAAAGCCCAACTGGCTCGATGGGTTCACCGGCGAATCGTTCATGTGGGGTGGCGCCGCGGCCCTTGCCGTCTTCACCGCCACCCATAACATCCGCTTTTTCTGGATCGTCTTCGGCGCCGGCTTTGCCATCTATTTCTTCCAGCAATTCCTCCGCCGCCGCTCCCGCCCCGTTTAACCCAGCCGTCCGCCCAACGCAACATTCGCGGGTGCCATATTTCCTATCGGGTTGCTGATCAACCATCCCGGGATTTGCCCTCGATCTCCAACTTAAATACGCTATATTTATATTGACATTCAGTAACTATTCGTGCTATAATGATTTGTGGAAATTGGCTCCCATTCCTCCGGCAAAGCCCTCTTGCGAATTCCTTCTGTGCCACTGTTCTTTCTTCCGTTTTCTTTCCGCCCGTCGCTAAGTCCTTGCCTTGCCGCACATACAAAAATCGCGCTCATAACTCCTTTCCCTGCCACACTTACAAAAACAAAGGACTTGCAACTCCTTTGTTTGCCACACATCCGGAAAATAAGGGTGTGCCCCGGAAATCGGTTAACTAGAATCCACGCCAGCGCTGCGTCACCCTTCCGCGCTACAATTCCCCTCCTGACGGAGCCCCATCGTGAATCTTGAACTCACGGAGGAGCAGGCCCTCCTCCAGAAAAGCGTCCGCGAATTCGCCGAAGCCGAAGTAAAGCCACTGGCGCGCAAAAACGACGAAACAGGCCACTTCCCTCTTGGCCTCTTCAAGAAGGCAGCGGAACTTGGCCTCACCGGCGTGGCGCTGCCCGAGTCCGAAGGCGGTGCCGGTTTCGATCACGTCGCCTACACCATCGTCATCGAGGAAATTTCCCGCTGCTGTGCTTCCACCGGCGTGATCCTTTCCGTCCAGAATTCTCTCTATTGCGATCCCATTCATCGCTATGGCACCGAAGTGCAAAAGAAGAAGTTCCTTCTGCCCTTCGCCCGAGGTGAAAAAATCGGCTGCTACGCCCTCACCGAACCGCAAGCCGGCTCGAACGCCGCCGCGCTGCAAACCAAAGCCGTGAAGAAGGGCGACGCCTACGTCGTCAACGGAACCAAGGCCTGGATCACCAACGGCGGCGCTGCCGATGCCGCCGTCGTGTACGTGACTACCGATCCCGCCAAAGGCGAAAAGGGCATCACCGCGCTGGTGGTCGAAAAGGGCACGCCCGGTTTCAAAGTCGGCAAGGAAGAAAAGAAGCTCGGCATCCACGCCACCGCCTGCTGCGAATTGGTTTTCACCGATTGTGAAGTTCCTGTTGCCAATCGCATCGGCAGCGATGGCGAAGGCTACAAAGTCGCGCTTTCCACGCTCGATGGCGGACGCATCGGCATCGGAGCGCAGGCGGTCGGCGTCGCGCAGGGTGCGTTTGAAGCCGCGCTCGCTTATTCGCAGGAACGCCAGGCCTTTGGCCATCCCATTTCGCAATTCCAGGCGCTGCAATTCATGCTTGCGGACATGGCCACGGAAATTGACGCTTCGCGCCTGCTCATCCGCAAAGCCGCCTGGAAGCAGGACACCGGAGCGCGCTTCAGCATGGACGCAGCCATCGCCAAACTTTTTGCCAGCGAGATGGCCACCCGCGTCGCCCACAAAGCCATCCAGATCCACGGCGGCAACGGCTACAGCAGCGAATATCCCGTCGAGCGCGCCTATCGCGATGCGCGCATCACGGAAATCTACGAAGGCACCAGCGAAATCCAGCGCCTGGTCATCTCCTCTTGGGTACTGCGCTCCTGACGCGCGCGGAGTATTCTGATTCCGTGCTGGAACTCGATTGCGGCCTGGAATTCGACCCTTCGCGCGACGAAGAATTTTTCGCCGCGTTGCCGCCACTCAAAGCCGTCTGCCTCATCGAGCCTCGCGAATCGGCCGCCATTCCTTACTTCATCCGCACGGCGGCTTTGCGACGCCGCCTGCAGCGGCTTCTCGGCCCGCCCGATCCGGCAAGCAAGCGCCTCAATCTCCGTTCCTTCGCGCGCGGCGTCCGTTTTCGCCTCACCTCCTCCGCGTTCGAGCAATCCCTCTCCTACTTCGTCCACGCTCGGCGCCTCTTCCCCGATCGCTACCGCAAGCTCCTCCGTATCCGCCCGCCCGCTGTGCTGAAGATCAACCTCCGCAACGCCTATCCCCGCTGTTATGCCACGCGCCGCATTCCTGTGGATGGCTCGGGCATCCCCGCCGGCGGCGCTTACTATGGCCCTTTCCCCTCCCGCAAAGCCGCCGACGCCTTTGCGGGGAGTGTGCTCGATTTTTTCAAGGTGCGCCGCTGCCAGATCAAAATCCGGCGCGATCCGGAATTCCCCGGCTGCATCTATTCCGAGATGAAAATGTGCCTCGCGCCGTGCTTTGCGGGCTGCACGAAAGAAGAATACGACGCGGAAGTAGAGCGCCTGGTGAAGTTCGTCGAAACGCGGGGCGACTCGCTGCGCGAAAGTTTCGAGCAAGAGCGCGAACGCGCGAGCGAGGAACTCGACTTTGAAAGAGCGAGCGCCATCCACAAGAAGCTGGAAAAACTGGACGAAGTTTTGCGCGGGCGCCCGGAATTGATTCGCCGCATTCAGGATATAAACGCAGTGATTTTACAGCGCGGCGCCGCGGAACAAACGATAGACGCCTACGCGATTCGCGGCGCACGAATTTGCGCGCCGCTCTCGCTGGATTTCGCCCAGCTTGCCAGCCAGCCGCGCTCGGCGGAACATCTGTTGCGCGGATCTCTCGAATCTTCGCAACCTGTTTCCATTCCGGGTGATCTCGAAGAGCATTTGTGGCTAGCGGCGCGCTGGTTTTACAGCAACCCGCGCGAAGGAGAAATCTTCTTTCGCGAAAAGGATTGGCCGTACCGCAGAATCCTGCGCGCCTGCGCGCGTTTGCTGCAGCCGTCGGGAGCTTCCGAGGCAGAATCCGCTCAAAAGCCCCCATCGGGATCGGCAAATTGACCGGCGATCTTTTGCTGCAAAGGATACGGAGCGAACTATTTCGATGGTGATTTTTGCAATCGGGCGAGGCCCGCGAGCGCAATCGGATTGTTCGCTTGTTTTTGCAGGGCGATTTTGTATTCTTTCTCGGCTCGGGCGGCGTCTCCGCGCTTTTCGTAGATTTGCCCGAGCCCCACGTGCGACTCCGAATCGTACGGATTCGCGTCGAGAGCCGAAAGGTACGCGTGCTCCGCGTTCTCGGTTTGCCCGATGCGCAAATAAAGATCTCCCAGATCGTCCCACGAAATGGGATCGTTCATTTGCGACGCGCTCACGTACAGCTGCTTCACCGCTTCGGGCAGACGGCCTTCTTGGATATACAAGTGCCCGAGTTCCGCATACGCTGAGGTTTCGTAGGGCGAAAGTTCCTCGGCGCGCAGGAGTTCCTTCTCCGCTTCCTCAAGCCTGCCCTGCTTTTCCCGCAGGATCCCCAGCCAATAGTGGGGTCCGCTGGCGGTCGCGGACATCTCGGCCGCTTCCTGAAGGTATTTTTCAGCAGTGTCCCAATTGTGGTTGAAAATCGCGGCCATCCCCAAATTGACCAGCGGAGGATAGAATCCCGGGGCGTCCTCGTGGGCGCGCTGCCATTCCTGCACGGCCCGCGGTTGTTGTCCATCGCCCCAGTAGTAGCCGGCGAGATTTACGCGGATATATACGGCACGGGGATCCTGCTGGAGAGTGCGTTCGTACAGAGTTTGGTTATCGTGCCAGTCGCGATTCCGCGTGTAGATTCGAACGAAAGCCAAAACGGCGAGAATGGCGGCGGCGCCCACAAAAACGGGGCGCAAGAAAGCGCGGTGCGAGATTCTTTTGCGCCAAAGCGCGAGAAGACAAACCGCGGCAATCCAGGCAAAACCGAGTGAAGGCAGAAAAAGGTAGCGTTCAGCGAAAGCGGCCGCGGCAAGCCAACGAACATTTAGCGCGAGACCCAAAAACGCGAGATACCAGACCACGCCGAAGGAAACGACTGGTTGCGAGCGAAGAAAAATCAGCCAGACGGCGAGGAACAGGATGAAAGCGGCAATTCCAGCGAGAACCGCAGGTTCCCAGATATGCTCAGACCTGGTGAAGACATAGAAAGCCTGGAGCTTGACGGGCCAGAAAAGTTTGTAGAGATAGTGGCCAAAAAGCTGGAACCCGCAAAGGATGGTTTGTCGAATTCCCAAATTGTGACGCAGCGACAAGGCCCCAATTGCGCCGAACACGATGTGGCGATAGACGAAGTAAAGCCCGAGGACGATCCAGAGCGGAGAGTAACGTCCCACCTTGGCCAGAAACGCCGTTCGAGCGCGGTCCTCGCGGTAAAAATGTTCAAAGACCAATGCGACGGGAGGAAGAACAACCGCAATTTCCTTTGAAAGAAGCGCCAGCGCAAACGAGCCAACAACCGCCAGATGGCGCAGCCAGAGCCGTGCGCGAGGCTGGTCCAGAGCAAGATAGCACCAGAAAGCCAAGAGTACGAAGAAGCCGACTTCCAGATCGGTGATGTCCGAAACCCAGGCGACGACCTCCGAGTGCACGGGGTGAAGGGCAAAAATCACGCTGGTGATCAAAGAGAGAGGACGATTTTCCGTCCAGCGTTGCGTCACGGCAAAAACAAGACATACGATCCAACCCGCAAGCAAGATGCTGAAAATGTGATAGCCGACGGCGACGGAGCCATAGATCTCGTGAAGGCCCAGAAAGGTAAGATTCATCAACGGGCGAAAATAGGCCACGGTTGGCGCAGCCGTTTTGAACGTCCACACAGAAGTCATAAAGATTTGCTTCAGATGGTGGGTATTTATAATGAAGGGGTTGTTCAGGACCTGATCCAAATCGTCGTAGACAAGGCCGTTCCGGAGCGTGTTCAGATAGGGAAAGCAACCGAGCAGGAAGAGGACAAGATATGTTACGTCTTTGCGCTCGAGCGCGGAGACCGCTTGCGGCTCTTTCCCCGACGGAAGCGGCGCCACCGGAGGAGGAGCAGAGAGCAAAGCTTGTTCCTGGCTCATGCAATTAGAATAGAGCATATTGATGGGAAGGCGCCGCACGCAGGCGCGCAGTTTTTTTCAAAGCGCCAATGTCACTTAGGAATGGCAGGGCAAAACGGACTGCCTGCTACGCTTCAGCGCTTTTTGAAAAGAAAGCTCCTCGGAATCGGTTGTATCCGGAGCAATGAAGTCAAAATTTGAAGGAGAGCAGCAGAAACATGGATGGCAAAGCGACAGAAGAAAGTACGGCAAAATACGCCGAGCGGTGGAGTGGAGAGGCCAAGCCGGGCCATTTTCGCGAAGCGCAAGGGATCGTGCTTTCGTCCATCGGCATCGGCACGTATTTGGGAAAGCCGGATGCGGCGACGGATGCGGCCTACACGAAGGCTGTCGTGGCCGCGGTGGAGAGCGGTATCAATGTCATCGATACCGCCATCAACTACCGCTTTCAGAGAAGCGAGCGCAGTATTGCCGCGGCGCTCCAACAACTTGTCATGCGGGGATATTCGCGCGGAGAAATCGTGGTCTGCACCAAAGGCGGATACCTGACTCCGGATGGCGCCATGCCCGGAGATCCGAACGAATATTTTTTCCGCGAGTATATTCAGCCGGGAATTTTCAGCGCCAAGGACATCGCCGCGGGAAGCCATTGCATGACACCGCGCTACCTGGAAAATCAGCTCGAGCGGAGCCTGAAGAATCTCGGCGTCGCCTGCGTGGATGTCTATTATCTGCACAATCCGGAGACGCAACTGAGCGAGATTCCGAAACCGGAGTTTTTGAAGCGCGTGCGCGAAGCGTTCGTTTTTCTGGAATCAGCTGCGGCGGCGGGAAAACTGCAGTTCTATGGAATGGCGACCTGGACCGGCTTTCGGCAGGAAAAGACCGAGCGCGAAGCGATGCAACTCAGCGAACTTTGCCAGATTGCAAGGGAGATTGCGGGAGAAAAGCACCGGTTCCGCTTCGTGCAGCTCCCCTTCAATCTGGGCATGACCGAAGCGTTGACCCTGGGCAATCAGCATCTGGATGGGAAGCAGCGAACAATTATGGAAGCGGCTCACGAGCTGAACATTACGCTGGTGACCAGCGCGGCGCTGATGCAGGGCCAGGTGACACGGAATTTGCCGTCGTTTGTGGCCGCGGCGCTCGGGCTGAATGACGACGCGGAACGTGCACTGCAGTTTGCGCGGTCCGCGCCGGGGATCACCACGGCGCTCGTCGGAATGTCGAGCGTCGAGCACGTAAAAGCAAATGCCCGGCTGGTCGGCGTTCCTCCCGCGACCATCGAGGAGTTCAGCAAGCTTTTCACCCGAGGAGAATCCGCGGGCTAATGTTCATGCAAGAGGCCTTCAGATATGTTGGGGAGTTTGGCCCTTCATCCAGGCGGTGATCGCGGCGCCGAGCTCATCCAGCTTTCCCGCGAAAAAGTGATTCACGCCTTGCACAACGACAAGTTCGTTCTGCCCCGGCAAGGAGCGCACCAACTCGCGAAGCCTCGCGACGTCGCCGAACTCGTCGTTCGATCCCTGGACAAAGAGCTTGGGCTTGGAACACGAATGCAGGTAGGAGAAGCCGGAGTCGTTCACTGGCGCGCCGATTCCAATAAGCGAGGCGACGCGAGCATCCTCGCATCCCACGCGAAGTCCCACCCAGCAGCCAAAACTGAAGCCGGCCAACACCAATTGCGCGCCAGGAAATTCCGCGGCGAGAAAATCGAGAGCGGCGCGCACATCCTCCCTTTCGCCGACGCCCCGATCGTGCATTCCCGCGCTGAGGCCCGCGCCGCGAAAATTGAAGCGCAGGACCGGCAGTCCCAAGGCGTCGAGCGCTTTCGCAGCCTGATAAACGACTTTGTTGTGCAGCGTGCCGCCAAAGAGAGGATGGGGATGGCAGACCAAAGCGGCGAGCAGCGGCTGTTTTCCAAGGCGAGGAGTCCAGAGAACAGCCTCAAGTTGTCCCGCAGAGCCGGGTAGAAAGAGATTCCGCGACTCGTGAATCGGGGTCATGTTGAAATCTGCGCAGGAGGAGTTTAGCGGATGGAAGCCAAAAACGGGAGGAAGGCGGGAGCACAGTGGGAGCACCTCTGGTTGTAATTCCGAGCGAGCAACAACCCAGAGGGGTCGCAGGCTGTCTTGTTCTCCACGAAGCAGCAATGCGGTCAGGTGGAGACTTTCCTTGCGGTGACGGAGAGCGAGCTGCTTCCCGGGATGCGTTCCACCTGAACAACACGAGCTGCGTGCTCGCCTCCGCCGTCCCACGGGACGGAATCCCGGGACGGAAAAGTCACGAGGAGCGCCTCGCCCGTGGAATATTCCCGGTGGCTTATGAAGCGGAGACCTTCGAGCGAAACATCAGTGCTCATCGCTTCTTCAAACCAGGGAATATTCTGCTGGCGCACTTGAATGGGAATCGCAAGGGAGCGCCAACACTCCTCCGGCGCAGCCCAAGGTTGCTTCGCGATGTTTTTGCCGATGGATCCATGCAACGAACTCTCAAAATGAACGGCGATTTCCACGACCTGATGGCCGTCTTCGCGATGATCCTCGCAGCGCAACACACGCGCGAGCAGTTCGGGCTGGGCATCGGGAATGGCAGGATCAAATGGAAAAGTGACCCAGAGCGGCAAGCCGATGGGATGCTGTTCATGACAGGCGAGAAGCAGGCCGCCGCGCGAGGCGTTGCGCGTCTCGCACTGCTCGGTCTTCTGACCAAGAGGCGCAACCCAGCGAAGCCTTACAGGAAGGCGGAGGCGCACCCGGGTGTGCTGGCGGCGCTGCATGGCAGCCGAACTTCCGCAGGAATGGCCGGGGTACTTCGTACTATAGGCTTCCTAGTCCGTAGGGTGCAATAGCTCGTACTAGGTCTAAAAATACCGAGTTTCGGATTGCAGATTGATAATGCCAATGGTAGCTTTTGGCAGATTTTGGCACGTTCTCCGGAGGTTCGATGGGAGACGGCTCCGAAAGGCGCGTGGCAAGGCGCTTTAACATGACATTGCCCATGCGCGTACTTCCGCGCGAAGAGCACGGCACGGAACTGCTCACGCACACGCGCGACGTCAGCTACCGGGGACTCTATTTTCTGACGGAATCGAATTTCGAAGTGGGCAGCGCAATCGAATTTGTAATCACGCTGCCGGAGCAAGTGACGCGTTCGAGCGACGTGAATATTCGCTGCCAGGGCCAGATCGTGCGCGTCGAATCCACCACGAACGGAAAAAGAGGCATCGCGGCAAAAATCGAGCGGTACGAGTTTCTGACCGCCGCAGCCTAACGATAACTTCAGCTTCACCCATCCAGAGTTTCCTCCCGCTATTTCCCCGCGTACAATCGGATTAAAGGGAAATCCGCAGAAAGAGGCGACCATGTACCACTACGACGCTCTTACGGCCCTGGAAGAATTGAAGGAGGAAGCCCTGCTTCCACATCCTGTGAAGCTGCGCGACATGATTCTGCGCACGCAACTGGTCCCCAAGGAAGCGCAGGCGCTGAACCAGGAATTTCAGGAGTATCTCACGCGCTTCGGAGAGCTGCAGAAAACCTGCCAGAGCATTCTGGAGAAGCTGGCGGGGGGAAAGCGCAAGGCTTCCTGATGGCGCGAACCTACAGCGCCCGCTGACGAAATGGCCGCCAAACCGAGAGTGCTGCTGCTTTCCGCCTCTTCCGGAGCCGGACACGTGCGCGCCGCCGAAGCGCTGGAGAAAGCCTTCCTCGCGCGCGGCGATTGCCGCGTCGAACATATTGATGCGATCCGCTTCGTGAGCAAAATCTTTCGGCGCATTTACGACAAAACGTACATCGCAATGGTGCGAAAAGCGCCGGAGATGATGGGCCTGCTCTATGACCGGACCGACCAGCCCTGGAAGAACCTGCGCCAACGCATGGCGCTGGACCGGCTGAACACGCAGCCGATGATCCGCCTGCTGAAGCGCGTGCAGCCGGACCTGTGCATCGCGACGCATTTTCTGCCCGCGGAAATTCTTGCCTGGCTGATCGCGAAGAATAAATTACAGGCGCGCAACGCGATCGTGGTGACGGATTACGATGTGCACGCCATGTGGCTCTGCCGGACGGTGGACCGCTATTACGTGGCGATGGATGAATCCGCGGAATACCTGGCGCGCATCGGAGTGCCTCGGGAAAAGGTTCGAGTGACCGGGATTCCGGTGGATCCTTTGTTTGCCTTGCCGGTCCGGCCGGAAGCCGCGCGAAGGCATCTGGGGCTCACAGCAAAACTGCCCATTCTGTTGATCGCGGCGGGCGGCTATGGCGTCGGACCTGTCGAGCAACTTGTGGGCGATTTGCTCGCACAGGAAAAGCCCTGGCAAATCGTGGCGATTGCGGGAAAGTCGGAGAAAATCCGACACGGGTTGGAAGAGATATCCCGGAAAGCGGGGCGCCTGGAAGATGGCGCGCCGCGCCTGCGGGCAGTTGGATTCACGACGGAAATGGACCAGTACATGGCTGCGGCGGATTTGCTGGTGGGCAAAGCGGGAGGTCTGACAACTTCCGAAGCTCTGGCGCGCGGGCTGGCGATGGCGCTGATCGAGCCGATTCCCGGGCAGGAAGAGCGGAACGCAGACCACTTGCTGGAAGCAGGAGCGGCGATGCGGTGCAATAATCTACCGGCGGCGGCTTGGAAAATCGCCAAACTGCTGGAAAACCCCTCTCGGATGGCGCAAATGAAAGAAGCGGCGCGAGCGATGGCGCGCCCGTGCGCGGCTGCGGACATCGCGGAAGATGCGCTGAGGCTGCTACACTGAAAAGAGTTGCCCTGAGCAGAGGAAAGAAGAAATGCGACGCCACACGCTGCTGATTGATGCGGACGATACGCTCTGGGAAAACAACGTTTTTTTCGAAAAGCTGATCGAGGACTTCATCAGCATCGTCGAACCGTACGGCTACACGCGCGCGTACATCCGGAATATTCTGAACGAAACGGAACGCAAGAGCATCCGCCAATATGGATACGGAGTGCGGAGCTTCGGGCGCTCGCTGGAAGAGACGTACATCAAATTGGCCGAACAGATGGCGAAGAGGGAAACGCTGGCGCTGATCCACGAGCGCGTCGTGGAACTGGAGAGAACCCCTCCGAAAATTCTGGATGGGGTGCCGGAGACGCTGGCGTATCTGACGGAGCGTCACCGGTTGATCCTGTTCACGAAGGGCGAGCCGGCGGAACAGGCGGCGAAGGTGGAGCGTTCAGGATTGCAGGGATTTTTTGAAGCGATCGAGATCGTTCCGGAAAAAGACACCGTCACGTATTCGAGCCTCGTGCACAAGCACAAGATCGTGAAAACGCATGGATGGATGATCGGGAACAGCCCGCGAAGCGACATCAATCCGGCACTGAAGGTGGGTTTGAACGCCGTCTACATTCCTCACCAGCATACCTGGCAGCTGGAGCATGAGGCGGTAATGGCCGGCTCGGGAAAATTGGTCATTTTGCCGGCGTTTCGCGAATTGCGCGGGCATTTTTAGCGCCGCGGCATGCAATGTGGAGCCGGGAACGTTTCGCGTTTCCCGGAAGATTTAACTTCCCGGGCAGCATTTTCAGGAGTTCGAGATGGCAACGGCGACACCAACACAAGTGACCGACTGGCGGCAGGAATGGTTTGAAATCGAGGGCGCCACGTATCTGGACGCGGCGGGAAGTGCGCCGATGCCGAAAGTTTCGATCCGCGCGGCGCAGACTGCCATCGATTGGAAGAAAGCCCCGCATCAGACGCCGGATGCGGCATATTTCGAAATTCCGGACCGGATTCGGACTTCGATCGCGCGGCTGATCGGAGCGAAAGCGGAAGAAATCGCGCTTACAAGCGGTGCGAGCGACGGGGTCGCGGCGGTTGCGTACGGACTGGAGTGGAAACCGGGCGACGAAGTGCTGACGGGCAAAGGGGAATTCCCTTTGCAATACACGTCCTGGAAGCCGATGGAGGAGCGCGAGGGAATCAAAATGCGCGTGGTTTCGCCCCGCGAACGATTTATCGCGGCAGAGGATTTTATTGCCGCGCTCACTCCAAGAACGCGAATTGTTTCGACGAGCCTGGTGCGGTTCGACGACGGTGTGATGCTGGACGCCGGAAAGCTGGCCAGCGCGTGCCATGCGCACGGCGTATTGCTGCTGCTGGATGCGAGCCAGTGCTGCGGCGCGATTCCACTGAACGTGCTGGAACTCGGCGTGGATTTTATGGTTTGTGCCGGGTACAAATGGCTGCTGAGCCCTTACGGGACGGGATTTTTCTGGGCCCGCAGCGAACACATCGAACAAATGCGTCCGGGCCCGTTTTACTGGATGGCGATGGAAGGCGCCCGGAAGTTCAGTTCCCTGGCGATGGACAATCCGAAGCCTGCCGCGGGAGCGCGCCGCTGGGACGCCGCGGAGACGGCGAATTATTTCAATCTCGCAGCCATGGATGCCTCGCTCGAATTCGTTCTTCGTATGGGCGCGGAAACAGTGGCGGCGCACAACCACCGGTTGATCGACCTGCTTTTCGAACGGCTGCCGAAAGATCGCTGCGTCGCAGCCAGCCCGCTCGCCCCCTCCCGCCGCGGACCCTACGGCTGCTTCCGGGCAAGGACCACGGAAAAGACGGCAACACTCTGCGAGAAATTGCGAGCGGAAAACATCGTGGTGAGCCTTCGCGAAGGAAATATCCGCGTTTCGCCTCACGTCTATAACACCGAACGCGACATTGATCGCCTCGTCGCAAGCATCATTCCATGAGCACCGAAGCGAGCTGGCCGAAGATTGTTGTGGTGGGAGCCGGCGCCGTCGGCGGCTACTTTGGCGGCATGCTGGCGCGGGCCGGCGCGCCCGTGATTTTTATTGGGCGGCGCGCGTTCGTGGAAGCCGTGAAAAAAGATGGGCTGTTTCTGGACACCACGCAATTTCAGGAGCGTGTGCGTGCGGAAGCTTCCTCGGACCTGAGCGCTGTGCGCGGCGCGGAGATTGTCTTGTTCTGCGTCAAGACGACCGACACGGCGGAAACCGCAGGCGCGCTGGCGCCGCTGCTTGCCCGCGATGCGATGGTCGTAAGCCTGCAGAACGGCGCGGACAATGTGGAACGAATTCGCGAGGCCTCCGGAATCGAAGCGCTTCCGGCAGTGGTCTACGTTGCCGCGGCGATGCCCGAGCCGGGACACATCAAACACTTCGGCCGAGGCGATCTGGTGATCGGCCCGGAAGAAGCAAGAACCCGCCGCGTGGCCTCGGTATTCGAGCGAGCCGGTGTGCCTTGCAGAATTTCAGAGAACATCGACGGGGAGTTGTGGACCAAGCTGGTGTGGAATTGCGCGTTGAATGCGCTCTCCGCTCTGGGCCGCACCACCTACGGAGAAATCGTTGCAAGCGCCGAAGCGCGCAAGCTGGTCGAGAACACCGTTTTTGAAGTGCTCGCGGTGGCAAAGGCAGCGGGGATACAGCCGCCTGGCCTGGAAGATCCGCGAAAGGCGCTGGCGGGAGCGTTCAAGATCGCGGAGCAGATGAGCGCGACGCGGTCCTCCACCGCGCAGGACATGGCGCGCGGCAAGAGGACGGAAATTGATTCCCTGAACGGCTACGTTGCAAAGCGCGGGGAGGAACTGGGCGTGCCGACGCCGGTCAATCAGGCGCTCGCGGCGCTCGTAAAACTTGCCGAAAAGAATTTCGTGCAGCCGTAGAACTTTCTAAGGCGCTTCAGTCTCACGGGCTGGGGACGCGGAACGGAATGTGGACGATGGCCTCGAGGTCAATCGGCTGGCCGTTCTTCTCCGCGGGTCGGAACTTCCACTGGCTGAGCGCGTGCATCGCGTTGGCATCGAGCTGGCTGTCTACACCGCGCACCAGCTGAATACTATCCACGGAACCATCGCTGCGAATCACCGCATACAGAATCACCTCGCCTTCCACATTCTGCGCCATCAACGTCGGCGGGTATTCAGGATCCACCTTGTGGATGGCGACTGGCGCGGCAATCTCGTCATGCGAAGAAATTCGCGGACCCCCGGTAGTCCTTCCGAGCTCGGAAAAATTCAGAATCCAGCTACCGGAAGCGCTGCTGAGATTGGGCATGTTGATGTTCATCGTGTAGACGCGTTTCAAGCCGAAGATTTTCTCGGGCTTGGCGCCGGGTCCGAGCGCCGCAAAATTCGGCGGGCCAGTGCGGGCGGGCGGCGGATCGTCAGCATCACTTCGGTCGGGACGGCTGTAGATGGATCGCGAAGAGGGCAGAGACAGCCTCGGCTGGACCGCACTTAAGCCGGAAGTCGCGCTGGCGGCGCGAGGATTTCCTCCGCTGATACTGATACCGACGGGACTCGTGCCCGCCGGCCCATTCGAAGAATTTCCCGCGGACGGTCCATGCCCCTTCCCTTCCGGTGAAATGGAGATGCGCGCGGCGAGATTCCCATTGGGGCGTTCGACGACTGGGGCGGGAGGCCCCGGTGTCGCTGACAAAGCGATGAACGTGGTCGCATTGGACCCGGAAGTTCCGCTGCCGATCTCCGGCGCGGGACCGGCGGTCTCTTTGCGTTTTTGCTCTTCCAGTCGGGGAGCGGAACCCGCATTGATCTCAAGTTTGGGCCGGGCCGGCTGATTCTGATCCATCGCGATGCTGAACTCCGCGGGCTTTTGTTCCGAGTTCGGGAGGTTGGGCGCGACAGCCCGGTCAATCTCGGCGCGGCGCTCGACGGGATGAAGCATGCGCAGCATTTCCTTGCCGATTTCGACCTTTGGACGCGCGGGAGCTTGCGTCTGCGCCAACTCGACCATGTTGGGAAGTTCGGGGAGCAGCTTCGGGGCGATTTGCGGAGCCGCAGGATTGACGAGCGTTTGCCTCGGGTGATTCGGGCGAACCGGATCCGTGAAGATCCGCTGCCTCGGATGATACGCATCGGCGCCTTCCACCGGCGGCGTTTCCTTCAATTCGCCCAGCGTCCGGGGCTTGGGTTTCTCCGCGGGGATTTCCACAAGCGGAAGATCGGTGATCGGCCCAGTCCAGGCAAGTTGCGCATTGTCAAACACCGGATTCCTGCGCGGGGCGAGATTGGGCATGGGGAGCAACAAAATCGCGACATGGCACAACGCCGCGGCCAGGAGCGCGCTGAGCGGAACTTTACTTTCGATCCAGGCATCGCGAAAGAAACTCTGGGAAAGGAAATCTTTCGGCGCTGCGGGTCCGAATATCAGCACCCCAAGACGGCTCGCCCGGCTGTGGCGAAATTCTCCCCATCCGATGCTCAACTGCGGTTCGTTCGCCCCGGGCAAATGGACGGAACTTGCGGCAGGAGGTGCCTGGCCCAGAAGGTCGAAGAGATTCATGCGCGATTCAGCGGACATTGGGTCGAAGAATTATAGCGCGGCGGATCAAATACTTCCCTCATCTCCTTCGCGCGGGCCGGGTCAAAAGAAAATAGATGAGCAAGGCGGGCGAAGGGTTATCTAGGATTCAAGGTTCGCGGGGGCTGAAGCAATTTTACGATAGAACGTGAGCGCGGCGTCGCCCTGCCGCAGGACGCGATAGCGCTCCAACTTGCCCGCCGTTTTGGGCAACTCCATCTTGTGATAGCTCTCCGTGACCACGATCGCCGCTTGATCCAAAAGCCTGGACGAACCGAGGAAATGAAGCACATCCCGGTATTGGTCCCTGGCAGCATAAGGCGGATCCACAAAAACCAGATTGAAATCGCCGCTCGCCGAGGAAGAAGCCTGATCCATCTTTTCCAGGATTTTCATGGCATCGCCGGAGAGCACCCCGGCTTCGGATGCAACGCCCAAAGAGGCGAGGTTTTCCCGAATGATTCTTACGGCCGGCGGATGCCTCTCGACGAAAACTGCATGAGCGGCGCCGCGGCTGAGCGCTTCAATGCCCACAGCGCCTGTTCCAGCAAAAAGATCCAGGAAACGCGCGCCGGAGACATCACCGCCGAGGACGTCGAACAGAGTTTCGCGAAGCCGGTCGCTTGTGGGCCGCAAAGCCTGCCCTTTGAGGCTCTTAAAAATGCGGCTGCGAAATTTTCCGGCGATCACGCGCATTTTTCTCAGCCGATTCGCGCGAGGTGGTAGCGCCGCTGCCATTCCGGCGGCAACGTTTGCGCGACATTCTGCAGAACCGGCGCCTGCGCGGCATCCTCCACAAGCGCGAAGGCTTCGCGTCGCGCGGACTCGAGCAGTTCGCGGTCGCGAATGGGATTGGCGATGTGGAAGCCGAGATCGCCCGATTGCCGCGTACCAAAAAATTCTCCGGGACCGCGCAATTGCAGGTCCGCCTCGGCAATTTCAAAGCCGTTGTTGGTGCGAACCATGGTTTCGAGGCGCGCACGCGCTTCCTCCGTCACGCGCGTAGGAGCCACGAGGATGCAGTGCGATTTCCCGCCGCCGCGTCCGATCCTGCCGCGAAGCTGGTGCAGCTGCGCGAGGCCGAAGCGTTCCGCGTGCTCGATGACCATCACCGTGGCATTGGGAACATCCACGCCGACCTCGATGACGGTGGTGGAGACGAGCACCCGAATTTCATTTTTGCGGAAGCGTTGCATCACATCGTCTTTTTCCTCGCTTGGAAGGCGCCCATGCAGCAAACCCACTCGCAGCATTGGAAACACCTGCTTCGAGAGCTTCTCGAACTCTTCGAGGGCGGCTTTCAATTCGAGTTTCGATTCCTCGATCACCGGATAAACGATGTACGCCTGGTGGCCCGCTTCCACTTCTCTCCGCAAAAATTCCCATACGCCGGGAAGATGCGGCTCGCTCGTAATGCGCGTGAGGATCGGGGTGCGGCCGGGCGGCAACTCGTCGATAACGGAAACGTCGAGATCGCCATAAAGAGTCAGCGAAAGCGTGCGCGGAATCGGAGTGGCCGTGAGCACGAGAACATGCGGCGCATGGCCGTGCGATACCGCTTTGTCCATCAGCCGCTTCCTCTGCAGGACGCCAAAGCGGTGCTGCTCGTCAATCGCAACGAAGCCGAGACGCGAGAATTCCACCTTCTCTTCGATGAGTGCGTGCGTGCCGATCACCAGCTGCGCCTGGCCGCTGCGGATGCGCTCAAGCGCGGCCGCTTTTTCTTGTGGCTTCAGCCCGCTGATCAATAGTTCGATTCCATAGCCGGCTTTTTCCAGGATGCGCCGCGCAGAAAGGAAATGTTGCACGGCAAGAATTTCCGTGGGCGCCATCAGCGCAGCCTGGCAGCCGTTTTCGATGGCGATCACCGCCGCTTGCAGCGCGACGATGGTTTTGCCGCTGCCGACGTCGCCCTGCAAGAGGCGATGCATCGGCGCCGGCTTTTCCAGATCGGCGACGATTTCCGCGAGCACTCGCTTCTGCGCCGCCGTGGGCTTGAACGGCAGAATGCGCTTCAGAGCTTCGCGGAAGCGCCCCTCGCGAATGTGAAAGGGTACCGCATTTTCTTTCCGCTTTGCTTTGCGGTCCATCGCCAGGCTCAGCTGGTAAAGAAATAACTCTTCAAAAATGAGCCGCTGCTGCGCAGGGGACCGAAACGTGTTCAGGGCTTCGAGCGATTCGCTCGTGGCCGGAAAATGCGTTTGGACCAGCGCCTGCGAGCGCGTGGGATAGCCTAGCCTCGCGCGGAGAGATTCCGGCAGCACGTCCGGCATGCGCGGATCCACCTGTTGCAACGCACCGTAGATCGCCCGGCGAATGCTGCGCGATCCGAACGTGCCGATGGCCTCGTAAATCGGCACGATGCGTCCCACCTCGGTTGAGTCAAGCCCTTCGGCGGCGATCGTTTCGATCTGCGGATTGATCATCTCCAGGCGCGCGGGCCGCAGCTTGTCTATCTCCGCTTTGCCGTGAAGAACGAGCTGCTGCCCCGGTTTAAGGCGCCCTTCGAGATACCCGCCGTGAAAAAATTTGCACGCGAGCGAGCCCGTTTCGTCCTGCACCAGCAAATGATAGGTGGCGTCGCGTCCGCGCATGCCACGGATCGCCTGGCCGCTCAAAACGCGCACGCGCAGCGTAAAAACACCGTTCGGTTGAATGTCCTTGACCTTCGAAAAATGGATGCGGTCTTCGTAGCGAAAGGGCAGATAGTTGAGCAGATCCTCCAGGGTGTAAATACCGCGCTCTGCGAGCAAAGCAGCGCGCTGCGGGCCAACGCCCTTGATCATCCGCACTTCCGTCTGCAGGCCGCCGGCCATATTTCCCTTTATAACATCACCGGGAGAGCAGCGCAGGCCAGCGGAAGCTTGCGCTGGCGCCCATTGTGCCGATACATTGGACGTTCGCTTGTGTTGGCCCTAGGAGGCCCAAGTGCCCGGCAACCATCTCACGTTCGGCCAGAAACGCGCTCTCGTCCTGTGGATTCTCGCGGGAATCGCGGGGCTTTGGTACGCCCAGCACAATTTTTACCGCGCGTTTCCAGAAGCTTCGGTGGATTTCAAGGTCCCGCGCGCGGAAGCGCTGCAGCGGGCGCAGGCCTTTCTTGCAGGGCTCGGCGAAAACGTCACCGGGTACCGCTCGGCAATCGTCTTCGACGTGGACGAGCACGCCAAGGTTTATCTTGAGCGCCAGCTTGGGCTGAAGGAAGCCGATCAGGTCCTCTCGACCCAGGTGAACATCTGGTATTGGGATGTGCGCTTTTTCAAGCCGCAGCAGCAGGAGGAGTTTCGCGTCCGCGTGAGCCCTTCGGGCGCAATCGTGGGTTATGCCCACATCGTTCCGGAAGCGCAGCCGGGAGGTTCGCTGGACCGAGCGGCGGCGGAGAAAGCGGCGCAGGATTTTGCCGCGGCAAGGCTCGGAAAAGACCTGAGCCAGTGGAATTTTCTGCCGGAAGAGGCCAATTCCAATCAGCGGCCGAACCGGCTTGACTGGACCTTCACTTGGGAAAAGAAAGGCTTCAAGGCCAAGGATGCGCCGTACCGCCTCGAAATCGGCCTGATCGGAACAAAACCGGGAGATGCCACCGAATTTCTGAAAGTTCCGGAAGCGTGGAGCCGCGGGTACGAGAGACTACGGTCGAGCAATAACACGCTCGAAACCGTTTTCATCGTTCCCTACATTCTTCTTCTCGGAATGGCCGTGTGGTACGGCATCCTGCTCACAAAACGCGGACAAACGAAGTGGGGCGGCGCGATCAAGATCGGAGTGGTCGCTGCCGGTCTGCTTTTCCTGCAGGGCATGAACGACTGGCCGCTCTGGGGAGCGAGCTACGACACAAAGGATTCCTACGGAAGTTTTCTGGTGTTACAGATTGCCCAGGCGCTCGTCGTCGCCGTTGTGACGGCCCTGACAATTTCCCTCGTTCTGCCCGCGGCTGAACCGCTCTACCGCAGTTCGCAGCCGGAGCGCATGCAATTGAGGCGGGTGCTTTCGCTGCGTGGCCTGCGCACCAAGGAATTTTTCCAATCGGGCGTGGTCGGACTCTCGCTGGCTGCGGCGCACATCGGTTTTATCGTGCTGTTTTATATCGTGGCGACGCAGCACGGCGCATGGGCGCCGCAGGATCTCAACTATTCGGATGCCGTGAATACGAAATTCCCGTGGATTTCCGGGCTGGCCATCGGCTTGCTGGCCTCCACGAATGAGGAATTCACCTTCCGGCTTTTTGCCATTCCCTTTTTTCAGAAATTCACGAAGTCCAAATGGATCGCTGTGATCGTCCCGGCTTTCCTGTGGAGCTTCCTGCACAGCAACTATCCCCAGGAACCTGCCTATATTCGCGGGCTGGAAGTCGGACTGATCGGAATCGTCGCGGGGCTCGTGATGCTGCGCTGGGGAATTCTGGCGACGCTGATCTGGCACTACACGGTGGATGCTTCGCTCGTGGGGCTTTTCCTTCTACGCACGCACAGCCTGTATTTCAAGATTTCCGGCGCGCTGGTTGCGGGTGCAGTGCTAATTCCTCTGGCATATTCGGTAGCTTCGCGGCTTTCGCGCGGAGGATTTGAGCAGGACGAAGATTTGCTGAACGGCGCAGTACCTCCGCCGGACCTCAGCCTGAAAACGGCGGCGTCGGTCGAAGAACAAGAAGTAGCTCGCCGTTACCAGCCTTTGACCGCCGCGATGCTCGGATTCTTGGCCGTTGTGCTGGTCCTCGGCGGGCTGATTGCCTGGAAATTGAAACCAGTGCGCATTGGAGACTACCTGAAGGTTTCCGTGGACGCTCGCGGCGCAAAAGCTCGCGCGGACGAAATCTTGAAAAGCCGCGGAGTGAATCCGGATTCCTATCGCCATGCGACTTTGCTCGTGAACCGCATGGATCCGGAGACCAACGAATTTCTTCGCGAGCGGATTGGCATCAAGAAGCTGAACGAGATTTACGCGACGCAAGTTCCGGGCGCCCTTTGGAGCACCCGCTACTTCAAGGATGGGCAGCCGGAAGAATACGCGGTGGTTCTGTCGCCGGATGGCTCCGCGTACTCCGTGCATCACAAACTCGCCGAGGACGCGCCAGGCGCTTCGATGACCAAGGACGAAGCGGTGGCACTCGCGGAAAATTATCTGCGCGATGTGAAAAAGCTTGATCTGAGCCAGTGGTCGCTCGTCGAGAGCACCTCGGACAAGAAGCCGCATCGCATTGATCACCTGCTTATCTGGCAGTTGAAAGCCCCGCTCGATGGCGGCGGAGATAAAACGGAGCATGCGTACGAACGAGTCGAACTCAGTGTGATCGGCAACGAAATCGCCAATTTTCGCACTTATATCAAAATTCCGGAGGACTGGACTCGCCGCCAGGAAGAGTGGACTCTTCCGCGCACGCTCTACGTTGTAGTGAGGATCCTGTTCTATCTCGGGCTTGGCATCCTCGCCCTAGTTCTTTTCTTCCGCGAGATTCGCTCGCCCGCTGCGCAGGCTGTTCCCTGGCGGCGCTTGGCGAGCTGGGGTTTTTGGGTACTTCTAGGCTATGTGCTGGTTTTCGCGTTTGGAGACCGGCTCCCCGCCGCGTTGCAGCAATACCCCACGGCGATTCCGTTCAAATCCATGATCGGCACCCTCGTCATCGGATTTCTTTTAGGCGGAGCACTTTGGTTCGGCGTCATTGCATTTCTCTTCGGGCTGGCTTGGTTCTATTGCAGCAAGGCGTATGGCGAAGACCGCCTGCCTTCCTGGATGGGAATGCCGGGAGCGTATTATCGCGATGCGTTGTTGATTGGACTCGGTGGCACGGCGGCGTTCGCAGGCATCGGGAGATTGCTCGAACTCGCGTCAAAATACTGGCCCACGGCGCACCGTGCCATTCGCGCGACGGCGTTCCCGGCGAACCTGGACGCCTACCAGCCCTTTGCAGCCATACTGGGTGCCACGGTCATGCACAGTCTGCTGGCTGTCGGACTGCTGGCTTTGATCGCGGGATTTCTGCGCGCGGAGTTGAAATCGGGCGTGCTTCGCATTGTAATTCTGTTCTTCCTCGCCGCAGCGTTTGTGGGAAGCTGGGGCAGCCCCGCGGATTTCGTGAAGCAATTTTTGGCAAACATAATCCTGCTGGGTCTGGTGGTCTTCGGAGTCGCGTGTGTGGCGCAGTTTAATATTCTCGGATGGTTCCTCGTCCTGGCGATCACCTCGCTGCTCGGGGGTGCGGTCGAGCTACTCAGCCAGCCGAATCCCTTCTACCACGCACAAGGATATGGAGCGATTCTCCTGCTTGTGTTTATGCTGGCTTGGCCGCTGGTCGCCTGGAAAGCGAGCAAGGCGGTGGCCGCTCCATGAAATGCCCGCCTTGGCGAAATTCAATGTTTAGGCAACCCGGCGATTTCGCGTGGATTCGGAAACTATAATGGGTCTCCTTTCGTTGTATCCAAGAGAGGTGGCTGCTCACCCGATGGTTGGGTTTGCGTCCAAAATGGATAGTTACGCTGTGCCTGCTATCTGGTCGGGGGCTTTGCGTTGCTCTAAGGTGTTGCCATGAAAGGGCCAACGCCACCAGATACGAAGAGAAAGCGAATTATGCCACTTCCAGGATGGGCATTGGCTTTGGCCGATGATGCTGGCCGGACCAGCGCTGCGCAGGCTGCTCTGGCCGCGGTGACCTCCTTGCCCGATCTCGATGAACGGACTCTCGTCGTCCAGGCTCAAGGCGGCAACCGCGCCGCTTTTGAGGAATTGGTGCGCAGGTTTGACCGCGACGTGCTTCGCCTGGCCCTGAACCTGATGAAGAGGCCGGAGGATGCTCGCGACGTTTATCAGGAAGCGTTCCTGAAGGTTTATCGGAATTTGCATCGTTTCCGCTTTGAGTGCAGCTTTTACACCTGGCTCTACCGCATCGTCACAAATGTTTGCCTGGATCATCTGCGCCGGCGCCAGGCGCGCCCGGAAGACCAGGCGCCCGATCTTGGCGCGGCGCATCGCGAGGATGGTGCGCGCGACTTTTTCGAGCACCAAAAGGAACACCGGCCGGCGCTCGACCCGGAACGCCGCTACATCGGCAAGGAAATTCAGGCGCGCATCGCGCTCGCCATGGAGCGGCTTTCGCCGCGCGAGCGAATTGTTTTTGAGATGAAACATTACCAGGGACTCAAGCTGCGCGCCATCGGCGACGCGCTGGGAACCACCGAAGAGACGGTGAAGAATTCGCTCTTTCGCGCCACGCGAAAACTGCGCAACGAACTGGGAGGCTTGCGATGAGCTCGCAGCCCGGCGATCTTCGGCGCTGCGCGGATGTTGCGCCCCTCCTGATTTTCTATTCCTGCGATGAAGTAACCGTTGAAGAGCGCCGTCAGATCGAAGCGCATCTCGCCGGTTGCGCGGAATGCCGGGCTCAACTCAACGAAGAGGAAGAATTTGGAAACGCGCTTGTCAACGTTCCCCAGGCGGCGGACCAACTGGACGGCTCTGGCAAATTGCTCGCGCAATACCGCAGCGAGCTTTCCGAAGCTCTCGACGATCTCTCCGCCCCGCCGGTACAAGAGCACTGGCAGCCATTCGGCGGGCTGCGGCGCTGGATGGCGCTGCGTCCGGCGTGGAGCGCCGCGCTATTGCTTGTGCTGGGCGCGGTTCTTGGCCGCCAGGTCTGGCAGTGGCTGCCCACCAGTGGCTCCGGTTCTGGCGGTACTGCTGTGAATGTCCTTGCCGCTCCAAAGATCACCGAAGACCAGCTTTCCAAAATGTCCGTGGCGGGAATCAATTTTTCGGGTCCGAGTTCCGATCCTGACACAGCAACCGTGCAAGTGCAGATGCAGGCGGAACAGCCTCTGGTCATATCCGGAAATCTGGACGACGCGGACGTGCGCCGTGTGTTGACCTATGTTGTCGCCAACGGCCAACGGTTCGATCCGAGCGTGCGGCTGGACTGCCTCGACGCGTTGAAGTCGCACACCAGCGACGCGGACGTGCGCCGCGCCCTGCTCGCCGCGGCGCGTAAGGACCAGAATCCCGGGGTGCGCATGAAGGCTCTCGAAGCCTTGCGCGAGGCTACTTCCGATCCTTCCGTGCGCGAAGTGCTTCTGGAGGCGCTCAATCATGATGCGAATCCCGGCGTGCGCATTGAAGCCGTGAACCTGCTGGTTCATTCGCTGGAACAAGTCTCTCTGGCCGGGCCGGACGCTGATTCAGCCGGTACGGCTGCGGACGCGACGCCGCAGGATTTACGAGCCGTCATCGCGGCTGGATCCTCCACGGAGCGCGTGATTCACGCATTGGAGGAGTTGCGGCGTCACGATCCGAACCCTTACGTGCGTCTCAGGAGCGCCGCTGCTCTCCGCCAGATCGGCCCGCAGGATTTGCAGTAGCTCTTGCTCGATTCAGAGGTTCATTCTCGAAAATGAAGTTGACCGCCAATTCGGTGAAGCTTTCGCGTGCGCGTTGCGCGTTTCCTGTCGTTTTGTTTTCGGCCCTGCTCGCCGTATTTTTTCTTTCTGTGGCGCCATTGCAGGCGGCAGGAAGCGACCCAGCATCGAGCGATCCCGGCGTGGCGCATGTTTCCGCGATCCGAAAAGGCACGTTGGAAACCCGCGAAGGGCTGACCTTGCGCCTGAACACGGACCTGGGTTCCGTGACTGTGGTGCCTCTCGATCGCGGCGCTGCTCCCGTGGTTCGCTACACGGTCCGCGTGGAAACCGATGCCCGAGGGAAAATGGCGCAGGAACTCCTTGATCGCTATTCCCTTTCCGCGCGCAGCAATCCATCCGGAGTGGAAATCACGGGCAATCTGCCGCCGGATTCTTCCGCGGACTCCGCAAATCCGCCGCAGTTCTGGGTGCACTTCGAAATTTCCGTTCCCGCCAGCTACAGCCTGGACATCAACACGGGTGCCGGCGATATCCGGGCGGGCAGCATTGGGGGAACAGCTTCCCTAATAACCCAGGGCGGAAATATTTTCACCGGTAATATCGGAGTCTACGGCGCGCGCAATATTGCCCTGGGGCGCCCTGTCGCGCGCCTGGAAACGCAGGGGGGGCACATCCACGTTCAGGATGTTGCCGGCGACCTGTCCGCGTTCACGGCCGGCGGTCACATCGTCACCGGCAATATCGCGGGTGATGCTACTTTGCGAACCGGCGGCGGGCACATCACCTCCGCGGGGATCGGTGGCCGCGCCGAATTGTCCACGGAGGGCGGCAACATCACCGTGGGACATGCGGGCAGCTACGTTGGCGTAAGAACGGGCGGAGGCCAGATTGATTTTGGCGAGGTTCATGGCTCCGTGCGCGCGCAAACGGGCGGCGGCGGCATTCGCATTATGTATGTTGCCGGCCCCATGGAAGTCGAGTCTACAGGCGGCAGCATTTGTTTGACGCAGGTCGCCGGTGCCGTTCGCGCTGCAACCGGCGACGGCACGATCACGGCCTGGATTAATCCGGATTCTTCCTCTTCGAGTTCTTCGTCAGGCAACGCCGTTCATCTTGCGGGAGCTTCCCAGCTCGCTTCCGGCGCCGGCGACATCGTGGTCTTTCTTCCACGCAACCTCGCAGCGAACATCGAAGCGACCGTTGAAAATGGCGGCGAGCAGCGCATTGACGCCGACCCTGCCCTGGCGCTGCAATTTCAAAAGTCTTCCGGTTCGGGTTCTGTTCATGCCATTGCCCTGCTCAATGGTGGAGGAGCTCCTCTGCGTTTGCGCACCATTGATGGAAAGATCCGCCTGAAATTCCTCGATTCCGAAACCAAGCTGCGCGATTCCCTGATCCGGGATCAGCTCGCGCGGCTCCGCAGGGATTTCCCGGATTTTCCTCCCCCACCTGCGCTTGCGCCGGTTGCGCTCCGCCAGTTCGCTCCCGCTCAACCCGAGCCTGAAGCGGCGCCCGAGCCCCCCCTTGCGCCCCAGGATGCGCCAAGCGGCTGGACGGGAAGCTGGATTGACAAACTCGAACTCACCATTCTCGGCGGCGTTCGCGAAGACGCCGATGAGTTCCAGACGCGCCTCGTCTATGCTCCGAAGCCGGCCTATCCGGAAATCGCCAGGCGCGCCGGAGTCGAAGGAATCGTTCGCCTGCAAGTTCGGCTCACCAGAAATGGGCGAATCGAAGTTCAGAAGCTCATCGAAGGCGAGCCGTCGCTCGCCGATGCGGCGATTTCAGCGGTCCGGAATTGGAAGGGAAAGCCGGTTGTGCTCGATGGGAAGCCGGTGGATGTCATTTCAACGGTGACGTTTAATTTCCAGCTGCACTAGCGCAGCGGTTCTCACTCGAGAGATTTTTGGGCCCAGGGTCAGGATGTTTCGCGAGTCAGACTCGTCTTCGAAGGGGGAGATCATGAAGCTTCGCAAATCTCTGTACTTGGCTGCGCTCTTCGTTGTCATTCTTGGCGTATCGGCGGTTCCCGGATTCGGCTACAGCAAGGAATTCGACCAGTTATACCCATTGCAACCCGGAGGCACGTTTGACCTGCAAAATGTTAACGGCGCAGTGGAAGTTCAGGGCTGGGACCGCAATGAAGTCGAAGTCCACGCCGTCAAGACCGCCAAGCACCGCGAATCCGACATTGACCGGGTTTCCATTGACGTGAGCGCGCACCCCAGCGCGGTTTCCGTCTCCACCCGCTATCCCCAGGGCGAAGGCGTGGAAGTGGCCGTCGAATACGCGATTCATGTGCCGCAAACCGCGCGCATCGAGCACCTCGGCACCGTCAACGGCACACTTCGCATCTCCGGAGTGACCGAAGTCGAGGATTTGCGCACCGTCAACGGCAATATTGAGGTCTTTGAGGCCGGCGGCAACGTGCATGCTCACACGACGAATGGCGACGTTCACCTCGAGCTCGCCCATCTCCGCGAGGCCACGGGCGCCCTTGCGGAAACCACCAACGGTTCCGTCCTCCTCGCCGTTTCGCCCGATGCCGGCGCCGATCTTGAAGCGTTGTGCCTGAACGGCAACTTCCGCTCTGAGTTACCCCTTCAGGTGGAAGAGTCGCTGCGGCCCCGGGAAACGCGCGGCAGGTTGGGCAAGGGCGGCACGCCGATCCGCTTGCGCACCATCAACGGAGGAATTCGAGTGGTCGCTCTGCGATCAACGGTTTGATGTTTGCCGCGTCTAAGCCCGTAGGAGAGGGAACACCCATGAACAAACGAAACATTTTGCTTACCGCTGGACTCGCCGCGCTGGGCCTTGTGCTTATTGCCCTGCCGAGTCCTTCCGTTCCGTTGCAGGAAGCACCGCAGGAACCACAGGAGGCGCCTGCGCCTCCACAAGAACCGTCTTCCCGTTCTGAAAAGCAGATGAAAGAACTTCACAAGATGGCGATTTCGCTCGGCGAAGGAGACAGTTGGCTCGGCGTGGAAACGCAGGAAGTCACCGCCGATACCGTGAAAGAAGATAAGCTCCCCGTAGAGCGCGGCGTGGTCATCGGTAAAGTTCTCCCGGACAGCCCCGCGGCAAAAGCGGGACTCAAGGACAACGATGTGGTTACGGCTGTGAACGGTCAGACCGTCGAAGGCACCGTGGAATTCCGGCGCATGATTCACGAGATTCCGGCCGGCCGCAAAATCCAACTGACTATCTGGCGCGACGACCATTCGCAGACCCTGGAAGCCACGCTCGGCAATTCCGACCAGAACCTCCACACTCAGATCGAATCCGCGCCGCGCGTTTTTTCCTTTCACATGCCGGAAGCCGTGGAAATCCCCGAAATCCCTCCCATGGAATGGTCCGGCGACTTCGTGATGGGCGGACACCCGCGTCTCGGCGTGGAAGTTGAAGACTTGCAGGGTCAACTCGGCAAGTACTTCGGCGCTCCGGATGGCGAAGGCGTGCTGATTCAGAGCGTAAATTCCAATTCGCCCGCCGAAAAAGCGGGCATCAAGGCGGGTGACGTGATTGTCTCGGTGAATGGTGAACGCATTCGCACCGTTGGCGACTTGCGAGCGAAGCTCTCGTCCTCAAAAGACAGCACGAGCGTCAAAATGGGTCTCCTGCGAAACAAAGCCGACATCACGCTGTCTGTGGAGCTTCCGCCACCCGCCGCGCCAAAAATAATGAAGCGCATGGCTCTCCGCACCACCATCTGATCGCCTTGAAAGAGAAAAGGCCCGGCGAATCTGCCGGACCTTTTTTTATTCATCGATCGCATCCGCATCCTAACCGCCGCCGCGACCGTATTTTTTCGCGAGCCGCAGCGCTCTCCGAATCTTTTCCCACATCCGCCCGCCCTTCGAATCCGCATCCGTTTGCCAATCCTCTTCCGTGGGGGAAAACAGAAGTCGCAGCAGATACCGCGCTCCGGAAACTCCGCCCCCATGCATGGCCATGCGAAAGGCTGCTCGCTCGAGAATTCCAGGGGCTGTCTTGCCAGCCGCAGGGAGTCGTTTCTCCACTTTCTCTCGGATTCGCGACAAGCCTCCATCCCAGGCAATTGCTTTCTGCAATTCAGCCGGCGCCGGTGCGCGCAGGATTTTCTCCCCAAGATACAAGGCCGCGCGGACCATTCGCTCTGCTCCCGCGGCCGCCGCCGAATCGCTCACGGCCGCCCAATCCAACTCTCCATCTTTCGCGGCAAGTGCGGCTACGTCGGCAATCCAGATCAGCCGCTCCCAAAAGTGTTTCGCGCCGTGAATGCAGATCAAGACAAACTCATCCTCCAGCGCCAGCGCCGGAATCGCGTGCCCGTCAATCATCACGTGCGTTTTGCGCCGGTAAAAATCCTCGATCGGGAGTTTCTTGGGGAAGTACCTCAGCGTCTCTGCGGTATGAAATTCAATCACCGAACGCGATTCCGCCCTGAAAAACAGATATTGGCCGGGAATTCTAGCCGCTTCGATCTCGGCAAGCGGCACAACCGCTTCATATCCGGCATTTCGCATCAAGCGGGTGATCCGCGCAATATCTGCCTGCCGCGACAGGAAGTCGAGGTCGCCATACTGGCGTCTCCCGGCATCTCCATACGCCCGCACGGAAAGCACCGGGCCTTTTACGACCGGAACCTCCAATCCTTCTCCATGCAGCATTGTTACCAGCCGCAAGAGCTCCGCGGTGATTCGCAAAGTGTGGATGATCTGCGTACGATGAAGTTCTTGAAGAGTTTGCCGCGCCTCTGGGGGAATCCCCGCATCCGGAAAGGTATTCAATCGCGCAACCAGGTGCGCGAGCACGCCATGCCGCACGGCAAGCGCAGCGATCGCTTCCCAGTTTTGCGGATGCTGAAGCAGGTCATTCATCTTCTTCTGATCCGGATGCGGCGAACAGCTTTCCCGGAGCAAAAGCCACTCGTTTCTCGGATCCGCAGTCTCTGCTGGTGGGTTCAGCGTCAAACATCATCTCCTCGCGGCATGGTTCGGAATAGCTTCGCAGGAAATGAGCGCGTTCAGCGGGAAAATTTATCCGCGAGTTCTCCCGCCCGCCGGAACGCCTCCTCGGGGTGCGCGAACACGTGCGGAAAGAGCCGCGACGCCTCAACCGCAATCTCCTGGAGTGGGGACTGTCCATTCATCGCCTGGAGCATCCAACGCTCCGCCTGGCCTTCTTCGGAAAGCACCGGAGTGAATTCCGCGGCTCGCCGCCGCAGCGAGGAGGGAGGAAAACTTGCTCCGTAGAAATTGGATTGTTCAAACCGCAACTCCGGCCTGCCTTCTCGAGAACTGAATTGCGTTATCCAGCGCCAGATGTAGTCCGTTCCCACGGGATCGGCATGCAGTTCGGCCAGCACTTCCTCGCCTTCCGCCAATTTCACAGGTTCCAGCCAAGGCAAAAAAACGTGTCCGTAGACGGTCTCGCCGGCCCGCGGGCCCGTTGAAAATCCAATGCCTTCGTAAAGATCCGTCTCGAACCAAAGCCCCAGGCCATGTGCCGTGCCATCCCGAAGGATGCGAAAGCTGAGGTTCGCCGCTGCACGGGTATTTGCTCCTTCGCCATAATTCACCGTGCACCAAGCCTTCTCTTGGGAGAGAATCTGTTCCGGCTTGAACTGCGCTTTATACAGCCCATTCAAAACAGTGGGAAGCGAAGCGGAAAGATTCAGACCATTCACTTGCCGCCACGGAGAAGTTATTCGGCGGTGCCGGTCGTCGGCGTCCACGATGGCGGCGAACAAAACATCGCGCTGCGGGATCAGGATTCCCCGGTCAGCCAAAAACCTTTCTCGCGCATCGTTCACGCTGAGAATTGCCTGATCGAAAAGCGGCAACGCGCCTCGCAGGTCGGAAACGATCACGTCCACTTTTTCCGGCAGTCGAATCTGGCGGGAATTCCCCTTCAAGAATTCGATCCGGTCCGACAAGCCGTTGCTTTCCGCCAGATGGCGCGCAAAATCCACCACTCCGTCCATTTCAATGGCAAACACTCTTCTCGCTCCGGCTCTGCATGCCAGAAACGCTAGAATCCCCGGTCCGCTTCCAATGTCCGCGACCGCATCCCCTGGCTTCACGGCCCGCGCGATGGCCTCCGAGTACGCAGCAAATCGGACCTTATCGCTGATCATCTCTCCGAATTCATCCAGGGAGTACATCAGCGGCGCGCCGGAATCCCGGCTGCTAGAGGCCAGACGGCGAGCTTCGCGGCATCCTTCTCAATCAGCTCGCAAAGAGTTCCGAGCCTCGCTGGATTCTTGTGGGGAAACAATCGGCGCATCATGACGTCTTCCGTCAAACGGGCGACCGCGTCAAATTCTGCCGCTCGCTGCTCTTTGGTTAGAAGCCAATTCATGTACGTGTTTTGTACCAGCTCGAGCACCGCCTCGCGCCGGGAAATTTCTTCCACTCGAGGCGCCGATTCGTCCGTGGTTCTTGGCATAAGGAAATAGACCGCCTTCAGCGGCCGTGGCTTCTCCTCAAATCGTGCCCGCTTTCCATCCAGTGCAAGATAGCGCTTTTCCCAGTTGGGAGTCAGCCGCGGCAAGGCCTCGGACGAACCCAACAGGCTCCCGACCGAATCAGGCCAGAGGCAGACACGGGGATAGCCGGGCAGAACGTGGAGCGCCCCCTCGATCTCCTTCAAAGCGGAGATATCTTCACAAAGTATAGGAGTTCCTCGCAGAGCGAACGCTCCCGCCGTTGTGGACTTGCCCGCTCCGGCAGCGCCGCAGAGGATCACCGCGCCGCCGTTGAGCGCCACCGCGCTTGCGTGAAGGGAAGTGACGCCGCGGCGCCGCAGGACAAAACCCAGCACCGGGCCCAGAAGATAGACCGCCATATCTTCGAGGCTCAATTCGGGCAAATAGCGCGCCCATAGTTTCGTGGCCGCTCTGTCGATTAGAAATTCCGCACCATCCGAATACGCCAGCCGGTAAAACTCCTTCTGACCATATTCCGTGAGCACGACGGCGGGATCGGCCGTTCTTGGCTCCGCTGGCCGGCTGAGCACGATTTTCTGAGGCAAAAGAAGAGCTTGCTCGGCCCAGCGCGGCCGTTCGCGCGCGGACAAGCTTAGCCGCGGCGTTGCGGAGTGAAGGGAGCTTTCAGGAATGCCAGGCAGTTGGACGTCGCTCTCAAGCGACATGCCGTAGGTTGAATAGAAATGAGTCACGAACGAGGACTTGAGTCAGCTTGCGGTGCAAGAACGCTGCGCCTTCAGCCGCCACCACCTGTCTTTTTTATCGCGCTACCGCCGTCAGTCATACCGCCTGCAAACATTGCTTGGGTCATCCCCGTCAGATCCCCGTACACTACCAACTTGGGGGGCCGATAAGGTTTCTTGGACGACGCCGCCGCCTGCGGTTTCATAGGGTCTATCCCTCTCTGAATCTACTGAATCTCAGACCTCTTTTCAATCCTTTTCAGCCAGAGGTCAAGTGAAACGGGGCGCAGGTTCGTCCACAGGTAAGAACCCGGCTTGTTCAGAGGAGTTGCTTGCCATTTTTTCCAATCCACGTAATTTTGCACGGCGGAAGATGGTTCTCCCGTTGAAGGCCTCCACCCATCCCTCGAAGAGTGTAGATCCAGCGGCTCTTCCGCCAGCGGACTCTTGGCGCGACTGCGAATCTCCTCGGGCAATATTCCTTTCATCCCCCGCCGCAGCAGATCCTTGTCGCTGCACCAGGGAACTGGTGGCACCCGTAGCAAGAATCGGAGAAGTCGAAAATCAAAAAACGGCGTGCGCCTCTCCAGGCCCGTTCCCGTACTGCCCGCATCTTGGTCGTCTTCCATCTTCGGCCAAAAGGGATGCATCAGCCCCAGATAGCCTCTCGGGTGAAGCGGGTGCACTTCTTGCAGGTCCGCTTCGAGCTCGCTCCATCGTTCTCTCAAACGGCACGCGCGTTCGAATTCAGGGTTCAGCCAGCCCGGGTACTGCGGCGGCTCTTCCTGAATTCCGAGCAATTTTCTAACACGCGTTAAAATCCCTGCACCTAGCGGCGGAAACTTTCCGTGCCTCAAAAAATATCCTCCGAACGCGTTCACGAGGGTCCCGAGTTTTCCTCGCCGGAAGAGATACTTCGCGTAAGGCCACGCAGGGCTATTCAGGACGTCATCCCCGCCGTCTCCACCGAGAACTACTCGCGCTTTTTTCCTGGCGACCCCAAGAAAAAGAGCAGCTTGCGCCAGAAAAGGATCATGCTGCGGCTCGGGCAGAACGAAAGCCTGCTGATCCCAACCAAGGTAGGGACCGTACCCTCCGACTTCGAGAACCTGGATCGGTATCCCCAGGTGCCCGGCCATCAGAGCTGCGAAATCACTCTCGCGATCTTGGAACAGCGGCCTTTGGCTTACAGAAATCGCATGCAGCTCACCGTTCGAATTCTGCTTTCGCAGAAGTTTTGCGCCCGTGGCTGCAACCGTGCCCGAGTCCAGCCCTCCGCTCAGAGAAATGACCGCACCGCTTGCCGGCAGCCGGTCCCGCACGGCGTTCTCCACAAGGACCCGAAATTCCTCGATGTACTCTCCCGGGTGCTTTCGCCGGAGGGGCTCTTCGATGGGAAGCCCCGCCGTGCGCCGTAGTTTTAATCCATTCGACGAGACACTGAGTCCGTGGCCCGGCGGCAATCGCTTGATGTCCCGATAAACGGTCCTTTCCTGATTCGGGCACCAGGAGTGCAGCAGGAAGTCACCTACAAAAAAGGGATCCAGTTCCTGCGAAGCCCATGGCACTCGCCGCACTGCCTCGAGTGTGTTGCTGAAGGCAAACGCTCCATTGGTTTGAGAATAGAAAAATGGACGGCCGCCCATCAGCGACCGGAAGCAATGCAGTTCGCTCGATTCCGGCTCCCACAGCACGAAGCTGTAATCGCCGGTCAGAAATTCCTGGAAGAGTTCACTTTTCTCCTGGGCACTACTCGAGCGCCACGCTCGAAGCACCAGTTCGTCATCCGGCGATTCGACGCTGCATTCTTCGCCTTTGCCGCGCAGCCGGCGAATCACGTCGTCTCGCCCGTCCAGCCGCACATCGCCCAAAATCCAGGTGCGTCCGTCGAGAATGAGCGGCTGTGTTTCCGCTTGCGGTGCTGGCCCCGTGCGCAGCAGCGAAAAGCAAAAAGTGGCTTCTCCGCGGCTCCAGACGTTTTGGCCGTCCGGGCCGCGGAAAGCCACTTGCTGCGCCATCCTCTCGACAATTTCCGGATCGGAAGCTTTGGCGTTTGGATCGGTTGCGGTCCTCACGATCCCGGCGAATCCGCTCATGGGTTCTCCGGCGGCAAGTTCCTGAGCGCATCGGAAAAAGCTGCAAAATGTCGGTGCCGGGCTTCCGGCTCGTTCAACGCCTTGCCTCCATATTCCACCCAGGCATGCGCCTCGAATTTTGCCTGCGTCTTGCGAACCCCAATGCGCAATTCCGCTGCGATGCCTTTTTCCCCCAGAAGCCACCAGAGCGCCAAGGACTCTTCAAGGCAACTCGTTCCGCTGCCTGCCAGATGTCCCGCCGCGCGCACCATTCTGGCCGCGCTCGCCGCGCGCTCTTCGTTTTCCAATGCTTCCGTGTGATTGCCTGGAAGAAGAAACTTTTTCTGAAGCCAGTTTTTCGTTTTGACAAACCCCCGCAAACGCAGGCTCACCGAAATTACAGGGAGGAGTATCGCCGAGCGCAGAAAGTCACGCCGTTCCACTCGCGAAAGTTTTCTAAACCGCCGAAGGCGTTCCCACATTCACGGGTTGCAGCGCGAGCAAGCCATTTTCGATCAGCCGGCCCAGAAGATCCGTCATATTCGCACGCAACAGCTCCGGCGTCACGTCGAATTCGTCAAAGAGCATTTGTAAAGCGGCCTCGACACTCGGCGCCGCGGTCAGCACTTGCCACATCCGCGTGCCGATCTCGTCCAATCCGAAATAGCGTTCGGTCTCCAAATTTAGAAACACAGACTCCCGGTCGAGATATCTCACCAGAACATGCTCCGGCACGGCCGCGCGGTCGGCAAACGAAATCATCTGAGCTTATCCTCATGCAGGCTCACGCTCCGGAAGATCAATCAGGCCCCAGTCTTTGCCGGAGAGGGAGCGAGCTTGCGACTCTTTTGCGTGGCCTATTCTATCGTTTGCCGTCCCGATTGGCCACAACTCGCATATTCGGCGCGGACGTCCCACATGCGGTTGTTTCCCGCATCAGGACACGCTATAAATGCGCCGTGTCCAATGCCGCCATTCAGGCCGTTTCGATTGAAAAAGCGTTTCCTCCCTCGCGCGGCGGCTGGCGCACTTTTCTGCACCCTTTCGAACGGCCGTCCATTCCCGCTTTAGCGGGGATCTCTTTCGACGTCCAGGAGGGCGAATCGGTAGCTCTGCTCGGCGCAAATGGCGCGGGCAAATCCACCCTTTTGCGCATTCTCGCCACGCTCCTGCTGCCGACGCGAGGCTCCGCGCGTGTTGCGGGGCACGATGCGGTTCGCGATTCCCGTGCGGCTCGGCGCGAAATTGGGTACCATTCCGGTGGCGACCTCGGTCTCTTCCCCAGGCTGACGGGCCGCGAGAACCTTCTCTTTTTCGGGCAGCTCAATCTTCTCGCCCGGGGCGATTGCCTCTCCCGGATTGACCGCCTTTCCTCGCAACTGCGTATCGAAGGCTCTCTTGACCGCCAGGTTCGCACGCTTTCTTCGGGCACCGTGCAGCGCCTGAGCCTTGCGCGCGCCCTGCTGCATCGGCCTCGCGTTCTTCTTTTCGATGAACCCACGCGCAGTCTCGATGCTCTTGCCGCGGTGGAATTTCGCCGATACCTGAAGTCCGAGGTGATGAAGTGCGGGACCGTGTCTCTTCTCTTTGCGTCGCACACTCTTCCGGAAGTCGAGGCACTCGCAGATCGCGTCGCGGTCATTGATCAGGGGCGCCTGCTTGAGCTGGATTCGCCGTCGGCGATCCTGCGAAAGACCGCCTGCGCTTCGCTCGATCAGGCTTTCTTCAAACTCACCGGCCGCGCCCCGCACTCGTCTCCGGAGATCCCCGAATGAGCAGGCTCCTGCGCCAACTCTGGCTGTTTTTCTGGAAGGATCTCTCCATCGCCAGGACTTACCGGAGTCTTTTTGTGATGGAAATTGTCGAAGCGCTCTTTGGAACCGCGATGTTCTACTACGTCTCGCGCTTCGTGGACAGTCCGCAACTCGAGAGCTCTCTCCCGCAAGGCCGCACCTATTTCGCGTTCGCGCTCGTGGGTTTTGTCTTCTTCGACTATCTGAGCACTGCGCTCGACGCCTTCGACCGCAGCCTTACCGAAGCGCGTGATTCGGGCACCCTCGAACAGCTGCTGGTCACGCAAACGTCTCTCCCCGTATTGCTCGCGGGTTCCGCGATCTATCCGTTCGTCACCACCACGTTGCGCATCGCGGTTTATTTCGCGTGGGGAGCTCTGCTTTTCGGATTCCCGATTGGCGCCGCCAACTGGTTCGCTGTCTTCGCCATTCTTGCCGCTTCCCTTCTGGCGTTCTCCGGCCTCGGGATTCTCTCCTCGAGTTACCTGCTGCTCTTCAAGCGGGGAAATCCCGCGAAGTGGCTGCTTCTCGGATTGTCCAGCGTGGTCGGCGGCATGCTCTTTCCGGTCACGATTCTTCCGGACTGGCTGCAACGGCTCGCTCGCCTTAATCCCATCACCTACTCTTTGGATGCCATGCGCGACGCCCTTCTTGCGGGCGCAGGGATTCAAGCTCTTTGGCGTCCTCTCGCGGCGCTGCTCGTTTTTGCCGTTATCTTGCTTCCGTCTTCGATGCTGGTGTTTGCCTGGGCCCTTCGCCGCACAAAAACCATCGGGACGCTCACGCATCGCTGAAATTCACCACCAACCCGGTCTGCATTGAAAACCGCTTATATTCGCAATTCAAAAAAAAAGAGCCGACGCCATTTCGGGCAGCCGGCTCCAGTTCCCACCAAAAAACCTACGTCAGGATTTTTTCTTTTTGGTTGACACCTTGGTATCAACTCCACCCATGAGCTGCTGCAATTGCGCCAAACCCTCCTTGGCTTGAGTGCCCCAGACACCGTTAGGATCGAGCTCAATCGCCTTTTGGTATGCCTCAATCGTTCCCGGCTTGGGCGTGACTTCGATTTTCTCGCCAACCTGCTTGTAGATGCTCGGATCGGCAACCATGCATGCGGCGAGCAGGTACCAGGCTCGCGGATCCTTGGGATTCAGGTCCGTGGCTTTCTGAAGCGGGGCGATGGCCTCCGGATACTTTTGCGCGTTATACATCGTGATGCCGAAATTCAGCCACGCTTGCCCGGCGCTTGCGGGATCGAGTTCGGCGCTTTTCTGGTATGCGGCGGTGGCTTCGTCTACCTTTCCCGCCCGCCCAAGAATGCCACCCAGGTTGTTGTAATAAGCCGCCGTCGGCTTCAGCGCGATCGCCTGCTGGTATGCCGCGATGGCGTCATCCGTCCTTCCCGCCGTGTCATAAGCGTCGCCGAGCCGCGCCATGATCAAGTGCATGTTCGGATCTTTTTCGCCGGCTGCGGTTTTCGCCGCTTCAAGTTCCGTCACGGCCTTGCCTGTAAGGTCCGTCACCTGCTGCTTGATCGCATCCCGCTGCGCCGCGGGCGTCTTTGCGATCGTGTCTTTAAGCTGCCTCGCCTGATCGAGATCCGCAATACCCGTCGTAAAATGCTGCTTCATCCCTTCGAATTTCTGATTTTCCTCTGCTTGTTTCTTCTCCGCTTCGGCGTATTCCTTCCCCTGCTTGGCCACAATGTCCTTGAAGTTGAAATCAGCGGTTGCGGTTTCCCCGGTGGCCACATGTACCTTACCGGGATACGGCTTCGCCTGGTTGGGGAGAAGCACATTGATGTTGTAATCTCCAGATTTGAGATTATTGAAGACGTATTTTCCGTCCTTGTCCGTCTTGGTCTCGAATTTGGCGCCCTGGTCGCTCACAATCTCAATTCCCAGGCCCGCCCAGGGATTACCCGCCACGTCTAGAATCTTCCCAGTGAGAATCCCTTCCATCTGCGCCGCTGCGCGCGGCGCCGCCAGAAAGGCAAGCGCGGCTGCGATCGTCGCAGCCAGCGCCAAAGAAATCATTCCTCGCTTCATGCTCCGTTCTCCTTTTCCGCGCACCCGCAATCCACTATGCCTTCGTCGCTTGCCGTTCATCTCTGTTCGCAGGGGGATCTCCCACACGAAGTCCCTGGAGGGAGTGCGCCCCATTATCTTCCCATTGGCCCCGTTTTCCAACTCATGCCTTCGCCGGAACGCTTTGGGCATAGGGGATCGGGTCGGGCACTCCGGCCTCCAAGAAAGCCCGAAGCCGCAGCAGGCAACTGTCGCAAACTCCGCATGCTGCCTCCTCCGACTGGTAGCATGACCAGGTTAGATGCAGCGGCGCTCCCATCTGCATGCCTTTCAAAATGATCTCCTTCTTCCGCATTCCGATCACCGGCGCGACAATTTCGATTTCCGTTTCCGGCCTCGTGCCTACGCGAATCAATTCCTGAAACACGCAGTAATATTCCGGCCGGCAATCCGGGTAACCGGAGCTGTCTTCCGCAACCGCTCCAATATAGATCGCGCCGGCACCGATCGCTTCCGCCCAGCTCACCGCCACGGAAAGAAAATGCGCGTTGCGAAACGGCACGTAAGTCATGGGAATTGTGCTCGCACTCGCATCGAGCTCGTTTTCCGGGACGGCAATGTTCGCGTCCGTCAAAGCCGAACCGCCGATCGCGCGAAAGTGATCCAGTTTCACCACCAGCCTTTCGCGCATGCCATAGAAATCCGCGATCTCTTCGAATGCTCGTCGTTCCCGCTTCTCGGTCCTTTGCCCATAGCTTGCGTGAAGCAGGGCCACATTCACTGCGCCATGGCGCTCGATGGCCATGGCGGCGCTCACGCAGGAGTCCATGCCGCCGCTCAGCAGCACGACTGCCTTGCTCTGGTTTTTGTCTTCAGTCATCTTCAACCCTGCTCCTTCAAAAGCGAGGATTCTCCCGGCCATCCTCCACCATCGATCTACACCATCTTTCGTGACCGGCGGTCAGATATGACCGCCGGTCATAATTCTGCAAGGGGCTGGGCAGGGGCATCTTCATACTCCCTTAGTCGCCGGATCCCACACAAACTTATGGAGTTGCAGTCCCAGCCTGACTGGCAGTCCGTCCTTGAGCATCCACTCCACCAGTTCGCGCGGCTCCAGCCCCTGCCATTTTCCCCCCGGGTCCTCAAAAACTGGCGAGAACAAAACCTGCTTTACGCGCTCCGCCAGGCGATGCTGCTTTGTGAATTCCCGCGCAAACTCATAGTCGCGCCGCGTCGAGAGAACGAACTTGATTTCGTCCTTCTCGTCCACGGCGTCGAGATTTTTTGTGTCGAAAGTATCGGGCTCGCCGGAGTCCGGGCATTTGACGTCGACGATTTTGATGACTTCGCGAGGGAGTTTGCCGACGTAGCGTTCGCCACTCGTTTCGATCATGACCGTGAATCCCGCTGCAAGAAGGCCATCGGCCAGAGGATAAACTTCGTCCTGCAAGAGCGGTTCTCCGCCGGTGATTTCCACGAGCGGGAGGGATGCCTTAGCGCCGCTTGCGCCCGGCTCGCGCACCGTCAATTCGTCCACTCGCGCGAGGACCTCTTCGACGCTCATTTTCTTGCCGCCGTGGAATGCATACGCGGTATCGCACCAGGTGCAGCGCAAATTGCATCCCGTCAGCCGCACAAAAATGCACGGCAATCCGGCTCTCGTTCCTTCTCCCTGGATGGATTTGAAGATTTCCGTGATGAACATCGAAAAAATTTCCTATTGCGGCTTGCCCAGGCCGGTTTTTTTCGCGCTTCGTCTTGCCAGCCACCACAAAACTCCGAGGGTCAGCACCACGGCTATGATCAGCCGCGGGATCGCGCTGGGAAGACCCATCAATCGCAACACGATGACGTATCCCACCGCGACGAGCAGGGCGGGAATCAGCACGATATAGAGCCCACGGTTCATGAATTGAATTCACCTGCGCAGATTTCAGTTCCCCGGGCGGTACAATGCGCTTGCCGTGTCCGTCTCCCACACTCTAATTTCGGTGATCCTGGCCCCCGGAGGCAATTCCCGGACTCCGCGCGAAGTCTCCTCAAAGAAATACTTCGCCAGATTTTCCGCCGAAGGATTCACGGTGCGGAAGGGCTCCAGATCGTTGATGAACTGGTGATCGAGCGCGCCGATGACTTCGCGGAGCACCTGCTTTACGTGGGTGAAATCCACGAGGAGACCAATACCGTCCAACTCGGGGCCTTCGAGCGTCACCCGCACGCGGTAATTGTGTCCGTGGGGATTTTCGCATTTCCCCTTGTAACCGCGGAGCGCATGCCCCGCCGAAAACGTCTCTTCCACGCAGACTTGAAACATATTCCCTTTTCTCACCCGGCCCGTCCGAGCCTCGCCCTTCACCAAAACTCCAGAACCTCGCTCGCAGCGCTGAGCTTCATATTGGAATGGCTTCAGGCGGGGTCTGCCATTTGGAAGAAGCGCGCGACCTCCGCAAGTTCGTGCGTTTTCCCGTAGCGCGGCAGCGAGTCCACAAAAATTTTACCATAGGCCATCCTCTGAATGCGGTTGTCCAGCAGCGCCAGGATGCCCCGGTCGGTTCTGGTGCGGATGAGCCTGCCGAAGCCTTGTTTGAGCGACAAAACGGCTTGCGGAAGCTGGTACTCCGCAAAGGCGTTGCGACCGTCTTCCTGTAGAGCGCGCACCCGCGCCGCGACCACCGGATCGCTCGGCACCGCAAAAGGCAGGCGATCCACGATCACGCAGGAAAGCTGCGCCCCCGGCACATCCACGCCTTGCCAAAAGCTGGCCGTTGCGAAGAGCACCGCTCCGGCTGTGTTTTTGAATCGCTCCAGAAGAACGGGTTTCGGCGCGGTTCCCTGCAACAGCAAGGGAAACTCCACGCGAGTCCTCACGCGCTCGTAAAGCTCGTTCATCTGCGCGTAGCTCGTAAACAGGCAAAACGCGCGACCCTGGCTGACTTCCAGGAGTTGCACGATTTCATCCGCCGCTTTTCCGGCAAATCCCGCATCACGGACATCCGGCATTTTTCTCGGGATGTAAAGAAGCGCCTGCTCGCCGTATTCGAATTCCGGAGGGAGAGTTTTATCCTTTGCGTGGTCGAGCCCCAAGCGCTGCCGGATATAATCGAAACGCCCTCCAACCGTCAGCGTCGCGGAGGTCAGCACTACGGTATCGAATTGCTCGAAGAGCCTCTCCCGAAGGATCTGACTCACGTCGATGGGAGTGGCAGCCAGGAAAACGCCTTTGTTGCGGCGTTCAAACCAGTAGACGAAATTCTTTTCGTTCGATTCAAAAAGAAACGACAGTTCCTGCCGCAGTTCGAAACTTCTGCGCGCGACGCGCAGCAGTTCTTCCGGCTTCTGGGCCATGGCCGCGAATTCGGTTTCCATCCCCTTCAGCGAATCCGCGAGAGCGTCGTAAGGTTCGCGGTGCTGCTCGATGAACGCATCGCGCTCGGCTCGCATGAACGGGTAGCGGCCTTCCCTTGCAGGGAACGCTTCGAAAAATGCGCGGCTGCGTTCTCGGATTCGTTGCGTTTTCCGCAGAAGCGCTGGCGTTCCCAAACGCAGCAGCCGCAGTGTCTGGTCGGCGTCCCGCGCCAATTCCTCGAACCGGAAATTCGAAATCTGCCGCCCAAAATAGTCGCTTGCGACGTCCTCGATCTCGTGCGCTTCGTCAAACACCACAGCGGAGTACTCCGGTAAAATGCTGCCAAAATCGTCGTGCTTCAAGGCTAAGTCCGCGAAAAACAGATGGTGGTTCACGATGATCAAGTCTGCTTCCTTGGCCCGCTGGTGCATGCCGGTCACGAAGCATGGATTGAACGAGGGGCATTTCTGGCCGGTACAGGTATCGCGGTGCGCGTCGAGGCGTCCCCACAATTCCGAATCGTCGGGCAAGAACGTGAGTTCGGCGCGGTCGCCTGTTTCCGTCAATTTCGCCCAATCCTTGATCTGGCGGAACGCGTCGAGCTCCTCCATTCCTTTCAGCAATCCCTGATCGGCCATCTGGTGCAACTTTGCAACGCACAGGAAATTCGCGCGCCCTTTCATTACTGCGACCTTAAGGTTCGGTGCGAAATGCTTCTGCAGAAAAGGAATATCCTTGGAGTACAGCTGCTCTTGCAGGGATTTTGTTGCCGTTGAAATCACGACGCGGCGCCCACTGCAAATCGCCGGAATCAAGTACGCCAGCGTCTTGCCGGTGCCCGTTCCCGCTTCCACGATCGCGTGATGGTGCGCTTCGAACGCATCATGGACAGCTTCCGCCATTTCCAGCTGGCCGGGCCGGTGTTCGTAATCGCTGCCCATGCTCTTTTCGAGGAATCCGCCCGGCCCGAAAACGTCCTTCATCCGGATTTTGGTCTCCGAAGGAGCGTATTCATGGCCTATCCGCCGCATGACTCTCTGTTCCGGGACCGCGTCATCGTCCAGGGGAACGTAGACACGCTCTCTCACGCTGCCAGCGCTTGCGGGCGCCCCACCGTTCTCTCTTCTCTCCTTCGCACTTGCCGCGCGTTTTGCCAAGTCAGTCTTCCTTAGTTCTCATTTTCCCGGCAGGAAAGCTAACGATAGCACATCCGCTCGCAGCACAATTCCGCGGCTCGCCCGGCATCCGCGGCTTGTCCCCTCCGGGCGTTTAGGACTTGAGCAACGCCATCTTTCTTCCTCCATTGAGCTCCAGTGCGGGTGCGATACATTCGGGAGTGCTGGCGAAGAAGTTGAATTGGTGCAGGGGATTGCTTCGCAACCCGGTTGCACAGGCGTGGGGTGTTCCATGAAGCGTAATTCGTTCTCTCTTCTCTCCTTGCTGGTCGGAGCATTGAGTTTTGCCGCTTGCAGCGGGCCTCCAGGAGGCTGGCCGGGTGGCGGAGGCGGCGGAGGAACTGGCACGGCCACAGTCAGCTTCACTCTTGTCTCAGATACCCTTCCCGCAATCCCTTCCCTGCTTTCGTACACCGTGATGGTGAACGGCGTCACGCTTACTCCCACGGGCACTGGAACGCCCGTGACGCTGACCCCCTCTCCATCGCCGACGATTGATCTGGTTCGTCTGCAGTCCGACTCCGCTTATCTCGGTACGCTTACGGGCGTTCCTGCTGGCTCCTACACGGTTACGGCTTCGATCTCCGGCGTAGGCATCACATTTTTCAACAACACGGCCTCCTCGATCACGGTTGGAACCACCGCATGCCCCAGTGGCGACGTCTGCTCTTTTTCGCTTTCCGCCAGCGGCTCGCCACAAATTGCCACTTTCACCTTCACCGCAGCTTCAAACGGAACGCAAGGCATCGGCCTGGACATGAACTTGAACAGTTCCCTCACGATTACCGGGGGAGTGCTCACAGGAAACTTCAGCTCGGGAGTGCTCAGCGCGTTCACGTTGCCTCGGCAAGGCTCGAATCTGTCCGCGGGGCAGCTCGATCTGATCGAGGACTTTACCGGCGTGGTCAGCCTGACTCAGGCAAACAGCGTTAGCATCAATTCGCCGATACGGGGCATCATCACCGCCTCGTCCACATCCACCACCGCCTACGATCCAGACCCCACGGGCACTCTGTGCAACAACGCACCCACAAGCCTCTCGGGCTGCGTGGCGAGCAACCAATTCGCGAGCATGGACGCCGTGCTGAATGCCGATGGGACATTCTCCGTACAAGAAATCGAGCCGACGAACGCATCCGTTCAGGACATTGTTGAAGGTACCGTTGCGCCGGTCGCGGAGCCCGCGAACACTTTTGCGATCATCGTAACTGACAAACTTCCTGCGGCCTCGGGTTCGCTCATCAGCAGCCTGAAACTCGGCGATCCGCTGGTCGTAAATATCGCGAATATCCCGAATACGTTTTATGTGGATACCAAGGGTCTGGATGTTCAGAGCGCGTCGCCCGCGGCGTATGGCAGCTTCTTTGGCCAGAGCACGACGAGCGCCATCTTCGCCGGGCAGAGCATCGCCATCCACGTCACTGGATTTACGGCCCAGAGCGGCAGCACACCGGCTTTGGCAACTGCAGACACAGTCACGCTCCGTTTTTCCCGGCTGACTTCGGTTGTCCAGCCGCTTACGTCCAGCACCTTCACCATCAGCAGTATCCCGACGTATTTCTTCTTCACGCCAAGCAGCACGTTCCTGGTGCAAGCATTCGTCAACGCGCCGCGCAACACCAATATTGAGGGCGTGACTGATCTGAGCAATCTTTCGACGACAAAGCCCGTCTCCATGCGGGCACTGTATTTCAACAATTCCTCCGGCACCCTTTCTCCGACGTTCTTTGCCGCCAAGGTGAGACAGTATTGATCGTTGCGATTTTTCCGCCTCCGCAGACGGAAACGGGCAGGCTCTCAGCCAAAGGCTGGGAACCTGCCCTTCGTTTTTTTTCGAAACAGTTTCGGTTTAGAGAGCCGGACCTCCGCCCACTGTAGTCATGGCCGGGAGCGGCGTAGCCGGACCGACGGGTGCGACTGCCATACGGGCGGACGGTTGAAATCTTCTGTAGATCGCGATGGAAATCGCGCCCAGGCCCCACAGGATCACGCCGAACTTGACCCAGCCTCCGTGCGGAACCATGGTCACGGCTCGAATGACGATCACACCAACAGTCATTCTTCCGATGAGCGGCCACAACTCGTTCGTCCGACCCATCAGCCATTGGCCGATCAGTGCCCCGACCACAATCTGCGCTGCATAGACTGAAATCATCCATACAAAAAATGTCGAAACTCCGATGAACAGGCCTACCACCGTCACCGCGACGATGATCGAGCCGATGAGCACCCCGAAAAACACCAGGATTCCCAGCCCGAGCGATGCTCCAATGTTCTCCGCGGAATGCACTGTTTCCCGTGCGAATTGCGGCATCAGGCTGATCAACACCAGCCCATACAGCACAAACGCCGCCATCAGGACCACCTGCCAGAAAATACTGCTGCGCCCCCACTCATGGGGTTTCTCGACATGCTTCGTGAACTGCACCGGGAATGCCAGTTTCGCGCCCTGCGCAACCGCCGGGGCGCTCTTCCCTTCGAAGTGCACCTGCCCTCCGATGCTCGCGGTGCTCGCGATTTCCAGGGTTTCCCCTTTCCCCTGCAATGCCCCGCCAACCGACCCGGTCACATTCAAGTCTTGCCCATACCAAAGAATGTCCCTGCCGATCTGCCCATCGATCGTGACCGATTGAGCAAAGGTGGTAATGCTTCCGCCGGCTTTCCCTCCCTTATCAAACGTTAGCGTTTGGCAAAATTCAGTGAGGTTTTTCCCGATCGTTCCCGTAACCGTCAAATTGTTGTCAAAGCCGCGAATGTTGCCATCCACTTGCCCGGAGACGCGAGCGGTCTGTGCAAACATGATTACGTCGCCGAGCACGTGTCCCGACACATCCACGGACTGCCCGAACGCATAGACATCACCGTCCACAGTTCCGTCAACGGAGACCCGTTCGCCGCTCAGGAAAATATCGCTGTGTATGGTTTCGCCCTTCGCCACCGTGGGGGTCTGTCCTTTGCGAAATTCCGTTGCTCCCGACGGCGGTGCAGCCGCCAGCGCCGCGCACAATCCCGCGAGCACCAGGGCCATCGCCGAGCCGCGACGCAATCGGCGTCTCAGCACAAGCACAACCGAACCGATCAGGGTAAGCATCGCGAGCGCTTCCACTAGTGAAATCATGGATTGCCATCCCTTCCAGAACGATCCCTGAAATACCAACAATCCCAGCAAATTTGTGCCGCCGAATCCCGCCTGCTCGAGGCGATCCTGCAACGGCTGAATATATCCGGTGTAGAGCGCATACAATGTGGTGGCAGCAAGCCCGAATGCAAGCATCCACACCCACTGCATCGAGCGCCGCACCCTCTCGCCGAACGATTCGATCCTTGCGGGCAAGGGTTCCTCTTCTTCCAGCATTGCGCGCGTCAGCAGGCGAGACTCACGTTCCAGCGCCCGGAGCAGCGTGCGGCACACTTCGCATTCCTGCGTGTGCGCCGAGACTTCCAAGGCGCGAGCGCGGTCCAGTTGGCGTTCGACATACAACAGGCAGGTCATCTCGTCCGGATGTTTCATCTCTGAATTCCTCACTGATCCGCTCACGAAGTTCCTCCCGCCGCCAGCGCACTCGTGCCTTCGAGCGCCTGCCGCAGTTCATGCCGGGCGCGGAGCAGCACAACGCCCACAAAGGCGCGCCGCACTCCCAAGGCGTCGGCAATCTCGTCGTAGCTCATGTCGGAGTAATAGCGCAACACGAGCGCCATTCTCGCGCGGGTGCCGAGCTTGTCCAGCGCTTTGCGCACTTCCTCGCCGGTGCGCTGCTCGATGAGTTGTTCCAGCTGATCCGGGTCCGGATGCTCCAGCGGCAGATTATCCAAATCTTCGGTTTCCTTGTCCTGGCGGATTTTTCTGCGGCGCAGCAGGTCCCAGCAATGGTTCGCCGCGACCTTGTACAACCACGCCGTGAACGGCCGCGTCGCGTCGTATTGCACCAGTTTCTCCCGAACCTTTACAAAAACTTCCATGGTCGCGTCTTCGGCGTCCTCCCGAGTGGGCAACGCCCTCCGGCAGAACCGGAAAATCGCGCCGGCGTACTGCCGATAGAGTTCGCCCCAAGCCTCTGCGTCCCCTGCCTTGGCTCGGGCGATAATCTCCTCGGTTTCCGTTGTTCCCGGCGCGTTCATTCGGCCTGGTCTCGGAGTTTCCATATCCTAGTACGCACCCAAGCCCGCAAAAATTACACTCCGCCGCTTCCGCCAAACGTCCGCTGACTGCTGATTGTTTCGGTCGTTTTGCTCCGCAGCACTCTACCAAATTTGCGCCTGTGAAGCCGTGCTGAGCTGCAATAGGTCCCTAGTCATTGCTGCATTCTGCCTTTCATTTGCCGACGCATGCAAAGGAAAGTGGCCCGGGGGCCGGGCCACTTGCTAACATGTTTATTTCTAAAGGCTTAGAAGGTAAATTTAGCTGCCAATTGGATGCCCCTGGGTCCACCGCTTCCCAGGAACGGATAGCCGATCCCCACGTCGCCCGTCGCGGTTAATCCCAGGCTGCCCTGAGAGCGCCCATCAGTTCCGATGCCGTTCGGAGCCGCATCGGCGATGAAGGCTGGGAGAAGCGGGCTCGCAAAGTTGGGATGATTGAACAGGTTATACGCTTCGAATCGCAACTGCATGTTCAGGCGCTCCGTCAGCTTCGTGTCCTTGAAAATCGAGAAATCAAACTGACGGAAGTTCGGCCCGATCAGCGAATTCCTGCCTTCATTCCCGAAGTGCCGGGTGCCGGGAATGCAGGTGGAGGCTGTGCCGTCTCCTCCGCCCGCAGGGTACGTGCACGGCACCGCAAATGAACTCAGATCCAGATAGTTTGACGGATCTCCGGGGTGATACACGATCGGCCCCGAAACATCCGGACGGCCGAACCCTTCGCCGCTCCCGTCGAAATCATCCTCGAAGTTGTAATTCAACTGGAAGGGCTGGCCGGATTGCACAGTCACAATGCCGTTGACTCCCCAGCCGTTGGTGAGTTTCTCAAGGCTGCCCGAAAAATTCGGGAACTGGTAAATGAAATTCCAGGCCAGTCGGTTGCGCACGTCGAAATTGGAATTTCCCCGGTTATCTGCGATGGGCGCCTGGCTGTTGTTGGGTTGCGAGGCGTTCGGTACGTAATCTTCCCCGTCGCTGGCGTCATCAATGGAATGCGACCAGGAATAATTCAGCGTGGACGTCAAACCGTGCCAGCCATTGACGCGGAAACTGGCCTGGAGGGCATTGTAATTTGAGTTTGCGGAACTTTCTTCGTAGTTCATGTAGTAGAAAAAGTTGTTCAGCGCGCGTGGCACGCCGTAGTCGTTGATGCAATCGCAGCCGGTGTCTGCGGCGGTAATCTCGTCCTGGGTCGGCTGGTTCAGGTCGCGGAAGCGGAACAGTTTGTGGCCGTTCGAACCGACGTAGCCGATCTGAAGTACCATCCGGTGTCCTAGATCCTGTTGCAGGTTCAGATTGAAGTTCTGCATGTACGGCGAGCGGATGTGCTGGTCAATGCCGAAAGCATCGCTGATTTGCGAGGAGAACGGGAAATACACGGGCTGATTCGGATCGAGCGCGCTTCCCGTAATGCTTGTCTCTGAAATCGGATTGGGGCCGAATCCCGAATACGCCGGGCCGGGATCGAAGGAACTGTTCCAAGGCAGGTGGCCTTCAAACATATCCATAGAAAATGCATCGTAGAAAATTCCGTAGCCTGCGCGAACCACGGTCCTTCCTTTGCCCGTGAGATCCCAGGCCAGGCTTACGCGCGGCGCCCAGTTGTTGTAATCGGGCTGGTATAGACGGCCATTGGCAACCTGAATCGCCTGGCCCGTGAGGGGATCGAAATTCGTGAAATTGCCCTGTTTGTCCTGAACGATCCCGAAGTAGTCGTACCGCAAGCCCAGGTTCAGCGTCACCTGCCGCAGTATGTGATAGCTGTCCTGGACATAGCCCGCGTAAGAATTCTCAAATAGATTGCGGTTCGAGTTCCCCTGGCGCTGCGAACCGTCATCCGGCATTCCAGCGATGAAATCGGTCAGCGAAGCGAAGTCCAGCGTTCCCCGATAGCCCCGGTTGAAAATCTGCGATACCGAAGTCCGCCGGAATTCATACCCGAACTTGATCTCGTGCTTCCCCGCCGTCCATGAAATGTTGTCAATGTAGTGCCAGTTCGTGTCCACGCGCTGGCGGGGATCGCCTTTGTCGGCTCCCAGCGGCGCCAGGTTGCCCCCCGGGGCGCTGATGGTGATATACGGCATGCCCAGGTTGTAGATTCCCGCGTTCGGCGTCCCCGTCTCCACCGTGTTCAGCCCGATGCTGGTCGGGTCGAAACTCCGGTCCTCTGGGAAGAAGCCTTCGGCAAA
>Ga0335076_10000135_pt1 | contig 59600 bp, 60 predicted proteins | sample Lox_Sample_25_FD_206717 | JGI IMG/M metagenome (GOLD analysis project Ga0335076, IMG submission 206717) | Soil microbial communities from Loxahatchee National Wildlife Refuge, Florida, United States - Lox_Sample_2.5 | ecosystem: Environmental > Terrestrial > Soil > Wetlands | place: USA... | reverse complement strand
GCGCGCGCACTCACGGACACGTTCGCAGGGATCCGTCCTGCCGACGTCGGCGGCTTCGTCGCAGCACAGCTCGCGGGTGGCGCCGCGGCGACCGGATTCGGAATCTGGCTCGGAGGCAAGCGATGAGTGACTCGCGCACCTACAACGTGCTGTTTCTGTGCACCGGCAATTCGGCGCGCAGCATCCTGGCGGAGGTCATCCTGAACCGGCTCGGCGCCGGCCGCTTCCGCGCGTTCAGCGCTGGAAGTCATCCGCGCGGCAGCGTCCACCCCGGCGCTCTCGCGCTGCTGCAGGAGCACGGCCAGGACGTGCGCGGTTTGCGCAGCAAGAGCTGGGACGAGTTCGCGCGGCCCGGCGCACCGGTCATGGATTTCGTGTTCACGGTCTGCGACGCGGCCGCGGGCGAAGCCTGTCCGGTGTGGCCCGGCCAGCCCGCCACGGCGCACTGGGGCGTGGAGGATCCCGCCGCATTCGACGGCGCACCCGACGAGCAGCGCCGTGCGTTCCTGCGCGCGTACCAGGTGCTCGAGCGCAGGATCGAGCTGCTCACGCTGGTGAACCTCGGCGCGCTCGATCGCATGAGTCTGCGCCGCCGCCTGGCCGAGATCGGCAAGGAAGGTCCGCGCTAGGCGCTCCTGAATCTCGTGCGGCGCTCGTGCCAAGATGTCCGCTCGAGAGGAGTCCAACGTGGAAGCAGGGATCTTCATGATGCCGTCGCACCCGCCCGAGCGGTCGCTGCGCGACGGCTACCAGTGGGACCTCGAGCACCTGGCCATGTGCGATCGGCTCGGCTTCCACGAGGCGTGGATCGGCGAGCACTTCACGTCGCCCTGGGAGCCGAATCCGGCGCCCGATCTCCTGATCGCGCAGGCGCTCCTGCGCACGCAGACGATGAAGCTCGCGCCCGGCGCGCACCTGCTTCCGTACCACCACCCCGCCGAGCTCGCGTGCCGCGTCGCGTATCTCGACCACATGGCGCGCGGCCGCTTCATGTTCGGCGTGGGCTCGAGCGGGCTGCCGAGCGACTGGCGCTTGTTCGACGTCGACGGCATGTCGGGCGACAACCGCAAGATGACGCGCGAGGCGCTCGACATCATCTTGAAGCTCTGGAGCGCGAACGAGCCGTTCGAATACAAGGGCGAGTACTGGAACGTGAACCGGCCCGACACCATGTTCAACTCGCTCAAGTTCCACCTGAAGCCGTTCCAGAAGCCGCACCCGCCGATCGGCGTCGCGGGGCTGTCGCCGAGCTCGGACACGCTCCTGCTCGCGGGCGAGCACGGCTTCATGCCCATGAGCTTGAACATCAACCCGTCGTACCTGAAGTCGCACTGGGCGTCGGTGGAGCGCGGTGCGGAGAAGTCGGGGCGCAAGCCCGAGCGCAGCGGCTGGCGCATCGTGCGCGAGGTGTTCGTGGCCGAGACCGACGCCGAAGCGCGCAAGCACGCGCTGGGGGGCATGCTCGCGCGCGCCTATCGCGAGTACCTGCTGCCGCTGTTCGGCGCGTTCGGCTTCACGCAGCTGTTCAAGGCCGATCCGAACCACGCGGACAGCGACGTGACGCCCGAGTACCTGTGCGAGCACAGCTGGCTCGTGGGCTCGCCGCGCACCGTCGCGCAGCGGCTCGGCGACATGTACGACGCGTGCGGCGGCTTCGGCGCACTGCTCATCCTGACGTTCGACCACTCGCAGCAGGACGCCGCGTGGGCCGCGTCGCAGCGGCTGTTCATCGAAGAGGTGATGCCCAAGTTCGCGTCGCTGAAAGCGGCCTAGTCGACAGCGCTCCGGCGCACCGCGAAGATTCCGGCGTGGCAGACACGAACATCTTCACCGACCCGAAGGCCTACACCGACGTGGAACGCTGGCACGCGGTCGCCGCGCGGCTGCGCCGCGACGAGCCCGTGGCGTGGATCGAGGCGCCCGACTTCGATCCCTTCTGGGCCGTCACGCGCCACGCGGACGTGCTCGAGATCGAGCGCCAGCCCGAGCGCTTCCAGAACACGATCGACTCCGTGCTCGCGCCCGCCGCGTTCAAGGCGAAGAACGGCGGCATGCAGATCCCGTTCAAGACGCTGATCCACATGGACGGCGCGCAGCACCGCGCCTACCGCAACCTGACGAACGACTGGTTCAAGCCCGGCGAGCTGCGGCGCACGCTGCAGCCGCGCATCGAGGAGCTGGCCAAGCGCTTCATCGACCGCATGGCGGCGCTGGGCGGCCAGTGCGACTTCGCGCTCGACGTCGCCCGCTACTACCCGCTGCACGTGATCATGAGCGTGCTCGGCGTGCCGGAATCGGACGAGCCGCTCATGCTCGACTTGACGCAGAAGCTGTTCGGCGCGGACGACCCCGACTTCGGCGTCGGCAACGACCTCGAGAAGCGCGTCGCCGTCATGATGCAGCTCGTCGGCTACTTCCAACGCATGACGGCCGACCGGCGCGCGAGCCCGGGCGACGACCTGGCGTCCGTCATCGCGAACGGGCGCATCGACGGCGCGCCGCTGCCCGACCTGGAGACGCTCGGCTATTACATCATCGTCGCCACCGCCGGACACGACACCACGTCGAGCACGCTCGCAGGCGGGCTCGAGTCACTCGCGCGCACCCCCGAGCAGCTCCGCGCGCTGCAGCGCGACCCGTCGGGCATCGACAACGCGGTCGAGGAGATGATCCGCTGGGTGACGCCCGTGCGGCACTTCATGCGCTGGGCGCAGGAGGACTACGTGCTGCGCGGCACGAAGATCGCGAAGGGCGACGGGCTGCTCATGTCGTACCTGTCGGCCAACCGCGACGAAGAGGTGTTCGAGGCGCCGTTCCGGTTCGACGTTGCGCGCGCGAACGCGTCGAGTCACCTGGCGTTCGGCACGGGCGTGCACTTCTGCCTGGGCGCGAACCTGGCGCGCCTCGAGCTCGCCGCGTTCTTCCGCGCGCTCCTGCCGCGGCTCGAGTCGCTCGAGCTCACGGGCGCGACGGAGTACACCGCAGCCACGTTCGTCGGCGCGCCGAAGCGCGTGCCGATCCTCTACCGCCTCCGCTGATTACGCGTTGAACGCCAGCTCGAGCCCCGCCTGCGGCCAGGGCGTCTTCACCAGCAGGCCGCGGCCCGACACGGTGATCCACGCCGTCTTCATGTCCTTCCCGCCGAACGCGATGTTCGTGACGAGCGGGTCCTTGTACTTCGCGAGCGACGTGAACTTGACCTTGCCCTTCGGCGAGATCGTCGAGATGCCGCTGTTCAAGAGCGTCGCCACGCACACGTGGCCGTTCTTCTGCACGGCGAGTGAGTCGTACAGCGAGTAGCCCGGCGTCTGGCCCACGTAGGTGCCGCCGGGCAACAGGCCGGCCGCGCTCGCGAGCTGGCCGGGCTTCGCGATCTTCGCGGCGAACAGCCGCCCGGAGAACGTCTCGGCGTAGTACACCGTCTTCTCGTCGGGCGAGAGGCCGACGCCGTTCGGGCCGTGGAGCTCGTGGATCTGGCACGAGATGTGGTTGCCGTCCGGCTTGGCGTAGTAGAGCGCGCCGTGCACGCGGTGCGTCGCCGTCGACTTCGCGTGGTCGGTGAACCAGAAGCCGCCCGTCTGGTCGAACACGATGTCGTTCGGGCCGCTGAGCATGCGCCCGTCGCAGTGCGTGTAGAGCGTCTCGACCTTGCCGGTCGAGATGTCGACGCGCTGGATCGAGCCGCCCTTGTAGTCCTCGGCCTGGTGGCCGGGCAGCAGCACGCCCTGCACCTCGGCCCACGCGAAGCCGCCGTTGTTGCAGATGTACAGCGCGCCGTCCGGCCCGATGGCCGCGCCGTTCGGGCCGCCGCCCACGTGCGCGATGCGCTGCTTCTTGCCGTCGGGCAACACGCGCGTGATGTCGCCCGAGTTGATCTCGACCACGATCACCGAGCCGTCGGCCATGACGACCGGACCCTCGGGGAAACGCAGGCCCGAAGTGACTTCCTTGAACGCCATCTCGTGCTCCTTCTGTACGTGTCTAGCGCGGGTAGCTCCGGTGCAGCGCGTCGACGACCTCGAAGAACTCGCGCCGGACCTCGTCCACGATCTGTTTCACCGGCTTCACGGCGTCGATGCGGCCGCACACCTGGCCCGTCAGCGCGATCGCCGCCTCCATGTCGCCGCCGAAGTACAGCTCCTTCGCCGAGCCGAAGTCGCCGAACACGTTCTTCTCGAGCTCCTTCTCGAGCTTCGTGCTGCGCTCGGTGCGCAGGGCGCGCAGCGCGGGCGAGTGGAAGCGGTTCAGGAAGACGGTGTCGGTCTCCTCGGCGCGCACGATCGCATCCTTCCAGTTCTGGTGCACCGGCGACTCGGCCGACGACACCATGCGCGTACCGAGCTGGATGCCCTCGGCGCCGAGCGCGAACGCTGCGGCCATGGTCGCGCCGTCGACGAAGCCGCCCGCCGCGACGATCGGCACCGACACGCGCGAGCGCACCAGCGGCAGCAGCACCATCGTCGCGACCTCGCGCGGATTCTTGAAGCCGCCGCCCTCGCCGCCTTCGACGATCAGCCCGTCGACGCCCGCCTCGACGGCCTTCAGCGCCGCCTTCAGGCTGGGCACGACGTGGAACACGGTGAGCCCGCCCGACTTCAGCTCCTTGGTGTAGCGCTCCGGACTGCCCGCGGACGTGGTCACGAACTTCACGCCCTGCTCGATCACGAACTGCGCGATCTTCGGATCGCGCACGAACGCCTGCGCGATGTTCACGCCGAACGGCTTGTCGGTGAGCGTGCGCATCTTGCGCACCTCTTCGCGGATGGCGTCGAGCTCGCCCGACGAGGTCTCGATGATGCCCATGCCGCCGGCGTTCGAGACCGCCGACGCGAGCTTCGAGCGCGCGATCCAGCCCATGGGCGCCTGCACGATCGGGACTTCGACCCCGAGCATGCGCGTCACGCGGTTGTCGAAGGCGCGCGCGGTCGCCATCAGGGCGCGCCGCCTTCCATCAGGCGCTGCATCCGGCGCATGCCGCCGAGCCAGCGCTCCAGGTCGGCCGTCTTGTTCGACATCCACTTCTGCGCAATCGGGTCCGTCAGGATCAGGAAGCGCTCCTCGCGCATCGCCTCGACGACCATCTGCGCGACCTCTTCGGGCTCTCTGATCGGGCCCGCGACGTTCTTCGCGAAGGGCGAGTTCACGTCGCCGAGCATCGGCGTGCGCACGCCGAGCGGCGCGAGCAGCGACACGCGCACGCCCTTGTCGTGGTACGTGATCGACAGCCACTCCGCGAGTCCGACCACCGCGTGCTTCGTGACCGCGTACGTCAGGTTGCCGTGACTCGTGAGGATGCCGGCCATCGACGCCGTGTGCAGCAGGTAGCCGCGCTTGCGCGCGAGCATGCCGGGCAGCACCGCGCGCACGGCGTACACGTGGCTCATCACGTTCACGTGCCACTGCGCTTCCCACACGTCGAGCGGCGTCGTGAGCGGATCGCCGCCGCTGGCCACGCCCGCGTTGTTGAAGAACACGTCGATCGGGCCCAGCTTGCGCTCGGCCTCGGCGACGAGCGCGCCCACCTCCGCTTCCTTCGCGACGTCGCACGGCACTGCGAGCGCGCCGATCTCGTTCGCGACCTTGCGCACCGCGTCCGCGTTCACGTCGGTCGCGACCACGCGCGCGCCCTGCGCGGTGAACTCGCGCGCGGCTGCCGCGCCGATGCCGCTCCCCGCGCCCGTGACGACCGCGACCCTGCCCGCCAGCTCCATGGCGGAATTCTACGCCGGAGCCGCTAGGACTTGCCGCGCTCCGGGTCGATGCCCACCGCAGCCGCCACCTGGCGCCAGAGCAGCTCGATCACCCGCTCGGGCGAAGGCCGCGGCGAGCGCCCCAGCGCCTCGACCATGACCAGGCGCATGGCGCCGAACATCGCCGCGCCGGCGAGGCGCGGATCGACGCCCACGGGCAGCTCACCGCGCCGCTGGCCGCGCCGGATGCTGCGCGCCGCGCGGTCGACGACCACGGCGATTCGCGCGGCGTCCTTGCGCGCCACGTCGGGATCGCGCGCCAGCGGGCCGTAGAGCACCGCGGCGAAGGGCTCCGCGAAGTGGAAGCGCACGCCGCGTTCGAGGCGCAGGCGCTCGTGGCGCGCCCAGTCGCCCGCCGCGTCGAGGTCGACGTCGAGCACCTCGCCGTGGAAGCGGTCGAAGAACTGGTCCACGAGCGCCGACACGAGCCCGGACTTCGAGCCGAAGTAGCGGTGCACCAGGCTCGGCACGACGCCTGCGGCGTCGGCCACGCGCGCCAGCTCGATGTGGCCGCCGGTCTGCAGCGCGACCTTTCGCGCGACCTCGAGCAGCCGCCGGCGCGTCGCCTCGCCTTTCGCCGTGCGGGGCCGGGCCGTTCGCGGTCGAGCGGTTGACACGGAGCGCAGCGTGGTCCAAAAATGAAGTGAAGTCAATTCTCTTTTGAACCCGAGAGGGAGACGACATGGCGGCGCTGCTCGACGACCGCGCGATCGCGGAGCGGATCTTCTCGCACATCGAGGCCGGCACGACCGACCTGTCCGACGCGTCCTGGCGCGAGCCGGTCGAGAACTACCGCTCGCAGGCGCGCTTCGACGCCGAGCTCGCGCGCGTGCTGCGCAGGACGCCGACGCCCTTCTGCCCTGCCGCCGCGCTCGCCGAGCCGGGTGCCTGGCTCGCGCGCACCGCCGCCGGCACGCCCGTCATGGCGGTCCGCGGCGACGACGGCCGCGTGCGCGCGTTCCGCAACGCGTGTCGCCACCGCGGCATGCAGCTGGTCGAGGGCGCCGGCTGCGGGCGAGCGCTCGCGTGCCGCTACCACGGCTGGACCTACGGCCTGGACGGCGCGCTCCGCCACGTGCCCCACGCCGACGGCTTCCCCGGCCTCGACCGCAGCGCGCACGGGCTCTCCGAGCTGCCCGCGTTCGAGAAGTGCGGGCTCGTGTTCGTGGCGCAGGACGCCGGCGCGCGCGACGACGGCAGCTTCGACGGCCTGCCCGACTTCATCGGCGCCGACCAGCGCATGTTCCACCAGCGCGAGTCCCTCGTGCCCGCGAACTGGAAGATCTTCCTCGAGGGCTTCCTCGAGGGCTACCACATCAAGACCACGCACCCGACCACCTTCTACCCGTTCGGCTTCGACAACCTGAACGTGGTGGAGACCTTCGGGCGCAACAGCCGCGTCACGTTCCCGTTCCAGCGCATCCGCAAGCTGGCCCAGGTGCCGCCCGCCGAGCGCCGCGTGCGCGGCGCGCTCACCTACGTGTACCACCTGTTCCCGAACGCGATCGTCACCACGTTCTCGCACCACACGCAGCTGCTCGTGCTCGAGCCCGTGTCGCTGGGCGAGACACGGCTCGTCGCGTACCTGCTGACGAACCGGCCCGCGGGCGACGCGACCGCGCAGGCCGACGCCGAGCGCGACGCCGCCTTCGTGAACCAGACGGGCGGCGCCGAGGACGCGGCCGTGGTGTGCGCGATCCAGCGTGGGCTCGCGAGCGGCGCGAACGACGCGTTCACGTACGGGCGCTTCGAGGGCGCCATCTCGCACTTCCACCGCGCGCTGCACGCGGCGCTCTCGGGGTAGGATATCGGCGGGAGCTCCCGCCGAAGTGGATCCAGACACGACCGTCACGAGCGTGGGCCACGCGATCCAGCTGTCGGTCGCGCCCGTGTTCCTCTTGTCGGGCATCGGCGCGATGCTCGCGGTCATGACGAACCGGCTGTCGCGCGTCGTCGACCGCGCGCGCACGGTGCGCGAGGACCTGCCGGGCGCGAACGCGGACGAGCGCGCGGACGCGCACGCCGAGCTGCACGTGCTGTCGCGCCGCGCGAAGCTCATCTACTGGGCGATCACTTTGTGCGCGATCACCGCGCTCTTCGTGTGCGCGGTGGTCGCGGCGATGTTCGTGGCGGCGTTCCTCGGCTACCGCGCCGCGATCCCCGTGGCGCTGCTCTTCGTGGGCGCGATGACCACCTTCTTCGCCGGGCTGCTCTGCTTCCTGCGCGAGATCTTCCTGGCCACGGCGAGCCTGCGCATCGCGCCGTGACTACGCGGCGCGGATGAGCCGGCCCGGCAGCGCGCCCGTCGGCTCGTCGTGCAGCGCCACGACTTCACCGCGCACGATCGTCGCCTCGTAGCCGCGCGCGCGCTGCACGAAGCGCGCGCCGCCCGCGGGCAGGTCGTGCACCATGCGCGGCGGCTCGAGGCGCAGGCCTGCGAAGTCGATCACGTTGAAGTCGGCCCTGCGGCCGGGCTCGAGGGTGCCGCGGTCGCGCAGGCCGAAGAGCTCGGACGTGTCGCGCGTCATGCGCCGCACCACGAGCTCGAGCGGCAGCTTCGCGCCGCGGCTCCGATCGCGCGCCCAGTGCGTGAGCATGAAGGTGGGGATGCTCGCGTCGCAGATGATCCCGCAGTGCGCGCCGCCGTCGCCCAGCCCGAGCACGGCGCGCGGGTGCAGCAGCATCTCGCGCAGGGGCTCGCACGACAGCTGGCTGTAGTTGAGCACGGGCACGAGCAAGAGCTCTCGGCCGTCCTTCTCGAGCAGGCGGTCGTACAGCACGTCCTCGACGTCGCGGCCCGCGCTCGCCGCCAGCGCCTCGAGCGACGCCTCGTACGGCGGCTCGTACTCGGGCGGGTCGCCCATCGGGAACGTCTTGCCGTACAGGGCAGCGAGCATCGACGGCACGGCGGTGCGCTCCGCGAGGATGCGCCGCTTCGTCTCGGGATCGCGCATGCGCGCGACGCGCACGTCGAGTGACTCGTGGCGGAGTGACTCGAACGTCGGCCGGCCCGAGAACGGGTGGATCTTCGTCTGGTGGCCGAGCAGCAGCCCGAACGGCCGGCCCGCCACCTGCGGGAAGATCTGCGCGCCGTCGCGCACGGCGGCGGCCGAGATCTCGAGCAGCTCGCGCCACAGCTCGGGCGCGGCGTCGAACTGCAGCATGGCGAACGTGACGGGCCGGCCCACGGCGGCCGAGAGCCGGCGCATCCACTCGATCTCGCGCAGCGGCCCCGCGATGTCCTCGCCCGCCGCGCCGGCGCCCGCCACCTCGAACACGCCGCGGCCCAGCTCGCCCAGCGCGCGGCCGAGACCGAACAGCTCGTCCTCGGCCGCGAACGTGCCGGGCACCGGCTCGCCCGTGATCGCCCGGTGCACGATGGTGCGCGACGTCGACACGCCGAGCGCGCCCGCCGCGAGCCCTTCGCGCACGAGCGCGGCCATCGCCTCCACGTCGCCCGGCGTCGCGGGCTGGTTCCTCGCGCCGCGCTCGCCCATCACGTACGCGCGCACTGCGCCGTGGGGCACCTGCGTGCCCACGTCGACCGCGAAGCGCCGGCGCTCGAGCGCGTCGAGATACTCGGGGAAGCTCTCCCACTCCCACGCGATGCCTTCGTGCAGCGCCGTGCCGGGAATGTCTTCGACGCCCTCCATCAGACCGATCAGGAAGTCCTGCTGGCCCGGCCGCACGGGCGCGAAGCCGACGCCGCAGTTGCCCATCACGACCGTCGTGACGCCGTGCCACGACGAGGGCGACAGACCCGGGTCCCAGGTCGCCTGGCCGTCGTAGTGCGTGTGGATGTCGACGAAGCCGGGCGTGACGAGCAAGCCGTCGGCGTCGAGCTCGCGCTGCGCTGCACCTGCCACGCGCCCCACGTCGGTGATGCGCCCGTCCGAGACCGCGACGTCGGCCGTGCGCGCGGGTGCGCCCGTCCCGTCCACCACCGTGCCGCCCCGGATCACGAGGTCGTGCGCCACTGCGTGCCTCCCGTTCCCGCCAGCGTACACCAGCTGCGCGCGCGTGCTCTAATGCCGGCATGCTGATCATCCATCATCTGGGCGTCTCGCAGTCCGACCGCGTCGTGTGGCTCATGGAGGAGCTCGGCCTTCCCTACCGGCTCGAGTGGTACAACCGCGGCGCAGACGGGCTCATGCCGCCCGAATACGTGAAGCTGCACCCCGCTTCGACGGCGCCGGTGGTCGAGGACGGCGACAAGGTGCTGTCGGAGTCGGCGGCAATCCTCGAGTACATCTGTCACAAGCACGCCGGCGGCCGGCTCACCGTCGCGCCCAGCGCCCCGAACTACTTCGACTACCTGTACTGGATGCACTTCAACAACAACGTGCAGGGCATCTTCTTCGCGAAGCTCGCCTCGGCGGGCCGCACGGATCCCGACGCGAAGCGCGTGGAGGGCTTCATCGCGCGGCGCGAAGGCGGCTACTACCGGCACCTGGAGCAGCGGCTCGGCGAAGTGCCGTATCTCGCGGGTCCCGACTTCACGTGTGCCGACATCATGGTCACGTTCAACCTGACCGAGCTGCCGCTCTTCGGCGGCCGCAAGATCGACGACCTGCCGAACGTGCAGGCGTACGTGAAGCGCATCGAGAAGCGCCCGGCGTACGTGCGCGCGATGGAGATCGCGGGACCGGGCGCGAAGCCGAAGTGAGTCGGCGCGTCAGCGCGCGGACGCGTCGCGCTGGCGCACGCAGTCTTCGGGGACGTTGCTGACGGCGACGTCGACGCCGCGCGCGAAGGCGAGCGCGCAGCTCGCGATGCGCCGCCGGCCCGGGAGGGGCTCGGCGGGCTCATCGGCGAGCGTCCAGGCGTTCACGGCAACGACCCGGCCGCTCGCGTGCACGAGCCCGACGTTCCCGTCGGTGAGCGTCTCGGGGCGCAGGCCGACGACGAGCAGCCGCGGGTCGCGCAGCGCCAGCAGCTCGCGCAGGCCGGCTTCGCCCGAGCCGGCCGCGGGGCCGACCTCGAGCGCGACGCGCTCGTCCAAGGCGCGAATCTCGCGGTAGAGCGGCAGACCGTCGCCCGCCTCGAGGAAGATCCACTCGTACGCATCGAAGCGGCGCACCAGCTCGAGTGCGGGCCCGATCACTTCGCGCGCCTTCAGGTCGGCGTCGATCACCACGCGGCCCGCGTCCCAGCTCAGCATCGCCTCGAACGTGTCGGGGCCGTGGTCGAGCCCGCGCAAGGTGCAGGCCGCGAGCTCCGCGGCCGTGCGCTCGGCGAGCGGACCCGAGCAGACGGTTGCGGGCGCGAGGTCGGCGTCGTGGAACAGGAACACGACGCCGTCCTTCGAGAGCCGCAGGTCCGTCTCGATCGCGTCGACACCCGCGAGCCGCGCCGACTCGAAGCGCGCCAGCGTGTTCGAATCCACGTAGCGGAAGCCGCCGCGATGCGCGCCCACGCGCGGGCCGGTGAGTCGCTCCACGAGGTCGCGCCCGGGCGGGCGGCCGTGCGCACACGCCACGGCCAGGGCGCACAGGCACAGGCGGGCGAGACTTCCCGTTCGATGGGCTCGGCTGCGGCCGGCGATGCGTTGCGCGGCGCGATCGATCTGGGCTGGGTCCATTGCGGAGCTCTCGGCGCGACGTCGGTCGCGTTCGGGTTCTCGAATGGGGCGGGCTGCCCTGGCTGCGCGGGGCATTCTACGGGATCGACGCTGCTCGAACGGAGTCGCGCGCGGGCTAGGCCTCGAGCTGTTCGAGCCACACGCGCACGAGCTCGAGGAACTTCGCCGCATCGCCGGGCGCGCCGACGAGCACGAGCTTCAGGTGGGCGCGCGCGGGCTCGTACACGACCTCGGCGCGGAGCGGCGGGCCCTTGCCCTTCGCGCGCAGCGCGCTCGTGACCGTGCGCGCCCACTTCTGCGCGAGCGCCGGGCCGACGTCGGGCACGTCGACGATGCTCGTGACCCACGGCTGCGCCGCGGGCGTCTCCGCCGGCTCGGGCAGGTCGGCGAAGCGCGCGAGCTCGGCGCGGCGGATGCGGTAGGCCTTGCCGATGCGCCGCGCGCGCAGCCGCCCGGCGCGGATCGCGCGCAGCACGGTCTTCGGATGCACGCCGAGCTCCCGTGCGGCGTCGTTCACGGTGCAGAGCAGCTCAGCCGGCCCGCGCAATGGCGAGTGACTCCTCGAAGCCCGGTGCGCGCAGATCGTCGAGAAACTGCGCGAGCACGAGCTTGCCGAGCGCGTACATCATCTCGGGCGAGCCGACGGCGAGCCGGCCCGACGCGACCGCCGCGCCGAGCTCGGCCGGCGAGAGCGCCTTCAGGTCGGCGTCGGGCGCGGCGCGAAGCGGCGCCGCCGCGAAGCGCGCCAGGATCGTGCCCGCGTAGTACAGGCGCGCGAGCGCCCGCATGAGCTCGAGCCGCGCGAGGAGCGCGCGGTCCGCGGCGCGGCCGAGCCACGCGCGCACGAGTGCGTCGCGCAGCTCGGGCGTCCCCGCGAGCTCGAGCGTGGCGATCGCCACATCGGTGAGCGGATCGTTGCGGTAAGCGGTCTCCCAGTCGACGAGCCACAGCCGCTCGCCGTCGAACAGCACGTTGCGCGGGTTCGGGTCGTTGTGACTCGACACGAGCGCGGACTCGTGCCACGCGTAGGCGGCGCGAATGCGCGCGAACCCCTCGCGGTGCGGCTCGAGCAGGCCCGGCGCGAAGAGCGCCGAGCGGTGCACGGCGTCCAACATCCGCGCGATGAGCTCGAGATGGCCGCCCCCGAAGGCGGGAAACGGCGGCGAGCCCTGGAGGCGGCGGAGCAGCGCGCCCATGGCGCCCGCGAGCCCGGCCGCGCCACCCGGATGCCCTTGCAGTGGCCGCTGCGCCACGAAGTCCATCACCGCGGCGCCCTGCTCCGCGTCGACCCAATGCACGCGCGGCGCGACGCCGGCCTCGGCGGCCGCGCGCAGACACGCGTAGTGGTGCGGATTGCGGAGCGCGTTGCGCGGCGGCTCCAGCCGCAGCAGGTAGGCTCGGCCGCCGACTTCGACGCGGTACGCGAGCGCACCCGACGCGCCGCCGAGCACGGGCACGAGCGGACCGTCTGGCGCGCGGCCGAACGCGCCTGCCAGCGCCGCGCGTGCGAGCGCGCGCTGCGCCTCGGGAACCGCCTCGAGATCCGCCTCGCCCATGGCGACGCAGGGTGTCCTAATTGTTCCCTTAGATCAAGGACAATCAGGACTACGGCGCGAGAGCCCGCCTGGCGCGCTCGACTTCAGCCGCGTTCCACCTGCCCGGCGAGCGCGGGCGCGGCTTCGTCGGAGTGCGCGACTTGGCGATTCTTGCGGGTAAGATCGAGCGGTGCTGCCCACCGTCCACCTGGTCGACGCCACGTACGAGCTCTTCCGCGCCTTCTTCGCGGTGCCGCCTTCGCAGGCGCCTGACGGCCGCGAGGTGGGCGCGGTGCGCGGCGTGCTCGCCACGCTGCTCTACCTGGTGCAGCAGGAGGGCGCGACGCACGTCGCGTGCGCGACGGACCAGGTGATCCGCTCGTTCCGCAACGATTTGTACGGCGGCTACAAGACCGAGGCCGGCGTCGACGCGGCGCTGCTCGCGCAGTTCCCGCTCGTCGAGGAGGCGATGGCCGCGCTCGGGCTGGTGGTGTGGCCCATGACGGACTTCGAGGCCGACGACGCGCTCGCGGCCGGTGCCGCGAAGTTCGCCGACCAGGCCGGGCAGGTGTTGATCGCGACGCCCGACAAGGACCTGGCGCAGTGCGTGCGCGGCACGCACGTCGTCATGCTCGACCGGCGGCGCAAGCAGACGCTCGACGAGGCCGGCGTGCGCGCCAAGTTCGGGGTGCCGCCGCGCTCGATCCCCGACTGGCTCGCGCTGGTCGGCGACTCCGCCGACGGCTACCCGGGCCTGCCCGGCTGGGGCGCGAAGTCGGCGGCGGCGCTGCTCGACGTGTACGGCGCGATCGAGGCGATTCCCGCCAAGGCTTCGAGCTGGACCGCGAAGGTGCGCGGCGCGGACAAGCTGGCCGCGACGCTGGTCGAGCGGATGGACGACGCGCTCTTGTACAAGCGGCTCGCGACCCTGCGCACCGACGTGCCGCTCCGGGAGTCGCTCGAAGACCTGGAGTGGCGCGGCGCGCGCAAGGAGCTGCGCGATTTCTGCGCGCGCATCGGCTTCGCCGACTTCCCGAGCCGCGTGCGGCGCTGGCGCTAGCGAGCGGGCGGCAGCCCGAGCGCGGCGAGCTCCTTCGCTCGGCGCGGCTCGTCCCAGGCCAGGAAGAACTCGTCGAGCTGCGGCGGCGCGACACGGGTGCCCGACAGCATGGCGTGCACCTGGCCGCGGTGGTGGATCTGGTGCACGAACAGGTGCGCGAGCACCGCGTGCACCGCTTCGCGCGTGAGGCCTTCGTCGCCGCGGTCCAGCTCGATCTCGCGCGCGAGCGCGGCTTCGTCGAGCCGGTCGCAGAATCGCACCATACGCAGATCGGTGTCAGCCTGTGCGCGCGCCAGCTCGGCGATGCGCTCGTGCGCGATCTCGTTCGCGAAGATCGCGAGCCCGCGCCCGCCCGACTCGAGCCCGTCCAGGTAGAACAGGTCGACGAGCAGGATGTGGTTCAAGGTGAGCTGGAGCGTCGGAAAGAAGCTCGTGCGCTTCGCCTCGAGCTCCGCCTGCGTGAGCCCCGCGCACGCGCCGTACAGGCGGTAGTTCGACCAGGCGTTGTTGCGCGCCATCGCGCGGAACCAATCGGCGAGCGGCATCGTGCCCTCCACGCCCATCTTACGCCGCCGCAGCGGGAACGCTGCGCGCAGCGACGCGGCTGCGTTGTCGGCGCGCGCGCGGCCGCATACGGTGTCGCGCATGGCGAAGGTGAAGGCGTACAAGGGCATCGGCATGGAGGGCCCGATCGCGACGTGGTACGCGCGGAACACGCGCGGCGAGGGGCGCGCGTACGCGAAGTGCGCGCGTGCCGTCGCGAACGGGCTCGCGCCCGGCGCGCGCGTGCTCGAGGTCGCCCCCGGCCCCGGCTATCTCGCGCTCGAGATCGCGAAGCTCGGCGACTTCCGCGTGACGGGCCTCGACGTGTCGCGCTCGTTCGTGCGCATGGCGCGCGAGAACGCGCGCGCCGCGGGGCTCGACGTGGACTTCCAGCAGGGCGACGCCGCGCACCTGCCCTTCCCCGCTGCGTCCTTCGACGCCGCCGTCTGTCGCGCCGCGTTCAAGAACTTCTCGGACCCGCTGGGCGCGCTGAACGAGCTCCACCGCGTGCTCCGGCCGGGGGCGGTCGCGCGGATCTACGACTTGCGCCGAGACGCGGGGCCGGGCGAGATCGACGCCGAGGTCGCGCGCATGGACCTGTCCGCGGTCAACCGCTGGCTCACGAAGTGGACGTTCCGGAACATGCTCTGCAAGCGCGCGTTCGGCGACGCCGAGCTGCGCGAGCTCTGCGCACGGAGCCGCTTCGGCAAGGGCGAGCTCGCGGCCGACGGCATCGAGTTCGAGCTGCGCTTGGCGCGCTAGGCGGTACACTGTGCGGCGATGCGCTCCCCCGGCGCCGCCGCGCTGTTCCTGGCCGTCGTGCTCGCCCTCTGCACCGCGAGCGCCCGCGCCGCCGACGCGCCGCCCGAGATCACGCTGTCGCTCGACACGGTGGACGTGGTGCAGGCGCCGTCGGGCGGCCAGGGGCTCGGCTTCCTGTCCGGCAAGGCGTTCGCGCACCAGGGCCCGATCGAGCTCTTCGACGTGGTGTTCGTGATCGACACCTCGGGCAGCACGGCCGACTCGTCGGGCCTGGGCTCGAGCTCGGGCTGGCTCTCCCACCTGCCCGGCGTGAAGGTGTCACGCGCGGACAGCGTGCTCGGCGCCGAGGTCTCGGCGATCGAGTCGCTGCTCGACGGCTTCGACCCGCGAGTGACTCGCGTCGGCATCGTGGCGTTCGCGGGCGACGAGAGCCCGTACTCGGCACACGCGTGGGTCGACGCGCCGCTCACGTCGAACTTCCAGGAGATCCGCAACGCGCTGTCCGAGCGCATGCTCGTCGATCCCGAGGGCGGCACGGACCTCGCGGCCGGGCTCTTGCGCGGCGCGATCGAGCTGCTCGGCTCGCGCAGCGCCGAGAGCCAGCCGCGCGCGAACACGACGAAGAACCTGGTCGTCTTGACCGACGGCATGCCGAACCTGCCCGTGCGCGACCCCGTCGGCGCCGCGGAGCGCGCCGCGCACTCGCTGCAGAACCGCGACATCCGCGTGCACGTGTTCGCGATCGGGCGCGAGGCGAACGGCGCGGGCCGGCAGATCCAGCCCGTCGCCGAGGTCACGCACGGCGAGTACCACGTGGTGGAAGACCTGTCGAAGCTCGCGCCGCTGCTCGCGCAGGTGAAGTTCACGTCGCTCCGCGAGATGCGCGTCGTGAACAAGACGACCGGTGCGCCGGCCAGCCAGCTCACGCGGGACACCGACGGCGTGTGGTCCGCGCTCGTGCCCTTCAACCCCGGCCCGAACGAGCTCGAGGTGGTCGCGGTCGCGAGCGACGGCCGCGAGAAGGTGGTGAGCCGCACCGTCGTGTTCGGCGACCTGATCCTCGACACGGATCAGCGCGCGCGGCGCGACCGGCTGCTGGCGCTGCAGGCGCAGACCGACGCACACGAGAAGGCCGCGCGCGACAAGAAGCTCGCGATCTCCGCCGACGGCACGAAGCCCGACGCCGCGAAGCCGCCCGTCAGCGCGCCGCCGCCCTAGACGGACTCGAGGAACGCGGCCGTCGACATGCCACCCGCCGTGCACACGCCGACCACGGCGCGGCGCTTCTTGCGGCGGCGCAGCTCGAACAAGGTCGAGCCGAGGTAGCGCACGCCCGACATGCCGTACGGATGCCCGAGCGGCACGGCGCCGCCGTTCACGTTGGTGATCTCCCAGGGCGTCTCGAGCTGCGCCTGGTTGTAGAGCGTGGTGACGGCGTAGGCCTCGTGCAGCTCCCACAGGTCGACGTCGGCCGGCCGGAGCGCGTGGTGCTCCAGCACGCGGCGGATCGCGGGCGCGATGGCGATGCTCATCTCCTCGGGCGCCACGGCCGCGAGCTGCGTGCCGCGGAACAGGCCGACGATCGGCAGCTTGCGGCGGCTCGCGAGGTCGGCGTCCATGAGCACCACGGCCGCGGCGCCGTCGGAGAGCTGCGACGCGTTGCCGGCCGTCGTCGTCCCGCCCGCATACACCGGCGGCAGCTTGGCCAGCCCCTCGAGCGTGGTGTCGGGCCGCGGCCCCTCGTCGTGGTCGAGAGTCACTTCGACGTCGCGCGTCTCGCGGGTGGCTTTGTCCGTCACCTTCATGACCGTCTTGAACGGCACGATCTCCTCGGCGAACACGCCCGCTTTGCGCGCGGCCTCCACGCGCTGCTGGCTGCGCACCACGTACGCGTCCTGCGCCTCGCGCGAGATGCCGTACTTCCTGGCCACATAGTCGGCCGTCTGGTTCATGGTCCACCACACCGCCGGCATGCGCGCTTGCAGGGGCGCGTAGAAGAAGTTCTTCAGGTTGAGGTTCGTCTGCGTGAGGCTGATGCTCTCGACGCCGCCGGCGACGATCAGCGACGCCTCGCCCGTGGCGATGCGGTTCGCGGCGATCGACGCCGCGCTGAGACCCGAGCCGCAGTAGCGGTTGATGGTCATGCCCGGCACCTCGTTGCCGAAGCCCGCCTCGAGCGCCGCATTGCGCGCCACGTTGTGGCCCGTCGCGCCTTCGGGCAGCCCGCAGCCGATGACCACGTCCTGGGCTTCGGGCGCCTCGATTCCCGCGCGCGACACGGCGTTGCGCAGCACGTGCGCGACGAGCGGGATCCCGTGCGTGGCGTTCAGCGCGCCGCGGTTCGCCTTCGCGATGCCCGTGCGGCAGTACGACAGTACGGCGACGTCCTTCATCGGGCTCCTTCGACGGCGACGATAGCATCTCGCGGCCTCGCCGAGTGACTCGGCACGTGCCTTGCGTCGGGGCGCGGCGATGGAGTCGATCGTCGAGCGTCTCGAGAGGTGGGCGGCGGTCCAGCCGGACCGCGTGGTGTACGCATTCATCGGCATGGACGGGCGCGAGACCGACGCGCTCACGTACCGCGAGCTCGCGCGGAGCACGCGCGCGCTGGCCGCGCACCTGGCGCGCGAGGTGGGGCTGCGGCGCGGCGAGCGCGCGCTGCTCGCCTACGCGCCGGGGCTCGCATTCATCGAGGCGTTCCTCGCCTGCGCGCGGCTCGGCGCGATTCCCGTGCCGGTGCCGCCGGCCGAGCGCGCCGCGCTGCGGCGGCACGGGTTGGTGGCCGAGAGCTGCGGCGCGCGCGTGGTGCTGTCGGAGCGCGCGCTCTGCGCGTCGGCGTCGGGCCCGCTCGCCTGGCACCCGACCGACCTGCGCGGCGAGCTCGCGGACGGCGATCGTGCCGACGACCCCGGCGACGTCCTGTTCCTGCAGTACACGTCGGGCTCCACGGGCGAGCCGCGCGGCGTGGTCGTGTCGCACCGGAACGTGCTCGCGAACTGCGAGGGCACGTTGACGGACGTCCCCGCCGGCGTGTCCTGGCTGCCTCACTTCCACGACATGGGGCTGATCGGCTACCTCCTGTTCCCGCTGCTCGCCGGGGGCTCGAGTCATTGCCTGTCGCCGCTCGCGTTCCTGAAGCGGCCCGCGCTGTGGCTCCGCGCGATCGCGCGCTGCGGCGCAACGCAGACTTCGTCGCCGAGCTTCGGCTTCGAGTACTGCCTGCGGCCGGGGAAGCTCCGGCCCGGCGAGCTCGACGGCGTGGACCTGCGCTCGCTGCGCGTGCTGATGAACGCGGCGGAGCCGGTGTGTCCGGACACGTACGAGCGCTTCGTCGAGCGGCTCCTTCCGTTCGGCCTCGACCCACGCGCCGCGACGGCCGCGTACGGCCTCGCCGAGAACACGCTCGCCGTCACGCACGGCGGGCGCGGCGCGGTCGACGTGAGCCCGCGGCTCCTCGCGCGCAGTGTGGTGCGACCGGTGCCCGGCGGCGCGGCGCGCGTGCGCGTGGCGAGCTGCGGGCGACCCTCAAGCGGTGTGACCGTGCGCATCGTGGACCCCGACTCCGCGCTGCGCATGCCCGACGGCGCGGTCGGCGAGATCTGGGTGTCCGGCCCGAGCGTGTGCGGCGGCTACTGGAACCGGCCCGAGGAGACCGCGCGCGCGTTCAGGAACCGGCTCGCCGGCGAGCCCGGGCTGTTCCTGCGCACGGGCGACCTGGGCTTCCTGCGCAGCGGCGAGCTGTTCGTGTGCGGACGCACGAAGGACTTGATCATCGTGCGCGGCGCGAACCACTACCCGCGCGACATCGAGGCCGCAGCGCTGGCCGCGTCGGAACGGATCCGCCCGAACGGTGTCGCGGCGTTCACGGGCGGGCCGGGCGAGTCACTCGTGGTCGTCGCGGAGGTCGCGGAGGCGTCGCGCCCGCCCGAGCTGGCTGCGATCGCGCACGCGGTGCGCGCGCAGTGCGCGGTCGAGCCCGACGCCGTGGCGCTCGTTCCGACGCGCAGCCTCGTGCGCACCACCTCCGGCAAGCTCGCGCGCGCCGCCACGCGCGAGCGCTGGCTGGCGGGCGAGCTCGAGCTGCTGTCGGTGCGGCGTGCCGCGGTCGAGCGCGAGTGCGAGACGACGGTGCGCGAGCGCTTCGACTGGCTGTGGGCGCAGGCGAGCGAGGGCGTGGCGCTCGGCGCGCTCGGGCTGGACTCGCTCGCGCTGGCGGAGCTCGGCGCGGCTCTCGAGGAGTTCCTCGACGAGCACGGCGCTTCCGAGCTCGCGCCCGAGCTCGACGGGGCGCTCCTGCAGGAGCTCGACTGCGCGGAGCTGCGCGTGCTGCTCGAGTCGCTCGAAGCGGGCGGCGCCGGCGCGATCGACGCCGCGCGCAGCCGGCTGCACGCGCTGCGCGGCGCGCGCGCGCTCGAGACGGCGGCGCGGATGCGCGCCGACGCGCAGTTCGCACCGGGCGCGCGCATCCGCGCCGCCGCCGCCCTCGAGCCGCCGCGCAGCGTGCTGCTCACGGGCGCGACGGGCTTCTTCGGGCCGTTCCTGCTCGAGCGGCTGTTGCGCGACACGGCGTGCACGTTCCACGCGCTCGTGCGCGCGCGCGACCCGGCCGACGGGCTGCGCCGCGTGCGCGAGTCGCTGGCGCGCGCGGGGCTGCTCGAGCCGCGTCTCGAGGACGCGCTCGCGAAGCGCGTGCACGTGCACTGCGGCGACCTGGCGAAGCCGCGGCTCGGCTGTTCGCGCGGCGAGTGGGAGCTGCTCGCGCGCGAAACGCACGCGGTGGTGCACAACGGCGCGCTCGTGAACTACGTGCGCGACTACCGCGCGCTGCGCGCCGCGAACGTCGCCGGCACGCGCGCGCTGCTCGACCTCGCCTGTGCGGGGCCGCCGAAGGCGTTCCACCTGATCTCGACCACGTTCGTGTTCGGCTGGACGGCCGCCGAGCTCCTCTTCGAGTCCGACGCGAACGACGCCATGCGCGAGCTCGACTTCGGCTATGCGCAGACGAAGTGGGTCGCCGAGCAGCTCGTGCGCGCGGCCGGCCGCGCGGGCCTGCCGGTGCAGATCTACCGGCCCGCGCTCGTCACCGTGTCGACGGCCGGCCGCGGCGACGCGGGCGACGTGCTCGTGCGCGCGCTCGCGTTCATGATCAACCACGGGATCGGCGTCGACTCGGCGAACCAGCTCAGCGTGCTGCCGGCCGACGTGGTGGCCGCGAACGTCGTCGCGCTGTTCCGCGAGTTCGCGCCGCCGGGGCGCACCTTCCACGTCGTCACCGATGCGTGTTGGCGCATCGGCGACCTGACGCGCTCGATCTCGCGCCAGTTCGGCTATCCGATCGCGCACTACGAGATTCCGCGCTTCGTCGCCGAGCTGAACCTCCGCTGCCGGCCGCACGAGCCGGTGTACCCCCTGCTCGACTTCTTCAACCGCTCGGCGGAGAGGCTCGCGGCCATGCAGCGGAAGCGGTACGACAGCCGAGCGTATCGCGCGGCGCGCGACCGCGCGCCGTCGAGCCGCCGCGACCCGTCGCTCGACGAGATCGCCGCGCAGCTGGTCGCGTTCCTCGTCCGCGAGGGCATGATCCCGCCGCCGCGCGCGCATGGCTGAGCGCGCGGGCGCGGCCGAGCGCGCGGCCTGGGCGGCCGGGCTCGCGGCCGGCTGGGCGGGCGGCTACTTCGCGCTGGGCAGCGTCGCGCCGGCGCGCGCGCGCGACCTCGCGGGGCCGCTCGACGCCTGGATCCCGTTCGTGCCCGAGAGCGTATGGCCCTACCTGTTCGGGGTCGCCGCGATCGCGGCGCCGGCCGTCGGGCTGCGCGGCCGCACGCGCCTGCGCCGCACGGCGGCCGCGTACGCGCTCGCGCTGGCCGCGTCGTTCCTCGCGTTCGCGCTCTTCCCGGTCACCTCAGTCGGTTTGCGCGCGCGCGGCGAGGCGCTGGCGGAGGTGGCTCCGCTCACCGCCTGGGCGCTCGAGCGCTTGTACGCACTCGATCCGCCGTACAACTTGTTCCCGTCCCTGCACGTGTCGCTCTCGTGGCTCGCGGCGCGCGCGCTCGCGCGCGAATCGCCTCGGCTCGGCGCGCTCGGCTTCGCCGCCGCAGCCGTCGTCGCGGTATCGGCGTGCACGGTGAAGCAGCACTTCGCACTCGACGTCGCCGGAGGCGTTGCGCTCGCGGAGCTCGCGAACGCGCTCACCGAGGGCGCGGGACTCGAGCGCTAGCCGGCGAGGCGCGAGAAGACGCGATCGGGCGAGTCGGCTCGCGCGTCGTCGCCCAGCATGTTCAGGGCGTCGCGAACCTTCTCGCAGGCACCGGGGACGTCGACGACCTTCTGGCTCTGCAGCTGCTTCGGCAGGAGGCGGTCGACGACGACCTTCATCTGCGCGGCGGTGATGTTCGCCGCCTCGAGGCCGGCGTCCATGAGCGCGAGCTGGAGCGCGCCGCGCGCGTTCCAGCGCTCCATGCCCGCGTTGCGCTCGAGCGCACCCTGGGCGGCTTCGAAGGCAGGCGACGCCATGAGCTACACCGTTGCCAGCGCGTTCGAGCGCGCCAACCGCTCCAGCCAGCGCGTGTACGCGGGCGGAGGCATGAAGATGAGCACGAGGAAGACGGTGTTCACGATTCCGCCGACCGACGTCGCGGTCACGGGAAGCGGATCGCTGCCGATGTTCGCGCCCGCGGCGAGGCAGAACGCGGACACCGAGATCCACGCGAGCGAGGTGAGCCCCGAGAAGCCCCACAGCAGGAAGCGGTTCGTCACCACGGCGTCCGCCAGGCCGAGCGCCATGCGCTTGCGCATCATGCGGTAGTAGCGGAGGCCCTCGAGCGCGGTCCAGATGTACGACAGCATGAGCAGCAGCACCATGACCGCGAGCGGGATCTTCGCGAGCGCCGCGCACTCGTCCACGGTCGAGGTGATGAGATAGGCATGCGTGATGCCGAAGCCGCACCAGATCAGCACGGCCGAGCCGAGCGCCGCGCTCCAGATCGCCCACTGCGCACCCGGGCGGAACACCTTCACGGTGAAGAAAAGGAAGCAGCAGCAGCCGAACACCAGCAGCGTTTCGCCGATCACGTACAGGGGCGCGGCGATCGCGCGGTTCGACAGCATGGGCGTGAGGATCGCCAGCGGATAGCCGAGCGCGGGCGCGGCCACGTACGACATCCCGGCGAGCAGCTCCGGAACTCCGCGCGACTGGCGCGCGCGCGCGATCAGCCGCACGCCGACGACGCCGCTCGCGACCATGTAGACCACGACACACAGCAGGGGAATTGCCGCCATGACTCGCCTTCTATCGATCCGCCCTTCTATCGGTGTCCTCTCTCTGGCAGTTGATGAGCCCGCCGTGAAAATCACGGTGGCAGAGATGTCCGTTGCTGTCGCAGTGCTCCACACCGGACCGCTTTTCGACGATGGAGCTTTGGTGGTGGAGCTTTGATGCGGGCGCCCTTCCGGTTCTGCGCGTGTCTCCTGCTCGTCGCGCCGCTCTGCGCGCGCGCGGACGAGCGCACCCTGACGGAGCGCTTGCGCGGGCCGCTCGTCGCCGCGCACCGCGGCGGACATCCGTTTCCCGACTCCAACACCGTGGAGCGCTTCGAGGCGGCCCGGCTCGAGGGCGCGGACATCGTCGAGACCGACCTGCAGGTGTCGAGCGACGGCGTGCCCTTCTTGTTCCACGACGGGAACCTCGCCCCCGCGACGGCCTGCAAGGGGCCGGTCTCGGCGCACACGGCGGCGGAGATCGAGGCCTGCCCGCTGGTGGGCCTGTCGCACGGACCCGAGCGCTTCGAGAAGGCGCTCGAGTGGTCGCAGGGCCGCGTGATCGTCGACGCCGAGCTGAAGACGGCGGAGGTCGTGCGCCCCGCGGTCGAGCTCGTGCAGCGCTACCGCGCGTGGGAGTGGGTGTACTTCCAGGTGCGCAACGGCTGGGATCGCTACGCCGACGTGCGCGTGCTCGACGACCGCATCGCCGTCGAGGCCGGCCCGCAGGGCCGCCGCGCCGAGGCGGAGCTCGCGCAGCTCCTCGCCATGAAGGATCCCCGCATCGCGATCATCCAGCTCCACCCCGACACGCTGACGAAGGAGAACCTCGCGCGGATCCACGCGAGCGGAAAGCTCGCGTCGATCGACGCGTGGTACGTCGCGCGCGAGACCCGGCTGCGCTTCTGGCCGTGGCACACGCCGTCGGCCTGCGCGCAGGTGTTCGCGCAGGGCGTCGACATCGCGGTGACCAACACGCCGCGCGCGTGCGCGGAGCAGCGCGACGCCACGGCGAGGCGGGCCGCCCGGTGAGAGCGCTGCGCGCCGGCCGCGTGTTCGCTGCACTCGCGCTGCTGACGGCCTGTGCGGTGCGCGCGCCTGCGCCGACGCCCGAGGCGCCCGCGCCCGCCGCGCGCTTCGCCGACCGGATCTACGTGGGCGGGCCGATCCTGACGATGGAAGGCGACGCGCCGGAGTACGCCGAGGCGCTCGCCACGCGCGACGGCCGCATCGCGTTCGTGGGCACGCGCGCCGACGCGGAGAAGCTCGCGGGGCCCGACACGCGCGTCGTCGACCTGCGGGGCCGCGCGCTCGTGCCGGGCTTCGTCGCCCCGCAAGGCGATCTGTTCGCGACCGGCTTCGCGGAGCTCGCCGCCGACCTGCGCCCGCCCCTCGAAGGCTACGTATCGTCGGTGACCGGGCTGACTCGCGCGCTCTACGCGTGGAGCAAGACGGACGCCGCGCAGAAGCTCGGCTGGATCGTCGGCACGGGCTTCGACGAGACGCGCCTGCGCGAGCGGCGCGCGCCGACCGCGGACGAGCTCGACGAGGTCTCGCGCACCCTGCCCGTCGTGGCGATCCGCTGGGACGGCCGCGCCGCGGCGCTGAACTCCGTCGCGCGGAAGCTCGCCGGGCTCGGCTCGAAGGCAGCCCCGCGCGGGCTCGCGACCGGTGCGGACTTCGACGCCGTGGCCGCCGCGCTGCCGAGCTTCGACGCCGCCGACGAGATCGCCCGCGCGCAGGCGGTCTACGCCTCGCACGGGTTCACGACCGCCGAGGAGACGGGCGCCTCGCGTGGCCGGCTCGCCGCGCTGGCCGCCGCCGCGGAGTCGGGCAAGCTCTTCCTCGACGTGCGCGCATACGCGGACGTGAGCTCGGACGCGCTCGACGTCGTGAGCTCGCGCTACCGCTCGAAGTCGTACGCGAGTCACTTCCGCATTGCGGGCTGGGCGCTCGAGCTCGCCGGCCCCGCCGACGCTTCGTTCGACGCGAAGCTCGACGAAGCGGCAGCGCTGAAGGAGCAGCTCGTCGTGCGGTGCGACGGCGCGGCCGCGCTCGAGGCGCTCGCCAGCGCGCTGCGCGAGACGAACGCAGACGACCGGCGGCCCATCGCCGTCGTGCCCGCCGGGGCGCGCCGCGAGCAGCTCGACGCGCTGCGCGCGCTCGGCACCGTGGTGCGCACGAGCGCGCCGCCCGCTCTGCGTCACGTGCTTGCCCGCGAATCGGCCAGCAGCTACGCGACGCTGCGCGCACTGACCCTCGAGGCCGCGCGCGCGGCGTTCGAGGACGACGACCGAGGCTCGCTCCGCGTCGGCAAACGCGCCGACCTCGCGATCCTGTCGGCGGATCCCGTGGCCAAGCCCGTGCCGCTCGCGCGCCTCGTCGTGCTGGAGACCGTCAAGGACGGGAAGACGATCTCCGAGTCCAGCTACGCGCCCGGCGGCACCACCTCGTCGAACGAGATCACGCGGACCACCGTGTCGAAGTGACCGCCGTGCGCGGGCGTCGGCGGCGGGCCGTCGGGCGCCCTGAACGCGTAGCTTCCGCCCGGCTGCACCGTCTCGGGGATCGTCACGACTTCGCCGTGGCCCGGGCTCTCCTTGCCCGGCGCGAACTCGCGCGGCCACTGGTACTTGTATTGAACCACGACCACGATGTCGTGGATCGGATGGTTCGCATGATTCACGAGCTCCGCGGTCGTGACTCCGCCCTGGACGGCGAGGTTCTCGACCGAGACCTCCTGATCCGCGACGCGCGGCGAGACGAACGTGGTCTGATCGGCCGCCGCGGCCGTTCCTGCGCAACACGTGAGAGCCAACACCAGACTGCGGAAGCGCATGGCCTCCTCCTTTCCTTGCGATGAGCCGGCTGCCGCCTCTCCACGGCGGGGCTCTGGTTCGGCTACGATGGCGCCGAGGGAGATGCCATGCCGCAGACACGCGATTCGGCCGACTCGAAGCCCTACGTCGTCATCTCCGCGGATACGCACGCAGGGGCGAACATTCAGACCTATCGCAACTATTTGGACGCGAAGCACCAGCAGCTCTTCGACGAGTGGCGCGGCGGCTACAAGAATCCGCAGCGGGAGCACATCGGCTCGAAGAAGCACAAGAACTGGGACGACGCCGAGCGAATGCGCGACATGGAGACGGAGGGCGTGGTCGGCGAGATCGTGTTCCCGAACACCGTGCCGCCGTTCTTCCGCACGAGCGTGTTGATCTGCGGCAATCCGTCCGTCGCCGACTTCCCGCTGTGGCGCGAGGGCATCCGCGCCCACAACCGCTGGCTCGCCGATTGGTGCGCCGAGTATCCGGAGCGGCGAGCGGGAATCGGGCTCGTGTACCTGAACGACCTGGAGTGGGCGCTCGAAGAGGTGCGCTGGATCGCCGAGCACGGGCTGCGCGGGGGCGTGCTGTTGCCGCACGTGCCGCCCGACTGCACGCATCTCCTGCCGCTCTACGCGCCCGAGTACGAGCGGCTATGGGCGCTGTGCCAGGACCTCGGCGTCGTGATCAACCACCACGGCGGCACCGGCTCGCCCGACTACGGCCGCTACAAGGTCTCGCTGCCGATCCGGCTCGTCGAGACCGGCTGGTTCTCGATCCGCAGCTACACACATCTGCTGTTGGCTGGAATCTTCGAGCGCTTCCCGCGCCTGCGGTACATCGTCACCGAGTCGGGCTGCGCCTGGGTGCCGTCGACGCTCGAGAACCTCGACAAGCTGTGGGCGCGCATGCGCACCGGCACGGTCGGCGAGTTCCAGTTCGCGGACGGCGCGCTGCCCCCCGAGCCGCCGAGCTTCTACGCGCGGCGCAACTGCTGGTACGGCGCGAGCTCGCCGTCGCCGCGCGAGCTCGCGGGGCGCCACGACATCGGCGTCGACCACCTGCTCTGGGGCAGCGACTACCCGCACCACGAGGGCACGTATCCGTACACGCGGAAGTCGCTGCGCCACACGTTCCACGACATGGACCGCCGCGAGGTGCGCGCGATCCTCGGCGAGAACGCCGCGCGGCTGTACGGGTTCGACCTGGGCAAGCTCGAGCCGCTGGCGGCGAAGTTCGGCCCCACGCCCGACGAGGTCGCCGTGCCGCTCGCGGCCGACGAGTTCCCGCGCGACGCCGGCACGATGGCGTTCGGCTGAGCGCAGGTTGCCGGAGGAGCGCGAGACGTGGCACGGCGTGGGCATGTTCGCGCTCGTGTTGCTCGCGTGCGTCGGCGGCGCGGCCCTCGTGGGCGGCTACGTATGGCGAAGCGTGAAGGACGACCTTCACAACCCGCTCGATGAGCTCGTCGCCGACACCGACCGCTTCGCGGCCGAGCACGAGCAGGCCGACTGCACGCCCGAGGCGCTGCGCCGGCTCCGCGACTGCGAATGGGTCTGGTGTCGCGTCAAGACGCCCCTGTTCACGTCGCAGTGCCTGGAGAAGGCGCGGAGGAGCGAGCATCTGTGTGACGGGGTGCCTGGCACCTCCTCGCCGAAGGTCTCCGACTGGTTCGAACAGCGCTGCAAGAAGGACGAGGACGAGCCCTTCTGCTGGCAGATCTACCAGGTGGTCGTGATCGAGTGCTCGAAAGCCGAGGCGGGTCAGCACCGGGCCTCGAGTGAGTGAGCTCTCACTCCCCCGGCGAAAGTCAATCTCACTGAGCGGACTCTCACCCAAATCTTCGCGTGTCGCGAACTATCGTCCTGGCGTGAAGTCACCGGCACGTGCCGCTCTCGTTTGCGCCGCGCTCTGCGCCGCGGCGGCCTCGAACGCCTTCGCACAGGGGCTCTCGTTGGACGAGCGGATGCAGGGTCATCCGATCGTCGCGCACCGCGGCGGGTATCCGTACCAGGACTCGAACACGATCGTTCGCTTCGACAAGGCGATGCGCGCGGGCGCCGACGTGATGGAGATGGACTTGCGGCTCTCGCGCGACGGCACGGTCTTCGTCTTCCACGACAAGGACCTGCGCTACGCGACCAACTGCACGGGCAGCTTCGAGACGTTCACGGCGGCCGAGATCGACCGCTGCCACTTGAACGGCCTGGAGACGGGCCCCGACCGCTTCGAGCGCGTGCTCGAGTGGTCGCAGGGGCGCGCGGTGCTCGATGCGGAGCTGAAGACGAACGAGGTCGTGCGCCCCGCGATCGACCTGATCCGGCGCTACGACGCCTACGAGTGGGTCTACTTCCAGGTCCGAAACGGGCTCGACCTGTACCGCGCGGTGCGCGCATACGACACGCGCGTCGCGCTCGAGGCCGCGCCCGTCGGCATCCACGCGGAGCTGTACCTCGACCAGCTGCTCGCGCAGAACGACCCGCGGCTCATGATCATCCAGCTGCACGCCGACACGCTGAACCCGCTGAACCTCGACATGCTGCGCGGCCTGGGAAAGCTGACCTCGATGGATGCGTGGCGCGCAGGCTCGGAGCGCGGCTGGTCTTTCTCTTCGATGTTCCGCTCCGCGGCCTGCGAGGACGTGTGGAGCCACGGCGTCGACATCGCGATCACGAACGACCCGGGCGACTGCCGCAAGCAGCGCGATCAGCTGGGACCCTGAAGCGGGATGGCCCGCGGTGCAATCGGCCGCGCGTTCGCGAGAGCATGCGCGGCCGCGCTCCTCTGCGGCGCGGGCGCCGCGCGCGCCGACGACTCGGCCCCCGCGCCCGAGCGACCGTTCGAGTTCGGCCTGCGCGCGTCGGGCTTCTACGGGCCGATCGACGGCTTCGTGCAGGTGCCGCTCGGCGGGAACCCCGGGACGAGCAGCTCGCGGCGTCCGACGCTCTCGGAGCTCGGCATCTCGGACGCGGCGTTCTACGAGATCCAGGGCCGCTTCCGCTGGGACGACTTCGTCGCGTTCGCCGGCTACTCGGGGCTCGACCTCGACGGCTCGAGCACGCTCGACCAGCCGCTCGTGAACCACGGCGTCCTGTTTCCGGCCGGCGACCACGTGCGCTCGTCCTTCAGCTTCAACGTGCCGAACTTCGGCGGCGGCTGGCGCTTCGAGCTCGACGATCGAAGGCTCACGCTCATGCCGAAGCTCGACGTCGCGTTGCTCGACTTTTCGAGCTCGCTCGACGGGACCGCTGCGCACTCGTCGCGGGGCTACACGGTGACCGCCGTTCGGCTCGGGCTCGAGGGCGCCTACCAGCTTGGCCACGGCTTCACGCTCGAGCTGGACGGCGTGGCGTCGATCCCGATTCCACACTGGCCGCAGATCGCGAGCGTCACGGGACGCGTGAGCTACGCGCTCTTCCCGACCGCCCCCGTCCACTCGTCGGTGTTTCTCGGCCTCGGCGGGCGCTGGATCGACTTCAAGGACTCGCAGGCGCTGCCGAACCACATCGACCTGCGGAGCGGACCGCTCGCCACGTTCGGCTTCACGGTCTCGTACTGAGCGTTCCGCTCAGCGCGCGTTCTCGAGCGCCGTCTTGAACCCGCTGTAGGTCGGCTGGTCGATCGCGACCTGGTTCACCACGCTCTCGCGCAAATACTCCGCGAGGCCGGGCGCGTCGAGCGCGATCGCGCCGTCGCGCAGCCGGTGCACGAGCGACCAGCGCAGCGACTCGAGGTCGCCGCCCTCGGCCAGCAGCCCGCGCAGCCGGTCGGTCTGGTGCGCGCGGTGGCGCTCGCCGACGGCGAGCTCGCGCAGCGCGATGTCGAGCGAGTTGCCCGCCACCCGCGCCAGGAACTGCGTGCGGCCCTGTGTGGCCTTCATGACGTCCGCCCGCAGGTAGTCGCGCACGCTGGTGACGAGCTCGTCGAGCCGCGGCATGTCGACCTGCGACGGCCGCGCGTCGGGTTGGAGCAGCTCGACGGGGCCGGGGATCAACAGGTTCACGCAGTCGACCTGACACTCCGAGGTCCGCCGGCCGATCGCGGGGCGCTCGACCGTCTTGTCGGGGCCCGTGCGGTAGTGCTCGGCCATGCCCAGGCAGCCGACCGACCACCAGAACGAGCCGAACACCTCCCAGAACTTCACGTGTGCAGGGTCGACCTTCCTGCCCGACGCCTTCTCGTAGCCGCGAAACAGATCGGTGTAGTCGCCGAAGCCGCCCACGGGACGGTCGCTGCGCCCGAAGCGCCACGAGTTCGTGCAGATCCAGCCCAGGTCGCGCATCGGGTCGCCGATGTGCGCGATCTCCCAGTCGAGCACCGCCACGACGCCGCGCTCGGGCGACATCATGATGTTCCCGTTGCGAAAGTCGTTGTGCACGAGCGCCGGCTGCCAGTTGCGGGGCAGGTGCTCGAGCAGCCAGCGCGCCGAGAAGTCGATCATGGGCTGCGGCGTCTGCAGCGCCTGGTAGCGCTGCCACGTCTGGCGCACGAACGCCTCGGGCTCGCTGCGCGCCAAGCGCTGGTCGAGGCGGCTCTTGCGCAGGTCGATCGCGTGGATGCGCGCGAGGATCTCGCCGCACTGCTCGGCGAGCTGCGGGCGGATGCGGTCGAATGCGGGATCGCGCGCGATCTTCGCGCCGAGCGCCTCGCCTTCGAGCCACTCCATGAGAAAGCCGTCGCCCAGGCCGTCCGCCGGCTCGAGCACCCACAGCACCTCGGGCTCGGGCACGCCGGCCGCGCGCGCCTCCTGCATGAGCAGCGCCTCGGTCGCGAGTCCCGGCTGGCCCGAGGTGGGCGGGAGCGTCACGCCGCCGGGGGCGCGGCGCATGGCGAGCTTGCGGTCGCCGCGCTCGGTGCGCACGACGAGCCGGTACGTCTCCTGGCTGGCGCCGCCGGAGAGCCGCTCGGCCGACACCAATCCGTGTACGCCCGGAATGCGCTTCGCGACGACGGCGGACAGCAGCTCCTCGAACGACATCGGGCGGCTAGTCTTCGATCACGCCCTTCGGGGCGCGTTGCTTCATGAAGCCGAACATGTAGCCGGCGATGCGGCGCATCTGGATCTCCTCGGTGCCCTCGGTGATCCGGTAGCGCCGGTGGTGCCGGTAGATGTGCTCGAACGGCTTGTGGCGCGAGTAGCCGAGCCCGCCGTGGACCTGCATGGCACGGTCCGCCGCCTCGCAGCAGAGCCGATTCGACCAGTAGTTGCACATGGAGACCTTGTCGGACACCGAGAAGTTGCCGTGGGTGTCCATGCCCCACGCAGTTTTGTGTATGAGTGCGCGCAGCATCTCGCACTGCGTCTGCAGCTCGACGAGCGGGAACTGGATGCCCTGGTTGCTCGACAAAGGCTTGCCGAACGGCTTGCGGATCTTCGCGTACTCGACCGACTCGTTGATGCAGAACTGCGCGGCGCCCAGGCTCGCCGCGGCCTGGCGGATTCGGTTCTCGTTGAAGAAGTGCTGCACGACTTGCAGGCCGCGGCCCTCGCCGCCGAAGATCGCCGCGTCGGGCACCCACACGTTCGTGAGCGAAATGCGACCGTGGTCCGTCGGCATGTTGAAGGTCCACAGCATCTCTTCGACCTTGAAGCCCGGCGAGTCGGTGGGCACGAGGAACGCCGTGATGCCGTTGCCGTCGCCGGCCTTGCCGCCCGTACGCGCGAAGATCAAGTCGTGCTTGGCCTTGTGGATGCCCGTGTTCCAGGTCTTGCCGCCGTTGATGCGCCAGCCGCTGCCATCGCGCACGGCGTTCGTCTCCATGTGAGTCGCGTCCGAGCCGTGGTCGGGCTCGGTGATTCCGAACGCGAAGCCCTTCGTGCCCTCGAGCAGCCCGTCGACCCACTCCTTCTTCTGCGCGTCCGTGCCGTACGCCAGCATGAGCAGCACGCCCACGTTGTTCGCGACGATCGAGTGCTCGTTCTGCAGATCGTTGTGCAGGCCGAGCCCCTTGGCGGACAGGTACTCGCGGATGATCGCCATGCCCAGGTTCGTGCCGTCCTTCCCGCCGTACTGCTTGGGCAGCGGATAGCGGTAGTGGCCCGCCTTGTCCGCGCGCCGGCGCGCCTCGCGCAGCAGCTGCTCCCACTCCTCGTTCGGCAGCCCGCCGCGGTCCCAGTCCGTGCGCGCGTCTTCGCGTCGGTGGTCGAAGAAGCGGATGTTGTCGTTCGAATTCTCGAGCGGTTTGATCTCGCGCAAGATGAATTCGTCAAGCTCGAGCAGGTAGGCGGCGATGTCCCGCGGAATGTCGAAGTTCATGGGGCTCCCCTCGCTTGGGTTCCGGGCCGAATCTTACCCCCGCGGGCCGGTCGGTTTCCGGCGCCCCAATCCAAAGGGTCCGGACCGGTGTATTCCCGGTCATGAAGACGAAACTCGCCTCCCTGGCAGTGGTCCTGGTCGCCGCGCTCGCGCCCGGGGTGCGCGCGGCAGACGCAGCACCCAAGGTGCACATCGAAAACTTCCAATTCCGCCCGCAGACCCTCGAGGTCCCCGTGGGCGCGACCGTCGTCTGGGTGAACGACGACGAGGAGATCCACGCGCTCTACGCCATGGACGACAGCTTCCGCTCGCCCGCGCTCGACGGCGACGCGAGCTTCGAACACCAGTTCACGAAGGCCGGCACGTACGAGTACCGCTGCTCGCTGCACCCGCAGATGAAGGGAACCATCGTCGTCCGCTAGGACGGCGAGGTGTCGTCATGTTCGAAAGCAATCGACGCGAATTCATGCAGTGTCTCGCGTGGGCCGGAGCGGGCGTGGTGTGGACGCTCACGAGCGGTGGACTCACGTCCCGCGCGCTGGCACAAGCGGTGAAGTCAGGCGGGAAGACCGAGGGGCTCCACTTCGTCCAGATCAGCGACACGCACATCGGCTTCGACAAGGACGCGAACCCCGACACCACGGCGACGGCGCGCACGGCCATCGCGCGCATCAATGCGCTCGCCGACCGGCCGCAGTTCGTGCTGCACACGGGCGACCTGACGCACGCGCAGAAGCCGGGCACGTTCGACACGGTGAACGGACTCTTGCAGGAGATCCACACGGACGCGGTCTTCACCGTGCCCGGCGAGCACGACGTGTTCGAGGACGGCGGCAAGGAGTATCTCGCGCGCTTCGGCAAGGACACGTGGGGCAGCGGCTGGCGCAGCTTCGACGCGAGCGGCGCGCACTTCGTCGGACTCATCAACGTGCTGTCGTTCAAGACGGGCGGCGTGGGCAAGCTCGGCGACGAGCAGCTCGCGTGGCTGGAGAAGGACCTCGCCGGCGTCTCCGCGAGCACGCCCGTAGTGGTGTTCGCGCACATCCCGCTGTGGGCGCTCTACCCGGAGTGGGGCTGGACGACCGACGACGCGCAGCGAGCGCTCGACCTGTTGAAGCGCTTCGGCTCCGTGACGGTGCTGAACGGGCACATCCACCAGGTCATGCAGAAGACCGAAGGGAACGTGACCTTCCACACCGCGTACTCGACGGCCTACCCGCAGCCAGCGCCGGGCACCGCGCCCGGGCCGGGGCCGCTGAAGGTGCCGGCGGCCGAGCTCCGCAACCACTTGGGGCTGCGCGAGGTCGTCTGGCGCGCGAACGCGGGCCAGCTGGCCGTCATCGACACCAAATTGAGTTAGGAGACTCGAAGGCGCGTGGCCCGCACCGGCGTGAACGGCAGCTCCGGAGCGTTCTCGGCAGAGGACGACGAGGGGCTGCTGCGCGCGCTCGCCGCGGGCGACGCCGCGGCGCTCGGCGAGCTGTACGCGCGCTACGCGCCACGCGTGTTCGGCCTGGCCGCGCGCGCGCTCGATTCGGGCGCCGCCGAGGACCTCGTGCAGGAGACCTTCGTCGCCGTGTGGCAGCACGCCGGCGACTTCGACCCCGAACGCGGGCGCGTCGAGCCGTGGCTGCTGCAGATCGCGCAGCGCCGCGTCCTGAACGAGCTGCGCCGCCGCGCGCGCAAGCCCACGAGCGGCGACGAGGCCTCGCTCGCGCGGATCGCAGATCCCGGCGCCGACCCGGCCGCCGCGGCTTGGCGCGACTACCGGCGCTCGGCCGTGCGCTCCGCGCTCGCCCAGCTGCCGGCGGCGCAGCGCCGCGCGCTCGGGCTCGCGTTCCTCGACGAGCTCACGCACGAGCAGGTCGCGCAGCTGCTCGGCGTGCCGCTCGGCACCGCGAAGACGCGCATCCGCGCCGCGCTCGCCGCGCTGCGGCCGCGCCTCGCGGCGCTGGTCGCGATGCTGGCGCTCGTCGCGCTCGGCGGCTCGGCGCTGTGGCTCGCGCGCGACCGCGCGCTGCGCGGGCTGGACGAGCGCGCGCTCGACGCCGTGACCTCGAGCGACGTCACGCCGCTGCGCCTCGAAGCCGCGGCCGGCCAGCCGCCGGAGCTCCACGCGACCTACCGCGCGCGGCCGGGCGCAAGCCTCGCCGTGCTCACCCTCTCGCACTTCGCGCCCGTGTCCGCCGGCACGACGTACCAGGCCTGGAGCCGCGGCCCCGACGGCTGGCACTCCCTCGGCACCGCCCATCCCGACGCGACCGGCCACGCGCGAGTCGTCGCCGAAGGCAGCGCGGTCGTGTGGCCCGTCGCCGAGCTCGAGATCACTCGCGAACCCGCCGCCGGCTCTGCCGCGCCGACCGGTCCCGTGATCGCCGACTGGAAGTCGGACTAGAGGCCTAGGGCATTACCCGGGGGAGCACCTGGGTCGCGAACGACTCGATCGTCCGCATGAGCTTCGCGTTGTCGATGAGGGAGATGTAGATCCACGCGAAGATCCACTGCGCGGGCAGACGCTTCTGCAGCGCCTCGAGCTGACGCGTCACGGTGTCGGGTGAGCCGACGAGCGCGAGGCTCGTCGCGAAGAAGTCCTCGACGGGCGGCCCGCCGTCGGGATCGGCCAGCCCGTGGTAGAAGCCGAACGGCTCGAACCAGGTGGAGCCCACGAACGTGCTCGACTGGCGCCACAGCGCCTGCGCTTCCTCATCGGTGGCGGCGACGATCACGTCGCGCAGCACGCCCACGCCGTCGCCGAGCGGCCGGCCCGACACTTCCGCGTACAGCTCGAAGAGCGCGCGCTCGCGCTTCGGATGCAGCGGCGGCAGGATCGCCGTGACTCCCTGCTCCGCACACCAGCGGATGCTGCGCTCCGACGACGCGAACGGTTGGAAGAGCGGCGGGTGCGGCTTCTGCAACGGCTTGGGTACGACGGACACGGCGCGCACCACGCCGTCGCGCACGCCGCCGCCGTACTGCGCGGTCGCGGCGAGCGGCCACGGCGTCTCGCCCGCGGGCACGCGCCAGAACTTGCCGTCGACCTCGAGGAAGTCCTCGGTCCACGCGCGGCGCACGATCTGGAAACACTCCTCGAAGGCGAGGCGATTCGCCTCGTCGATGGCGTCGTGCTCGTGCGGCAGCGCGCCGTGAATGCCGTGCGTCTGCTGCGCCATGATGTCGACCCAGCGGCGCTGGTAGCCGCGCGCGAAGCCCGCGTTCGCGCGGCCGCCCGTCATGTGGTCGAGCATCGCGATGTCCTCGGCCACGCGGATGGGGTTCTGCGCGGGCAGCACGAGGCCGAGCTGGCCCACGCGGATGCGCTTGGTCTGCATGCCGACGAACAGGTCGAGCATGACGGGATTGTTGGAAAGCTCGAAGCCTTCGACGTGGAAGTGATGCTCCGTGAAGCTCACGGAGTCGTAGCCGAGGTCGTCGCCCAGCCGTGCCTGCTCCGACAGGTCGCGCAGCATGCGCGCATAGGGCTGGGGACGCAGACCCACGCAGCCGGCCTCGATCTCCGCTCGGGTGCCCACGGTCGGCAAATAGAAGAGCGACACCTTCATCCGCGATTTATTCTACGCGCATCACCCAGGGGAGTCCTTTCCATGAAGCGTTTCGCCGCACGCATTGCCGTATCCCTGCTCCTTCCGTTGGCGCTCGCAGCGCTGCCGCTGCCCGCCGGCGCTGCCAAGCAGCCCGTCGACCCCCAGACGCGCTGTCAGGAGCTCGTGAAGAAGAAGATGAAGTCGAAGCACCCGGGCGCGCGCGACATCCAGCTGACGCAGACCCGCACCTGGCAGCAGTCGAGCAAGCAGAGCGGGTATGGCGGGACGGGCACCGTGCTCACGACGAAGAACGAGACCGGCACGTTCGAGTGGACGTGCACGTACGACACCACCACCAACAAAGTTCTCTCCGTCGAGTTCCAGAAGGAAGGGAAGCCGACGAAGACCAAGTGAGGAGCCGACATGGAGGTCCGACGCATCGTCAGCCTGTTTCTGGCGCTGGGCCTCTGGGCCGGCACCGCGTGCACGCAGGAGTCACAGAACCGGTTCGGGCGCGCGCTGCAGAACTGGACGGGGGACAACGGCGTGCTCGACGTGTACGCCGGGGACCGGCTCGCGATCCGCTTCATCAAGATCGACAAGCTGACCACGAGCCTCGGCACCGCGCACGGCGAGCACGAGCGACCGTACCGCTTCGGCTACGGCTACCTGGACGAGAACCAGAACTACGTCGTCGATCCAGGCGAGAAGAAAGTCTACTTCGAGGTCAGCGACTACTCGACGAACTACGTCTTCTACGAGAACCCGCACTAGCCCGGAATGTGTTACTAGGGGCCCCATGCTCGGCCGCCTGTTGCCACGGAAGTCCGAATTCTTCGCGCTCTTCTCGCGCCACGCGGAGCTCTGCTTCGAGGGCGCGAAGCGCCTGCGGCTGCTCCTGCACGAGCCGTCCAACGCGCGCGCGGGCTATGAAGAGGTGCACGCGCTGGAGCACGAGGCCGACCGCGTGTGCCAGGAGGCCATGGAGTCGCTGCACAAGACGTTCGTCACGCCCATCGAGCGCTCGGACATCCACGCGCTGTCGAGCCGGCTGGACGACATCATGGACCACATCGAAGCCACCGCGCAGCGCGTGTGGCTCTACGAAGTCGAGAAGGCGACGCCCGAGGCGCTCGAGATGGGCGAGAACCTGGTGCGCGCCACCGACGCGCTGCGCGGCGCGGTCGGCGCGCTGGCGGGGCGGCTCGACGACCCGAAGCTGCGCCAGATGTGCGCGGCGGTGAAGGCGGTCGAGAAGGAGAACGACCGCGTGCTGCGGCGCGCGACCGCGCGGCTCTTCAAGGAGGAGACCGACGCGCGCGCGCTGATCAAGTGGAAGGAGATCTACGACGACGTCGAGCGCGCGGTCGACCGCTGCGAAGACGTCGCCAACGTCATCGAAGGCGTGGCGCTCGAGAACAGCTGATGGAAGGGCTGCTCGTCGCGGTCGTCGTGATCGCGCTCGTCTTCGACTACACGAACGGCTTTCACGACGCCGCGAACGCCGTCGCCACGGCGATCTCGACGCGCGCCGTGCCGCCCGGCATCGCGCTCGTCGCGGCCGCGGCGCTGAACGTGATCGGCGCGCTCGTATCGACGAACGTCGCCGCGACGCTCGCGAAGGGCATCGTGGTGTCGAGCGCGGTGACTCCGCCCGTGATGTTCGGCGGGCTCGTCGGCGCCATCTTCTGGAACCTGCTCACTTGGTGGTGGGCGCTGCCGTCGAGCTCCTCGCACTGTCTCATCGGCGGCGTTTCGGGCGCGGTGCTCGCGACTTCGGGCTCGGCGTCCGTGCAGTGGTCGGGCATCGTGGAGAAGGTGCTCGTGCCCACCCTGTGCGCGCCGCTCATCGGCTTCGCGTTCGGCGTCGCGCTCATGGTCAGCATCTTGTGGGTATTCCGGCGCGCGCACCCCGGCCCGCTGCAGCGGCGCTTCCGCGCGGCGCAGCTCGTGTCCGCCTCCTTCATGGCCTTCAGCCACGGCTCGAACGACGCGCAGAAGACGATGGGCGTGATCACGCTCGCGCTGTTCTCGTCGGGCGCGATCGGCACGCTCGACGTGCCGCTCTGGGTGAAGCTCGCCTCGGCCGTGGTGATCGGCCTGGGCACGTACTCGGGCGGGAAGCGCATCATCCGCACGCTCGGCATGCGGCTCGTGAAGCTCACGCCGGTGCACGGCTTCGCCGCCGAGACGGCCGCCTCCGCGGTCCTGCTCGGCACGGCGCACTTCGGCTTCCCGGTGTCGACGACGCACGTGATCTCGACCTCGATCATGGGCGTGGGCGCCACCCAGCGACTTTCCGCTGTGAAGTGGGGCCTCACGCGTGACATCCTGTTGGCGTGGGTGCTGACCCTGCCTGCGGCGGGGCTCGTCGGGGGCGGCTGCGCGCTCGTATCGCAGCTCGTGTTCGGCGCGAAGTAGCGCGCATAGCTAGGAGGCTGGAGTGGCGGGTCTCGATCTCTGGGCGATGGCGTTCGTCTTCATGTTGGCGACGTTCATCGGGTTCGACGTGATCCGGAACGTGTCGCGGCTCCTGCACACGCCGCTGATGTCGCTGACGAACGCGATCTCGGCGATCGCCGTGGTGGGCTCGCTCATCATCACCGGTGAGGAGAAGACCACGTTCTCGACCGTGCTCGGCGCGGTCGCCGTCGCGGCGTCGGTGACGAACATCGTCTCGGGCTTCCTCATCACCGACCGCATGCTGCGCATGTTCAAGCGCCGCGAGCCCGGCCAATGAGCCCCGAGCTGATCTACAACGTCACGCAGGGCAGCTACCTGGCCGCGGCCGCGCTGTTCATCTTCTCGCTGCGCTGGCTGTCGCGGCCCGAGACGGCGCGCCGCGGCGTGCTCGCGGGCGTGCTCGGCATGGTGGCCGCGATCGTCGGCACGCTCGTGCACCCGGACATCGCGCACTACGAGTGGATCGCCGTGGGCGTCGTCGTCGGCACCGTCGTCGGCGTGCCACTCTCGCGTGTCGCCCTCACCGCCGTGCCGCAGCGGACCGCGCTCTCGCACGCTTTCGGCGGCCTGGCGGCCGGGCTCGTCGGCACCGCGAAGTACGCGCTCTGGCTCGAGTCCGGCGAGATGACCGCGTTCCGCATGTTCGCGATCACGGTCGAGATCATCCTCGGCTTCCTCACGTTCACCGGCTCGCTCATGGCGGCGGGGAAGCTGCAAGAGGTGATCCCGACGCGGCCGATCACGTACCGGAACCAGAACTTCATCAACCTGTCGCTGCTGGCGATCGCGATCGGCGCGGGGCTGTGGCTCGTCGTGGACCCGACGCAGTGGCAGCTGTTCCCGGTGATCGTCGCGCTGTCGCTGTTGTTCGGCGTGCTCTTGATCATCCCGATCGGCGGCGCGGACATGCCGACGGTGATCTCGCTCCTGAACTCGTACGCCGGCCTCTCGGCGGTGGCCATGGGCTTCGTGCTCGAGAACAAGGTGCTCATCATCGCGGGCGCGCTCGACGGCTCGTCGGGCTTCATCCTGTCGGTGATCATGTGCCGCGCGATGAATCGCTCGTTCACGAACGTGCTGTTCGGCGCGTTCGGCCAGGTGCAGGCGGTCGCCGTACACGGCGAGCAGAAGGCCGTGAAGAGCGCTACCGCGCAGGACGCGGCCGACCTGCTCGACACCGCGAGCCAGGTCGTGATCGTGCCCGGTTACGGCATGGCAGTCGCCCAGGCGCAGCACCGCGTGCACGAGCTGCGCGACCAGCTGGCGAAGCGCGGCATCGGCGTGAAGTTCGCCATCCACCCGGTCGCGGGCCGCATGCCGGGACACATGAACGTGTTGCTCGCCGAGGCCGAGATCCCGTACGACGAGCTCGTGGAGATGGACGACATCAACCCCGACTTCCCGCAGACCGACGTGGTGCTCGTCGTCGGCGCGAACGACGTGGTGAACCCGGCCGCGCGCCACGACAAGTCGAGCCCGATCTACGGCATGCCGATCCTCGACGTCGACAAGGCGAAGTCGGTCATCGCGATCAAGCGCTCGATGAACCCCGGCTTCGCGGGGATCGACAACGAGCTCTACACGGCCGACAACACCGTCATGGTGTTCGGCGACGCCAAGGCCGTGATCGGCGACATCGTGAAGGCGATGACCGGAGGGAGCGGGATCCACTAGCATGCTCGCCGCCGTGCTCGCCGCCCTCGCCTTGCAATCGAGTGACTTCTCCGCGAACGCGGCCATGCCAGCGCGCTTCACCTGCGAAGGGGAGAACGCCACGCCGCATCTCTCGGTCGCCGGCGCGCCGTCGGGCGCGAAGAGCCTGGCGCTGATCGTCGACGATCCCGACGCGCCGGACCCCGCCGCGCCGAAGCGCACCTGGGTACACTGGGTGGTGTACGACCTGCCCGTCGCCGACGGCGAATTGAAGACGTCGGCCGGTCGGGCCGGCAAGAGCGACTTCAACGCGAGCGACTGGCGCGGCCCCTGTCCGCCGATCGGCAAGCACCGCTACTTCTTCAAGCTGTACGCGCTCGACGTGCAGCTGGGCGACCGCGGGCGCCTCACGAAGGCCGAGCTCGAGAAGGCGATAGAGGGCCACGTGCTCGAGAAGACCGAGCTGATCGGGACCTACGAGAAGAACAAACACTGACTCAGCGCAGGCGGTCCGTCAGGTCCGACAGTCTCCGCGCCAGGATCTCGTTCAGGTTTCGCATGACCGTCGAAGCGATGCGCGGGTAGCGACGTCGCAGGCGCTGCAGGTTGTTCGGCGTGAAGCGCAAGAGCCGGGCGTCCTTCGCCACGTCGACGTTCGCGCTGCGCTCGCCGGTGAACAGGCCGACATCGCCGATCACGTCGCCGCGCTCCGAGGTGCGCAGCTCGATCGCGCCGGTCGGGCCCTCCTTCCACACGCGCAGCGCGCCGTCGACGATCACGTACATCTCGCGGTCGGACTCGCCGATGCGCATGAGCGGATCTCCCGTCGGCACGCTCCGCAGGCTCGCCATGAGCGCCACGATACGGCACTGCGCCTTCGAGAGGCCCCGGAACAGCGGGATGGCGACTTGCGGGTCGTCGCCCAGGTCGAGCGTCAGCGTGTCCCAGAGCGTCACGATGCGCAGGCCCGAGCAGAGCGCCGGCGTGAGCGTGACCTCGACCAGCAGCGAGAAGCCGAGCGTGAACGCGCCCATGCCACCGACCTGGCGATAGGAGAGCAGATCGCTCCACGACAGCATGAGAAAGCCGATGCAGAGCGAGATCGTGGAGTAGAGAACGGGGCGGCCGACGGAGCGGAGCACCGAGATCGTGGCGGTCCGCTCGTCGGCCAGGCGCTTCGCCTCGGAGTTGAAGCGCACGAAGTAGTGGACCGTGTCGTCGATGGCGACGCCCAGCGCCATCGGCGCGATGATGCTGGTCGCGAAGTTCAGCGTGATGCCGGTGAGTCCGAGCGCGCCGAAGTACACGGCGACGGGAATCACGTTCGGGATCAGCGCGATGATCCCGAGTCGCGCGGACAGGAACATCACCCACAGCAACAAGTAGATCAGCACGATCGCGCCGATGATGCTCTGCACCTGACCCCAGATCAGGTTGTCGACGACCTGGGTCATGAGGATCGAGTTGCCCGTCACTTGCCCGTGCAGCTGCGGCGGCAGCTGCTTCATGCGCTCCTCGATCCGGTTCACCAGGCTGATGACGAGCTCCGTGTCGAAGATGGTCGAGCGCACCTGGATGTTGGTCAGCTGGTAGCGCGCGTCGACGAACTCCTCGAGCTCTTCGCTGGCGCCCAGGAACAAGAGCTGCCCCGCGAGCCGATCCGTCTCGGGCACCCTCAGGAACTCGGGGTTGTTCTCGTGGAAGGCGCGGTTCAAGAGCTTCACGAAGTCGACGAGCCCCGTGGTGCCGCCGATCTCGGGCTGGTCGTCCAGCCACTTCTGCAGCGACTCGAGCGCGCGCAGGTTCTCGGGCTGCTTGAACGTGGCGGGGTTGTCGGCCTGCACGACCACCTGGAAGGCGTTCGCGCCGTTCAGCTTGTCGTTCACGGCGTCGAAGTCGAGCCGCTGCTTCGCGTGCTGGGGCAGGAAGCGCAGGCTCTCGTTGCCGACGACGACGCGCGTCGCGGCGAGCACCGAGAGCAGCGTCACGACGCCCCAGAAGATGAAGATGCCGCGGCGGTTGCGCAGATCGAACTCGGCGAGCCGCAAGATCGCGCGCCCGAACGCGCTCTCCTCGGCGACCTCCTCGGACGCCGCGAGCCGACGCGGACGGCCGAGGACCGCGAGCAACGACGGCGTCAGCGAGAGCGAGACGACCAGCGTCGCGAGCACGCCGACCACCGACATGTAGCCGAAGTCCTGGATCGCCTGGATCGGCGTCAGGATCTCGGAGAAGAAGCCGGCGGCCGTGGTCAGGCCCGTGAGCCCGGTCGCGAGCGCGACGTCCTTCATCACGTGCTCGATGGCGTGATGGGGGGACTGGCTGCGGTCGAGCCGCATCATGTCGTAGTACTCCGACACGATGTGCACGGAGTACGCGACGCCGAGGATGATCAACATCGGCGGCACCAGTACGGTGGTGATCGTAAGCTGCTTGCCGAGCCAGGCCTCGAAGCCGAGCGTCCAGACGAGTGCGACACCGACCGCGAGCAGCGGGAGCACCGTGCCGCGCAACGTGCGAAAGGACAGCGCCAGCACGAGCGCCAGCGCGCCGACGACGAGCGGCGTGCTGTGCAACAGGTCGCCGAGCTGGTAGCGCACCTGGGCCACCTTCAGGTGCGGGCCGCCGGTCACGTAGACCTCGATCGGGCCGGCCTCTTCGCGCGCGATCTTGTCGATCTGGTCGTCGATGCCCTTGTCGATGAAGTCGCGGTCGGAGAAGTCGAGGAACTCGACCACGACCGCCGCCGTCTTGGCGTCCTTCGAGATCAGGTTCCCGGCGTAGATCGGGTTCGCGAGCGCTTCGGCCTTGAGCTCGGCCAGCTTCGAGGGGTCGGTCGGGATCTCCTTCACGAACGGCCGGACGTCGATGCCGTCCTCGGTGCCCCGCACGTTCGCGACGTTCGTGATGGCGATGACGTGGTGCACGCCCTCGACCGTCGCCAGCCGCTCGCTCATGCGCGCGATCCTGGCGAGCACCTCGGGCGTGAAGATGTCGTCGGCGTGCAGGGCGACGACCATCGTCTCGTCGCTGCCGAACGCCTTCCGCACGTAGTCGTAGAACTTGCGCCCAGCCTGGTTCTCGGGCAGGAGCCGGTTCGTCGACATGTCGATGTCGAGCCGCAGCCGCCGGTGCTGCCAGTCCACCAGCGGCGCCCCGAGAACGACCGTCACAGACGCGATCGCGCACAGGACCCACCAAGGCCTGTGCGCGATCGTTCGGAAGATTCGTTGCAAGCGCCCTCCCCCTAGTGGTGCGCGCTTTCGCGCGCCCACTATAGGGGAAGTCCATGCCTTACGAGCTCACGGATTGACGGTCAGCGCGACTCCGAAGCCGAACCCGGAGTTGTCACCCCAGGTCAGGGTCTTCGAGGTGGTCCCGATGACGAGGTACTTCGCACCGGTCGGGATCGTGACCGTCGGGCTGTTCGCGATCGCGAAGTCTTGCGGGATGTCCGTCGTCTCGATCGTGCAGAACGGCCAGATGATGCAGGCGATCGTGAAGCCGCCCGTCACGTAGTTCGGCGCGGCCGTGTGGAGCGCGCCCTTCACGCGGTTCCTCTGGTTCGTACCCAGGATGACGTTGGAGGAGCTGAACACGGCGCCGGCGGCGGTCGAGTTCCCGTCCTTCAGCTCCGTGGTCTCGTCCCAGGTGCCGACGCGCGCGATCTTCAGCCGGTCGCCCGCCTTGGCGCCGATGTCGGCCAGCGCGATCACCACCGGCGGCTGCGGCTGGTCGACAGCCCCCGCTTCGAGATAGCTCGACTTCGAGTTGACGCCGTAGAAGATGTCGTTGCCCTGCTCGGCGAAGTGCGGTCCGCACTCGGCCGCCAGGTCGGCGTCGAAGATCGGCGGGGTCGACTCGTTGTTCACCGCGAGCGACAGCGAGAAGGTCGCCGGGTGGTCGAGGAGGGTCGTCGTGCCCGTGAACGAGGCGCTCGTCGCGAAGAGCCCGTCCGCCGAGCCCGTCGTCGAGGCGTTCGTGAGCTGCGACAGCCCGATCCCGCCCAGCGGGAACGTCGCCGTCTGCGAGAGCCCGACCGGCGCGACGCCGAGCTCATCGCTGATCGACGCGGTCGCGCGCAGGTTCAGGTTCAGCGTGGTCGACCCGGTGTTCGAGAGGATGTCGAGGTGGATCGTCCCGGACGACGGATTGTTCGGGTCGCCCCAGACGCACACCATGCCGACCGCCGAGAACACGTCCGGGCCGTTGGTGTCGCCGGCGATCTTCACCTTGTCGACGGCCACGGTTCCGTCGAGGGGCGCCGGCAAGGTCGAGGTGTCGAGCGCGATCGCACCGAGGAATCCGCCCTGGAGGCGGTTGATCGGCACCGCGTTCGGGCCGAGCAGATCGCTCTGCAACGTGCCCGAGCTGTTGGCGGTCACGACCTTGACCCAGCTTCGAATCGTCAGATTCCCGCAGCCCGTGGCCATGAGCGCAGCCGCGCCCGCGACCAGACCGAGCACTCGCATACGAGTCTTCATCCGAAATCCCTCCTGCGGGTCTTTTACACGACGGGTTTCGGAAATGGAAGAAAAAAGAAGACGCAATTTTCAATAAACGAACCGTTCGGATACGTAGAGGTATGAGACTCAGTATCCGGTCGCGCTGAGCAGGAGCTCGCGCATCATGGGCTGCAGCTTCACGAACTCGGCGTGGCGGCCCTCGCTGTAGTAGCGCATGGACAGGCCCTCGATGCCCGTGACGACGAGCTCGATGCGGGCGCGGTCGGGTGCGATCGCGACGGTGCCCATGGCGCGCAGCCGCTCGATCTCGGAGACGATGCCGTCCGTGATCAGCTTGACGCAGCGGCGGCGCTCCTCGCGGATGCGCTCACCCGCTGCGCCGCCGAGGCGCTCGAAGTCGATCGTGCTCGCAGCGGGGAACAGCTCGCAGTACGCACGCAGCGACAGGTCGGCGCGCGCCACGGGGCCGCGCGTCGCGCGCGCGATCTCCATCAGCTCGGCGATGAAGCGGTGCGCCTGCGACAGGAAGATCTCGGCGATGAGGTCCTCCTTGGTGTCGAAGTGGTCGTAGAACGAGCGCGACGACATGCCGGCCTCCGCCACGATGTCGGCGACCGTGAGCTTCTCGCCGTTCGTGCGGCCGAACGCGCGGATCGCGGCCTCGACCAGCCGCTGGCGCTGGCCGTCGCGCGGCAGCGGCGGGCGGCCGCGGGGGCGCTTCGCGGGTCCGGAGTCACTCATCGCGGTTCACCATATCGCGATCGGGCTCGGGTGCGAAGCACCCGGGTGCCAGATGCGGCGACGACGCGCGCGGAACCAGCAGCGCGAGCGCAGCCCCGCCACCGACGAGGAAGAGCGTCATCGCATACGTGCCCGGACCTGTCGGCGACCAGACCGTGAAGAGGTAGTGGCCCACCGCCGGAAACCAGGCCGCGGCGACGAGCGGCAGCCCGAGCGCGAGCGAGCGGCCCGAGCGCTCGAGACCCGGGGCCACGCGCGCGAGCGCGAGCCACGTGACGAACACGGCGCAGAGCTCCGGCAGGAGCGCCTGCATCGCGATCGCCGAGTACACCAGGCCCAGCGAGTCGCGCTGCACGTCGCCGGGCACCCCGCCGCGCGAGACGAAGCTCGGCACGAGCAGGACCACCGCGAGCGCGAAGAAGCCCGCGAGCAGGAGGCCGGCCGAGGCCGCCAGCCAGACGAGCGCGCGCAAGAAGAAACGCATCGGCGCTAGCGGCAGTGCCGGCCGAGCTCGCTGACCTGGAAGCTGCGCGCATCGACCTCGCCGTCGACGTCGAGGTCCTCGATGTTGACGAGCGTGTGCGTCTGGTCGCGCACGTCCTTCATCTCGACCTCGGTCGGCGCGTTGATGCCGTTCTCCGTGTACAGCGAGTCCACCTTCGCCGTGAGCACCTTGCGCAGGCGGTCCTGCTCGTACGACTCGCTCTTCAGCACCACGCACGTCTGCTTGTCGACGTAGCTCAGCACCTTCGAGTACGACGACTGCGCCGGGTCGCTGGGCGTGGCCTGGATCACGTAGACGGCGCGCCCGTCGAGGTCGCCGTCGGGCAGGCGCTGCGCCGACTCGGGCCGGTTGAGCTGCATGAAGCGCTGCAGGTCCTCGTACGTGAAGTCCGTGCCGAACAGGCTCCCGCCCGTGCCTTCGCCCGAGATGCGCTTCGCTTTGCGCAGCTCGCTCGTGTAGAGGAAGTTCTGCGGCGGCTCGTTCTTCACCTCCATGGAGAGCACCTCGCTGCCGCGCATCTCCTGGGGCTGGCTGATGCACAGCTTCGCCCGGCGGGTGCCGTCGTCCATGGTGCGGCCGAGGATCTTGCCGCGAAATTCGCGGGAGCCGCCGATGCGGTCATAGGAGGTGAAGTGCACCGTCTGGACGCTGGAGTGCTTGGGCACGTTGCGCAGCACGCAGTCGCGCACCTCTTTCAACGGGTCCTTGGTCTGCGCGCCCGCCGCGAGAGGAGTCACCAGGCACACGACCAGCGCGGCGAGCCGGGCTTTCGACATCGGGCGCCCATCTTAGCCGTTGGCGGGCTGGCGCGCGTCGGTGCGCGAGGCTAAAACGCAAAGCTCCGGGGGTGGTTCGGTGAGAGTGGATCGGCGCGGCGCGCGGCCGCGGATGCTGCTTCGCGGCCGACTCACGATCGCCGCGAGCATCCTGGTGCTGCTCGCAGCCGGCCGCGCACTGTTCGCCGACGAGCGCTCCGACGCCGCGGCCGATCGCGGCGTGCCGCCGGACGTCGCCGCGTACCCGCGCGCGGAAGGCGGCGGCGACTCCCAGGGCTCCGGCGATCCGGTCGAGCCCGAGCTGCCGCCGCCCGTGCCGCTGCCGCCGACCCCCGCGCAGGCGCCTGCACCCCCGGCTCCGGCCACGCCCCCGACCGCCGCCGCGAATCGCGCCGTGCCCGACGCGATCCTGCGCCGTCTCCCGATCCCGCCGCCCGGCTCGAGCGGCGGCACCTTGCCGCGGCTCGTCGCTCGCGGCGCGTCGCTGCAGGTCTCGCGCGGGCAGCGCATCGTCGAGACCGTGCCGGCGAGCGGCAGCGGCGCGAGCGGGCCGCTGCGGGTCGAGTACACGCTCGACGCCGGCCTCACCGACGCCATCTACGACATCTTCGCCCGCGGCCGCGTGAAGCTCGGCCTCGCGGTCGTGCTGGACCCGGCGTCCGGCGAGGTGCTCGCGTACGCGGGCACGGATGCGCAGCGGCTGCCCGCCGACGGGCTCTACCCGGCGGCCTCGCTCGTCAAGGTGGTGACCGCGGCGGCCGCGCTGCAGAACGTGCCCGGCGTCGCGGACCGCACGTGTCACTTCGTCGGCAGCCCCTATCGACTGACGCCGCGCCGGCTCGATCCGCCGCGGCGCGGCACCGAGGTCTCGCTCGAGCGCGCGCTCGCCACGTCGAACAACCAGTGCTTCGCGCAGATCGCCGTGAACGACCTCGGCCAGACGCGCCTGTTCGAGACCTTCACGCGCTTCGGCCTCCTGCAGTCGCCGGGTCCGGGGCTGCCGTCCGGCGAGGCCGACACGCCGGGCACGGACCGCTACGCGCTGGGCAAGCTGGGCTGCGGCCTCGCAGGCCTGCGCATCACGGGCCTGCACGCGGCCCTGGTCGCCGCGACGCTCGCCGACGGGAAGCGCGTCGCGCCGCGCTGGATCGCGCGCGTGTCCGACGCCAGCGGCCGCGAGCTCGCGCTGCCACCGCACGCGAAGCCCGAGTCCGTGCTGCCGGCGGCCACCGCGGCGCAGCTGCGCGACATGATGATCGAGACCACGCTCAGCGGCACCGCGCGGCGCGCCTTCCACGGCGCGTTCGGCCGGCCGCTCCTGCGCGAGATGACCATCGCCGGCAAGACGGGCAGCCTGTCGGGCACGGCCCCGCCCGGGCGCTACGAGTGGTTCATCGGGCTCGCGCCCGCCGACCATCCGAAGCTCGCGATCGCGGTGCTCGTGGTGCAGCAGCGCCGGGCGCACCCGACGGGCTCGCAGGTGGGCGCGCAGATCCTGAACGCGATCTTCTGCAGCGGCGACGTGTGCCGTGCCGACCGCGCGGACCAGTGGCTCGCCGCGCGAGCCCCGTCTTCCAAGCGCAGCTTCGATTGAGTAGGCTTTCCGCGTGCCCGTCGCGGAAGGGAAGAAGGCCCCGGCGTTCGCGCTCGTCGACGCGGACGGCAAGAAGGTCAAGCTCGCGGACTACGCGGGCAAGCACGTGATCCTCTACTTCTACCCCCGCGACGACACGCCGGGGTGCACGAAGGAGGCCTGCGGCTTCCGCGATCTCTGGCAGGAGATCGGCAAGAAGAACGCCGTCGTGCTGGGCGTGTCGCCCGACGGCGAGGCCGCGCACCAGAAGTTCCGCGCCAAGTACAAGCTGCCGTTCACGCTGCTCTCCGACCCGGACCACTCGGTGATGGAGTCGTACGGCGCGTACGGCGAGAAGGTGCTGTACGGCAAGAAGACGCGCGGCGTGATCCGCTCGACGGTGTGGATCGGTCCGGACGGCGTGGTGCGCAAGCACTGGAAGCGCGTGCCGAAGGCCGACGAGCACCCGGCGCGCGTGCTCGAGGCGCTCGAAGGCGCGGGCGAGTGATGCGCGCGCTCCTGGCGCGCTGCCTCGCCGCCGTGGCGCTCGCCGCCGTGCTCGGCGACGCGAGCGCGTGCCTGATCTCGCTGGCACGCGCGCCGGCCGCGGGCGACGCGCCCGAGCTCGAGTGGCGCGCGCCCTGCCCGTGCGGCTGCGCACAGCACGCTCCGACACTCGCTGGTGTAGGTCTCGCGCAGCCTGCGGCGCCCCAGGCCCAAGCGGCGCTGCCCGCGCCCGAGCGCGCGCCCGCGCCGAGCGCGCCCGAGCGCGCGTTCGCCAGCGCGCCCCCGCGCCCCATCGACCACGTCCCGATCCCCCTCGCCTGACCCGAAGCGACTCCGTGATTCTGCTTCGTTCTTCGTCAGGGAGGTGCGATCTTGTACTCTCATGTGCGTCACGTTCGTGCGGCGCTTCTCGCCGCGCTCTCCGCTCTCGTCTCGCCGTCTTCGAGCCCGGCGTCTTCGAGCCGCGCTCGCTCCGTCTTCCGCTGCGCGGATCCGCTGCTCTTCCTGCTGGCGGCCGCCTTGCTGTGGGTCCTGGTCCCGCGACTCGCCGGTGCCTGTGCCTGCGGCTGCGACGTGTTCGAGGTCGGCACCGCGTCGCTGCTGCCGCGCGACACGGGCGGAACCATGTACTTCCGCTACGACTTCATGGACCAGACCACCAATTGGCACGGCGACCGCGAAGCCCCGAAGGCGAACAACGACGACAAGGTCATCCGGTCGAACTTTTTCTCCGTGGGCATGCAGTACATGTTCAACCGGAGCTGGGGAGTGATGGGGGAGCTCCCGTACACGGAGCGCTTCTTCAAGACCACGGACGAAGACACCGGCCGGGTCCAGGGGTTCAACCACGCGGCGATCGGCGACGTGCGCGTCGAGGTCATGTACACCGGGTTCTCCGAGGACATGTCGACCGGCATTCATTCCGGGTTGAAGTTCGCGAGCGGCGACTTCAGCTACCCGCACTTCGACCGGGACACCTCGATCGGCTCGGGCAGCACGGACTTCTTGTTCGGCGTCTATCACCTCGGCAAGCTGCCCTTCATTGCCGCCGATCGGCCGTTCCAGTGGTTCATCCTGGCGAACACCCAGATCCCGATGTGGACACAAGACCACTATCGGCCGGGGGACGCCTTCAACGGCTCGTTGGGGGCGCTCTACGAGTTCGGCAAGGTCGGGTTCCTCGACGACGTCGCGCCGATGTTGAACTTCATCGGCTCCGTTCGCTCGAGCGATCAGGGCGCGAACGCGGACCACGACAACAGCGGATACGATCGGCTGCTCATCGCTCCTGGAGCAGAGGTGCGCATCGGCGGCGTGCGGGTGTACACGGACGTCGAGTTCCCGATCTACCAACACGTCACCGGCAACCAGCTGGTGGCGCCGGTGCTGGTCAAGATGATCATGAGCTACGACTTTTGAAGGACGCGGCGCAGCGGCTGCTTCGCTTCGCGCTGGCCGCTGCGATCCTTCTGCGCGGGCTCGCGACCCCGGCGTCCGCCTCTGCGGTGGACGTCGGGGCAGCGGCTCCGTCCCTCGTCGCCAAAGGGTTCGACGGCAGCACGTTCGACCTCGGCGCACTCCGCGGCAAGGTCGTGGTCGTCAGCTTCTGGGCGACCTGGTGTCCGCCCTGCCGCAAGGAGATGCCCGCTCTCGACGCGGTGTACCGCAGCTACCACGGCCGAGGCCTGGAGATGATCGGTCTCTGCGTGGCCGGCACTCGCGCACGCGACCGCGCGGAGGCGGTGGAGGTCATGCGCTCCGTCAGCTACCCCGGGGCCATGCTGCGCGATGCGGAGGTCAACGGATTCGGGTCGCCTGGCGCCCTGCCCGTCACCTATGTCATCGATCGCGACGGCGTCGTCCGCGCCACCCTCACGCCCGACGAGACACCGCTGACGGAGAGCGGGCTCACGAACATCGTGTTGCCGCTCTTGCCTCAGGCCCCTCCAAACGGATAGGGAGCACACGCCGCCTTCGCAGCTCCCGCACGGGTCATTGCGGGACTTCGAAGCCGAACAGCTTCGCGGCGTTCAACCCGAGGATCTTCGCGCGCTGGCCGTCGGACAGGTGGCCCATCGTGCGCTCGATCGCCTCGGCGGAGTGCGGCCACGTGCCTTCGTGGTGCGGGTAGTCGTTCGCCCAGAGGAAGCAGTCCTCGAGGCCGAACTGCCCGACGAGGCCGAGCCCCGGCTCGTCCTCGCCGAACGACGCGAAGCCGTGGCGCCGGAAGTACTCGCTCGGCAGCGCGCGGAGCTTCGGGAACGCCCACATGTGGTGCTTCTGGTAGCCCTCGTCCATGGCGACGAGCGCCCACGGCACCCAGCCGATGCCCGCCTCGATCGTCGCGAAGCGCACGCCCGGATGCCGCTCGAGCACGCCCGACGCGCACAGGTTCACGACCGGCTCGATGGTGGGTGCGAGCGAGTGCGCCACGTAGTTGATGACTGCGCCGCCGTCGCCCTTCGCCGCGCGCGGGTCGCGGCCCGTCGACACGTGGAAGGTCACGGGCTTGCCCGTCGCCTCGACGCAGTCCCACAGCCGGTCGAACTCGGGCAGGTTGTAGTTGCGCGCCTCGGCGTCGTGCGCGCCCCAGTTCGGCTTGCACGGCAAGGTGAAGCCGCGGAAGCCGAGCGCCGCGGTGCGTTCGAGCTCCGCGATGGCGCCGTCGAGGTCGCCCGTGGCCACGGCGGCGAGCGGCGACATCACGTGGTTGTACTCGCCGAACGTCTCCCAGGCCCACTCGTTGTAGACCTTGCACATCGCGTTCGCGAACACCGGGTCGGTGGTCGCCCACATCGAGAGGCCCTTGTTCGGGAAGATCACCTCGGCATCGACGCCGTCGGCGTGCAGGTCGCGCAGCCGCTCGGCCGGATCGGCCCCCGCTTTCGAGCGCACGAGGTCCTCGCCCTCGAAGCGCGAGTCGCGCAGCTTCTGCGGCCGGAAGCCCTCCATCACGCTCCAGCGCACGCCGTTCGCGTCGACCTCGATGCGCGGCAGGCGGTCGCGGTACTTGGCGTCGATGCGCTCGCGCCACAGGCCGGCCGGCTCGTTCGCGTGCGTGTCGGCGGAGACGACGAAGAACTTGTTCGGATCCCCCGCGCGCGCGGTGCGCGGCCAACCGACGCTTCCTGGTGTAGCCGTGCGCCAGGCGTTCGGGTTCGCGTTCGAGTGCGGAGCGGTCATGGCGTTCTCCTCCACTGCACGAGGGTGTGCTGCGCGTGGTCTTCGAACAAGGGCTCGACTTCGGCGCCGATCTCGACGGGCGCGCGCGGATCGCCGGCCAGGTTGCCGATCATGCGGATCCCGTCGGCGCCCGGCAGCTCGACCAGCACGACGACGTAGGGGACGGCGCCGACGAGCGCGGGATGCACCGGGTGCCAGACGCGCTGCCACGAGAAGATGCGCCCGTTGCCGGGCACTTCCGCCCAGCCGATCTCGAACGAGCGGCAGGCGTGACAGATCCACTCGGGCGCCCACTGCCAGGCGCCGCACGCGTTGCAGCGCTGTGCCATCAAGCGGTGTCGGCGCGCGGCGTCCCAGTACGGCCGGTCGAGCCCGTCGGGCTGCGGCGCGGGCGCGGGCAGGCCTTCCGGCAACAGGCTCACAGCGCAGCCTCCGAGCCGACGAGCATGTCCGAGACGGGCGTCACCATGGGCCCCGACGCCACGAGCGCGACGCGCGCGCCCGGCACCTGCGCGGTCGAGTGGCCGCGGATCTGCCGCACCGCCTCGAGCTGCAGCTCGAGCCCGTGCATGTAGCACTCGGCGAGGTTCCCGCCGCTGGTGTTGAGGGGCAGCTTGCCGGCGGGCGCGGAGAAGTTGTCGAGCGTGCAGAACTCGTTCGCCTCCTCGTAGCCGAAGAAGCCGTGCTCGACGAGGCTCATCACCACGCCGCCCGTGAAGTTCTCGTAGCTCTGTACCACGTCGACGTCGGCCGGCCGCACTCCCGCCATCTCGTACATGCGCGGTGCGACGGTCTTGAAGCTCGCGGTGGCGTAGTCGGGGTTGTTGTGCGAGCCCGCGCCCGCGCGGCGCTCGGAGCCTTGAGCGGCGCCCAGCAGGTACACCGGCGGGTGTCGCAGGTCCCGCGCGCGCTCGGCCGACACCAGCACGAGCGCCGCGGCGCCGTCATTCTCGAGGCAGCAGTCGTACAGGTGGAAGGGCTCGGCGATCCAGCGCGACGCGTCGTACTGCTCCGCGGAGAGCGGCCGCCCGTACATGACGGCGCGCGGATTCGACTGCGCGTGGCGGTAGCTCGCGAGCGCCACCGCGCGGAACGCTTCCTGGCGGATGCCGTGCTCGTGCATGAGCCGCATCGCGCGCATGGCGAACATCTGCGCCGGCGACATCAGCCCGTACGGCAGCCAGAACGCGGGCTCGCCCGACACGCGCTCGCGGCGCGCGCCCGCGCCGAAGCGGCCGAACTGACCCTGCGCGAGCGCGCGGTACACCACGACGACGTCGGCCAGGCCGGTCGCGATCGCGGCCGCGCCGTTCGCGACGGCCGCCGAGCCGCCGCCGCCGCCGCCGCCCCACTGCATGTTCGAGAAGCGCAGCTCGCGGCAGTCCAGCGCCGCCGCGATGCGCGACGGCTCGTTGCGGTCGTTCGAGTACGAGGCGAAGCCGTCCACTTCGCGCGGGTCGATGCCCGCGTCCGCGCACCCCGCGAGGATGGCGCGGAGCCCCAGCACGAACTCCGGCTCCTTCGCCTCACCGCGCTTTGTGTACTCGGATTCGCCTACGCCGGCGACCGCAACCCGCCCGCGCAGAGTCCGCGTGCTCATGCACGCGATTATCCCCCGGGGGACCGCCCGTTTTCAGGGTAAGCCCGCGGGGCGCACAGCGAGGCGAAGCCGAGCGAAGGCGCAGGCGCGAGGCCGCCCTCGCGCCGACCCGCCGCTCAGGCCAGCGCCAGCTGTTTCGGCGGCCGCACCACGATGTCCGCGACGTTGACGTGCGGCGGCAGGGTGACGGCGTAGAGCACGGCGTCGGCCACGTCTTCGGCGCTGCCGAGCAGCTGCTTCAGCAGCGGCTGGGCCTTCTCGAACACCTCGTCGGGCAGCTTCTCGCCTTGCGCGACGTCGATCTTGAGGCCCGACGCGCCGACGATGCCGGCGATCACCTTCGGGTCGAAGTTGCGGCCGAAGTTCGTGGCGATCGCGCCGGGCATCACGTTGACGACGCGGATGGGATCGTTCTCGAGCTCCGCGCGCAGCGACGAAGAGATGCAGTTCACGGCGTGCTTCGTGGCGCCGTACACACCCGAGTCGGGCCGCTGCGCGGCGATGGACGAGATGTTGACCACGTGGCCGGGCGAGCCGCCCTTGCGCATGGCGCGCACCGCGGCGCGGCAGCCTGCGAGCAGCCCGAGCACGTTGGTCTCGAGCATGGCGCGCCACTCCTCGGGCTCGCCGTCCGTGATCTTCGCCGGATAGCTGAGGCCGGCGTTGTTCACCATGACGTCGAGCCGGCCGGTCTCGCGCACGGCGCGCTCGACGAGCGCCTCGACCTGCGCCGGCTCGCGCACGTTCAGCACCACCACCGTCCCGCGGCCGGCGCCGGTCTCGATCTTCTTCTTCGCTGCTTCCATCGGCTCGGCGCTGCGGCCGGCCAGGAACACGTGCGCGCCTGCGGCGCCCAGGGTCTCGGCGATGGCGCGGCCGATGCCGCTCGAAGCTCCGGTGACGATCGCCGTCTTGCCGGCCAGGGACCGGGATGCGCTCATGGCATGCCTCCGATTGGGGTGGTTGGAGGGCATACTGACGTTTTAGTCAGAAAGTGTCAATTCGACATGCGGCGACGAGCGCGCGGCGCGCGCGCGCGCAGCCCGGCCGCCAGCACGCGCACCAGCCGCGCCACGCGCCGCCGGTACAGCGACGGCGAGAGCGGCTCCGCGCCCGACATCTCGACGCCCTTCGCGCCCGCGACGAACAGCTCGGCCGCCTCGCCCGCGTCGACGCCCGCGCCGGCCAGGTCGAGCTCGCCGCGCGCGTCCGCTTCCTCGAGCACGCTGCGCATGAGCTTCTGGAAGCGCTTGCGAAACGCCTCCGATACGTCGCCGCACAGGCGGTTGCGCTCCTCGAGCAGCTCGGCGACGTGCGGCGAGCCCGAGACGATCGCGAAGAACTTGCCGTGCTTGGCGAGGAGGGCGGCCTCGATGCGCGACACCACGTCGCCCTCGGCGCGCGCGGCTTCTTCTGCGGCGGCCTGCGACTTCTCGTGCACCTCTCTCGACACGGCGCGGAACAGGTCTTCCTTGTCCTTGTAGTGCAGGTAGAGCGCGGCGCGCGAGATGCCGGCTTCCTGCGCGATCTGCTCGAGCGCGACCCGCCGGTAGCCGTAGCGCGCGAAGCAGCGGAACGCGGCGCCGAGCACGTTCTCGGGCGCGGTGCGCGCGCCGCGCTTCGCGACCGCGGCGGTGGCCTTCACGGCTCGCCGTCCGTGCCGAAGCCGAGCAGGCCCTGGGCTTCGCCGGCCGGCAGGTCCTCGACGTCGCGCAGGCGCTTGGTGATGGCGCGCGTGCGGACACTGGTCTCGTCGATCGTGTTGCTCGCGGTGGCGAGCTGGCGCTTCACCTTGTCGAGCACCTCGCCGAAGCGGCCGAAGTCGTTCTTCACGGCGGCGAGCACCTTCCACACCTCGCTCGCGCGCTGCTCGATCGCGAGCGTGCGGAAGCCGAGCCGCAGGCTCGAGAGCAGCGCCGCCAGCGTGGTCGGGCCCGCGATCACCACGCGCTGGTCCTGCTGCAGCGCCTCGGCGAAGCCCGCGCGGCGCAGCAGCTCCGCGTACAGGCCTTCCGTCGGCACGAACAGGATCGCGAAGTCGGTCGTGTGCGGCGGGCAGACGTACTTGTCGCGGATCGTCTCGGCCGAGAGCCGTACCGCGCGCGCGAGCGCCGCGCCCGCAGCGTTCACGGCCTCGAGGTCCGCGGCCTCCACGGCCGCGAGCAAGCGCCCGTAGTCCTCGTGCGGGAACTTCGAGTCGATCGGCAGCCAGACCGGCCGGCCGTGCGCGCCGTCGGGACCGGGCAGGCGCACCGCGTACTCGACGGCCTCGCGCGATTCCGGCCGCGGGCAGACGTTGCGGCCGTACTGTTCGGGCGCGAGCACCTGCTCGAGGATGGCGCCGAGCTGCACCTCGCCGAACGTGCCGCGCGTCTTCACGTTGCCGAGCACGCGCTTCAAGTCGCCGACGCCCGCGGCCAGGGTCTGCATCTCGCCCAGCCCGCGCTGCACGGCCTCGAGCCGCTCGCTCACCAGCTTGAACGAGTCGCCGAGCCGCTTCTCGAGCGTGCCCTGCAAGCGCTCGTCGACGGTCTGGCGCATCTCGTCGAGCTTCTTCTCGTTCCCTTCCTGCAGCTCCTTCACGCGATCGCCCACGAACTTGAGCGCCGCGGCGAGCTCGGCGCGCAGCTCGGCGGTCGCTTCGCGCGACTCGCGCCGAGTGTCGCGCAGCTCGCCCGACACGGTGCGGAACAGGGCCACGGCGCCGCCCAAGGCGGCGAGCGACAACGCGATCCACGCGAGAAGCTCGGCAGGCACGCGGCGATTCTAACGTGTACGCTGCCACGCGCCTTGGTCGACTTCTTCATCGGACGTCCCGTCTTCGCGTCGGTGCTCGCGATCCTGATCACGTTCGCGGGAGCGGTGTGCATCCCGCTCCTGCCGGTCGCGCAGTTCCCCCGAATCACGCCGCCCACCGTGCGGGTCAGCGCGTCGTACCCGGGCGCGAGCGCCGAGGTCGTCGAGAACAGCGTCACGGTGCCGCTCGAGCAACAGATCAACGGCGTCGAGGGCATGCTGTACATGGCGTCGAACAGCGCCAACGACGGCAGCTGCTCGATCACCGTCACGTTCGAGGTCGGCTACGACCTGAACATCGCCGCCGTCGACGTGCAGAACCGCGTGGCGGTGGCGCTGCCGCAGCTGCCGGACGAGGTGCAGCGCTCGGGCATCACGGTGCGGCGCGTGTCGACGGACCTGACGATCGTCGTGAACCTGATCTCGCCGGATGGCTCGCGCGACGACGTATTCCTGTCGAACTACGCGGGCATCAACATCTCGGACCGGATCAAGCGCCTGCCCGGCGTGGGCGACGTGAACCTGTTCGGCGAGCGGCGGTACTCGATGCGCGTGTGGCTCGACCCGGACAAGCTCGCGAAGCTCGGCGTCACGTCGCAGGACGTCGTGAGCGCGCTGCGCGAGCAGAACCAGCAGGTGGCCGCGGGCGTGCTGGGCCAGCCGCCGGCGCCGGCCGGGCTGCCCTTCCAGTACGCCCTGGTGTCGCGCGGGCGGCTCGAGACGCCCGAGGAGTTCTCGGACGTCGTGCTGCGCACGAAGCCGGACGGCTCGATCATGCGGCTGTCGGACGTCGCGCGCGTGGAGCTCGGCGCGCAGAGCTACGTGAACTTCAGCCGGCTCGGCACCAGCCCGTCCACGGGCGTGGCCGTGTTCGCGCTGCCCAGCGCCAACGCGCTCGACGTGGCCGAGGCCGTGCACCGCGAGATGGAGAAGATCGCGCCGCGCTTCCCGGCCGGCGTCGCGTACCGGATCCTGTACGAGCCGACGCGCTTCGTGACGGAGTCGATCCGCGAAGTCATCTGGACGCTCGCCGAGGCGATGCTGCTCGTCGTGTTCGTGGTGTATGTCTTCCTCGAGACCTTCCGCGCGACGCTGATTCCCGCGATCACGGTGCCGGTGTCGTTGGTCGGCACGTTCGCCGTGATGGCGATCCTGGGCTTCTCGATCAACACGCTCACGCTCTTCGGCCTGGTGCTGGCGATCGGGCTCGTGGTCGATGACGCGATCGTCGTCGTCGAGAACGTGACGCGCATGATCGAGGACCGGCATTTCGGCGCACGCGAAGCCGCGGTGATGGGCATGCGCGAAGTGACTGCGCCCATCGTCGCCATCTCGCTCGTGCTCATGGCCGTGTTCCTGCCCGTGGCGTTCATCCCGGGCACGTCGGGCCGGCTGTACCAGCAGTTCGCGCTCACGATCGCGATCTCGGTCGCGATCTCGGCGTTCAACGCGCTGACCTTGTCGCCCGCGCTGTGCGCGATTTTCCTGCGCGAGGAGCGCCGCGAGAAGGGCGTCTTCTTCCGCGGCTTCGACCGCGCGTTCACGCGCTTCACCGAGCTCTACGAACAGGTCGGCGCGCGCGCCATCGCGGGGTGGCCCGTCGTGCTGCTCGGCTTCGGCGGGCTGATCCTCGCCACGGGCTATCTCTACGGCACGCTCCCGCGCGCGTTCGTGCCCGACGAGGACCTCGGCTACTTCATCGTGTCGGTGCAGCTGCCCGACGGCTCATCGCTGGAGCGCACCGAGGCGACGACGCGCGAGGTCGTCGCGAAGATGCTCGCGATTCCGGGCGTGGCCAGCGCCGTCGTGAACGGCGGCACCGACTTCCTCACGGGCGCGGCCGCTTCGAACGCAGCGTCCTGCTACATGATCCTGACGCCGTGGGACGAGCGGAAGAGCCGCGACGTGCAGCTCGCTGCGATCCTCGCGCACGCGCGCCGCGAGATCAGCCAGATCCCGAGCGCCGTCGTCGTCGCGTTCAACCCGCCGCCGATCCGCGGCCTCGGCACGACCGGCGGCTTCCAGATGCAGGTGCAGGACGAAGTGAACCGCAGCTTCGGCGAGTTCTCGAAGCGCGTGTCCGCGCTCGTCGAAGCAGCGAACACGTCGGGCCAGGTCACCGGCGTGGTCACCGCGCTGCGCACGAACATCCCGCAGTACTCCGTCGACATCGACCGCACGAAGGCGAAGGCGCTCGGGCTGTCGCTGTCGGACGTCTTCGGCGCACTCGAGGTCTACCTGGGCGGCTACTACGTGAACGACTTCAACCGCTTCGGCCGGGTGTTCCGCGTGACCGTGCAGGCGGAGCCCAACTCGCGCGCGCAGCCCGACGACGTGACGAAGCTGTACACGCGCAACGCGACGGGCGACATGGTCCCTCTGTCGACGATCGCGAGCGTGCGCCCGATCGTCGGCCCGCAGACCATCTCGCACTACAACATGTTCCGCACCGCGGCAATCACGGGCTCTGCCGCGCCGGGGCGCAGCTCGGGTCAGGCGATCCAGGACATGGAGTCGCTCGCGAACAAGAACCTGCCGGAGGGCATGAGCTTCGAGTGGACGGGGCTCTCGCTGCAGGAGATCCGCGCGGGCGGCGCCGCGCCCGTGATCTTCTCGCTCGCGCTCGTCGTGGTGTACCTGACGCTCGCGGCGCTCTACGAGAGCTGGGTGCTGCCGCTCGCGATCATGCTGGTCGTGCCGCTCGCGGTGCTCGGCGCGCTGTTCGCGCAGTGGCTGCGCGGGCTCGCGAACGACGTGTTCTGCCAGGTCGGGCTCGTCATGCTCGTCGGCCTGGCGAGCAAGAACGCCATTCTCGTGGTCGAGTTCGCGAAGATGCTGCGCGAGCAGGGCGAGTCGATCGAGCGCGCCGCGCTGCACGCGGCGCGCGTGCGGCTGCGGCCGATCCTGATGACGTCGTTCGCGTTCATCTTCGGCGTGATCCCGCTCGTGATCGCCACGGGCGCGGGCTCGGCCAGCCGCAACTCGCTCGGCACCGCGGTGTTCGGCGGGATGCTCTTGTCGACGTTCCTGTCGCTCGCGGTCGTGCCCGTGTTCTTCGTGCTGATCGAGCGGCTGCGCGAGCGGTTCAGTGGTGCTCCGGCGGGTCTGCCACCGGAGCCCCCGCGGCAGGCTTAGCTTCGGCCAGCGAGTCACTGACCTTCGGAGTGACTTTCATCCCCGGGCGCAGCTTCCCCAAATTGTCGACGGCGATCTTCTCGCCCGCCTTCACGCCCGAGTCGACGACGCGCATCTGATCGCCGGTGGTGGCGCCCGCGACGATCGCGCGCGACTGGACCGTGTCGTCGTCGCCGACCACGAACACGCTGCTGCCGCCCTGCTCTTCCAGGATGGCCTGCGCCGGCACGAGGATGACCGGCACGTCGCGGCCCACCAGGATGTGCAGGTTCGCGTACTGGCCCGGCAGGATCGACTTCTCCGGGTTCGGGAACACGGCGCGCACGCGCAGGGTGCCGGCGGTCGGGTCGACGGCGTTGTCCACGAAGTCGAGCCGCCCCGCGTACGGGTACTCGTTGCCGTCGGCCAGCGTGGCCCTCACCTCGATCTCGTCGCGCTGTACGTACAGGCCCTCCTTGCGCAGGCGCAGCACGTCGAGCCGCTCCTTCTCGCTGGGGCTCCAGTAGATGTAGATCGGGTCGAGCTGGACGAGCGTGGTGAGCACGGTCTGCTCGGTGGCGCCGACGAGGTTCCCCTGCGTCGCGCGCACCCGGCTGATGCGGCCCGAGATCGGTGCACGCACTTCGGTGTAGGACAGGTCGAGCTGCGCCTGGTCGAGCGCCGCCTTCGCGCCGTCGACGGCCGCCGCCGCTTCGTCGCGCGCGGCGCGCGCGTGGTCGAGGTCGGACTTCGACGCCACGTCCTTCTTCTCCAGCTCCTCGGTGCGCGCGTAGTCTGCCTGCGTGCGCTCGGCCGTCGCCTTGGCGCCTTCGAGCGCGGCCTTGGCCTTCGCGAACGCGGCCTCGTAGGGCTTCTGCTCGATCACGAAGAGCAGCGCGTTCTTCTCGACGTCGGCGCCTTCCTTGAACAGCACCTTCTCCAGCACGCCCTGCACGCGCGCGCGCACCTCGATGGTGTTCACCGATTCCGTCGTGCCGACGTGCTCGATGTAGACGGGGATCTGCGCGGCCTTCGCCGGCACCGCCGTGACGGGCAGCGGCGCCTGCTGCGGGCCGTTGTTGCCGCGCCCGCACGCGCACACGAGCGCGAC
>Ga0335076_10000134_pt1 | contig 59650 bp, 45 predicted proteins | sample Lox_Sample_25_FD_206717 | JGI IMG/M metagenome (GOLD analysis project Ga0335076, IMG submission 206717) | Soil microbial communities from Loxahatchee National Wildlife Refuge, Florida, United States - Lox_Sample_2.5 | ecosystem: Environmental > Terrestrial > Soil > Wetlands | place: USA... | reverse complement strand
GGTTTACGACGAGCTGCGCGACCACTTCAGCGAGGACCAACTCGTGGAGCTCGGTGTGCACTGTGCGATCGCACTCGGCGTCGGACGGCTCTCAGCCACCTGGGATGTCAGCGATGACCTCCCGGATACGCGGGCGGCATCCGACCAGGTGGCGCCGTGGAACTCCGCATCGGTGGTCGCAACGGGCTAGGCGCGCTGGCGTTGCGGCTGGCCGCGGTAGCGCGACGGCTTGCCGTTTATGCCGCAGAGTCGCCACAGGAGTCGGGACAGCGGATTCATCAGGCCGGTGTCGTAGGCCAGCATCCGCATGTCGGCGAACATGTCGCGCAACCACTTCCGCGAATCCGGCGAACCGAAGAAGAGCTCGCCTTTGACCTCACGTGGGATGTCGAACTCCTCCCAGAACGCCCTCGGCGGCACCACGATCGCGTGGCACAGAACCCGCATGATCAGCGGGCAGTACAGCGAGATCCAGAACCGTCGCATCGGCGCCAACTGCGGTAACCGTTTGCGCAGGTACTCATGGGCGAACGCGATGTGTCGTGCTTCCTCGGCCACATGGATGGCCATCACCCGCTCCATGATCGGGTGCAGCGACTTACCTTCGCGCAGAACGTCTTTCTGGGTATGGTCCAGCGGCTCTTCGCCGGCGAGTACTCCGATGAAGAACGCCACGGGCAATGGGCCGGCCACCAGCGGAAGCAACGGAGAAAACCAGCGCAGCATCCGCGGCATGCCCGGGACGTCGGCGCCGACGCGGTTGACCATTTCCTGCAGCATCATGGTGTGGTTGCACTCTTCGACCGACTCGTGCAGGCAGTACCGATATTCCGGTGAGCCATTGGGCAACCAGAAGGTATAGCTCATCAGGCCGCGGATCAGGATGGACTCGAAGTGCGTCCCGACCTTTGCCACGTTGGCCTGCCGCCACATGCCGATCCTGATCTTGAGCGCGTCGGGTTGTGCTTGGTACCAGGGGTGGCGGCCCAGCGGGTCGGACGCCGGGAGAATCCAGCGGGGATCGTTTTCGGTGACGGCGAAATCCGTTGATTCCCAATCAATGTCGGTGTAAGGATTGAAACTTCGTCTCACCGACGCGTCGGACAAGGTGTTCAGCGTGTGGGCGTAGTCGGTGTCGTCGTCTCGCGCTTCGATGCTGTGGCGCCAACGCTGATCCATCCGCGTCCTGGCCATGAGGAGATATCCCTTGTGAGGTCGACATTGAAGCATCAAGTAGAACGTTCGGATGAGCCGCCCGCTGGACTCACAGCGGCAAATATACCTCAGTAACAGGTCGGGCTCTCGGCGTCACCGGCCGGGTGATGCAATCGAGTGCCCCCAATTGCGTTCGCTAACTTGTGGATCCATCACCAATGCGTGACATACGGATGAAATTGTCCATTCTCATCTCAAGTCGGGCGTGCTCGGGCTGCCGCCGCCCCTCTGGCGTCTGGTCGACGGCCAGAACCGGGCAGCCGAAGCGGTGCGTCGGTACTGCGTGTTCCGGCAACTCGCGGTCTCAACAAAGGGAGTTTGCGAACTGAACCCGGACTAAAGAACACGAATACTGCGGCGACGGCTCACCAGTCGAACTCGCGCTGCTTATGAGGCTCAACGCCGGAGACCAGCCGCCGGCTGACATCCCGAGGCGGTTCATATCCCTGTGCAAAGGGTAGGGGCGTCGCACACATTACCGGGGCAATAGATCGAGTGTGCGGCGTTGACCATGGTTCCAACGTCTAACAACGTAACGCCCCTCGCGTCCAAGTGGGCGTGAATGTCGTCGGCAATCTGCTGTGGCTGCCAACCCCAAGTGAGGTCGTAGCAGATGAGGTGCGCCTCCCCGATGAGTGCCTCTTCCGTCTTGGGCGGCCAAGTGAGGCCGACGGCGCGCAGTTGGGCGAGGTATGCGTCATCAGCGGGAGTGGCAGTCGCAATCGCAGCGCTACTAATCAGGGCAGCGCCAGCCATCATGGGGATGGTAAATCTCGCCAGCCAGCGTGGGAGCGTGTCCCGAGTCTCGTAGATTTTCGGTGACGGTCCATGGTGAATTCTAGGCGGCGGTACCGACAGCTTTGGTGGCGGCGCCGGGGTGGGCATGTCGGCGTAGGGCATCGACGAGCTGGGGCATCTGCTTGTGACCCTTGACGCGGCGGAAGGATCGTTCAGCGTTGAGCATGCCCGCGGCGGTCCAGCGCAACACCATCTGCCCGTCGCGCCAGCGGGTGACGTTGCGGTTGGTGGTCCGCGCGATCGAGATCATCGACTCGACGGGGTTGGAGGTGGTCAGGGTTTTGGCGAGCCGGCCGTCGATGCCCAGACGGGCGACGGTGAACATCTCTTCGAGCCCCTCGCGCAGCGACGCGGCCGCTCCGGGATGGTTCTTTTCCAATTGCGCGGCAAGGGTTTTCGCGTGGGCCAGCCCGGTGTCGGGGTCGGGGTGGCCGAACGCCTTCACCAGCTTGGCATCCACCCAGGCCTGTTCCTTGTCGGGCAGGTGATCAGCAACATTTCTGCGCTTGTGCAGGGTACATCTTTGGATCGCCGCCTTGGCGCCGAACACCTCACGCACCGCGGCGGCCAGCGCCTTGGCCCCGTCGCACACGACCAGCAATCCGTCGTCGAAGGCCAGCCCACGCGAGACGAGGTCGGCCAGCAAGGCGCGCACCACGGTCTTGTTCTCGGTCGAGCCGTCCCACAGCCCGACCGGCTTTTTGCTGCCGTCGGCGGTGATGGCCAGCGCGACCACCACGCAGCGCTTCGCCATGTGTTCCCCGTCGAGCATGAGTACCTTGATGTCCTCGCCGGCCAGGTCGCGGGTCATCAACTCAGCCAGCGCGGTCTCGGTCTGCTTGACGAATCGGCGCGAGATCGCCGACTTCGAGGTGGATTTCTGCATGGAGCTAACCTTTTCTCCGACCGGCTCGGCGGTGCGGGCGTGCCGACGGGTGGCCACCCCGGCGGCCATCCGCTCCATCACCACCTGGGTCAGCAGATCCTCGGCAGCGAAGTGGGCGTAGCTGGCCAGCGGCACCTCGTGCCCATCGACGGTGCGTGCCCGCGGCCGCTGCACCGGCACCCGACGACCGCCCAAAGTCACCGATCCCTTCTCGGTGCCGTGGCGCACCGCGGCCCGCTTCGTGTCGTGCTTGCCCTTGAGCCCCGCGATCTCAGTGATCTCGGCCTCAAACATCGCGGCCATCACCGCCATCCCGGCGGCCACGCTCATCGCCAGCAGCCCTTCCCGCGCGGCATCGGCGATATCGGTCATCGCCAGCGCGATCTCCTCCGGCAGATCAGGCAGCGCAGCAGCGTCGGTCGTGTCAGCAAGGCGAACAGTGGGTACGGTCTTCATGGCGGTCCCTTACTCCTTCTTCGAGGTGTACTTGGCGGTTCACCCGAAGACCTACCATCCGGCAGGCCTCAGGTGAGGGACCGCCACCTCAAATTCCACGAAGACCGGGACAACCTCTCCAGAAGGGCCTGCACCAAATCGGGCGGCGGGTAGGACGGATGCGGGCGCTAAGGGTGTTCCGTGATGACACAAACCTGACGGCCAACCCCGACTTGTGGGGCAAGATCACCGAGGCGCTAGACAGCTCCCGCTACATGATCGTGGTGTTGTCGCCGCAGTCCGCGGCATCGCACTGGGTCAATGAGGAAGTCAGCTACTGGCTTCGTCGCGGGCAGGAGCAGCTGATGCTGGTACTTGCCGAGGGTCACCTGCAATGGGATTCGACGAACGCACGGTTTGACCCGGAGCTATCTAATGCCGCGCCACCGATGCTGACTGAGCCGGGATCGCTGCCCGCCGAGCCGATGTACATCGATGTCAGCGGAGACGCTCCGTGGGATCTTCGCGAATTAGCGTTCCGGGACAAAGTCACATCACTGGCCGCGCCCATTCACGGCAAACCGAAAGATCAGTTGGCCGGTGATGACGTACGCGAGCAACGACGTTTCCGCAGGCTGCGGCGCGCGGCGATTGCGGGGTTGGCAGTGTTGACCGTGGTCGCAGTCGTCGCCGCTGTCATCGCCTTCGATCAGCGCCAGGAAGCCATCCGGCGTCTTCACGAAGCAACAGTGGCCAAACTCAATGCCGAAGGAGCAGCGATGCTGGCCGGCGCCCGTCCGGGTGGCGACGTGCGCGCACTGCAGGAACTGCTCGCCGCCCACGCCATCGCAGACCACCCGGACGGCGCGCCCATCCTGGACGCCCAAATCGCCCGGTTCACCACGCAGAAGATCATCGATCCCGGCGCCACTTCATATGCGCTCGCCTACAGCCGCGACGGACATCGCGTCGTGACCGGGGACATCGATGGAACACTCCGCCAATGGGACAGCGCAACCGGCAAACCGGTCGGCGCCCCGATGAAAGGCACAGGGCGGGTGGGTGCTGTCGCCTATACCGCTGACGGACAGACGATCGCCTCGACCCACACCGACCGCACGATGCGGCTGTGGAACGCCGACACGGGCGCGGCGCTCAACCCAAACCCGCAGCGCGTCGACCCGCTCTTCAGCCTCGCGGTTAGCCCAAGCGGGAAGATCGTCACCGGCGGCGCAAACGACACCATTCAGCTATGGGACCCCAGCAGCGGCCAACTCCTCGCCACCCAATGGGTGTTCGACGACCACACGGCGTCCATCGGCGATGTGACGTTTGACCGCAGCGGCCGCCTGTTTGCCGCCAGCACCGACAAAGGGCGCATCGCCATCTACGACACCAGGACGTTTCAACCGCACACTCCGATCATCGTCGTCATGAATCCTGCCGGCGTGCCGGCGATACTGTTCCATATCGCGTTCAGCCCAGATGGACATACGATCGCGGCCGGGAGCGTCAATCTGCAGCTGTGGAACGCCGACACCGGCACCCTTATTCGCACCATCCAGGCCGGCACCGCCAGGGGGAGTTACGTTTCCGCCGTTGCGTTTAGCCGCGACGGGCATCGTATTGCCACCGGCCGCACCGACGGGGCACTGCAGTTGTGGGACGCCGACAGCGGCGCGCAACTCGGTCACACGTTGATTGGGCATACCGGCCAGGTGATGGATCTGGCTTTCAGCCCCGGCGGCCGCCAGATCGCCACTGTCAGCCTCGACGGGACGCTTCGGCTCTGGAGCGCCACCGTTGGTCAGCCGATGAGCGGTCCCGACCCGGTCCTGGGCCTGGTTGCGTTCAGCCCCGACGGTCAGCGGGTCGCGGCGTCCGGTGACACTGCTGTCCAACAATGGGACGTCGACTCGGGCCGACCGCTGCCGCCACTGACGGGCGGTGGCTGGGGCCAACACTGGTTCGGTTATGTGGACGGCGATCGGATCGTGACCGCCGCGGGCGACGGCAGTGTGCAGGTGTGGGACGCCAAGACCGGGCAACCGGCCGGGCCCCCGGTCCACATTGCCATCCCGCGGCTTTTCAAAGTTGCGTTTGCCCGCGACGGGCACACGCTCGCCGCCGGGGACATTGACAACGGCGTGGTGCGACTGTGGAATGTTGTCACCGGGCAACCCATTGGCCAGCCGATGACCATTGACCCCGCACAGGCCCTCGCCGGGTTGGCGTTAAGCCCGGACGGCCATCGGCTCGTCGCCGGTTATCGCGGCGGGTGGCGCCTGTGGAACACCGACACCACCCGGCTCGAAACTGTGATCACCAACCCCGGATCGGCATACTCGATCGCGGCCGTGGCCTTCAGTCGCGACGGAACCGCCGTGGCCGTCGGACGTGGCGACGGCGCTGTGGAGCTGTGGGATCTCAGCACGCGAAAGCAGCTGCCGAACAGCCCCCTGCGCGGTCACATCGGCGAGGTTTCGGGCGTGGCCTTCGGGGTCGCCCATCAACTGACAAGCGGCGGAACCGACGCGACCTTGCGTTTGTGGGACACCGCCACCGGCCAACCAACCGCTTCACCGCAAACGGGGTCAGACTCCATCACCAGTGTGGCGGTAAGCCCGGACGGGTGGCTGACCGCCTCGGCAAGCCTGGACGGAACCGTGCGACTCTCACCGGCCATTGCCGCTCCCTCCCAACTGTGCGACAAACTGCCCGCCAACATGAGCCACAAGCAGTGGCGCGACTGGGTGTCCCCGGCGATCCCCTACATCATCCTCTGCCCGGGACTTGCCATCGCACCCGACTGACATGCGGGTCGGGCCCACTCATCGGAGATCAGCCCACCCACCCATGCATGAAGATAGGTGCAGTCTCTGGCCGAACTGCGACCGCGCTTGTCGGGATAGCTTGTGGCGGAGGAAATTTGAAAGGATATTTGAGACACACAGAACCTTAGTTCTGAGACCGCACCAGACGACTGAGTCCAGCTAGTTCCCGTCGGGCGTTCGGACGTGCAGCCCTCACCGGTTTACGCCAAGCGATTCGATGGTTGCCCTAACGGGTCCACAACGCTCGCGCCAGCGGCCACAACTGGACCGAGATAGCCCGAGCGCGCAGCATCAGCCCCGACGACTCGGCCTACCTGTCGACGGGTCGGCATCTACAAGCCGAAATAGGCCAAGCAAGTCGCATCAGAGCCCGGTCACACGTGTTCTACAAGAATTCCGAGCAATAGTGTTGCTCGGCAGTCATGACGAACTCCGAAGCTAGTCTCAAGCCGAGGGTGTTGTGGGCTACTCCATTAAGTGCCGAGGCGTACTGGCCCATAGTTGCACCCTGGCGGCAGTTGCCGCAGACTCCAAGGGCGCTGACGATAAGAGCTTGTGGACCGTCGTCGTGATAGATCGTCGCCAAGTTTGCGGGAGGAAGCTAATGGCGCAGCATATTGTGATCACCGCCTCGGGCACCGGCGTGGGAATGTGGGACACCACGCCGCCCCAACCCGCGGCGGTCGCGACCGCGCTTGACCAAACGCTGTGCTATTGGCAGCCGTTGGGCAACTATCCGGCCAGCGTCACCAACCCGCAAATGGGCCAATCGGTGCAGGACGGCGTCAACGAGATAGTGCGCCTTCTCAACGTGGTGTATCCCCCCGGAAACAGTCGAGGCACGTCATTTATCTTGCTCGGCTACTCGCAGGGTGCCATCGTCGTTAGCCATTTCATCCGGGACGAATTGCTCAGCGCCACCGGGCGCTGCTATGGGCGGGCCGGCGATCTCGTGGCCGTGGGCGTGTGGGGAAACCCGTGCCGTCTGCCCGGCTGGGCGAGCGGTAACGAGTATTCGAGCTGGCCGACGCCCGCAGACATCGACGGCGTCGTCACCGGGGGCATCGCGGGGCCGGACTGCCTTCAGCCGCAGCACGTGGTGCCGCACCTGGCGACAGAGGTCACGCATTTCTGGGGCGAATGGGTCAACACGATCGGCGACGGCAACGACTTGTACGCCGACGCGCCTGTCGGGCCGCCGTCGGGCAGCCCGACGGGATTGGACATTTCGACGTCCGGCCCGCCGTGGGTGAACGAGCCACCCGCCGGCACCTACGAGACGCAGATCTACAACATCGTGCAGCAATGGTGGCCGAACGTCATCGCGATCGCGAAAGATATTTTCAAATTGTTCGGGCCTGACCTGTTCGAAGAACTTATGGGTATCGCCGAGGCGATCATCAACGGCGGTATGTTCGCCGCCGCCGGACCCAATGCGAGCCACTATACCTATGACATAACGCCGATCATCAACTTCATTGGCCAGGCCGCGGCGGAAACACCGCCATTTGAAGCAATTATGTCTCAAACCTAACACCGGGGGGTGGGTCGAAATCCCTAAGTCGCAATCACCTCGGCGACCCTTCGGGGCAGACTTCGAGCGAAGCACATTCTGGAAAAATGTGCCGGGCCCCGCAGTACCGGTGACAGGTCACGCCTTGCGCCGGGCCGCGGGACCGTACCGCGTGCAGTAATGGACGTGCCCTTTGAGGGGGTTACCCCCCTTCGCGTCGACCCACAAACCAAGCCCGCCACCGTCATGGCATAGCATCGGCCCACGCGATATGCCCTTCGAAGCCAAGCGTTCTCGCCATGTCACGGTAGCCGTCCCGGTAGTCGGGGTACGCGGCCTCATCACCCTGTGCGTGTGCTAGCAGCGCACGCAGCCGCAGCAGCCAGATCTCATGCAGCATGAAACCACGATCGGTCGGCATGGCTGCCAAGCTGTTAATCGCAGCCTGTGCCTCCTCAAGATCGGCATCGGTGCGACGTTGCAGCAGTGCCTCAGCCAAAACGCTGGTGGCAAAGGCATTCCAAATGCATCTAAAAGAACCATAGAAGCCGTGAAGGACCTTCCGCGATAGTTCGATGGCCTCGTTGAGATCGCCGGATCTCATTTTCTCCTTCGCGATATGGAGATCGACAATCGCTGAAGCTTGCAAGAAAAAGCGCTGGCTCAGGGCTGTCGCGCGAAGCCATGCCAACAGCTCGAGACGCTCGGCACGCTCTGTATCGTCTTGCGTACAGAGGGTGACCGCCCGCGCGAGTCTGGCACTATAAACTGCTAGGTTCTCACCGGATTGCTCTGCAATAACGATTGTTTCGGCCGTTTCGCGGATGGCGTTTGCATCTGGTAGCGCCAGCCCGTAGGCAAACAAGAAATCGTAGATGTACCACATCACCGATCCGCGGGTCATCGGATCACTTTCACGGGCCATGGCGGCCGCGTTGCGGAGATCGTCTTTCCAGCCCGCAATGCCGAAGCAACAGCGAGCGATACCACGCCAGGCGATCGCCAGCGCCAAAGGAGACCCGAACACCAAATCGCCTGTGGTGCGATCACCCCCGGCCAAGTCGACGACACGTTGTGCCAACCGGAGAAGATCGGCCATTTCGCCAGTCTCGTGCTTGACGGCCATCGCTGCGACGGACAGCGCGACTGTCAACGTCGGATCGCCAATGGATTCAAGCAATCCTACGAGTTCGTCAGCGAGACGAGATGCCTCCCGACGATTCAAGGCTGCGAGTTGTGCTGTCACAACTGCTGCCATGCCGATGGCCAGCGACTGCTGATCTCCGGCAGCGGTGCACAAATCACGCAGTTCCTCGAAGCCCATGTCGGCAGTGGCAGTGGCCAGCCGATACGCGTTTCCACAAACCAGAGCACGCGGCGCGATGCGCATCGGCATCCGGTCCGCATCATCGTCTGGTAGTTCGTCGGCCACGTGCTGCGCCCGCCGCCAGCTGGTCACAGCCGCGGCGATGTCGCGGAAGTTGAACCAACTGCCAGCACGCATGTGCCAGTCGAAGGCGGCATGAAGATCGCCCGCGGCCTCCAGATGCTCGGCGATGAGCGCCGCATTCTCGTCGGCTGACTTCGGGTCACGTTGTTCGATTGCAATCGCAAGATGCCGATGCAGTTCCGCGCGGTCAGCTTTGAGTTGCGATTCATAGGCCACGGCGCGAATGAGAGGGTGGCGAAACGCATACTCGGGACAGGCGGAAAACCTCACCTGATCGATGAGTTCCGCCTCGATCAGGGGGGTGACGTGGGGTGCGTCGACCAAGGCGGTCAGCAGATCGGCATTGAACCGCAACCCGATGACAGCCCCGGCATTCAGGGTGCGTTTGGCGGTGAGGCCAAGTCGATCGATACGGGCGCCGATCGTCGCCTGCAAGGTCGCCGGAACGTCGACACCGGCTACTTCACCGCGCAATTCGTAGGCCCCGCGCTCCCCCTGCAGGACGCCGCGCTCGGCCAGATCGCGCACGATCTCTTCGGCGAAGAAGGGATTACCGGCCGCGCGGGAAGCGATGCGCTCCGCAAGGCCGTCGACCGAGGGATGTGAACCCAGTAGTCCATTGATCAGTTCTGAAGCATGCGCACCGCTGAGCGGTCGCAGCGTAATCGACTGACCACCAGCTATTCTCGCAAGCGCTCCGTGGTATTCGGGACGGTAGGTGATCAGCGTCAACGCAGGGATCTGTGGGATCACCGCGAGGAGGTCCGCGAGCATCGACTCACTGACCTCGTCGATCCAATGCGCGTCGTCGATGACGTATACCGCCGGTTGAGCACGCGCCAGCGAGGCGCCAATGATCAGAGCGGTCAACCTCCTACGACGCGCATCGGGTGCGATCTCAGGCAGCGCCACCGCGGGGTCAGCGATGCCTAGCAGATCATCGAGTAACAGCAGGTCTTCGGGATCGGCGTCGAAGAACCGTTCGCGTGCACAAGCCCTGGCCGCCTCGGCGTCTAGACGCTCGATTCCGATCGTCGCACGCAACAAACGGGCGACTACGTGAAACGGGATGTCACTGGCATGCGATTCGCAATAGGTAGCGAATACTGGCACGCCGCCGTCGCTCGCGATCGAGGCGGCCTCCCGAATCAGCCTGCTCTTTCCGATGCCAGGCGGCCCCACGATGGTGACAACACACCCGACGCCGCCGATAGCCTCTTCCAGGATCCCTGTGACGGTGTTGAGCTCCCAGGTTCGCCCGACGAGGGCCGACTCGGTCCGGCCATGCGGCTGATGGTCGCCGATCGCCAGCAGGCTCCTCGCGCTAACCGGTGCATCGGCCCCCTTGATGTGCACCGTCTCGCGCTCACCGAGCACCACCGCGTTTTCGACCAGCCGAGCCGTCGATTCGCTGAGCATCACCCCGCCGGGCAGCGTGACTGATTCCATGCGCTGGGCCATTCCGACCTGCTCACCGATGGCGGTGTAACCCAAAGCACCCGAACCAATCTCGCCCGCGATAACCTGACCCGAGTTGAGCCCAATGCGCAACCGTAGGTCGATTCCGTCGCGGTCTCTGACCTCTATTGCCAGCCGTCGGGTCTCATCTTGAATGCCCAGCGCCGCAAGACAGGCACGGACTGCGTGATCCTCCATTGCGACTGGTGCTCCGAACACCGCCATGATGCCGTCGCCGGTGAACTTGTCCACCGTTCCCCCGTAACGCTTCACCACCGAGGTGGCTTTGTCGACCAACTGCACCATGATCTCGCGCAGCCGCTCCGCCCCGACGGTCGCGGCGATGTCCATCGAGCGCACCACGTCCGCGAACAGCACCGTCACTTGCTTGTACTCCGCAGGCTTGGGAGCCAACGTGACTGCCGCACCGCACTCGCTACAGAACTTGGCCTTCTCGTTCAACGCTGTGCCGCACGATCCGCACGACAGCTCCGTGGCGGTCATCACACACGGCCCGACCCGATGTCGTTCACGCCAAGTATCGTGTCACCACTGACCAGACTTGTCTGCCGTGGGCACGCGGTTGCAGACCCGCACCTTTGACGCGATATGTGAAAAACCACGAAAGTTAGTTCTGAGACGTTGAGTGAGGCCTAGGTTCCGGCTTGATTCTGTTGGGAACGCCAGAAGAATTCGTTGATCCGTTCGGCTCGCTCTTGAGCACGCGGCACCACCGCCGTGAAATGCTCACCCTCAAGCAGATACAAGTTGGCAAGACCGGGCTGCCACACTCCCCATGTACCGTCGTGCGCGACCAATTCCACCCCCACGGGACTCACTGAGATGAGATACAGCATCTGGCCGTAATCGCTGAAGGCGTGCTCGTGCCAGTAGGCGGAAGGAGGCAACGCCCCGTCTAGCTCCTCATCGGTGAACGCACCCCGCCACACGAGCGGCTGATATTCCTTCGTCACCTCACACCCGGTTCCCCGCGCCATTCAGCGCAGGCGGCAATCCTCGCCCAGGGCCGGTACATAGACAACCCCATCGCACTCGCGGCACGGCGTAGCTGTCCACCGGATCCGCGTTTGAAGCGATATTTGAGAAACCAAGAACGTTAGAATCGAGACTCGATCCGTCATGCGAGGCAGTCGCAGTCGCCACAGTCAGCGCGCGGCGTTCCTCCAGGAGCGCATCCTGCGACATGTATCGACGGCGGCGGAACGCCTCCCGAGTCTTACGGGATCGAGGCAAAGTTCACTTGCGCCAACGCGTTCGGGACTCGAGGCACGGTGGCGGCAGTGCCACCGAATTCACGCCGACGTCTCACTGGGGAATTGCAAAAATGGCCCCTATGCGTTCATCTAGGAGCGCATCCGCGGCGTCTATCGACGGCAGCGGCCCACCGCGCTCCCGAGCCTGACGGCGAAAAGCCACCACCAATTGCAGCTCGGCGTCGATGGTCTCCAGGTCGCGAATGACGTGCGTGGGGTGGCCCGGCATCCGCCCACGGAGAGGTCTTCGCTTCCCATTGGCATCGGTCCCCACCTAAGGGTTCACGGCCGTGGACACTTTTCAGTTCAACGGTCGACGGCCCCGCTGTCATGGTGCTCATTAAAGAGCCGCCGCCAGGGCCGTCTATGACGCTGCTGCGCGCGAGTCACCATGAGCCCGTCGGTCGGTCAGTATTGGTAGACCAGCGAGCGCACCGGAGGCGCGCCCCGACGTCGGTCCGTACCCCGGCGTTGCCCCGGCAGGTGTGCGATTCGCCCGGCACGGTGACCACGATTGCGTCCCAACAGCACCATGCGACGCATCAGTGCTATGGGTCACAACGGTCTAATGCGCTGGGCGCACGGAATTACGCCTAAGGCAGCGCGGTCATGGCTGGTCAGCGTGGGCACCTTAGCGATGAACTCGCAACGGTCAATCCGCTGCTGGACGGTGGTCAGCGGAACCCCGGGCTAACTAGTGATTCCAGCGAGTTCGTGTGCCACCGCATCGAATGCGCGCAGCGTGTCTAACATGTGCGGCTCATGAGAGTGCGGCTGGGTGGATAACTTGGCGGCGACGATCTCTGCGGCGCGGTTGACATAGATCATCTGACCGCACATGCCCAGGCACAACACCACGTTGCTGCCCGGGTAGGGGAACCACACCTGGTTGCGGTACATTCCGCCGGGCAATTCGGTGTCGTCGGGGCTTGCGGCGAACGCCTGACGCGAGTCGGGACCGCCGTCGAGAGTGTCGGCGATCCACGCCGCCGGCACCACTTGCCGGCCGGTCAACGAGACACCGTCGTGCAAGAACAGCGACCCGAATCGGATCATGTCGGTAAGACTGGCGTTGATGCCGCCGTCGAATATTCCGGTGCCGACCGCGTCTACGCTGATGGTGGCGTCGCACTGGGCGCCGATGCGGCTCCACAGCAGTTCCGACATCAGTTCGGGCATCCGCTGGCCGCCGGCGACCTCGCAGATCCAGCCGAGTACGTCGGTTTCACACGAGCGATATTCGAACGGGCCGCCGTGAGCCGACTTCTGCCGCAAGGTCAGCAGGAAGTCACGCAGCGTGGAGGGGACGTCCGGACTGCTCTTGGGTGCCCACCCGATCGCCTGGTCGAGGACGTGTATCTCCGCGGTCGGGTCGAGGTAATTTTCTGAGAAGGCGATACCCGACCTCATGTCCAGCAGGTGGCGCACCGTCGCACCGGCGTAGCCGCAGTTCGCCAGGGCGGGAACGTACGCCGTGACCGGCGCGTCAAGCTCGATCGCACCGGCCCCATGCAGCGCGCCTACCACGGCTGCCACCAGCGACTTGCTCACCGAGAACACCAGGTGTCGGGTTTGGGCCCCCAAGCCGTCGAGGTACTCCTCGGCCACCATCGAACCGCGGTGGACGACGGCCCACCCGTCGGCAGCGGTGGTGGCCATCACCGCGCCAACGGTGGTGGCCACCCCGTCAGTGCTGGTCACCCGGATGTCGGCCAGCGGAGCACTGGCTGCGGGCAAGGCCGCGGTCGGCCCGGTCCCGCGCGAGATCACCGCGGTCGGCACGAACTCTTCGACGTGCTGGAATGACCACTGCGAATACGGCGCCGACAGCCAGTTGTCCAGTGAGATGCCGGCCGGGAAGCGACCAGGTTCGCCGCCGATCATGCGCGGGGCTTCACGAGCGTAGGGACGCCTCGCGCTCGATGGTTTGTCGAGCGGTTCGTGCGGCCGCTGCTCACGCTCGTGCGACGAGCCGCGAGACGATCGGCGCTGCCGGCGTCAGGGGTGTTGAGGCGAACTTCGCCTTGATGCCTTTGACCCAGCGCCGGCAGCGCTCGGTGAGCTGGTAGTCGTCGGTCTGCAGGTGCCCGCGGGTGACGAGCACGCCGAGTTGGGCGCCCTCGCAACGCAAGTCGCCAGGCGCCGCGACACGCATGTAGAAGGCCTCGGACCCGTCGAGCAGCGTGGCCCAGTCATTGGCGGGGCGCGCAAAGGAGACACGCCCGTCGTCGTCGATGCGCCACACACCGGTGCGTGGCGTCGCGGTGAAAATCTCGACATCTCGTGAGGTCTCCGCGAGTATCAACTGACCCCAGACCTCGTCTTCGCCATAGCCCCGCTCCCAGCGCGAGTTGATCTCCTCGACGTCGAGCTCGTACTCCACGTCCATGTACTCGAGCAGGTGGAAGAGGAACAGCGGCATGTCGGCGTAGGCCTCGGTGGTCAAGTTCGTCATCGGACTGGCGCCGCTCAGGCGCGGGTTCACCTCGCCGAGATAGAGCTCGTCGGAGTCCAGGTCATGAAGAAGGTCCACCTCGAAGTAGCCGCGATATCCCTCGCGGCTCAGGATGTCGCCCAGCTTTCGTACGATTTCTCGCGCGGCGCGGGTCTGTGCGGGCGGCAGCACCTCGCGCCATATGTCATTGCCGCACCAGCTGCCCTTGCCCGGCGTCAGCTCCGGGTAGCCGACGAGACTCGTCATCGGGGGGCCGATCACGGTGCCGTGGCGGGTCACGGCGCCCTCGAGGCACACCTCGACATTGCGGATGCGCTTCATGACTTTGACTTCCTGCCCGGCCAGGTCACCGGCGTGATCGTCCCAGTCGCGCTGGCCGCGCACAAAAAACACCGTGCTGCCGGCGTCGCCATAAGCGGCCACGACGACGAGGTCATCGCCCAGCCCGGCGCTTTCCGCGAGCGCCGAGAGCTCGTCGTAAGAGCCGACGCGCCCGATCACGTGAGGCACGCTCGGCACGCCCGCCTCGTCGGCCAGGCGTGTCATGACGATCTTGGAGCCCAGCCGATGGCGCAACTCCACGGGAGGATGCATGACCTCCAGCCCCGCCTGGCGCGCGAGGGCCTGCGTCTCCTCGTCCATCATCACGAAGCAGGCCTTGCCCCCGGGCCCTCGGCCCGCGATGAACTCGAGTGTCTCAGAATCGCGCAGGAGGTGGTTGCACACATCTCCCATGGACTCGAAATCAATGCGGTCCCGCCGGCGGGGCACGAACACACGCGAATGTACGCCCTCAAAAGAGTCAAAGTACGTCAGGTAGAAGAAGTTTCGTACCCAGCGGTCGATGCCTAGCAGGTTGAACGGGGTCGGCGAGATGAAGTACAGAGGCACGGCGTTGGTGTGAAAGAAGGCGCGTACGTCCGAGATGCCGTTCAGCCGGCGGCGCGGCTCGGGCTCAGGCCCGTCGGCTGGCACGATCACGCCAGCCGCGCTGGCGTCGACGCCTGGGCCCGTCGCAGGGACCGCGGCGGGGACATGGACGTCACCGCCAGCGCGGCGGCGAGCTCACATACCTCCATGCCACAAGTGTGCACCCGCCTATGGCCGCGTGGAAGCGTGGAGTGCCCCAACTCCGGCCATTGACTTTGCTCATTCGGGTCAGCCCACAACACAGCCGCTGCCTGATCGCGATTGATCCATATGACCGTTGCTCACTCAGGAGACGCGGGTGCCGGTGGCGACTTGCTCAACCAGGTCGCGCGACTGGGGCAGTTACATATCGGTCGCGATATGCCAGCATTAGCTCGTGAACGCACGCCAATTCGCTCGTTTGATGGGTGCCGCGGTGGTGACAACCTCGGCGACACTGCTAAGCGCACCGATCCTCAGTGCCTCCGCGTCCGCTGCTCCGTGCCCCGACGTCGAGGTGACGTTCGCCCGCGGCACCGACGAGCCACCCGGTGTCGGCGGGGTCGGACAGGCATTTCTGGATTCACTGCGCTCGCAAATTGGGGGTCGGTCCCTCGGGGTGTACCCCGTCAACTACCCCGCGGGCGACGATATCGCCCCATCCGCATCCGCCGGCGCCAACGATGCCCACGCTCACGTTCGGTCCATGGTTGCGGACTGTCCCAATACCAAGCTGGTGCTTGGTGGATACTCCCAGGGGGCGGGTGTGATCGATCTGACCACCATCGCGCGGGCACCGATTGCGGGCTTGATTCCCGACATACTGACGGCGGACGAGGCTGATCACGTCGCAGCGCTCGCCCTCTTCGGCAATCCGACGGGCAGATTTCTGGGGGCGCCCGTAACCGAGCTCAGCCCGTGGTACGGGGCGAAGGCCATTGACTTGTGCGCGCCCGGCGATCCGGTGTGCGCTCCAGGCGCGCTCCTGACGCTGCCGTCGCATGACGAGCTGTTCTCCCCGGCGCACCTTTCCTATAAGCAGTCCGGGATGCCCAGTCAGGCCGCGATTTTCGTGGCGAGCCATCTCTAACGCGCCAGTCGGGGGGGATTTGTCGGTGGACACTAGCCAAGCCACACGAAAAATGAATGTCAGCAATCGATCTCTGCATTCAGATCGAATTCGGCGAAGGTACGCGAAACCATCTCCCGCAGCTCATCTTTAGTATTCGGCCGGCCGAGAAGATATGCAGAGATTCTGATAAACATCTTCCCGCGGCCCCGCCCCGAACCCAGAAACAGTTGTCCGCCCATGGCCTCGAGTGTGCTTTTCTTGATATCGGGCTCAAGGGCTCTCATGTACGAGTAGTCGGCATCGGTGCCGTCGGGCCGGTTCGCCGCCGGGGACAGGTCACCGACATTGGAGCAGGTGACGGGAAGACTGGCACCACCCGCCGCCATCCCCGCTACCTTCCTCGCCACCCACTTCGGGGTCATCGCCGCCAGGGGCAGCGGCGCCAAGAACTCGTCGTCGGGGTTCTCCATCGCCGCGAGGATTGCTTGCGTGATCTCGGTGTGAATTTCCCTGAGGTCGGTCGCAGCGTGCGTCGGGTCGACCGTGACATCGACATTCGTGAGCGCATTGCCACGCGTGTCCCCTTCGGTCCGGAGCGTCACCACAAATCGAAGGGTGATCGTTCCGTCATCCTGAACACGTCCCGCCCTCACCGCGAGCCTGCACGCGACTCCTGCCACAAGCGAGTTACTGCTTGCGCCAAGACTTTTGGCGCACGCATCCCATTCCGCCAGGTCTATGTATGCGGTGAGGGCAGGCATCTCTACCGGCTGATCGTCGCTGGCCGTCCTCGGGGAAGGTGGTGCCGCCTTGATCGATGATGTGACTTCTTTGCGGTCGCGCCGGGCCCTTCGAGCCACGGCGCCCAACGCGTGCGCCATCTCGGGCAGTTCTTTGACGGTTTGCTGGAGATCCTCACGCAACGCCCGCCTGAGGGTGCGCGATCCCGCAGGCGGATAGCCCAGATCGCGCGTCCTGCCCTCAGCAGCATCGGCTATCGCCTGGCCGAGGGCGATCGCGTCGACGATCGTGTGCGAAGCCACCAGAGTTACCGCGGTTCCGCCGTCCTCGAGCGGAAGCACCCCGAGATGCCAGCCGGGTCCCCATTCCGGATCAATGGGTAGGCGCGCCCGCTCGTCGGTCCATGCGCTCACATCGGCGCGCCGCCGCGGCGTCGCGCCGAAATCGATCTCCCCCGACCCCGGAGACAAGACCCAGCGATCACGCGCGAACGGCAACGGAGACCGTTCGATCCTGCGTCCCAACAGCCCGCATCCAAGATTGCGGTGAAAACGACGTAACCCGTCAACATTGACGGCACGGTCGTATATCCAGGTGACCTGGATCAGCGCGCCGTGAACCGCTCGCAGCGCGAGAAATCCCGCTTGATCCTGGTGTGCGAGCCTGTTGTCCACCGGCTCATCGCTGACTCCAGCCGCTGGGACCGCGGGCACGGCGGTATCGGTCAGTAGGTCGGCCAGGTAGGTGGCGAGCATGGTGGGGCTGGGGTGGTCGAGGGCCAGGGTTGCGGGCAGCGTGAGGCCGGTGCGTTGGTTGAGGTTGTTGCGTAGTTCCAGGGCCGTCAGTGAGTCGATGCCGAGGTCTTTGAAGGGGAGGTCGGGATCGAGCGCGGCCGGGTCGGGGTGGGCCAACACGGCAGCAGTGGTGGCGGTGACCATCGCGGTCAGGGTGTCAAGCCGTTGTCTGGGGGTTTGGGTGGCCAACCGGGCGGCCAGTGTGCGGGGGCTGGCGGTGGCGGCTTGGGGGCGGCTCGTGGTCAGGGCGGACAATATCGGGTCCAACGTGTTGTTGCGTGCGTGGCGGTTCAACGCGCCTGTGTTGAACGGACTGGCCAGCAGGTTGGGCCGCTGACTGGTGAGTGCGGCGTCGAAAAGGGCCAGGCCGTGCTCGTCGGTGATGGGGGTTAGGCCGGTGCTGGTCAGGCGGGTCAGCTCGGTCGTGTTGAGGTGGGCGGTCATGCCGCTGGGGGTTTGCCAGTAGCCCCAGGCCACACTGGTGGCCTGGCGTTGGGTGTGATGGCGGTGGCGGGCCAGCGCGTCCAGGAATGCGTTGGCGGCCGCGTAGTTGGCCTGCCCGGGACTGCCCAGTATCCCGGCGGCCGAGGAGAACAAGACGAACGCGGCCAGGTCGCGCTCGGCGGTGAGGTGATGCAGATGCCAGGCGGAGTCGGCTTTGCCGGCCAAGACCGCATCGAGTTGTTCGGGGCTTAGTTCGGTCATCACGGCGTCATCCAGGAGGCCGGCGGTGTGGATGACCGCGGTCAACGGGTGGCCGGCGGCAATGGTGTCAAGTGCTGCGGCCAGTTCGGCGGGGTTGCTCGTGTCACAAGCGGTGATAGCGACTTGGGCGCCCAGCCGGGCCAGACGTTGTTGCAGTTCGCTGGCCCCGGGAGCGTCGGGGCCGCTGCGAGACACCAGCAGCAGATGCTCGATGCCGTAACGGGTGACCAGATGTTCGGCGAAGAGCGCACCCAGCATCCCAGTACCACCGGTGATCAGCACCGTGCCTTCGGGATCCAGCACCGTCGGGGGGATCAGCACGATCTTTCCGGTATGCCGGGCTTGGCTCATGTCGCGGAAGGCTTGGGGCGCGTTGAGCAGGCCGTAGCTGGTGGTGGGCAGCGGCTTAAGGACACCGGCGGCGAACATCTCCGTGAGGGCCGTCCATGCGGGCCGGAGGGATTCCGCTGATGCGCTGGACAGGTCGTAGACCTGATAGTCGACACCGGGATGGGATGCGGCGATGTCGCCGGCCCGACGGATGTCGGTTTTACCGATTTCGATGAAACTGCCCCCGCGAGGCAGCAGTTGCAGCGAAGCATCGACGAAGTCTCCGCTGAGGCTGTTGAGCACGACGTCCATGCCCTGCCCATCGGTGGCGCCCTTGAAGTCGTCGACGAAATCCAGCGTGCGCGACGAGGCGATGTGCCCGGGGTCGACGCCCAGATCGCTGAGCACGTGATGTTTGTTCGGGTGGGCGGTGGCGAAAACCTCAGCACCCAGATGGCGGGCAATCTGGATGGCGGCCTGACCGACTCCTCCAGCGCCGGCGTGGATGAGCACCCGCTGCCCAGCCGATAGCCCGGCGATCTCGACCAAAGCGATATAGGCGGTCAAGAACACTATCGGCGCGGATGCGGCCTGGGTAAACGACCATCCAGCCGGGATGGGTACCACCATGCGCTCATCGGTGATCGCGGTGGGCGCGAACGCGTTGTGCGGGAAAAGGCCCATCACCGCATCACCGCGCCGCAGCGATGTCCCGGGGGCGGTGTCGAGGATGACCCCGGCCGCTTCGCTACCCATGCCGTCATCGCTGATGGCGCCTAACGCCACGACCACATCACGGAAGTTCAGCCCGGCGGCCCCTACCTGAACGCGGATCTGCCCCGGGGCCAGCGTGGTGGCGGGTTCGGTGGGGAGCAGGGCCAGGTTCGTCAAGTCACCTTTACGGCTGGTGGCCAATTGCCAGGCGGGGGCATCCGGAGGGGTCAGGGTCGGGGTGCGGGCCAGGCGGGGGATGTGGACAACGCCGTCGCGCAGGGCCAGCTGCGGCTCGCCCGCCGGTCGCGTCGAGGCGGTGGCGAACAGGTTGTCCGCGGTGGCGGCGGCGTGATCGGTGTCGACCAGAATGATGCGGTCGGGGTGCTCCTTTTGGGCGGTGTGGATCAGCGCCCAGGCCGCGGCATGCGCCAGGTCCGGGACACCGTCATAAGCGCCGACGCTGACTGCGTGACGGGTGACGATCATCAGCTGGGTGTTGGCGGTGTCCGACCGGGCCAGCCACCCCTGAAGCTGGGCCAAAACGTGGCGGGTCAGGGCATGCACTCGCCGCAGCGGTTCAGCCTCGCCTCGTGCCGTCTCCTCTGGTCGGGGTAGAGGCCAGATCACCAATTCCGGGCATGGGGTCAAGGTGGCCAGGTCGGTGTGGATCGTGCCGTTGGACAGGCTGGCCGGCAGGTGCTCGGGTGAATCGGTGCATACCGCCCACGCCGGTGGTTGGGCCCCCAAGAGACCGGGCGGACCGGGCAGATCGGGCACCGACGGCCAGGTCAGCTCGGACAAGCTGTCGGACAGCCCGGCCGTCGATGTCGGCCGGCCGATCTGGTCGGAGGCAGCGCGCAAAGTCAACGCGCTGATCGTGATCACCGGTGCGCCGATGGGGTCGGTCGCGTGCAGCTCAAACGTGTCCTCGCCGGTGCGGGTCAGTTGGACATGCAGCTGGGTGGCGGCGGTGGCGTAAAGGGTGATCCCGCTAAACGCGTACGGAAGCCGCAGCGACGCCGAGTCGGCCTCGCCGGTGGGGTCCAACGCGGCCAACGGGTGCAGGGCGGCGTCAAGGAGGGCGGGATGGATGCCGTAGCCGGTGATGTCGGTGCCGGCGGGCAACGCCACCTCGGCGTAGACGACCTCGGGCTGAGCTGGGTCGGTGCCAATGCCCCGCAGCGACCGGAACAGACCGCTGTAGCAGTAACCCCGCCGCGCCAGCCCTTCGTAGAAGTCATCCTGGTCGACGGCCTGCACAACCGGCGCCGGCATGACCAGGGCGCCAGCGGGAGGCTGATCAGCGCTTAGCGCGCCGCTGGCGTGCAACGTCCACGCGGCGGGATGCTGGCCACCGGTGCGCGAGTGCACGCTAAACGGGCGCCGCCCGTCTTGATCGAGCGGATGCACCAGGATCTGCAGATCGGTCGGCGCCTGCTCCGAAAGAGTCAGGGCAGTATGCAGGATCAGCTCATCGATCACCGGGCAGCCGGTCAACTCACCGGCCCGCAGGATCGCCTCGATGAACCCCGTCGCCGGGAACACCACGGTGTCATGGACTTGATGGCCGACCAGCCAGCCCTGGGTGCCAGGTGATAGCCGCCCGCTGACCATGACCTGGTCTTGGTCGGCCAGTTCGGCGACTGCGCCCAACAAGGGATGCTCTGCACGGTCCAGGCCGAGCCCGTCAGCGTCGCCGGTCGGGGTGGGGGCCAGCCAATAGCGGCGGTGCTCGAAGGGGTAGGTGGGCAGCCCGACAGTGCGGGCGTGCGGATACAGGGCCGACCATGACGGGCTATGGCCGTGATTGTGCAGCTGGGCCAGCGCGGTAGCCAGGCTGTCTTGGTCGGGCCGGTCCCGGTGCAAGGTGATGACCACCGCTGACTGGGTCCGCCCCGCGGCCTGGGCCAAGGTGTCGGTGATCGCGGGGGCCAATACCGGATGCGGGGACAGCTCCACAAACGTGCACTCACCGGCGGCCAGACGCTCGACCACACGGTCATGGAACCGGACCGGCTCACGCAGGTTGCGATACCAGTAGTCGGCGTTCATGGTGGTGGTGTCGAGGGGATCGGCTGAAAGTGCCTGTCCCACTGTGGAATACAGCGGGATGCGTGCGGGCGCCGGAGCCAGGTCGGCCAGCTCGGCCAGGAGGCGCTCACGTGCTGGTTCGACCTGAGCGGAGTGCGAGGCGTAGTCGACCGCGATCTGCCGGATGTGGATGCCGTCACCTTCACAGGCCGCGGTGAACTGCTCCAGCGCGGCGGGGTCGCCGCTGACGATGGTGTGTGACGGGCCGTTGATCGCGGCGATGCTCAATGCCCCACTCCAAGGTCGCAGGCGTGGGCGCACTTGCTCGGCGTCCAGCAGGACCGACGCCATACCTCCGGCACCACGTAGGGCGCTCAGCGCTTGGCTGCGCAGCGCCACAACCTTGGCGGCCTCCGCCAGGGGAAGCACCCCGGCGATATACGCCGCGGCGATCTCTCCCTGGGAGTGACCGATCACCGCGTCGGGAACTATGCCGTAGCTCCCCAACACCTCGGCCAGCGAAACCATCATCGTGAACAGCACAGGCTGGACGACATCGACTCGGTCCAGCGCCGGGGCCGCGGGGTCCTGCAACAAGACGTCGCGCACCGACCAGCCCGTGAATGGGCGCAACGCCTGGTCGCAGGCATCGACGGTGTCGGCAAAGACGGGGTGGTGTTCGTAGAGCTCTCGACCCATGCCGGCGTATTGGGCGCCCTGGCCGGGCAAGACGAACACGGTTTTACCGCGAAGGTGGGCCAGGTAATGGTGCTGGGTCAGCTGCGGGTGGGGTTGGCCGGAGCCCAGGGCATGCAGGGCGTCCAGCAGGTCTTCGCGCAGATCTTCGGTGGCCACCGACGCGGCGATCACTGCCCGATGCGAGTGATGTGTGCGGGTGCTGCCCAGGCTGTAGGCCACATCGGTGAGATCCAGCTCGGGGTGGCGGACCAGGTGTTGGTGCAGCCGGTCGGCCTGCGCGCCCAACGCTGCGGGGGTGCGCGCCGAAACCGGCCACATCGGCAGCACAAACTCAACACCGTGATCGGTTGGCTCAGCAGGTCCGGCCGGCGCGGTGGGGGCTTGTTGCAGGATCAGGTGCGCGTTGGTGCCGCTGATCCCAAAGGAGGACACTGCCGCGGTGCGGGGATGATCGGTGACCGGCCAGGGCACCGGCTCCGTGAGTAGGCGAACAGCGCCGGCTGACCAGTCGACGTGCGGGCTGGGACGATTGACGTTCAGGGTCGGGGGCAAACTGTCGTGGTTGAGGGCCGCGATCATCTTGATCATTCCGGCGACACCGGCAGCGGCTTGGGTGTGGCCGATGTTGGATTTGATCGATCCCAGCCACAGCGGGTGCTCTGCCCCGCGCGCGGCGCCGTAGGTGGCGATCAGGGCGCCGGCCTCGATCGGGTCGCCCAGGGTGGTGCCGGTGCCGTGGGCCTCGACAACATCAACCTGATCAAGCCCGATACCGGCGTTGGCTACGGCTTGGGTGATAACGCGTTGTTGAGCGGGCCCGTTGGGGGCGGTCAAACCATTAGAGGCACCATCTTGGTTGATCGCCGATCCCGCGATGACCGCCAACACCGGGTGATTGTTGCGGTGGGCGTCGCTGAGCCGTTCCAGGACTAACACCGCGGCCCCTTCGCCCCAGCCGGTGCCATCGGCGTTGGCGGAGAACGCTTTACAACGTCCGTCGGCAGCCAGGCCGCGTTGCCGCGCGAACTCGGTGAACACCGATGGCGTGGTCATCACCGTGACACCACCGGCGAGGGCGAGAGCGGACTCACCGTTACGCAGGGACTGACACGCCAAGTGCGTGGCCACCAGCGATGACGAGCAGGCTGTGTCGACGGTGATAGCCGGGCCCTGCAAGCCCAGCGCATAGGCCACACGCCCCGAGGCCACACTGGTGGACAGACCGGTCAGGGCGTATCCCTCCACACTGTCCGAACCGCCTGCGCCGTATTGTTGTGACCACGCCCCGACGAACACCCCGGTTTCAGAGTGCTCTAGCGTGGCCGGATCGATTCTGGCGGTTTCCAACGCTTCCCAACACACCTCCAGCAGCAGGCGCTGCTGAGGATCCATGGTTTGGGCCTCTCGCGCCGAGATGCCGAAGAACTCGGCGTCGAACTCGGCCGCCCCGCCCAGAAAGCCTCCGTTGCGGGTGTAGGTCTTGCCCACCGCATCAGGATCGGGATCGAACAGATCCGCCAGGTCCCAGCCGCGGTCGGCCGGAAACGCCCCCACCGCATCGGTGCCACTGGCCACCAGATCCCACAACGCTGCCGCCGAATCCACCCCACCGGGGAATCGACACGCCATCCCTACGACCGCCACCGGCTCGTCGGTCACGACCCGCGATCCGACCGCCGAAGCCGCAACCGACCCGCTCATCAGCTGGCCCAGGCGGGTAGCCAATGCGGCCGGGGTGGGGTAGTCGAAGGCCAAGGTGGGTGGCAATGCCAGCTCGGTCACGGCTTTGAGCCGGTCAATGAACTCGGTGGCTTTCACCGAGTCAAAGCCCAGGTCCTGGAACGTCCACTCGGGGTCGATGTCGTCAGGGCTGGGATGGCGCAACACCGTCGCCGCCTGCGAGCACACCACCCCCTCCAGCAGGTCATGTTGCTGCTGGCGGAGAGTGCGCAAGCGTTGGGCCAACCCGGAATCGGCACCGGTGCTCACACCGGTCTCGTCGACCTGGCGCTGCTTCGGCCGGCGGATCAGCCGATCTAAGCGGGTGAACTCGTCGCGCAGATACCGCTGTAGGCAGTCCCTTCGTCTCACCTTGCCGCTCGTAGTGAGGGGAATCGAATGAGGCGGCACCAGAACGAGATCCGCGACACTCAGGCCGTGCGTCTTGGCTATCGCCGATGTGATCTCACGCCTGACGGCTCCCAACCTGTCGATCGCGGCGTCTTCGGATTCGTCTAGCTTCTTGAGCTCGACGATCGTGACCAGCTTCTCGACACCGTCGTCATCCGAAACCGCTATCGCCACGCAGCGGCCTGCGGTGATCTCCTGAATCGTCGCCTCGATGTCGTCGGGAGCGTGGTTGCGCCCATAGACGATCAGGAGGTCCTTGATACGGCCGACGATGAACATCTCGCCGTCAGCGAAGAAGCCCAGATCCCCGGTCCGCAGCCATGGCCCTTCGGGTGTGCCGGCCGACGCACCGACGAGCGTTGCGCCGAACGTGCGTTCAGTCTCTTGGGGTTTCTGCCAGTAGCCCGCACAAACGTTGTCGCCGATCGTCCATATCTCACCGACCGTTCCCTCCGGGCACTCGATGCTCGTTTCGGGGTCGACGATTCGCACCTCCCACCACCGTGGCGTGCCGTAACTGACCAGCGGTATACCGTCTCCGTCCGCACACCGCTGCGCATGGCCGGCGGTCATTTCCTCCGAATCGAAAGAAACGGTTACCGGGGGATGACCCGCTTCGCGGGTCGCGATCACAAGCGTGGCTTCCGCGAGTCCGTAGGAGGGACGTAACGCCTCGGGGCGGAAGTTGAAGCGGGCAAACCGGTCCGCAAAGCGCCACAGCGTCGGGGGGTTCACGCGTTCGGCGCCATTGAGGATGGTGTGCACGCCTCCGAGGTCAAGCCCGGCCAGGTCGTCATCCGATGTTTTTCGTGTCGCCAATTCGAAAGCGACGTTGGGCGCTGCCGAAAAGGCGTGAGGGTTACTTGCCAGCATTTGCATCCACCGCGCCGGTCGCTGCAGGAACGAGGGCGGGCTCGTGAGCACAGTGGGGAATCCCCACAGGACCGGAAAGGCGATACCCAGGATCAAACCCATGTCGTGAAACAACGGCAGCCACGACACCACGGTGGTGTCCGGCGGAGCCATCCCCCCGTCTGCCTCGTAGTAAGCGGCCATGATCTGCTCGCAGTTGACCTGAATGTTCTTGTGCGAGACGACGACTCCTGCTGGAGTGCGGGTCGACCCGGAGGTGTACTGCAAATGCGCAATGCTGGGCGGACTGTCGATCTCGGCAGCCTGCCCTTTCTCGGAGTCAAGGTCCAGCAGATCGACCTCGACGACCGATGGCGCGCGTTCACCAGGCTCCGACTTCGCGTACTCGGCGATGGTTCCCGCGACCGAGGATGTCGTGAGGATCGTCGAAGGCGACGCGTCACGCAGGACCGCACTCACGCGCTCGTCACTGGCGCCACCCAGCGGCATCGACAGCGGAACCGCGATCTGCCCGGCCTGCAACGCGCCGAGAAACCCAACGACGTACTCGAGTCCTTGCGGCGCCAATATCACCGCGCGGTCACCTGTTGACCCGCCAGCGTTGAGCTCCTGTGCGACGTTCAGCGTTCGCCGATACAGCTGCGACCACGTCAGGCTTTCGGCAACGCCCGCCCAGTCCTGCTCGTAATCAACATAGGTGAACGCTGTCTCATTGGGCCGCAGACTGGCACGCTCCCGCAGCACAGCGGGAATGGAGGACTCAACCACAGCCCGACGATAACGGGTGAACAGACAGGGCGTCGGCGGAACCGGCGCAGCTCAGCAGAAACTGCTGCCGTTCAGAGCAGAGCCGCGCCGTTCACCGTGACGTCGCCGAGCACCGGCGTTTCAGACGGCCGGGTTGTGCGGGAAGACTCGGCCAGCACTACACAATAGACGATGTCATCGTTTGATGATCGTCGATGGCGGCTCTCAGCCAAGCCCACCTCGTTCCAAATATGTTGGAGCACAAGGAGAAAAGGCGTAATGGCACCGACCCGGGATATGCCGATCGGTAATCCCTAGGTTGTCCACCGGGCGGGCGTCACACACAAAGCGTCAGCGCCTCGGCCCGACCACCACGGACGTGGCCATTAATTGCCCGGATCCCCTTGGCAGTGGGTGTGGTCTTTTTGGACCGTTCCGCCACGCGCGGTTGCCAGTGCCGCCGCCTCCGCGTCGTCGCGTGTCGGACCCCATCCCCCGTAGTACTCCGTATTCGCAGCGTTCATGGCAATCGCGACGCAGCCACCCTGCCCGATGGCCAGAAGACGACAGTCGCTGATCGTCCTTGCGACACGACAACATCACCGTTTGCTCTGCGTCAGATTTGCTGGTTTCGCCAAAGGTGTCTTGATCTGCCCGGTGGAGTCCGAGATTGCCATCGCGATCCAGGGGTCGTCGGCCTGCGCGGACGGCGTTGCTGCGAATGCCATGCCAATCGCGATCGCTACCGTTGCTGGTTTCTTCATGGGCTTCCCGGCCCTTTTCTGTTGCGCTGCGCCGTTGTGACGCAGGTAAACGCGAAGGACCAATTACCGCCTACGGCGCGACAGCAGCGAACCGCCCGTCGGCGCTGAAACGGCGCTGACCTCAGGTTTTGCCGCCCGGCGCGAGGGCGCAGGCTGGCCGGGCAACGTCGGTGACATCCGCTACGAGCCCGGCGGGTACTGCCAGACCACGTCGTGGCTCGCAATCATCGGCGGGTTACACCACATCGTGCGGCCGGCCGAGTCGTGCGTGGTCGTATTCCGCACCGAACACGGCTGGGCCACGGACGGTGCGTTGACGTAGGCGACACCCATCCCGAGCCCCACGAGAACGGTTGTAGCGGCAGAGACCATCGCCAACCGGAGGTAACCGGTCTTTCTGTCCGCCTGCTTCTCCGCCGCGGTGCGAATGCGGTGCTCCTCGTGTCGATGCCGGTTTGCTGGGTGCTCTCGCGAGCTGACCTGAGCATCGGCGGCGGGTCTTGAGGGATCCTCAACAGATTCTTGGCGTGGCCCGCCAAGTACCCTTACCTGCGTCTTTCCCAGAGCCCACAGCAACACGGAGGTGCCGATGGCCCAATCCGACCTCGTCCTGTTCAGCGTCGACGCCCGCGTCGCGCTCATCACCGTCAACGACCCCGACCGGCGCAACGCCCTCACCGACCAGATGTCGGCGCTCCTGCGGGCCGCCGTGGAGCGGGCGGAAGCCGACCCCGATGTGCACGCCGTCGTCGTGACGGGGGCGGGCAAGGCGTTTTGCGCCGGCGCCGACCTCAGCGCCCTGGGGGCCGCCGGCGTCGGCACGGCGGAGACGGGATTGCAGCGGCTCTACGACGGCTTCATGGCCGTCGGCAATTGCCGGCTACCCACGATCGCCGCGGTCAACGGCGCGGCCGTCGGCGCGGGCCTGAACCTGGCGTTGGCCGCCGACGTGCGTATCGCCGGGCCGGGAGCGTTGTTCGACGCCCGTTTCCAGAAGCTGGGGCTGCATCCCGGCGGGGGTGCGACCTGGATGCTGCAGCGCGCGGTGGGTCCGCAGGTCGCGCGCGCCGCGCTGTTGTTCGGGATGCGCTTCGACGCCGAATCCGCTGTACGGCATGGGTTGGCGCTCAGCGTCGCCGACGATCCGGTCGCCTCGGCTCTGGAGCTGGCCGCGGGGCCCGCGACGGCTCCCCGCGAGGTGGTGCTGGCGACCAAGGCGACGATGCGCGCCACGATCAACCCGGGATCGGTGGACACCGAGCAACACGACCTCGCCATGCGCACCGAGCTCGGGCCGCAGGCGAGCTCCATCCAATCGCCGGAATTCGCCAACAGATTGGCCGCGGCACGGGGCAAGTAGGCCTGGTTAGTTTCGGGTTATGGCCGACGGTGATGTCGATCTGCAGGCGATCACAGCGGCCTTGATTGCCCTGGCCGCCGCGGTGGACAAGGTTGGTTATAATTCCACAGTACGCAACCGTGGGGCGTGCCCCGCCGGCGGCGAGCGGCCCCAAGGTACAAGGGCAATTACTCGACGCCTAGCTCTGGGTTCGCCCCGATTCGTTGTCACGGGCCAAACACCGTTATCGGCCAGCCACCGTCGGGCATCCGATGACGGCGTTCCCGGCTTTGGCGGGCCCGCCGGAGCCGCCCGCGAACGCTCCCGGCTCATGTGATCGGCACCGAACCACCCGGCCGCCCGGGCCCACGACCAGGAAACTCACAGCGGGCCGCCAACGGATCCCATCGCTTCTCGACGGCCGGAGCCGGACCCCTGGGCGGCCATGCCTATCACTGCGTCACGACTCGGCGCAACGTCCTTCCTTGGCTAATGAAGCGATCCCTGACAAAATGGCTCAAGAGTCTCGACCGTCGCCGCTTCAATCGCCTTCCAGTGCTCGCGCCGCTTTTGGGCACGCCTTCGGTGACTGCTGGAGAGTTTGCTCAATGGCTTTTCGTGTGCTGGCAACGGGACTAAAAACCCTTGTCGGCCACAGTCCCAGCCGCCCAAAGCTCGCCAGACGCTGTCGTACGAGCTCTTGAAGTGCGCGGTGTCGCAACCCTTGCGAGCGCCAATCTGCTCGTCGCCGCGAACCCCGAGTATCGCCGTACAGCCGACGACGCGTGCTACGCCCTCAACGGCCGCGAAGCAGAAGAAAGCTGGTGAGTTTTGCGGAAAGTCTCGTTCGAAGGCGAACAGGGCCTCGGTGTTGCTGCTACGTGGGCATGCTTGCGAAGAGGCCACGAAGGGCCTCACAGTTCTATCCTGCGTGTCAACCAGCCAACTAAAGTTAATTCGGTGCAGCGTCGCGTTGCCCACCGATAAAACTATGCTCAGATCACCTTCTGGCAGGTCCCGCCTTCCAACCTCCAGCCTGATAGTGACAACCGCTTCGCCCCCATCAGTGCGCCACAACTCTAAACCGGGGCCCCCATATACGGCCTGGCGGTAGTTATCAGTCCACTGGCGCGATTCGAACGCGTAATGCTGGTAGACGTATTGAACGCGTTGCCCAACCGTTAAGCCTTGTCGCAAATAGTTACAGTGGCTGAGGTGGTGGAAAGGATCCTCTCGGAGCATTGTTGCTCCGAATTGCTTGTAGACGGGTAGCGCCAGTAATTTCCGGTGGGCCTCGCGATAGGCCAACACACGCAATGGACGAAGAATGCTCAATAGCCACGCTGCAGCGCCATAATGAAAACCGTGTATCGTTCGCCACTTGCAGAACGCTTGCCAGGGCGAGGTGCGCCACGTCTCGAACACCCCTCGAAACAACGCGACAGTTCCGGCTTCGGGCGGGCTGACGTCCGGCGGCGCGCTGATCGAGCCGAAGTTACGGGCGCTCTCAGCAGTCACCGGATCACCGCGACAGACGTCTGTGATACCGTCCAGCACCGTATCTCCCCTAACCGTGGCCATCGGAACGGTTAAGCCATGCGAGACCCTATAGTAGGTATGTAGATGGATGCTGTAAATACTTATTGGATGATTCAGGCCACTATTCATGGAATCGGGTCGGCGTGGAATTGAAAATGCTCGATTTCAGAATCATATAAAACGCCTTACAGTAAGCTCTTTTTTTGTCTGGGGTGGTTCCAGTATTTCAGGGCCGGAATCGGTTTGAGCAGCCCAGATAGGTTAGGCTCGCCCTGATACTGACCCGCCGGCGGCGTCGGCGATTGTGATCAGCGGGTCCCAGGTGTCGGCGGCGCGGTCGATCACCGGCATGGCCGGCTTGGCCGGCTTGGCCGGCTCGAGCGCTCGCTTTCATGCCGCACCGCCGTCTTGGTCGGTGCGCTGCTGGGCTTCGAGCTCGACCGTCTTGCGGGCCGCGCGCTTCCGTAGGCGCGCGATGGTCATCTTCTCGGGGCCATCTTCAAAAACCGAGCTTCGGCGGCCCGGCGGGCTTTGGCGGTGCGCGCCGTGCGGTCTTCCGTGTTGGCCCACGACAGATGCGCGGCACGCGACTTGTACAGAGGGGTCAGAGAGTCGGGCTCGGTCATGCGCGCGGCCTTCACTGATTGAAGGCCCGCTGAGACCTCGCCCTAAAGGGCGTACACCCGGTGTAAGCCGTTACCGGGTGAGCGGCTTGCTGCACAGCGCAGCAGCGAATGACACCGTTGTAGCTGCCCGACTTAGACGGTGAGGGAGTATTCGGCGTGTCCTTCTAGCGCGTACACCGCAAGCTGGACAGCCAATGTGGAATAGCGGAACTTGCCATCATAGGGGCATTTCGGGCATTGCACCCGCACGACATGGCTGCCGCTCGACGAGTGGATGTATTCGCGTACACCGTAGGCGCGGTCTTTCTGGTTTTTCCGGTCGCTGCCGTAGTGTCTACCCGGCCCGCGGAAATGCATCCGGATCGGCGCGGTGGGGTAGGGCACGTGCACGTCGACGTCGGCGATGAAGTGCCCACGCGGGCACCGCATCCGGATTTGTTGCGGCGCGGCGCGGATTTGGTCGCGGATTTGGTTGACGAGTTCGGTGTTCACAATTCGACCACGCCCAAATCAAGGCGGTCGAATTCTTCGGCGGCCAATTGGTCAGATACGGCGCGGGTGTAGCGTTCGATCATCCGGTTGGATGTCCAGCCGGCGTGTGCCTTGAGCCCGGTTTCGGTGCCGCCCGCGCGCAGCCATCGGGTGGCGGCGCTATGGCGCAGCCGGTGTAGGTGGAATCCTTCGATGCCAGCTTTGTCGGCGCGGGCGGCCAGAGCGACGGCTAGGCCGCGGTAGCCGATGCGGGCGCCGGTACGGGTGGCGATCCACAACGGGCCGCCAGCGGGCGCCAGCACGGCGCGGCGGCGATGCCGAAGGTATCTATCAACCACGGCGCCGGTCGCGGCCGAGAAGCGCACCCGGCGGCCCTTGCCGCCGTTGCCGCGCCGCACGTGCAGCTGGCATGTGTCAACGTCGATGTCGGTGATGTCGAGCGCGGCCATTTCGGCTGCGCGCAAACCGGTTTCGACGAATAAGGCCACGAGCGCCCGGTCGCGTTTGTCGAGCAGTGTCTGTCCTTCGCACGCTTTGAGTAGCCGGGCGATCTGTGTGTCGGTGAGGTCGGGCACGGTCGGGTCATCGGCGCGGGGCGCCCGCACCGACAGCACGCCAGCGGCGTCGAAGTCTTCTTCGGCGGCAACCCATTTCGCAAACAACTTCAGCACGGTTAGCCGTAGCCGGGCGGTGGACACTTGCCCGGCGTGGGCGGCCATGAACGCGATCACGTTGTCGCGGTTGAGCTCGGCGGGGCGGCCGGTATCGGCGCAGAAGTCGCGGAAGGCCATCACAGTGCCGCGGTAGCTGGACACGGTGTGCGGGGACTTGTGTTCGCCTTTGAGCGCGCGCACCCAAGAAGTCAGTAAATCATCGAGGTCCAGCAAATCGGCCGGCACAGCATAATTCTACAGTACACACGCCATGCACCGCGATAAGTAATTTTTTGCCCCATATATCCGCACGTCAACGCAAAATGCCGGTTTTGGGCCTACCTCACATTATGAACTAAAATACGAAGATGTTGCACAGATCGCGACCAAGTCGCGAACGTGTCGCGCCGACGGGTGCGGGCCCGGTTGCCTCGTCGCGGCCGTGCTGTGGGTCCCTGACAATCGGCGACCGCTAGCAACCGTCACCGGAGGCGCGTTCCCCCGCCCGCCGCAGCATCATTTCCGCGTGCTTGAGCACCGGCGAGTCGACCATCTGGCCCTCGAACGCAAACACCCCGCGCTCGGACCGCGCCGCCGACAACACCCTTCGCGCCCAATCCAGCTTTTCCTCGGTGGGGCGATAGGCCTCGCGCACGACCGGGATCTGGCTCGGGTGGATGCAGACGGTCCCGTCGAAACCCACAGCGACGGCGTCGTTTGCCTCCGCCCGCAGGCCCTCGATGTCGCGGATGTCCAAATGCACGGCGTCGAGCGCGATCCGGCCGAATGCGGACGCCGCGAGCAGAGTCGTGGACCGCACGTGGCGGGCGACGTCCCGATAGATGCCGCCGGCCAGCCGGCTGGAGCTGCCGCCAAGGGTCGCGACCAGATCCTCGGCACCCCACATCATCGCGGCGGTGCCGTCGGCCGCGGCGATTTCGGTGGCGAATACCGCGCCACGCGGCGTCTCGATCAGCGCGACGACCTCGCGCGGCGCGAGCGCGGTCACCTGCGCGGCCGATTCCGTCTTGGAGAGCATCACCGTCGAGTAGGCGGTATCGGCCAGGGTGTCCAAGTCGCGGGCCTGCTCCTCGGTGCCGGCCGGGTTGATGCGCACCACCGTGCGCTCGGGGTCCAGCGGCGTCTCCCGCAGCGCCTTGCGGGCAGCGGGCTTATCCGCCTCGGCCACGCCGTCCTCGAGGTCGAGGATCACCACGTCGGCGGCCGCCGCGGCCTTGGCGAAACGCTCGGGACGGTCGGCGGGGCAGAACAGCCAGCCGGGACCGGCGGCGCGCAGGTTCATTACGACTCCTCCATGCTTGTTTCAGAGACCGGCCGCTTCTGTACCAGCGTGGTCCGCACCGCCCGCGCCACGATGTCGCCATGCTGGTTGCGGCCGGTGTGCTCGAGGGTGACGATGCCTTCGCCCGGCCGGCTCTTGGACTCGCGCTTGCCGGTGCACACGGTCTCCGCGTACAGGGTGTCGCCGTGAAAGACCGGCTTGGGAAACGACACCTCGGAAAAGCCGAGGTTGGCGACGATGGTGCCGAGCGTCAGTTGCGCCACCGAAAGCCCCACCAGCGTGGAGAGGGTGAACATCGAATTCACCAGCCGCTCTCCTCGAAAGCCCGGCTGCTCGGCGGCCCACGCCGCATCCAGGTGCAGCGACTGGGTGTTCATCGTCAGCGTGGTGAACAAGACGTTGTCGGCTTCGGTGACCGTGCGGCCGGGCCGGTGGAGGTATGTCGTGCCGACCTCGAACTCCTCAAACCACAAGCCCCGCTGGACAATCGACTTGCCAGTCACGAGAGCCCCAGCGAACGCGCGATGAGCATCAGCTGCACCTCGGTGGTGCCCTCGCCGATCTCAAGCACCTTGCTATCGCGGTAATGCCGTGCGACTGGGTATTCGTTCATGAATCCGTACCCGCCGTGGATCTGGGTGGCGTCGCGAGCGTTGTCCATCGCCGCCTCCGAGGAGATCATCTTCGCGATCGCCGCCTCCTTCTTGAACGGCTTGCCCGCCAACATCTTCGCGGCCGCCTCGTAGTACGCCGTGCGTGCAACGTGTGCGCGCGCTTCCATCCGCGCGATCTTGAAGCTGATCGCCTGGTAGGAGCCGATCGGCTGGCCGAATGACTGCCGCTCCTTGGCGTACTTGACGCTCTCGTCCACACAGCCTTGCGCAGCCCCGGTGGCCAGCGCGGCGATCGCGATCCGGCCCTCGTCCAGGATGGACAAGAAGTTGGCGTAGCCGGAGCCGCGGGAGCCAAGCAGGTTCTCCTGTGGAACGCGGACGTCGGCGAACGTGAGCGGGTGGGTGTCCGACGCGTTCCAGCCGACCTTGTTGTAGACCGGCTCGACGGTGAATCCCGGTGTGCCGTTGGGCACGATGATCGTCGAGATCTCCTTCTTGTCGCCCGCGAGGCTTCCGGTGACGGCGGTGACGGTGACCAACGAGGTGATGTCGGTGCCGGAATTGGTGATGAATTGCTTGTTGCCGTTGATGATCCACTCGTCGCCCTCGAGGCGGGCCGTGGTTCGGGTGCTGCCCGCGTCCGAACCCGCGCCGGGCTCGGTGAGCCCGAAACCGGCGAGCGCGCGGCCCGCGGTCAGGTCCGGCAGCCACTTTCGCTTCTGCTCGTCGCTGCCGAACCGAAAGATCGGCATCGCGCCGAGACCGACCGCGGCCTCCAGCGTGATCGCCACCGACTGGTCGATCTTGCCGAGCTCCTCGAGCGCTAGCGACAGCGCGAAGTAGTCGCCGCCCATGCCGCCGTACTCCTCGGGGAACGGCAGGCCGAACAGGCCCATCTCGCCCATCTTGGCGACGACCTCGTACGGGAAGCTGTGCTCCTCATCGTGTTTGGCCGATACCGGCGCGACCACGGTGCGCGCGAAGTCGGCCACCGTGTCGCGCAGATCCTCGTATTCCTTGGGCAACGTTCCCGCCGTGATGGATGTCGTCATGTCTCGTCCTTGCTTTCTTTGCTTTCTTCGTCCGGGATTAGCCGGGCCAGCACCTGGTCCACAGTCACCTGGTCGCCGGCGGAGACCAGCACCTCGACTCGCCCCGAAACCGGTGCGGCCAGCGAGTGTTCCATCTTCATCGCCTCGACGACGACCACCACCTCGCCTTTGGAGACCTCGGCGCCGGATTCCGCTTGCACGGCAATCACGTTGCCGGGCATTGGGCTCACGATCTCGTCCTGCCGTGCGCCCGCCTCGCGGTGAATCGCGGTTTCCTCGACCTCTCTCAGGTGCCACGCTCCCCGTTCGTCGGCGATCCAAAGGTGCCGGTTGGCCTCGGCCCACCGGTATTCGCGGCGCACTCCGTCCAGCGTCGCATCCATCCGCGCACCGTCGAGTTGCACGCTGGCTGGATGGATCTCACCGTCACCGACCTGTACCCTGGCGGCCTCGGGTGGCCCCCACACCGACACCGTCTCGCTGCGCAGCGGGGTGCGCACCGCGGTGCGCACCGGCGCCGCGCCACCACCGACCCGCCATCCCGTCGGCATCGCCCACGGGTTGCCGCGAGCGCGACGGGCCCTGACAGAAAGAGCCCACTGACGGTAGAGGCCGCCGGCGGCGAACACGTCGTCGGGTGCAGGGACCGGTGCGAAGTCCGCCAGCCGCTCGTCGAGCAACGCGGTGTCCAGATCACCGGCACGCACCCGCTCGTCGGCCAGCAGGAACCGGAGGAATTCGACGTTGGTCTGCACGCCCAGGACCGCGGTTTGCGCCAGTGCCCGATCGAGCTTCGCGAGCGCCTCATCGCGATCGTCCCCGTGGGCGATCACCTTGCTCAGCATTGGGTCGTAGTCGCTGCCGACCAGCGTGCCGGCCAGCAGCGACGAGTCCACCCGCACGCCGGCCCCGGACGGTTCGCACACCTGCAGCACCCGGCCGCCGGTGGGCAGGAATCCCCGGGCCGGATCCTCCGCGTACACGCGGGCCTCGATCGCGTGCCCGCGCAATTGGATGTCGTCCTGGGCGAACCCCAGCTTCTCGCCGGCGGCCACCCGTAACTGCCACTCCACCAGATCCAGACCGGTGACGGCTTCGGTAACCGGGTGCTCGACCTGCAGGCGGGTGTTCATCTCCATGAAGAAGAATTCGTCGGGACGGTCGGCGGAGACGATGAACTCCACCGTGCCGGCACCGACGTAATCGACGCTGCGGGCGGTATTGCAGGCCGCGGCCCCGATCCGCGCGCGAGTCTGGAGGTCAAGCAGCGGCGAGGGCGCCTCCTCGATGACCTTCTGGTGGCGCCGCTGCAGGCTGCACTCGCGTTCGCCCAAATGGACCACGTTGCCGTGGGTGTCGGCGAGCACCTGCACCTCGATATGCCTGGGCCGCAACACAAAACGCTCCAGGAACAGCGTGTCGTCACCAAATGAGGAGGCGGCCTCCCGTCGGGCACCCACCAGCACCTCGCGCAGTCGGGACGGTTCTTCCACCAGCCGCATGCCCTTGCCGCCGCCGCCCGCCGACGGCTTGATCAACACCGGATAGCCGACCTCTTCGGCGGCGGAGACGAGTTCGTCATCGGTCAGCCCGGGCTTGGCCACACCGGGCACCACCGGTACATCGAAGGCCGCGACGGCGTTCTTGGCGGTGATCTTGTCGCCCATCACCCGTATCGCTCGCGCGGGCGGCCCCAGGAACACCACCCCGGCGCGTTCGCACGCGGCGGCGAAATCCGCGTTCTCGGAGAGAAACCCGTAGCCCGGGTGGATCGCCTGGGATCCGGTGCGCTCGGCGGCGTCGACCACCTTGCCGATGTCGAGGTAGCTTTCGCGCGCCGCGGCCGGCCCCAGCCGGACGGCCGTGTCGGCCTCCAGCACGTGACGGGCGGTGGCGTCGGGGTCGCTGTAAACGGCGACCGATCGGATGCCCAGCCGGCGCAAGGTCCGGATCACCCGCACCGCGATCTCGCCGCGGTTGGCTACCAATACGGTGTCGAACATCTTCACATCCGGAAAACGCCGTAGGAGACCGGTTCCAGCGGCGCCTGAGCGCACACTGAAAGGGCAAGCCCGACAATCGTTCTGGTATCGGCGGGGTCGATGATCCCGTCGTCCCAGAGGCGGGCGGTCGAGTAGTACGGGTTGCCCTGGTCCTCGTACTGCTGGCGGAGGGGCGCCTTGAACGCCTCCTCCTCGTCGACCGACCACGGCTTGCCTGCCGCGGCGAGCTGCTCACCGCGCACGGTTGCCAGCACCGACGCGGCCTGCTCGCCCCCCATCACCGAGATCCGGGCATTGGGCCACATCCACAGGAAGCGCGGAGAATACGCGCGTCCGCACATCGAATAGTTGCCCGCGCCGTAGGATCCACCGATCACAACGGTCAGCTTGGGCACCCGGGCGCAGGCCACGGCCGTGACCATCTTGGCGCCATGCTTGGCGATGCCGCCGGCCTCGTAGTCGCGGCCGACCATGAACCCGGCAATGTTTTGGAGAAACAGCAGCGGAATCTTGCGTTTGTCGCACAGCTCGATGAAATGCGCGCCCTTCAAAGCGGATTCGCTGAACAGCACACCGTTGTTGGCGACGATGCCGACGGGATGGCCGTGGATGCGCGCGAAGGCGGTCACCAGGGTCTTGCCGTAGTTGGCCTTGAATTCGCTGAATTCGCTGCCGTCGACCAGCCGCACGATGACCTCGTGCACGTCATAGGGCACCCGCGGATCCGGCGGCACGACATCGTATAGCTCCGTCTGCGCGTGTTTGGGCTCGTTCGAGGGTTGCACCTCCCATTGGCGGGCCTCCCGCGGACCGAAGGTGGCGGCGATCGAGCGGACGATCCGCAGCGCGTGTTCGTCGTCGTTGGCGAGGTGGTCGGTGACACCAGAGACCCGCGAGTGGAGGTCGCCGCCGCCGAGCTCTTCGGCCGAGACGATCTCGCCGGTGGCGGCTTTGACCAGCGGAGGGCCGCCGAGAAAGATGGTGCCCTGCTCGCGGACGATGACGGCTTCGTCGCTCATCGCCGGCACGTAGGCGCCGCCCGCTGTGCACGATCCCAACACCGCGGCGACCTGCGGAATCCCCTTGGCGCTCATGGTCGCCTGGTTGTAGAAGATCCGGCCGAAATGCTCGCGGTCGGGAAAGACCTCGTCTTGGCGCGGCAGGAAGGCGCCGCCGGAGTCGACCAGGTAGATGCACGGCAGCCGATTCTGCAATGCGACTTCCTGCGCACGCAGATGCTTCTTGACCGTCATGGGGTAGTAGGTGCCGCCCTTGACCGTCGCGTCGTTGGCGACGATCACGCACTCGCGCTCCGACACCCGGCCGATTCCGGTGATGATCCCGGCTCCCGGGGACTCGTCGTCGTACATGCCGTCGGCCGCCAGCGGAGAAAGCTCCAGGAACGGGCTGCCCGGATCGAGCAAGCGATCGACGCGATCGCGGGGCAGCAGCTTGTCGCGGCTGACGTGGCGTTTCCGCGCGCGTTCGCTGCCGCCCACGGCGGCTGCCGCCAGCTTGGTGTTCAACTCGCCGACCAGCCGGCGGTGCTCATCGGCGAACGACGGCGCGGCCGTCACGGACACGCTCACAGCTGCCTCCCGGTGGTCGCCAGCACAAGTGGCGGTTCGGTTTTCGCGACCACCTCGTCGATCGAGACCTCGGGGGCGGTCTCGACGAGGTGCAGACCGTCGTCGCATATGTCGATGACGGCGAGGTCGGTGATAATGCGGTTTACGCAGCCCACGCCGGTCAGCGGAAGGGTGCACCGCTCAACGACTTTGGGGCTGCCGTCCCTGGCGGTGTGTTCCATCATCACGATCACCCTGCGGGCTCCGTGCACCAAATCCATCGCGCCGCCCATGCCCTTGACCAGCTTTCCGGGAATCATCCAATTGGCCAGGTCGCCGGCGGCCGAGACCTGCATGGCGCCGAGCACCGCGACGTCGAGGTGACCGCCGCGAATGATCCCGAATGAGGCCGAAGAGCCGAAGAACGCCGCGCCCGGCATCGTGGTGACCGTCTCCTTGCCCGCATTGATCAGATCTGCGTCTACGTCCTCGGGTCGGGGATACGGCCCGACACCGAGTATCCCGTTCTCCGAATGCACGACGACGGTGACGCGGTCGGGGATGTGGTTGGGGATGAGGGTGGGCATTCCGATGCCGAGGTTGACGTATTGGCCGTCCTCGAATTCGGCTGCCACCCGCGCGGCCAAACCCTCCTTGCTCCAGCTCACCGCACCGTCACCTTCTCGATCCGCTTGGCGGGATTGGGCACGTGCACGATCCGCTGAACGTAGACGCCAGGGGTGTGCACCGCGGCCGGGTCGATCTCTCCGGGCTCGACGAGATGTTCGACCTCGGCGATGGTGATCCTGCCGGCCGGGGCGCAGTCCGGGTTGAAGTTGGCGGTGGCCCCGCGGTAGACGAGGTTGCCATGGCGGTCGCCCTTCCACGCGTGCACCAGCGCGAAGTCGGTGCGGATCGCCCGCTCCAGAACGAAGGTGGCACCGTCGAACTCGCGGGTCTCCTTTGGGGGCGACGTCACCGCCACCGCGCCGGAAGCGTCGTAGCGCCACGGCAACCCGCCGTTGGCGACCGGAGTGCCGACTCCCGCGGGTGTGTAGAAGGCGGGGATCCCCATTCCGCCGGCGCGCAGCCGCTCGGCCAACGTGCCCTGCGGGGTGAGCTCCACCTCGAGTTCGCCGGCGAGGAACTGGCGGGCCAATTCCTTGTTGTCGCCGACGTATGAGGCGATAGCCCGGCGAATTCGCTTGTGCTGCAACAGCGGACCCAACCCGATGCCCTCTCCGCCGCAGTTGTTCGACACCGTCTCCAGGTCGCGGACCCCACTGTCGAGCAGCGCCGCGATCAGCACCTCGGGGATGCCGCAGAAACCGAATCCCCCGACCGCCAGGGACGACCCGTCGGTTATGTCGGCGACCGCTTCAGCGGCCGTCGCCACCACCTTGTCCATCGCCGCAGCAGCCTCCTTGCCGTCGGGGGTGATCCAGAAATTCAGTTAATCTTCATTAACTGGAGGCGAGAATACCATCGCCCACGCCGCCGCGTCCAGGGAGGAAACGGGCGCTCAATCCTCGCCAAGGAGGTACTCGATCGCTTGCTGGCGCATCTCGTTTTTGCGGACCTTGCCGGTGACGGTCATCGGGAACTCGTCGACGATCCGCAAGTACCGCGGGATCTTGAACCTGGCGATCCGGCCCGCGCAGAACTCCCGCAAGGCCTCGATGGTCAGCGGTGGCGCTCCGTCGCGCAACGTGACCACCGCCATGACCTCCTCGCCATACCGCGCGTCGGGCACCCCGATGACGTGGCCGTCGACGATGTCGGGATGGGTATGCAGAAATTCCTCGATCTCACGCGGGGAGATGTTCTCGCCACCGCGGACGATGAGGTCCTTGATTCGGCCGGTGATCTGGATGTACCCGCAGGTGTCCATGACGGCCAGATCTCCGGTGTGCATCCAGCCGTCCTCGTCGACGACCTCGGCGGTCCGCTCCGGATCGTTCCAATAGCCGGCCATCACCGAATAGCCCCGCGTGCAGAACTCGCCGGCCACCCCGCGCGGCACGGTCTGGCCGCTGGCCGGTTCCACCACCTTGACCTCCAGATGCGGACCCACCCGGCCGACGGTGCCGACGCGCCGTTCCAGCGGATCGTCGCTGCGCGTCTGGGTCGAGACCGGCGACGTTTCGGTCATCCCGTAGCAGATCGAGACGCCCGGCATGTGCATGCGCTCGATCACCTTGCGCATCACCTCGACCGGGCACGCTGAGCCGGCCATGATCCCCGTACGCAGGCTGCTCAGTTCGTAGTCGTCGAACTCCCGCAGGCCGAGCTCGGCGATGAACATCGTCGGGACGCCGTAGAGGCTGGTGCACCGTTCGGCCTCCACCGCCCGCAGGGTGGCGGCGGCTTCGAAGCCGGGCGACGGGATCACCATGCAGGCGCCGTGGCTGGTGGCCGCCAGATTGCCCATCACCATGCCGAAGCAGTGATAGAAGGGCACCGGGATGCAGATCCGATCCCGCGCGGTGTACTCGAGCAGCTCCCCCACCAGGTAGCCGTTGTTGAGGATGTTGCGGTGGCTCAGTGTGGCGGCCTTCGGGTATCCCGTTGTGCCCGAGGTGTATTGGATGTTGGTCGGATCACGGGAGTCCAGGCTTGCCGCGATGTCGCTCAGCGCCGTTGGGTCGGTCTCCGTACCGGCCAACTCGTCCCATCGATCGCCGTCCAGGAGCACCACGTCGCTCAGGTCAGGGCAGTGCGGCGCCACCTCGTCCAGCATCGCGGCGTAGTCCGTGGTTTTGAAATCCCGCGCGGCGATCACCATCGCGACCCCGGATTGCCTTAACGCATATTCCAATTCGCGGGCACGGTAGGCGGGGTTGACGGTTACCAGGATCGCGCCGATCTCCGCGGTCGCGTACTGGACGAGCACCCACTCCCACCGGTTCGGCGCCCAGATGCCGACTCGATCGCCCACACCGATCCCGGCCCTCAGCAACCCCGTGGCCAGTCGGCGCACCCAGGCCAGCAGTTCGGCGTAACTCCAGCGTCGTCCCGCGACGACGTCAACGAGTGCGTCGCGTTGCGCATACTTGGCGGCCGTGGCGGCGAAGTTGGCCCCGATCGTCGTTTCGATCAGCGGAGGATCGCTCGGACCCCGCTCATATGAAAGGTTTGCCACGGCTCCTCCGGCTGGTTCGGTTACCAACCTAAACCCGCCAACCACGCCGCGGCTGAAAGTTTATAGCGGATAACTCGTGCTAAGTTAGTGACGATTAACCGACCGGGCGAGTTGTGGGCGGAGGTCCGTCATGGCTGCATCCGCCGCGGATGCTCAGAGTTGCCGGCCCGGCCCTCCTGACGCTCCAAATCGCCGCAGCCAGTTGAAATCCGACCGGCGCTTACAACTCCTGTCCGCCGCCGAACGCCTCTTCGCCGAGCGTGGATTCCTGGCCGTGCGCCTGGAGGACATCGGCGCTGCCGCGGGCGTCAGCGGTCCGGCGATCTACCGCCACTTCCCCAATAAGGAGTCGCTGCTCGTCGAGTTGCTGGTGGGGATCAGCACCCGGCTACTCGCCGGCGCGCGCGACGTAAGGGCCCGCAGCGGCGACGCGACCACCGCGTTGGACGGGCTCATCGACTTTCACCTCGACTTTGCGCTGGGCGAACCCGACCTGATCCGCATCCAGGACCGCGACCTTGCGTACCTGCCGGAGGCGGCCGAGAAGCAGGTACGCAAAGCGCAGCGCCAGTACGTGGAGGTCTGGGTGGGTGTGCTGCGTGAGCTGAACCCCAAGCTGGCGGAAGACGATGCCCGGCTCACGGCGCACGCAATATTCGGCCTGCTGAATTCGACGCCGCACAGCATGAAGTCGCCAGACGATTCGCACGCCAAGCCCGCTCGTGCGGCGCGGTCACGCGCCGTCATGCGGGCGATGACGGTCGCCGCGCTGACGGCCGGAAATCAGTGCCCTTGAGTTGCACGTCATAAGCCGAATCACTGCTCGAGGGCCCGGCCCAGGTACCCTTGCAAGCCATGAGGTGGACATGAACGATCCACGTCGACCCGAATGGTTTCGTCCCCCTCTACCGGGGTCAGGACCGGCCGGGCCGCCGCGTTCCCCGTATCCGCCGCCCGCTGATCCGGCATACGCCGATCAAGCGGGGCCCTACGCGCCCACCTACGGCGGGCAAATCCCGCAATGGGCATCGAGCCTGAACAACACCAAAGAGCTGCCGGGATATTGGCGGCAAGAGCTGCCCCCGTCGGGCGAAGTGCCGCCTGAGGCTCTGGCTCCCCCGCCGTCCGGAGGCCCCAAGTCGCCGCGCTGGTTGTGGTTCGCCGCCGGCGCGGCGGTGCTGCTGGTCGCCGCGCTGCTGATCGCGCTCGCGCTCGCGAACGACGCGATCAAGACCCAGACTGCCGTCCCCCCGTTGCCCGCCATGCCCGGGTCAAGCGAGGAGACTCCGACACCGACCCCATCGACTCGGACGTCTCCGCCATCGCACACCCTCAGGCCCCTGCCGCCGCCCACCGTGTCCGGCACACCGCCCGAGACGACCGTCCCGGGGGCAATGCAAGACATTGTCTATAGCGTCACCGGCGAGGGCCGCGCGCTCAGCATCGTGTACATCGGCACCGGCGACGTCTTACAGACCGAGTTCAACGTCGAGCTGCCCTGGAGCAAAGAGGTCAGCCTGTCGAAGTCGGCCGTCCACCCGGCAAACGTCACGGTCGTCAACTTCGGCCACAACGTCACGTGCTCGCTCACCATCGCGGGGGTCCAGGTGAGCCAGCGGGCCGGAGTGGGCCTGACGATTTGCGACGCGAGGGGCTAGGCCTGCGAAGGCTGTTCCGCGGTCTCCTCGCCGCGCACGGGGACTCGAACCACCGCCATCCCCAGCAGTCCGGCGATCAGCACCAGCGAGATCCCGCCGAGACCGGCCCGCACGGCGCCGAATGCGTCGACGAAAACGGAGAACAACCAGGGCGCCACGAACGACACCGCCCGCCCCGTCATCGTGTAGAGCCCGAACGCGACCCCTTCCCCGCCGTGCTTTGCCAGCTGCAGCAGCAGGGCACGCGACGATGAAAGCGACGGACCGACGAACATGGCCAACAGCAGTCCGCACAGCCAGAACGCATGCGCACCGGACAACGTCATCATTGTGACCGCCACGACGATGATCGCTACCAGTGACCCAACGATGACCGGTTTGGATCCGATCCGGTGGTCGACGAACCCGCCGATTACCGCGCCTATCGCGGCCACCACGCTAGCCGCCACGCCGAACACCACCACATCGCCTTGGGAGAGGCCGTAAACGCTGACGCCGAGCACGGCGCCGAAGCCGAATATGGCCGCCAGCCCATCCCGGAACAGCGCGCTGGCCCCCAGGAAATAGACCAGGTTGCGATTGCGGCGCCATTCCGCGCTCACCTCTACCCACAGCTTGCGATAACCGCCCAGCATGCTCGCCGGATGCGACGTCTCGCCGGAGTCCGGCAGCCGGTGGGCGACAAACAGCAACGGTAGCGCCAGCACTGCAAACCACGCCGCGGCCAGCAGCATCGCCGTCCGGACGTAGAGCCCGTCATGGACGGGCACGCGCAGCAGCCCGCGCACCGGGCCGGTGCCGGAGATGAAACCCACATAGACCAGTAGCAGCAGGACCACGCTGCCGGTAAACCCTGAGGCCGCACCCAGGCCGGAGATGCGCCCCACCGTCTGCGGCGTCGAGATCTGACGCAGCATTGCGTTGTAGGGAACACCAGCCAGGTCACCGCACGCGGCCGTGGTCGACAGCAGCACCAAGCCCGCCCAGAGATAGCTCGGGTGGTCGCGTATCAGGAACATCGCGCTGGTCGACGTGACCGCGAGACCGCTCAACAACGTCAGCATCACCCGCCGACGGTGTGGGGCTTCTACCCACACCCCGACGAGCGGCGCCAACACCGCGATGGTCAACCCCGCGACGGCGAGCGCGCGACCCAGCCAACTCGCCGGTGACGTACTACCGGATATGCCCGACCCCACGCTGCCGGTCAGATAGACCGAGAAGACGAAGGTCGCCACGATGGCGTTCATACCGAGGGAGCCGCAGTCCCACAGCGCCCATGCCACCACCCGTGATGGCACGGGCGTGAGAGAGCGTGACCGTGGCTGACTCATGCCCGGCACTCTATTTGTTTGGCAGACGACCCGCCGCGCCCGGCTGCGCCGCGCTTGCGGTCGCTGCGGATTTGTTTGGCAGACGACCCGCCGCGCCCGGCTGCGCCGCGCTTGCGGTCGCTGCGGATTTGTTTGGCAGACGACCCGCCGCGCCCGGCTACGACCCGTGCCTGTCTACGATTGCCGCATGCCGGTACCAGCTCCCAGCCCCGACGCGCGCGCCGTTGTCACCGGGGCTTCGCAAAACATCGGCGACGCGCTGGCCACCGAACTTGCCGCGCGCGGACATAGCCTGATCGTCACCGCGCGACGCGAGGACCTGCTCAACGACCTGGCCACCCGGCTGACCGACAAATATGGTGTCGCCGTCGACGTGCGCCCCGCCGACCTGGCCGACCCGGCCGAACGGGCGAAACTATGCGACGAACTGGCCACCCGTCCCATCTCGATCCTGTGCGCCAACGCAGGTACGGCGACGTTCGGTCCGGTGGCGGGCCTCGACCCTGCGGGGGAGAAGGCTCAGGTGCAACTGAATGCCGTTGCAGTGCACGACCTTACGTTGGCCGTTTTGCCGGGCATGGTCGAACGCAAGGCCGGTGGCATCCTGATTTCCGGTTCGGCGGCGGGCAATTCGCCGATCCCCTACAACGCCACCTATGCCGCCTCCAAGGCGTTCGTGAACACCTTCAGCGAATCGTTGCGGGGCGAACTACGCGGCTCCGGCGTGCACGTCACGCTGTTGGCACCGGGCCCGGTGCGCACCGAGCTTCCCGATGACGCCGAAAGGTCGCTCGTCGAAAGGGTGGTGCCGGACTTCCTGTGGATCTCGACGGAGCACACCGCCCGGCTATCGCTGGATGCCTTGGAGCGCAATAAGATGCGCGTTGTCCCGGGCTTGACGTCGAAGGCGATGTCGGTGGCGAGCGGGTACGCCCCTCGCGCCATCGTCGCGCCGATCGTGGGCAGCTTCTACAAGAAGCTGGGCGGCGGGTAGGCGCTACTTCCGGCGGCGGCCGGTACCGAAGATGCCTTTCACCGCTTCGCGTATCGCCGTGTTGATGCCGCTTTTCACCGTCGGGTTCTTCAGCACTTCCTCCCACATGGACGGGCCCTTTGGCTCTGCCGGCTCCGGCATCGGCGGAATATCGGAGTCCGTTGGCAGCGGTGGATAGTCGGTTCCGGCGGGTTTCTGCCCTGGTAGTCCCGTGGGGGCCGGCTGCGGTTCATGTTCGATCGTCTGACCGTACTTGGCTTGCAGCGGGCTGTCTTTGGCCGCGGCGGCGATCGCGTCGGTGCCGATCGAGGCCATCAGCGAACGGGGTACTCGCATGCGGGTCCACGCGACCGGCGTCGGTGCGCCCTTCTCCGAGAGCACGGTCACGACAGCCTCGCCGATTCCCAGCGACGTCAACGCCGACTCCAGGTCGTACACATCGGTTTTCGGGTAGGTGCGCACGGTCTTGCTGAGCGCCTGTTGGTCATCCGGGGTGAATGCGCGCAGGGCATGCTGGACCCGGGCCCCCAACTGGGACAGCACGTCGTTGGGAAGGTCGGTGGGCAACTGGGTGCAGAAGAACACCCCGACGCCCTTGGAGCGGATCAGCTTGACGGTTTGTTCGACCTGTTCAAGGAAGGCCTTGGACGCGTCGGCGAACAACAGGTGCGCCTCGTCGAAGAAGAAGACCAGCTTGGGCTTGTCCACATCACCGACCTCGGGCAGGACCGTAAACAGATCGGCCAGCAACCACATCAGGAACGTGGAGAAGATGACCGGACGCAACGACTGACCACTGAACTCGAGCAGCGAAATGATGCCATGGCCCTGGTCGTCGACGCGCAGGAGATCGTGCGGATCGAGCTTCGGCTCGCCGAAGAACGTGTCCCCGCCCTCACCGGCAAGGTTCACCAGCGCTCGCAGGATGACGCCCGCCGTCGTCGACGACACTCCGCCCAGGTCTTTCAGATCGGCCTTACCCTCGTCGCTCGCCAGATGGCTGATGACACTGCGCAGATCGCCCAGCGTGACCAGCGGGCGGTTGGCTTCCGTGGCCCAATGGAAGATCAGCCCCAGCGTTGATTCCTGAGTAGCGTTGAGCCCCAACACTTTCGATAACAGAACCGGACCGAAGCTGGCGACGGTCGCACGCACCGAGACACCGACTCCCCCGGTGCCCAGCGACAGGAACTCCACCGGGAATTTCATCGCCTGCCAATTGTCGCCGGTGTCTTTCGCGCGCGCGGCGGTTTTGTCGTTGGCCTCCCCCGGCTGGGCCAGACCGGACAGATCGCCCTTCACATCGGCCATCAGCACCGGAACCCCGGCCGCACTGAGCTGTTCGGCGATGAGTTGCAGCGTCTTGGTCTTGCCGGTTCCCGTCGCCCCGGCCACCAGGCCGTGCCTGTTGATGGTGGCCAGCGGGATGCGTATCTGCGCGCCGGGGTCGGCCTCGCCGTCGACGACGACCGTGCCCAATTCGAGCGCCTGGCCGCTGACGGAATAGCCGTCGGCGATACGCTTCGCGGGCGTCGCCAGCCCACCGGCCGTTGATTCGGTGGTCATCGTGCTCGCCCCTCTTCCCCGGTTGTTCTCGCACGCGGTTCGGCAACGCTCACACTACTTGCCAGGGGGAGCCAAAGGCAGGGCTCGCGTGGGCCTAATGTGAGCGCTGTGCGCGACGAATTGGTGTGGATCGATTGCGAGATGACCGGGCTCGATCTGGGCTCGGACAAGTTGATCGAGATCGCAGTCCTGGTCACCGACGCCGAGCTGAACGTTCTCGGCGATGGGGTGGACGTGGTCATCCACGCCGACGACGCCGCGCTGTCGTCGATGATCGACGTGGTCGCCGAAATGCACTCGCGCTCGGGGCTGATCGAGGAGGTCAAGGCATCCACCGTAGACCTGGCGACCGCCGAGGCGATCGTGCTCGACTACGTCACGACGCACGTCAAGCTGCCCAAGACGGCGCCGCTGGCGGGCAACTCTATCGCCACCGATCGGTCGTTCCTCGCCCGCGATATGCCCAAGCTGGATTCCTACCTGCACTACCGGATGATCGACGTCAGCTCGATCAAGGAGCTGTGCCGCCGTTGGTATCCGCGCATTTACTACGGTCAGCCCGCCAAGGGGCTCACGCACCGGGCGCTGGCCGACATCCACGAATCGATCCGCGAACTCCGGTATTACCGGCGGACCGCATTTGTGCCCCTGCCGGGGCCGTCTACCAGCGAAATCGAGACGGTGGTCGCCGATCTTCAAGACGGAGACAACGCAACTCGAACAATCGATTCGGACACCGAGTCCCCGAGCCGCTAGTATCGACAGTCGCCGCTCGTTGGCTCCGATCTGGATGCCGGCCCGCGGCCATGGTGAGTGTAGTTCAGTTGGTAGAGCACCAGGTTGTGATCCTGGGGGTCGCGGGTTCGAGTCCCGTCACTCACCCCAACAGGCCAGAGGGCCTTTCGGCCGCGTTATCCGGGCGCGAGGGGCCGTTTCAACGTGCAGACGATGCTCCATTCGAAATAGTGGTCACCGCCTTTGTCGTAGTCGCTGAAATGGCGAGCGACCTGAACCCGTTGCACCGACGAGCCCACGATCTCCCACCCCTGTTCCCCGTAGGCTTTCGACTGACGGCTCGCCTCGTCGATCACCGCCGCCAGAGACTCGTTCGTGTAATGGACGAAGTTGGTTTCCCACCGCTGTGGATACCACTTTCCGTCTGACGCCAGCCACCAACCGGGCCCGGGCGAAGGAGTGCTCATGTCCCGGCACCCTACAACGCCGGGACCGCAGACGAATGAATGAATTGTGACTGACGCGTTGCTCAGCCGCCGAAAGTGCAACGAGCGACGCCCCTTAAGGGCGGCGCCAGCCCGTCAGGTGTTGGCGTTGCCGGCCTTCCACACCGGCCAGGGGACGTTCCAGTCGCCCAGCCCCTCGGTGCCCGGCAACGTCGCCCCCACGGTGTGGACGATCTCGACGATGTCGCCGCTCTTGCTGTGGTCGTAAAACCACTCGGCGTTGCTCGGGCTCACATTCAGACATCCGTGGCTGGTATTGCTGTGGCCCTGGGCGCCGACCGACCAGGGCGCGGAGTGCACGAAGACGCCGCTGTACGAAATTTGGGTGGCCCACTCAACATCGGTGCGATAACCGTTGGGCGAGTTGACGGGCACTCCGTAGGTCGAGGAGTCCATGATGATGTGCTTGAACCGCCCACCGACGATGTAGAAGCCATTGGCCGTGGGGGTGCTGTCCTTGCCCATCGACGTCGGCATGGTCCTGACGACTTCGCCGTTGACCCGCACGGTCACCATCTTGGTGGTGTCGTCGGCGGTCGAGATGACCTCGTCGCCGATCGTGAAGTGCGTCTTGACGTTGTCCTCGCCGAACATCCCGTCGCCCAGGTCGACACCGTAGGTGTTGACCGCCACATCAATGGCCGTGCCCGGCTTCCAGAAATGCTCTGGGCGCCAACGCACTTCACGGTTGTTCAGCCAGTAGAACGCACCCTCGACGGGAGGGTTCGTGGTGATGATGATGGCCTTCTGCGCCGCGGCACGGTTCGCGATGTTCTCGTCGAAGCGGATCGCCACCGGCTCACCGATGCCGACCACCTCGCCGTCGCCGGGATTCACGTACGGCATCGTCAGGTGGGCCGGTGAACTGGTCTGGAAGGTCATCTGCCGGGTCGCCGCGCCGCCCAGCCCCAACGCCTTGACGTTCAGCGTGTAGCGCCTGTTGTAGCCCAGCTGCTCGGTCGTCGACCAGCGCAGTCCGTCGGGGCTGAGCTGGCCGTTGATCGTCCGGCCGTTCTCGTTGACCATGGTCACCGACCCCAGCACACCGTCGGCAACGCTCACCGTCACCGGCGCATCGACCGTGACGCCGACGGCGCCGTCGTTTACCGAGGAGGTGAGCTTGGGGACGAGCAGATCGGCAAACGGCGTGCCCTTGTCGAAGATGACCTTCGCGGGCGCGGCGGTGTGGCTGCTGTTGCAGGCAACACCGACGACAGCAAACATGATCATGGCAGCAACCAGCCACGATCGGCGTCTGCGCAACGGCGTCATCAAGTGACCTTTCACATCACTCCGCTTACGTCGGTCACCGCTGACCCTGAATATTTGCGAGCATTTTAGAGGGTTCGGGCCGCCCACAGTCGACATATCGGCCGGTTCGTCCCGTCCCATGCAGCCATCGCGACGAAATTCACACCGAAGCGTGCTCGTTCGGCGATTTTTGACACAGGCCAGTGACCATAGGGCAGCCCCGCGCGCTCCGCAAACGCCGCGAGATCGCCCGGCGCGCAGCCTCTAGAATGGGTGAGGTCCAGGGATTTCGTTCCGCGACAGAACGCCTGTTATTGTCGCAGACGCGGTCTCGGCCGACAAAGCGCCGTTAGCTCAGTTGGTAGAGCAGCTGACTCTTAATCAGCGGGTCCGGGGTTCGAAACCCTGACGGCGCACAATTGAAAACTGCAGGCAGACAAGTGTTTTCGGTCCGGCGACCAGTTTAGTCGCAAGTCACAATTGTCACATTCGTCACAAATGGCTTCCGCCGCGCACTTCCGCCGCGCACCCGGTGGATCAACTTCGCGACACAGGCCAAGCCCACGGGCCCGTCAGGCGAACCGGAGTGGATGCCCTACCAGCAGACCGACCGTGCCTGCCTGGTCATCGACAAGCGCGACACCATCGTCCACGACATCGACGCACGCATCCCGGCCGCGTGGGGCAGCGAGGTGGTGAGTTTCCGGTAGCCGGCGGTCTTCAGTCGGCAGTCGATCGGTCCCGTGGATTGTTGAACTTTCGCCGGTTCACCAACGGCCGTTCATACGACGGGTCCGCGGCGCTGCGTGACGGCGTGCCGCTGCCGTGAATGTCAGCCACGTCGGCGAAGGGTATCGGCGTGGCGGGAACCATTCCCGACCATTCGATGACATTCGTGCGCAGTGCGATTAGCCAGGTGTCGTCACGCCTTTCCAGCCGATCAATGTAGCGGCCACCGGCAAGCCAGTTCGTCTCGTCACGGTTGCGCGCCGCGAACAGATAATAGGTCTCCGAATGCGCAGTATCGCCGTCGATCTCGCACGTGTTGTTGAGCAGATTGTGGTGAGTGGCAAGCTGACCTTGCTCGTGCATCGCGGATGCCCAGTCATAAAGGTCGGCCGGGCCGCCGACAAAGTCACCTGCCGCGATCACCGCATCCGGGTGGAAGGCGGAGAGGAACAAGTCTCGGTCGAATCGATCCATGCCGCGGCTGAATCGGGTAAGGCAGTCGATGATGTCGTGGCGGTCGAGGACTATCTCCATCCGGGCAAGGCGGTCAGCGTCCATAGCCGTCCTCTGAAATCAGGCGCCAGATCGGCGAGCCGCGTTCGGCGCGAAGCGACGGAATGACTTTGCCGTCAACGTTGAGCCGGCGTGGAACGTCCCCCTTCAGCGGCAAGGTTGGCGTGTCACCCTCGACGGTGACGTAGGGCTGGACATCGCGGCCCGGCATCCTGAGCACGTTCACGTTGCCCCACATCATTCCCACACTAGGTGAGTTCGCATTACGCCGATGAGGACCACGGCCTATCTGATTCCGGCGGCAGCCCCAATGGGGACGACCCCGACCATCAAGAAGCCCCTGTCGACGGCGAGCAGGGACCATCGGCCCTATAGAACGCCTGGGTGGGACTGCATTCTGAGGGTCAGCCTTTCAACACTTTATGGAAGCGATCATGGCCAAAAGCGCCGAGAAGCAGATTGTGGCGGAGCGAGTAGGGGGTTTGACTGACAAGGTGCTCGAATCGGTGGATGCTGGACGGCAAGCCGCGGTCGAGGCTGTGCGCAAGTTCGCCGGCACCCTCGAGGAGGCGACCTCCAAGGAGGGCAAGACCCGTCACGCCGTGAGGCCCTTATCGAGGCCGCCGTGAACTTGGCCGACGAACTGTCCGCGGCGCAGATCGAGTTACTGCACAGCATCACGACAGCACGACCAACGCGATTCACAGCCAGTCGGACCGGACGGAGAACTCAGCGACCGCAACCGGTGAACTGATTGCAGTTGCGAACGACGTCTTGCCCGACGCAGACGGCGGAAATTCAAATCACAACATCGAACTGGATGGAAAGGCGATGACATGGCCGAGAAGAAGGACTCCCGGAAGGCCCCGACAATCGACGACCTCAGAAACACGTTGCTCGCCGCCGTCGGCGCCGCCGATCTTGCCCTCGAGCGGCTCAACGAGATCATCGACACCCTGCGTGAGCGCACCGAGGAGGCTCGCAGTGACGCCAGCGCCCGGGCCGAGGAGACCCGTGGGCGGCTGACCAAATTTCAGGAGAACCTGCCGAAGCGGCGCGAGGAGCTACGGGAGCGGCTGAGCGGCGAGGAAATGCGCAGGACCTACGAAAGCCTGGTGGAGCGCGGGGAGGCCGCGCTGGAGCGACTGCGGACGCGAGGCAGGAAGGCAACACCGGCCAGAGCCACCGCAAAGAAGGCCACCGCGAAGAAGGCCACCCGGAAGTAACCGAAGTCATAGGCCGCCGCTGATTGCGCTGTTCAAGTCCGGCCAGCTGGGCCGGGGTCGCCAGAAGATCGACCAGCCGCCGGTCATGCGGGCGCAAGGTGTCACGGCCGGGTCGGCGGCGGCGATCCCACCTCATCGAGCGACTCGTGAGTGGTAATCCGGGTACCGTTGACTGCCGTGACGGTCACGTCCGCGGTGTAGCGCTTGCCGTTGTCTGCAATCGAGCATCGCTCGGATGAGCCCACCTGGCCAGCCAGATCGCCCGGACAGTCGACGCGTTCGGGCGCGTGGCCATTAATGTCTCGGAAGTCACCGGAAACCGTGCTGACCACCTCGGCCACCGGAAGAAAAAGCCCGGTCGGGGCCGGAACCGGGGTGGGCGAGGCCGGAACCGGCGCGGTCGGCGATGGGCGCGAACCGCTGAGCCACCACGTGGCGATGGCGCCGAGGACAGCCACGGCAGCGAGGCCGCCGGCGGCAGCTCCAACGATCCACTTCCGATTCTTGTTGACCTTGACCGCAATCGTCGGCCGCTGCGTAAACACAGGCGCGCCTGCCTGGAGGTCGGAGATCAAGCCGAGAAGTTGACTGCGCGTCTTGGCCGACATTGCGGATGAACATCGCTGTCGATGTTCATCGCCATCGAGTTGGCCATCTGCGTAGGCATTGTCGAGAATCGCGCACACGTCGGCGCGATCGGCATCGTTGGCGCGCGTCGAGTCTGCATACGGTGAACCTGGCTGCATCATGGCGCACTCCGATCTCGCGGCCCGACAATGGTAATACCCGACGGCACGCGCGAGTTGAGATCGGCAACGCCCGCTTGCGCACCGTCAGAGCAGCGGGTCCGGCAGTCGAAACCCTGACGGCGCACCCGTGTCAGCTTGCGGGAGCCACGATGCGGCGCGCCGCCTCCACGGCCGCCGCACGCCGTGCCGCAATGGTCTTGGTAGCAGTGATCTGCATTGGCGCCAGCGCGGCGCTCAGCGATCCCGGATCCTGCGAACCACCACGACCACGACGACCGAGGAGATCCCCACCAGCGAGACGATCACCACGGGCTTCTTCACAAATTCGACCGCCCGGGCCTTGAGGTCGTCGGCGAGGCGGCGCGGATTGGCCCGCTCAGCAAGCGAGTCGACGGTTGCCGCCAGCTGGTCGCGCGCGACGTCGATGTCCTGCTTAATGGCCTCGGGGTCCCGGTCCGCCACGTGTCTCTCCTCCAAGTCCCAGTTTTCAGGTGATACACCTGCCCGCACTACCCTAGATCAGCTGGCGATAACCCCAACCTTGCGGTGAACAGAAAGGGACTCACGTTGACCGAGACCACGCGGCTTGCGCCGGGCGACAAAGCACCCTCCTTCAGCCTGCCCGACGCCGACGGCAACAAAGTGTCGCTGGCCGACTACCAGGGACGCCGAGTCATCGTGTACTTCTACCCGGCGGCCTCCACACCGGGGTGTACGAAGCAGGCCTGCGACTTCCGCGACAACCTGCGCGAGCTCAACGATGCCGGCCTCGACGTCGTCGGGATCTCCCCCGACAAGCCGGAAAAGCTGGCGAAGTTCCGTGACGCCGAGAAGCTGAACTTCCCGCTGCTGTCCGATCCCGACCGCAAGGTGCTGACCGCCTGGGGCGCCTACGGCGAAAAGCAGATGTACGGGAAAACGGTCCAGGGGGTGATCCGTTCGACCTTCGTGGTCGACGAAAAAGGCAAGATCGCCGCCGCGCAATACAACGTCAAGGCTGCGCATACGACAACAAATATCCAGAAGATCATCGCCGCGTCTTAAGCGAGCTCGGCGCTAACAATCGACCCCGTGTTGAACCCGGTCGGCCCCGACACCAGTTGGGATCGGTAGCCGCAAGCGAACGCCAGAATTTCGCAAGTGGATCGCCGTAACATACGGCGTGATTGGCAACGAAAGGATCTTCCGATGACTGCACCTCGCGCATTAGGTCGGATCATCGCGGGGGCACTGCTTTCTGGCGGCGTAGCGGTGGCCGGTCTGGTCTTGGCCGCACCCGCCGAGGCTGACCCGTCCTATTGGCACTACTGCCCAGGGCAGAAGTGGGGATACACGACTCCAATGCCGCCGGGAACGGACCTCAGCGTATGCCACTGGTTCGCGGCTACCGCTATTCCCGGTTCCACGCCGGTGCGGTTCAACCTTGTCGAAATTGATGAAAGTCAGGTACCGCCGTCGGTGTTGACACCGTCACCCGGCTTCCCCTGGCCATAAAGTCCCCACTTCAGAGTGGTCACACCCGCAGCAGTGGCGATTCGCGGTGGCTAAGTACAACATCAAGGCGACTGGCCACGTCGCCAAGCTCCGCCGCGACTTGTCGATCTAACTAGCCCAAGCCGGCCAACAGCAGCGCTTCGGCGACCGCTGCGCGCTCCAGCACACCCAGGTGCAGGCTTTCGTTGATGCTGTGCGCCTGGGTTGCGGGGTCTTCGACGCCGGTGACGAGGATTTCGGCCTGCGGGAACGCGGCGGCGAATTCGGCAATGAACGGGATCGACCCGCCCATGCCCATGTCGACCGGCTCAACGCCCCACGCCTGCCGGAACGCCGCCCGCGCGGCGTCGTAGACCGTGCCGCTGGCCTCGATGGCGTACGGCTGGCCGACCTCGCCGCGCGTGACGGTGACCTGCGCGCCCCACGGGGCGTGCCGCTGCAGGTGGGCGGTCAATGCTTCGAGGTGCGCCGCCGCGTCACCGCCGGGCGCGACGCGCATGCTGATCTTGGCCCGGGCGCGCGGGATCAACGTGTTCGACGCCGCCGCGACCGATGTGGTGTCGATACCGATTACGGTGATCGCCGGTTTGGCCCACAGCCGTTGCGGGACCGAGCCCGAGCCGATCTCGGACACGCCGTCCAGCATGCCAGAGTCGGCGCGGACCCGTTCGGCCGGATATTCCGGGTAATTCAGTGCTGCGGCGTCGGTTTCGTGCAGGCCGGGCACCGCCACGTTGCCGTCGTCGTCGTGCAGGCTGGCCAGCAACCGCACCAGCACGCTCAGCGCGTCGGGAACCACGCCGCCCCACAGGCCCGAGTGCAGCCCGTGGTCGAGCGTGGCAACCTCGACCACGCAATCGGCCAGGCCGCGCAGCGAAACCGTCAGCGCCGGGACCTCGGTGCCCCAGTTGTCCGAGTCGGCGATGACGATCACGTCGGCGGCCAGCGCGTCGCGGTGGGCGGCGAGCAACCGGCCCAGTGACGGCGAGCCGGATTCCTCCTCGCCCTCGACGAAGACCGTCACGCCAACCGGCGGCTGGGCGCCATGTGCCCGGAACGCCGCCAAATGTGTTGCGATACCGGCCTTGTCGTCGGCGCTGCCGCGACCGTAAAGCCGCCCATCGCGTTCCGTGGGCTCAAAGGGCGGCGATACCCACTGGCTGCTGTCGCCTTCGGGCTGCACGTCGTGGTGGGCGTACAGCAGCACGGTGGGCGCGCCCGGCGGCGCAGGATGCCGCCCGATCACCGCCGGCGCCCCGCCCTCGCTGACGATGCGCACATCGCCAAAACCCGCCTGCGACAACAGCTCCGCCACCGCCCGCGAGCTGCGATGCACCTCGTCGCGTCGGCTCGGGTCGGCCCACACCGACTCGATCCGGACCAGGTCCTCGAGATCGCGGCGCACCGACGGCAACACGTCGCGGACGCGCTCAATCAGTTCGCTCATGACTCAAAGCTAGTCCGAGAGGTTCGGCCCCTAGGGCGTTTCGAGGATGGCCACGGCGGCCGCGGTATCCGCCTCGTGGGTCAGCGACACATGGATCGTCACGTCGGCCAGATGCTTGGCGATGTCCCCGGTCAACCGCACTCGCGGCCGGCCCCACATGTCGGTGACCACTTCGATGTCGCGGTGGATGTCCTCCGGCAGCACGGGCCGTTGAGCGAACCGCGACCCGGACCACGCCTTGATCACCGCCTCCTTCGCGGCCCACCGGGCGGCCAGGTGACGCGCCGCCGACGAACTCTTGTCGGACGCGTCGCGGCGCTCGCCGGGAGTAAAGGTCTCGGAGAACACCGTTCCCGGCTGATCGACCTGCTCGGCGAAATCAGGAATGGAAACGAGGTCGATCCCCACTCCAACGATGCCCATGGCTGGCCAGGTTAACGGACGACCGCGGTCATCCGGCAGGCACCTCGTAGGCCTCGTCATCACCCAGCCGGGCGGCGGGGTTCAGCAGCATTGCCGCCTCCTGCCGCTTCTCGGGCGCGTGCTGGTCGAAGCGACGGTCCGGGGGCCGCTGGTACATGGTCGGACCGCCGGCGATGGCGGAGGCCAGCCTGCGCTGGCCGGCCAGCAGGCGGGCGTCCGCGCGCCGCCGGTAGTCCGCGCGCTGATCCGCGTCCAGCGTGGCGATGAACGCCTGCGGGTGCACCAGCGCGACCAGCCCGGACACGTGGCCGAATCCCAGACTGGTCAGCATCCCCGCCTTGAGCGGGAACTTCTCACCGAGCCGCAGCGTCTCGCGCACCCAGACGAAGTGGGCGGAACCCGCCAGCTCGTCGTCGACGCAGTCCAGGCTGCGGTTGGGCGGGATCACGCCGTCGCGCAGCATCTGGCACAAGCCCATCATCTGGAAGACCGCCGCGCCGCCCTTGGCGTGGCCGGTCAGGCTCTTCTGCGACACCACGAACAGCGGGGCACCCGCCGAGCGGCCCAGCGAGTCCGCCAGCCGCTCGTGCAGCTCGGTCTCGTTGGGATCGTTGGCCAGCGTCGAAGTGTCGTGCTTCGAGATCACCGCGACGTCGTCGGCGCCCACGCCGAGCTTGGCCAGCGCACGCGCCAGCGGCGAGTCCTTGCCACCGCGGCCCGCGCCCAGCGCCCCGAGACCCGGGGCCGGGATCGACGTGTGCACACCGTCGCCAAACGATTGCGCGAAGGCCACCACCGCGAGCACCGGCAGGCCCATCCTGAAGGCCAGGTCGCCGCGGGCCAGCAGGATGGTGCCGCCACCCTGGGATTCGACGAAGCCCAGCCGGCGCCGGTCGTTGGGCCGGGAGAACTTCGAGTCGTGGATGCCCCTGCCGCGCATCATGGCGGTGTCAGCGGTGGCCGCCATGTCACCGAAGCCGATGATGCCTTCCAGCGTGAGGTCGTCTATGCCACCGGCGACCACCATCTCGGCCTTGCCCAGCCGGATCTTGTCGACGCCCTCCTCGACCGAAACCGCGGCCGTCGCGCACGCGGCAACCGGATGAATCATGGCGCCGTAGCTGCCGATGTAGGACTGAACCACGTGTGCGGCAACGATATTCGGCAGGATTTCCTGGAAGATGTCATTTGGCTTGTTACGGCCCAACAGGTTTCCGTGGTACAAGGTCTGCATCGACGTGCCACCACCCATGCCGGTGCCCATGGTGTTGGCAACCAGGCTCGGGTGCACGTACCGCATCACTTCGGCCGGGCTGAAACCGGCGCTCAGGAACGCGTCGACGGTCGCCACGATGTTCCACACCGCCACCCGGTCAACGGAACTCGCCATGTCCGGGCTGATGCCCCATACCGTTGGGTCGAATCCGGTGGGAAGCTGGCCGCCAACGACACGCGACAGCTTGGTCTTTCGCGGCACCCGAATCTCGGTGCCGGCCTTGCGGATGACCTGCCAGTCAGTGGTGTCGGGCACCGGCCGGATGACCGTGTGTTCCGGATCGAACTCGACGAAGGCGCGTGCATCGGCCTCGGAGGACACGACGAAAGCGAAGTCCTTGTCGAGGAACACCGACACCAACAGCGGCGACGCGTGGTCCGGGTCGATGGCGCCGTCGTCGACGAACTCGCGGATGCCGCAGCGATCCACCACGGTGTCGTGGTAGCGCTCGATCAGCTCGGACTCGTCGACCAGCTCACCGGATTCGGTGTCGTACCAGCCCGGTTGGGGATCGTCCTCCCAGCGGATCAACCCGGTGGTCCAGGCCAGCTCCAGGACGCCGGCCGCCGACAGCTCGTTGTCGACCTCAATCTCGAACCGGGTGCGCGACGAACCGTACGGACCGATTTCGGCACCGCCGACGATCACCACCAGATCGGCGGGGTCGAGGTCGAGGTCGGCCCATTCCGGAGGTGGCGCCGGGTGGTACCCGCGCGGCGGCGACGGCAGCGCGGCAATGGTGCCCTCCGCCTCGGCGGCTTCAGCGTCGTCGCCCGATGACGACATCTCCTCGCGGGCCTTGGCGGCCAGCTCCGCCATGTCGAGGTCGGCGTCGGCGAGCCCGCCGGTGAAGTCCGCCTTGATCGGTCTGCTGGCCGCAGCCACCTTGGACTCCACGTCGCACAGGCTCAGCAGCAGAGCCGCCATCTCGTCGGTCGAGTAGGTGGTGACCCCGGCCTCCTCGACGGCGCTGACGATGGCGTCGTTGTGGCCCATCAGCCCGGTGCCGCGGGTCCAGCCAATCAGCGCGTGCGCCAAGCTGACTCGGGCCGCCCACGAAGACTCGGCACTCCAGCGACTCACCAGGGCGTCCAGCGCCGACTTGGCCTCGCCGTAGGCGCCGTCGCCACCGAACATTCCGCGGTTGGGCGAGCCCGGCAGCACCACGTGCAGCCGTGATGCGATGTCGCGCTCGGCGCCGATCTTCGACAGCCCGCCGATCAACCGCTGCACGGCCCACAGCAGCACCTTCATCTCAAGCTCCGAGCGCGAACCGGCCTCGGACAGGTCGCCTGCCACGCGCGGGGCCGCGAACGGGAACAGCAGAGTAGGGGTCTGCGCGTCCTTGATGTGAATAGATTGTGGCCCAAGGCTTTCGGTTTGCTCGGTACCGACCCACTCGACCACTGCGTCGATGTCCGAGTAGGACGCCATGTTGGCTGCCACCACCCACAGCGCGCCGCCGTAACGGGCGTGGTCGCGGTACAACCCGCGATAGAACGCCAGCCGCTCGTCGTCGAGCTTGGACGTTGTCGCGATGACGGTGGCTCCGCCGTCGAGCAGTCGCGCGACCACCGACGCCGCGATCGAACCCTTGGAAGCGCCCGTCACCACAGCGACCTCGCTGCTGTACGGACCCGGGAGCGGGTTCTCGGCGCCGGCGGCAATGCGGCCGTACAGCGACGCGTGGATCTGGCGGCCCGCGGCCAGCGACTTGCCCTGCCACCAGGTGGCCTGGGTGGCGACGACGTGGCCGGCGCCCTCGAACCGTTCCGACAGACTCAACCACTGGGCGTCGATGTCGCCCTCGTCGGTCAACCAGAGCTTGACCAAGTCCTCGCGGGCGCTGGCCCAGCGGTCGTCGAACACGACGGCCTTCTTGGGGTCGAACACCGGTGAGACCAAACGCGGCCAGTCCGCGCCCAATTCGATGGTGACCAAGTCAATGAGCTCGGCATCGGTGGTCGTCGGTGACACGCTGACCGGATCGTCGTGGCCCAGCTGGCCCAGGATCAGGCGAGCCGCCGAGGCGAGCACGCCGTCGCGACCGGTGATCTGATCGGTGAATTCGCCGAGCGCGGCCGCGTCGATGGTCGCACCGCCGCCGCCGCCCGCCGACGGCAACGCCACCGAGATGCCGCGGCGCGCGGCGACCGACGCGACCGCGCCGTCGATGACCCGGTCGACGGATGCGGCATCCGCCAATGCGCCCTCGTGCAGGTGGCCCATGGCGCCGCCACGAACGCTGCTGCCCTCGCGGGTGCCCAGCGCCACTTCGACCGTGACGTGCTTGGCCCAACCGTCGCCGAGCTCCCAGGTCTTCTTGACCCGCTCGGCGATGGCAGCGGGCCGCTTGCCCGACGGCCCCAGGACCGTGCGCAGCTGATCGTTGATCGCGTCGGAAAGCACTGGGCCGTAAGGCTTATAGGTGCGGGCCAGCTTGGTCACCTGTGAGCGCAGCCCAGCCAGATCGGCCTCGGCGGCACCGTCGATGGCGCCCAGGTTCAGCTCCGAACCCAGGTCCACCAGCAGCTGGTTGCGCCGCGACGACGCGCCGTCAGTGATGGACTCGATGGAGTCCAGCTCCTCGA
>Ga0335076_10000133_pt1 | contig 60384 bp, 50 predicted proteins | sample Lox_Sample_25_FD_206717 | JGI IMG/M metagenome (GOLD analysis project Ga0335076, IMG submission 206717) | Soil microbial communities from Loxahatchee National Wildlife Refuge, Florida, United States - Lox_Sample_2.5 | ecosystem: Environmental > Terrestrial > Soil > Wetlands | place: USA... | reverse complement strand
GCGACTTGCCGGTCGTCCCGGGGGCGCCCCGCCCCCGGAATCACCCCATGCCCGTACTCATTGTCCCCGAACTACGGTCGGCACAGGCGTGCGCTGCTTCGATCTCCGCGCCAGCCAGATAATGAAAGCAACGAGGGCTCCCAGCACCAGCAGGGGCACCACTACAATCACGACCAGCCAAGCCACGCCCAACGAATCGACATCCCCACCGATAACACCCTGCGGGAGCCGTCGCACGCTACCGCCGATAGCCGCAGCGTCCCCTCCAACGCTCGCTCCGTTCTCGACCACGATGTCGCCCGCGATCGTCGCGATATCGCCATCGATCGCGCCACCCTGTTCGACCACGATCCGTCCTCCGAGCGCGAACACGTCGCCGGTAACTGCTCCACGCACATGGATCGAACACACGAAGCAGGTCACGTCGCCCGCTTTCTCGTCCGGCTGAACCCAGATGTCGCGTCCTGTCTGAACTCTCGCAGCGCCGGCAGACGAATCCGGCTCAGCCGCGAGGGGACGGGCGGCCGCGACCAGCAGAATCAACGTAATGAACGATTTTCCAAGTTGCATCATGTCCCGCTCCGGACGAACAGTCTACGCCACCCAGTCTGCTTTGACACGGGTAGCCTCCCCTTTTGTCCGTGCAATCATGATCGCGACGCTTCGGCGGTATGAGCTCTTTCGCAAAGCGCGGTGACGCGCCCTCGCCATTCCTCGCGAATTCTTTATAATTGATGACTTCTTCTACGCATAGCGGAGGCCAGCATCATGGCAGTGTTTAACGGCGTTCCGGTCCCGTCTGATGGACAGCGGATCGAATACGGCAACGGCAAATACCGTGTGCCCGACCGTCCCATCATCCCCTTCATCGAGGGCGACGGCACCGGCCGCGACATCTGGAAAGCCTCCGCACGCGTCTTCGACGCAGCCGTTGAAAAGGCCTACGGCGGCAAGCGCGCCGTGGTCTGGTACGAGGTATTCGCCGGCGAGAAATCTAAGGCCCGCTTCGACACCTGGCTGCCCGACGACAGCGTCAATGCAGTTCGTGAATTCCGCGTAGCGATCAAGGGCCCGTTGACAACGCCAGTCGGTGGCGGCATTCGTTCGCTCAACGTGGCTCTGCGCCAGATCCTCGACCTCTACGCCTGTGTGCGTCCCGTGCGCTACTATCACGGCGTCCCTTCGCCCGTGAAGCATCCAGAACGCATGAACGTCGTCATCTTCCGCGAGAACACGGAAGACGTCTACGCCGGAATCGAGTGGGAGCAAGGCACGCCGGACGCCGCCAGGCTCATCGAATTCCTCAACAAGGACATGTTGAAGGGTGGCAAGAAGCAGATTCGTCTGGACTCCGGTATAGGCATCAAGCCGATGTCGGTAACCGGCACCAAACGCCTGGTACGAATGGCCATTCAATACGCGATTGAGAACGGTCGTAAGACCGTCACGCTGGTCCACAAAGGCAACATCCAGAAATTTACCGAAGGCGCTTTCCGCAAATGGGGATACGAACTGGCGGCCGACGAATTTCGCGGCCAGGTCGTCACTGAGCGCGAGAGTTGGATCCTCGACAACAAAGACAAGACCCCCGGCCTGACCGTCGAGCAGAACGCCAGCCTTATCGAGCCCGGCCTCGAGTTCGCCACCGACGATTTCCGCCAGGCTCTTTACAAAGAAGTCAAAGACTGCCTCGACTCGATCTATGCCAGCCACGGCCACGGCGCCTGGAAGAAGAAGATCATGATCAACGACCGCATCGCCGACTCCATCTTCCAGCAGGTCGTAACCCGCGCCGACGAGTACAGCGTCCTCGCCACGCCGAACCTCAACGGCGATTATATTTCCGACGCCTGCGCCGCGCAGGTTGGCGGCCTCGGTATCGCTCCAGGTGCGAACATCGGCGATGGGTATGCCATCTTCGAAGCCACCCATGGCACCGCTCCCAAATACGCCGACAAAGACATGATTAATCCCGGGTCCGTCATGCTCTCGGGCGTTATGATGTTCCGTTTCCTCGGATGGGGCGAAGCTGCCGACCTGATCGAGCAAAGCCTCGAGCGAACGATCGACCAGAAGAAGGTGACTTATGACTTCGAGCGCCTGATGCCAGGCGCCACCAAAGTCAAGACCAGCGAATTCGCAGGGTACATGATCGACAATATGAGAGCAGAGGTAGAGACCGCAGTGAAGTGATCGGCTTCCCCCGTGTACCTCTGTGTCCTCCGTGTTTAAAGGGTTTTGTTGGCAGTGGAAAGGAACTCATCTATGCGCAAAAAGGTAACGATCGTAGGCTCCGGAAACGTGGGCGCCACCGCCGCCCACTGGATTGCCTCCAAAGAATTGGCCGACGTAGTGCTCATTGACATCATCGAAGGCGTGCCCCAGGGCAAAGGCCTCGACCTGCTCGAAGCGATGCCAATCGAGAAGCGCGACTCCTTCGTCCTCGGTACGCAGGACTATGCCGATACAGCCAACTCTGACATCGTGGTCATTACTGCCGGCATTCCCCGCAAGCCCGGCATGAGCCGCGACGACCTGCTCAACACGAATCACAACATCATGAAAGACGTGGTCGCGAAAGCGGTGAAGTACTCGCCGAACTGCATCCTGATTATCGTTTCGAACCCGCTCGATGCCATGGCACAGGCCGCCTACAAGATGAGCGGATTTCCCCGCGAGCGCGTCATCGGCATGGCGGGAGTGCTCGACTCGGCCCGCTTCCGAGCTTTCATCGCGCAGGAACTCAAAGTCAGCGTGGAGAACGTCACCGCCTTCGTCCTCGGCGGCCACGGCGACACCATGGTTCCCCTCGCCCGCTACTCGACGGTCGCCGGGATTCCCATCACCGAACTGATGGACCAGGCGACGCTCGACCGACTCGTGCAACGCACCCGCGACGGCGGCGCCGAAATCGTCAAGTATCTGAAGACCGGTTCGGCCTACTATGCGCCGTCGTCTGCGGTTGCTGAAATGGTCGAAGCGATTCTCAAGGATAAGAAGAAGATTCTTCCGTGTGCCGCCTATCTCAACGGCGAGTACGGGATTCACGGCCTCTACGTCGGAGTCCCGGTGAAACTCGGCGCCAAAGGCATTGAGCAGATCATCGAGATCAAGCTGACTCCAGACGAAAAAGCCGCGCTCGACAAGAGTGCCGCCGCAGTGAAGGAATTGGTAGGCGTCATCAATGTCTAAGTATCTGCGCGGGATCAAAATACGAAAGGCTTGCGTGCAATCAGAATACTTGATCGATTAAGGCTGGTAGTTCCGCAATACTGGGAAGAAGATGAGTGTGGGGCTCACGCCTGAGGCGATCCTCGCCGTGTGAGCCAGTCAACACTCCGACCACTCCCCGGACTCCAGCATTGCTGCCCGCCTGCAGGTCAAGCGGCGTGTCCCCTACGTTAATCACTTGCCTTACGTCTTCTGTCCCGGTTGACTCCATCGCGCGGAAAATCATGAACGGGGCTGGGCGTCCCCGCTTGACGTCGCTGCTGGAAATGTTGGCTGCGAACAGGGTTCCCCACCCGGTCAGGTCCAGGATCAGGTTGCGGATTTCGCTATAGAATCCGGTTGTGGTCGCAAGTTGGATGCCGCGTTCGCGGCACCAGGCAAAAGTCGAAGCACAACCTGGAACTGGATGAATTCCCTCTCGGTACAGATTCTCCAGTTCCGCACGGAAGAGCGCATAAGTTTGCTCAATCGTGTGCGAGGCCAAGGGCTTCCGGTCAGTCTCGCGTTCGACGAAATGGCGGATTACCTCCCGCTTGGACGCGCCTTTCCACTCCTGCAACTCATCCTCAGCAAAGCCGATGCCATTCTTTCGCAGAGCACTGGCAAAGGCGGTTAGAACTTCCCCGCGATCCTCAATAATCGTCCCCGCGATGTCGAATACTACAAGCTTGATGTTCGGCATGCTGGGACAACATTCTACTTGTCGAAGGGGCGGGTACGAACTGAGCGGGAAAAACCGCGAAAGTCTCTAGGCGCTTTCGCGGTCTCCATGCACTGCCTCAGGTGAACCTCACGCGACGCGAAAGCGTCGCCATCTCAACCTGCTTTCATTACTTTCGTGCCGCGGGCATTCATCGAACCAACCCTATAATCCGGACATCGCTTGGCCAAGACTGCGCGAATGACCAGCACCCTCTCGCCCCAAAACCCACCCGCCCGCTGGATTCACAATCCCGCGCTCGACCTCATTGTCGGATGCGGCGCGTGGTCCCTGCCCCTGATCCTGCTGAGCTATGCGTCCTTTGTGAGTTCGTCAACCTGGGTCATCGCCTTCTACGCGCTCGCGTTGTTGTTCAACTATCCGCATTACATGTCGACGCTCTACCGCGCCTACCACAACGAAAGCGATTTTCGGAAGTACCGCATCTTCACCGTCTATATCACCGGCCTCGTTCTGCTCACCGCCGTCCTGTTGCACCTGCGATTCTCGCTCTTGCCCTGGATCTTCACCCTCTACTTGACCATCAGCCCCTGGCACTACTCGGGTCAGAATTATGGGCTGTTCATGATGTTCGTGCGCCGCACGGGCGCCCAGATTGAAGAGAATACGCGCCAGGCCATCTACTGTGCGTTCGTGCTCTCATACGCAATTCTGTTTCTGAGCCTCCACACTGGCCCCGCGGACAGGCTCTTCCTCTCGATCGGCATACCCGATCAGCCTGCGCTGGTCGTGCGCATTATCTTGACAACCGCCTTCACCGCGGTTTCCTGCTTTGCCCTGTTCCGACTGATTCGCCAGATGGGCTGGAAGCCGATGACCCCACCGCTCGTGCTCTTTTCCACGCAGATCCTGTGGTTCCTGGTTCCGGGAATGCTGGTGCTGTTGAAGGGCATCACTCTGCCACAAAGCCGATACAGCACAGGTGTGCTGCCTCTGATGCACTCTGCCCAATATCTCTGGATCACCAGCTACTACGCCCGCCGCGAAGCCTTCGCGGAACGAAAGGCATGGCGGCCCTTCGCCTACTTCGCGATACTGATCGTAGGCGGCGTAGCGTTGTTTGTCCCCGGTCCCTGGCTTGTCAGCTACGTATTCCACTATGACTTTACCGCCAGTTTTCTGATCTTCACGGCGCTGGTAAACCTGCACCATTTCATTCTCGATGGAGCGATCTGGAAACTTCGCGACGGCCGTATCGCGGCTCTGCTGCTCAACACGCGAGAGAGTGCTGCGGCGACCGCCGGAGCCGCCTCCCGACACGCCGGACGCGTTTGGGCCTGGATGCGTAGCCAGGCGACCGTGCCCCGAGCCTTCCGCATTGCCACCGCGATTGTCCTGCTCGCCCTCGCGGCTCTTGATCAGACTCGGCACGCGCTAGTGGTGCACACCCAGGACCCTGCGTCCATGCAAAAGGCGGCGCTGCTCAACCCCTTCGACGCGTCCCTCGAAATGCGCATTGCCAAGCAGCATGCGGACGCCGGCGACGTTGCCGCCGCCACCTCCGCCTACGAACGCGCGATCGCGGCGAACCCGTCGGACCCTGCTCTGCGCAAGGCTTTTCTCCAATACCTCGCGGCCATGCAACGCTATGCGGAAGCAGACACGGTAACTTCTGCAGCACTGTCGAAGTGGCCGAACGATCCTGACCTCCTCGTCGGCCGGGGCATTCTGGCTTCCTATCTCGGACGACCTTCAGATGCCGCCGTCACTTGGGAAATGGCGCTCAAGCTTGATCCCACACGCTCTGACGCTCATATCTACCTCGCCGAGCAACTCAATCAGCAGGGGGAATACGACGCTGCTGCGGCCCACTACAAGGCGTTTCTTGACCTGCTCACAAGAAATGGCTCCCGGCCCGATCCTGCTGTGGTTCTCCCGGTTCTCATGAAACTTGCCGAATGCGATCTGCGGCTCAATCGTTCCGAAGACGCCCTCAAGATCTACGAACTCGGACGCCGAATCGCTACCCAGACAGGTCAACCGAAGTTTGAGAGTGTCGCTTCTTTGAATCAGGCCATTCTCGAATCGAAATCAGGACGCGTCGCCACCGCCCTTCCTCTCTATCAGAACGCCCTCAAAGTCGACCGGACGATGAACGATCCCATCGCTGAAGCCGCCGACTGGCAGGCGTTTGCAGTGTTTCTCAACCATCAGGGCTTCGAAAAGAAACTGGCGTACGCCTGCCTGGTCCGTGCCGAGACGGTGCTACGCAATTCGCAGGCAGCTCTGCTCCCCGCCTCAGCGCAACTCAAGATGGAACTCGAATCCACAATCGGCAAGGAAGCAAACTCCATCCGCAAGAACCCCTCTCCCCTGCTCGACGAGGCACTGCGCCTGACCCGGTGAAAGGGCCAAGCCGGCCCTCTTCCGTCCCGGCGCAAGGATAGATATAGTGTGTGGGGCCACTCCCCACGCGATGGACTTCGATCAGCTCGAAATCTTTTTGGAAGTAGCGCGCTTGTCCAGCTTTTCACGCGCTGCCGAAAAGCGTTTCCGTACGCAGCCGGCCATCTCTTCGCAGATTCGCGCCCTTGAGGAAGAAGTCGGCGCGCGCCTGCTCGACCGTTCCGGCGGCCGTGTCTCTCTAACGGTGGCCGGCAAGCTGTTCTTTAAGTATGCTGAGGATACGCTGGAGCAAAAGAAGTCGATCCTCACGGCCATTGCGGAAACCGAGCACGTGCCCCGCGGCCAGATCGTCGTCGCCGCCAACGAGGGCACCTGCCTGCACATCTTGCCTGAGGTGTTCGCTCAGTTCAAACGGAACTATCCGGATGTGGCGGTCGGTATCAAGCGCGCTGACTATGCCAAGATCCTGGAGTCGGTAAGCGATCTCTCGGTCGATTTCGGGGTAGTCTCCTTGCCCGTCACCGACAATCGGCTGCAGTGCGTTCCCATCCATCGCGACGAACTCGTCGTCATCACACCAACCGGGCACCCACTCACCGCGAAACAACAGATTACCGTCGCCGAAGTCGCGGAGTACCCCCTGGTCGTGCCGAAAGCGGGCCACACCAGGGACGCGCTCGATACCCTGTTCTATGACCGTCACCTCAAACCCCACTATGCAATGGAACTGGATTCGAGCGAGTTACTAAAACGCTTTGTCGCGGCGGACGTGGGCGTCGGCTTCATCGCGCGCTCGAATATTCAGGAGGACATCCGCGCCAACGCGCTCAGCGCCCTGACCATCTCCGATGCACAAATCCGCCGTGACCTTGCATTGGTGTTCCGCAAAGACAGGTCTCTGAGCCGGGCCGCCAAAGCCCTCATCGACATCGCCGTAAAGCAAAAGAACTTCACCACGGCAGTACCTGCCAAGCGCGCGCGATGAAACAGACCGTGAAAGCTCTGCTTGGATTACTCCTGCTGCTGATCGTGGGCGCAGCAGCCGCACAGAAGCCGGCCGGCACCAGGGCCGCGCCAGTCGCCACCTACAAGCTGATCTCGTTGAAAGTCACCGGAAGCGAACGCTATACCGAGAAGGAAATCCTGCCCGCAAGCGGTCTCGAACTGGGCCAGAACGTCGGCGAATCCGATTTCAAAGAAGCGGTCCGCCGTCTCGGTGATTCCGGCTTGTTCTCCAACGTCGCCTATTCGTACTCGTTCTCTCCCGCTGGAACCAAGCTGGAACTGCAACTCGCTGATGCCGATCCGTCCACTCTGGTTCCCACGCACTTCGAAAACTTCGTCTGGTTCACGGATGCCGAACTCTTGCACCAGCTTCAACTTCGAGTACCGCTCTTCAAGGAGCAGTTGCCGATCGGCGGTGCCCTCACGGACCGTGTGGAAGCCGCTCTCCAGGACATCCTCGACGAAAAGAAGATCCCGGCCCGCGTGGACTACCTGCGTGAAAGCCCTCCCGAAGGCGAAAAGTTAACTGGCATCGCCTACTCGGTTGAAGCCATGGATATCCACATACGCAATGTCGAATTCCCAGGCGCGACCCCCGACTTACTACCTGCCCTGCAGGCCGTGGCACGAAGGCTCGCCGGGGCTCGCTACATGCGCTCGCCTCTGGCCAAGGTCGCCGAGGTCGATTTCCTGCCTGTTTGCCTCCAGCGTGGATACCTGAAAGCATCCTTCGCCACCTGGGAAGCCCGTGTGGTCTCGCAACAAAACGGCGATGTTGAAGTCGACGCCATCGTGCCGGTCACTCCAGAAAAGGTGTACTCCACCTCAGGTGTGGAGTGGAAGGGAAATTCCGTCGTCAAATCGGAAGAACTCCAGAAGCTTATGCACTTGCCCGTAGGTCAGCCTGCCGATGCGGTACAACTGGAGAGCGACCTCGAAAAAGCCAACAAGCTCTATCGCACACGCGGATACATGGTAGCCCGCATTACGCCCAAGCCTCTTTTGGACGACGAAAAGAGTACGGTTCACTACGATCTTTACGTCATCGAAGGCGACCAGTTCAAGATGGGGGAACTCGATATCGTCGGCTTGGACTCGCAAGCCAAAGCCCATCTCGAAGCCGAATGGAAACTTCAACCCGGAGACCCCTACAACGGCGAGTACCCCAAACAGTTCCTTGATCAAGCCACTCAACTGCTACCCAGAGGCGTTCCGTGGAATGTCAGCTACCACGAGGCTGTGAACGAAAGTGACAAGACGGTGGACATCACGCTGCGATTTCGCGCGCAGTGATGCACAGAATGCTTGCAACATTCCAGAGCCTTAGTGAATCTGAACTACGGACCACAATTCCAACTGTGAATGATCCATAGGAGAACTGACCAATGAAATCGACCAAGCTCTTAGCCCCGTTTGCGGGCATCATCATTTTGGCCGGCCTCGTGGCCCTTCCCGCCTTTGCCGCCGACAAGACCATAGCCGGCAAGGTGAGCGACGCCATGTGTGGGGTGAAGCACCAGATGCCCGGAGACGACGCCGGCTGCACCCGCGCCTGCGTGAAGAATGGCTCGAAATACGCTCTCGTCGTCGGGGACAAGGTCTACACCCTGCAGACGACTGACAAGTCCACGCTCGACAAGCTCAACGATCTGGCAGGTGCCAACGCCAAGGTCACAGGCGAAGTGAGTGGCGATACCATCACCGTGAAATCGGTCGCCGCAGGGTCATAACGCGGTTCTAGGCTCTCAGGCTTTCCCCCGTGTCCTCCGTGGTTAAGCTTTTCTCTACGCTCTCAGCGATCTCTGCGCTCAAGAGCTTCTCGCCCGCAAAACAAAACCGGCGGCCAAAGCCGCCGGTTCTTCCCTTCCGCTGGAACTCTAGTTCTTCTGATCCTCGCGCCGCTTCAGCGTCGGGCGATCGTCATCTGCGGTCTTATCATCCTTCCCTGACTTGTCGCTGGTGGACGTCCGTCGCAGGCTGGGCTTGTTCCCCTCTTTCTCGTCAACGATCTTATGCTTGTTCTCAATCGACGCCAGCCGCGCTTTCACATCGTCGAACTCCGAAGTCGACACGATGTATTGCGGCCGCGCCGGCAGAATCGTCCCAATCTCTTCCTGGGACTTCTCGATCCTGTCGGGCGTCTGCGGGTGCGTCGAGAAGGCGCGAGCCAGCGTACCCGGCTTCTTCTTTTCCTTCGCCTGCAGCTTCTCAAAGAAGCTGACAAACGCCTGCGGATCGTATCCCGTCTTGTACATGTATTGCAGTCCGAGGTAGTCGGCCTGGGCCTCGAATCCGCGCGAGAAGGTCAGAAAAGTCATTGGCAGCGCCAACCCGGCCGCTGAACGGACCGCGTAACCAATGCCGCCGCCGACAAAAATCAGCGGGATGGTTCCGATATTGGCCCACTGCGCGCGCGTCATCTGGCGAGTCGCGTGCCGCGCCGCCACGTGCGCGATCTCGTGCGCCATCACCCCCGCCAACTCCGCTTCCTCGTCAGCCGCCAGGATCAGGCCCGAGTTCACGTAGAAGAACCCGCCGGGAAGGGCAAACGCGTTGACTTCGTCCGAGTCGATGACTTTGATCGTGAATGGTACTTGCGCATCGGAATTCCGTACCAGATTCTGTCCAATGCGGTTGACGTACTCCGTGACCACAGGATCTTGGACCAACTTCACGCTGGCCTCGACCTGCTGGGCGTACTCCTTGCCCATCCGAATCTCAGTCTCAAGCGAATACCAATCCCCCAGGCCGCGGCCCCCAATCTTGCGGTTGCCGATGGCATCGACGTCGTTCAAACTCCCGTCGTGCTTCACCTTGCTGGCATCGGGCTCCTGCACCGGAGGTGCGCTCTGAGCCGCTGCCGGGGTCTTCGATGAATCGGACTGCGTATCTTGGTCCTGCGCCAGAGCAGCCGGCACTCCGAGGGCCACAACTAATAGCGAAATCAACAACTTACGAAACTTCATGTTATTCTCCCCATCGGAAACCGGGTAGTTGAGGCGATTATACCCCCAATTGCAAGCGCAACTCGCAGATTACCTACTTGGTTGGACGCAGGCGAGACCCGGAAGGTTACCAGCGCGGCCGTAAACGTTCCACGCGGGTTTACCACCCCATAACGGTCAAGATTCCTTTCTGATTCCCAGTCCCAGGTGTACCATGGCGCGTTTCCAGAAAGGCAGCCCCCAGATGCTCAACCGTCGCGGCTTTCTGTCGTCTTCGCTCGCCCTTGGTGCGGGTCTCACCCTTCCCCGGACTCTCTGGGCGCAACTCGCCTCCGCCCCGTCGAAACTGCCCGACCGCTCCTTATATGACTCCAATGAAGACGCTTACTGGGGCGAGATGCGCAAGCAATTTCTGATCCCGACCGACGAAGTCTACCTGAACAACGGTACAGTCGGATCTAGCCCCGCCCCCGTGCTCCGCGCCATCTTCGACGGTTATGAAGCCTGCGAAAAGCTCAACGAAGCAGACCCCGAGGACTACCCCATCTGGGGATACGCCTCCTGGAACCAGTTTCGCGACCCACTCGCTGCTTTCGTAGGCTGCACGCGAGACGAAATCGCCTTGCTCCGCAACGCCACCGAAGCCAACAGCTACATCGCCAACGGCATCGACATGAAAGCCGGCGATGAGGTCCTGATGACCGACCAGGAACATCCCGGCGGCGAGAACCCATGGCAACTGCGCGCCAAGCGCTACGGAATTGTAGTCAAGAAAGTCACCCTGCCGAAGCCGGTGGAGAACCCGGCACAAGTCCTCAACTTGTTCAACGACGCCATCACCCCGCGCACCCGCGTGATGTTCTTCAGCCACATCAGCACGTTCAGCGGCGTCGTGCTGCCAGTGAAAGAACTGAGCGCCCTGGCTCGTAGCAAGGGCATTCTTTCCGCCGCCGATGGCGCCCACGTGCCCGGCATGATGCGCCTCAACGTCCACGAACTAGGCTGCGACATGTACTCTTCGAGCCCCCACAAGTGGCTGCAGGCTCCCAAAGGTTCGGGCTTCCTCTATGTGCGCGACGAGGTCATCGACCAGCTCTGGAACACGATCGCCACCGAAGGCTGGGACGACAAGAAGATTCGCGCCGAGCGATTCCAGCGCATCGGCAGCTCCAACGTACCGGCGCTCTGGGGCCTGCGCGCTTCGATTCAACTTGCCAACGACATCGGCCTCGACCGCATCGAGCGCCGCCATCGCCAGCTCTGCGACTACATTCTGGCCGCCATGCTGAAACGGGGCGCCGTCTCATGGACATCTCCTGACCCGACCATGCGCTGCGGCATCGCTACGGTCAACGTCCCACCGCTGCCAAGAATGGACCTCGAGAACTGGCTGTGGAAGGAAAAGAAGATTCGCATCCGCGGGGCCGACCCGCACAAACTGCGCTTGTCGACACCGTACTACCTGTCGAAGCAAGACATCGACCGCTTCCTCGATGCCTTCGACGAGTATCGAAAGAAGACGGGAGTAGCCTAGAAAACAGGAGAGTCATCCTGAGCGGAGTAGGGACGTAGCGAAGCGGAGTTCCTGCGGAGTCGAAGGACCCCTACCTGACCAACACAGCGGGAGGCGCCAGCCTAACCTACGTCCACCGGAACCATCGCAGCGCCAGCACGAACGAGACCCCTCCCCACAGCAGCAGCACCAGCAGCCTCCCGGACTGCGACGCCAGCGAAGCCCCTTCCAGAATCGTGGCCCGCAGCGCGTCATTCAGCGCCGTCAACGGCAGCGCCCGGATGAACGGCAGCGTTATCGCCGGAAAGTGCTCGTACGAAAAGAAGACACCCGAAAAAATCCACATTGGCATCATCACGAGATTAATCAGCCCGCTGACGCTTTCCACCTTCTGCGCGCGGCACGCCGTCAGCAGCCCGACTCCGCCAAACGCGACCGCGCCGATCGCCCCCAGCAGAAGTACAGCCACGACCGATCCCGCCACCGGCATGTGAAACACCAGCATGCCGAAGACCAGCAGGAGTCCGACCTCAATCACCATCAGGATCAGCCGGCTGCTCATCACGGCCAGCAAGAAGTCGCTGCGCCGCATCGGCGTCGCGACGAAACGCTTCATCAGCTTTCGTTGCCGCATATCCACTAGGGAGAAACCAATCCCCCACATGCCGGAATTCATCAGGCTCATGCCGATCAGTCCCGGAATCAGGAAATCGATGTAGCGCGACCCCGGCTCGCTGGAAGGGTGGTTTGCGGTTACGAGCGCGTCCTTCCGCCCGGCCGATGCCTGCAGAGTTGCGTCCACCTCGGCCCGCGACAGAACACTCTCCGGACGTGCGGGATCGTAATAGTACCTGTAGCCGCCGTCGCGATTGGGTTCGATCACCAGATCGAACTTGCCGAAACGGAAACCCTTCAAGGCCGCGTCGCGATCCACCACCGAAGCATGGATCGCCGACTCCTTCGCCGACCCGCCCAGCATCGACACCGTTCTGGCCGCGTCATTACCCGCGACCACCGCCACCGTCGTCGTGTTGACCGGCTTGTTGCGGAATGCGATTCCCAGCCCCAACGACAGCAACAGAGGAAATCCGAATACCCAGAACACGATTTCCGGCTCGCGCTTGAGTTCCAGCAGCCGCACCCAAAGCAGATACCGATAGCCGGACCAGCGCCCCGTCGTCCGGACCGGCCCACCAGGCGCGGGCCGTGGCGCATCAATCTTTGGCGTTTCGATCGTTGCCATCAATCCTCGCGCAAATGCCGTCCCGTCAAATTAACGAACACGTCTTCCAGGCTGGCCTGCCGCGTGCTCAGGTGCTCGAGCTGCTGTCCTTGCCGATTCACCGCCTCCAGCAGCGCCGGAATCGTCAGGTGCGGCTCCCGGACGTTGAGACAGACGGCCCCGTCCTCATTGCGCACCGATTCCACGCTGGGCAGGCCATGCCATTGCTCAAGGGCATGCCCATCCCCGCCAACCACAAACTCCACCACGTGATGCCCGCCCAGCCGGTCAATCAGATCGGACGGCGTTCCCTCGGCAATGATCAATCCGTGATCGACAATCGCCAGCCGGTCGCACAAGCGTTCTGCCTCGTCCATGTAGTGGGTAGTCAGCAGCACGGTTCCCCCTTTCTTCTGGAAAGCCCGCACAATCTCCCACAGCTGCCGCCGGCTCTGCGGATCGAGCCCGGTCGTGGGTTCGTCAAGAAACAGAATGCGAGGATTCCCCACCAGCGCGGTAGCCACGGCCAGGCGCTGTTTCTGTCCACCCGACAACTTGCCGACCCAGCTGTCGGCCTTCTCGGTGAGTTGCAGTTCTTCCATCACTGCCTCAGCCGGACGCGGGTCGTGATAGAAGCTGGCAAAGAGCTCGATCGTCTCGCGCACGCTCAATTTCTCTGAGAGTCGCGTTTCTTGCAGCGAAATTCCGATCCATTCCCGCAGCTGGCGCGGATTGTCGCTCCAGGTGTGATCGAAGATCCGCACCTCGCCCGAGGTCGGCCGCAGCAAGCCCTCCAGGATTTCGATGGTTGTGGTCTTCCCCGCCCCGTTCGGGCCCAGCAGCCCGAAGCACTCCCCCGCGGCAATATGCAGGCTCAGCCCGCGAACGGCTTCAACCTTGCCGTCGTAGGTCTTGCGAAGATCTGTGCACTCGATCGGCGATCCCACCCGAGAATTGTAGCCGACCGCGACCTAGGGAGCTGTCAACACTGTGTGCCCGTGCCGCGACTGCGGCATCGGCGCATCGCCCTTTTCATTGCGCCACAAAATGGAATTCAGCAACGCCGCATTCGCCGCATCCGGCCGCGAGAAATCCATTTCCGACGACTCCTTCGCCCCCGGCGCTGTCTTTGGATTCATCTTGTAGACCAACCCGCTGCGCAGATTCGAGTCATCAACCTGAAACGACGGCTGCGTCCCAGGACCGGTGAACACCTGCGTCATCAGCGGCGCATGTGCATCGAACAGATTCATCGGCGGCAGGCCGAGCAGCTCCTCCATGGTGTGCACCATGCTCACCGTCGTGTAGAAATGCGAATCCACGAACGGCTTGTCACCATGCGGCGAGTACTTGCTGATCACATAGGCGGTCGAGCGATGTGCGTCGACATGATCCGCCCCATCCTGCGCATCGTCTTCGATCACAAAGATTGCGGTGTCATCCCAATAAGCACTGTGAGAAACCGCTGCGACCACGCGCCCGACGGCAAGGTCATTGTCGGCCACGGAAGCCTTCGGCGAAGGCCCGCCCGGCCGCGTTCCGCCGGTATGATCGTCCGGCAGATACAACAGAATAAATTGCGGTAACTCATTCGACGTTCCCCGGGCCTTCACAAACTCGTCGAACTCCCGCAGAAACTCGTCCGCCCGCAGCTGGTCGGGATAGTCGGTGTTGAAGTCCGGAAACAAAGGGTCGAAGTGATCGCGCAGCGCCGCCTTGGTCGGCCGCATCCGCTTCAGCACAGGCACCGCCCACGGCCACGGACTCGGCCCTCCACGCGGATTCCCGAGAAGCTCCGGCAGTTGATCGCCTTTTCGGATTTGCGCTGTCGCGCACGGTGCGGATATCGGTGAAGACGTCCCTTTCATGGGAGACTGAGCCTTCTGGTCCGAACACCACACGCCTTGCACAAACTCGCCGTAGATGCGATAGCTCAATCCGCGTTTGGCGAGATTGTCCCAGATAAATCCAGTCGCCGGATCGTCAATGTCGGGAATTCCCTGCTCCAACGGCAACTCCTCGGCCATAGTGCCGTCGGCATCATAGGCTCGTTCCTTGCTGCGATACCCGATCGGCCAGTTCTTTTCGTTGTAGTCACTCGTAGTCGAGGCCGTGGACCAGATGTGTCCATCGCCCGAAACTTCGCCGCTGTCATAGAAGTTATCGAGCACTCCGAACTGCAGCGCCAACTTGTGCAGGTTCGGCGTGATCTCAGCGCCATAAAGCGTCAGCGACGGATCGCCGTTTCCCACCGGCAGATCGCCCAACACCTGGTCGTAAGTGCGATTCTCTTTGAGAATGTAGATCAGGTGCTTGATCGGGTTCTTACCGCCCGCAAACTCGAACTTTCCCGGGTCGCTGTGGATGAGATTGTCTTCTTCGACTTGCTTCGTGTAGGCGGCGAGATTCTGGTCAATCTCGGCGAGGCTGAGGCGGGCAATCGATCCGCCAATCAGAGTGGGAATATACGGATGCTCCCGATGCCGCCGCTCATTCTTCAGCGTGCCCATCATGTTGTTGGGCCCGCTGCCCTGGCCCTTGGCGGTGGCGATGAGCAGATCGTTTCCAACGATGGCGAGTGCGCTGGGATACCACTCGGTGGGGATGAACCCGATGGGGTCGTCCTTCGGTATTTCGCCAACCTTGATAGTACCTGTGATGACTCTCGGCAGTTCCCTTACTGCCATCACCGCAATCGCGTCGAGCGAGCCGCTCGCGGCGTAGAGATACTTCTCGTCGGGCGAGAGCGCCAACGATTGAAGGGCGGTCCCCGGACTCTGGCTGCCCGTGCGATAACGAATGTAAGCAAAACCTGCCTTGAGATTGACGGCCGCAATCGTGTCGGCGTTGGCTAGGGCGACGTAGAGTGTCTCCTCGTTAGAACTCAGGAGCATCGCCGTTGCGTGGGCACTGGGAGCGACTGGATTGTCAGATCTTGTTATTTCGATCCAGCGAGCCACTTCGCCCTTTTCAAGACTCAGTTCTGCCACGGATGACGCATTCCACAAACTCACCCATGCCTTCGTCCCCGCCCGATTCGCTACCACCGTGTACGGAAACGCGGCAGGCACATACTTGCTGCGGCTCAGATCAAACGACTTCAGAATTTTCCCCGACTCCACATCCAGCAGCACCACATTGTCGGAAAGATTGTTGGCAATCAGCAGCTGATCACCCCTCTCCCCCTTCAGCACCGCAAGCCCCGCCGGGTACGGTGGCGCTGTGCCCTCCGGCGTCTTGCGCACCCCATACGACACTACTTTGCCGGCCGCCAGTTTCTGCGGCGGAATCTTGATGAACCTCTCCGGCGTCACTACTCCCGCTGCGAACTTATAGACTGCAATCCCATTCCCGGTGCTCTTCGGTCCCTTGCCCTCCGCATCGGTAATCGATCCCATCGACGCATACAAATGCGTTCCGTCGCTCGAGAACGCCAGCCCAATGAAATAGCTCTGCCGCGTCGAGGTCGCATCGCTCAACCGGTCGTCGGGAAAATCGCGCAGTTGGTTGTTGCTGAGGTCCAGAATCGCAATCGACTGCCGAGCGCCCGTCTCCTGCGTGCCATAGCCCTGGTTGAGTAGCGCCGCATACCGGCCGTCGGGACTCAGGGCAATCGTCGCCGGAAAGCTGTTTGTCCGTCCAAGATATCCGGGAACGGGCAAGGTAAGAGTTTTGCTGGTGGGCAAGTTGATCTTGCGCGAACGCTCGGCACCGACGATCATCGCAACCAGAGCCGCGAGGAAAACGAAGACTATGACAATCTTCTTCACGAGCGAGAACCTCGCGAGGTTTGTACCATCCCGCCAAGGGGGCAGGCAACCGAAAGTACTCTCCCTAATCGCCCCCGCCTGCCGGATCGGCCGCGTCTCTCTCCGGACGCAGCGCGCCTCAACTGTTGATCGTGAGATTCGTGGACTATTTCGCAGATGCAGCCTTCCGCGCCTTCATCTGCTCTGCAAACTGCGCCTGCATGTCCGCTGCCGCTGCCGGAAGCTTGTCAGGATCGCGAACCAGACCGAGAAACATAACGCGCATATCCACGGGAAAACCGACGAACTCGCGCTGCTCCGCCGGCACCGGCGGCCCGCCCGTCGTGCCCGCCGCCGGAATCGGCGACGGCAGATGAAAGGCGTACATCCCTCCTGCCGCCAGCGCTTCATGCGGATATTGGAGCAGCCAACCGCAGTTGTGTGAGTCCAGAATCATGTTGGAAGAAACCACAACCCACTGGCCATCGTCGGCCGCCGTGGGCCGCTGGCAGTTCCAGATCTCAGACTGCGGTACCGTCGCTGCCGGATCGTTGAATCCATACGTGTCAATCTGTAGCTTCCTGATTCCATGGCTGTCGGCAAACTCCTTCACCACCCGCAGCGCCTGATTCCAGTCCACGTTGGAATCGCTCGCCAGCATGTACACAGGACGCCCCATACTCAGCGCATTCATATATGGGAAGTAATAGGGGTATGCGCGCACGACGCTGAAAAGGCAGCTTGCGACCAGCAGGACGGTCACCGCCATCATGGAACGTCCGGCCACGGCAGACCTCTCCCGCAATTGGCCAAGCATGCGCGGCAGTGGAGCCAGGAGGAGTGTGAGCAACACCAACGGAATTGTGAAATGGCGGTAGCTCACGTCAAAGTGGCCAACGATTGAAAAGAAGACAAACACCAGCAAAGACACCCACAGCACCCGCCAGTGCACCCGAGTCTCCGTGGGCACGATCGCGGCATTTCCTTCCAGACGCCGTTTCCTCATCCCCGCCAGCCCCAGCGCTGACAAGATCAGGCCCAGGAATCCCAATGTCGATTTCAAGACGAACAGCGCCGGGAAATACAGCAAGGTCCCATGAGGATATCTGTGCCCCAGAATGTACGCCGGCCGGACGAAACTCACTGCAAGCATCAGAATCCCGCGCAGATAGAGCCAGGGCGGCATCAGCACCCGCCGGACCGGCACCCATGCCGATCCATGTCCCAGCAGATAGAGCACGTCGGTGGTCTGGTTCCACGACAAAATGAAATACACCACGTACACGATCAGTGCAGCCCAGAGAACACCTTTGAACGTCGCCCGCCAACGCAAACGGCGCCATGCACGGACTTCATCCTTCGCCTCAGGCTGGCCCGGCACCGAACGCCATCGAGCGCTCAGCGCAAACAGGCCAAACGCAAAGAACAGAAGACCTGCCGAGAACTTCGACAACAGCGCACCGGCCAGGCACAGTGCAAACCGTATGAGGTTGCCCCGGCTCGGCTCGTTCCACATTGAAGCGAAGGTCCACAACGTCAGCAGGGAGAACAGAGTGATTGCGACATCGGTGAGCACGAGCGGCCCAAACGTGAGGAACACCGGCGTGCTGACGTACGCTGCCAGGCATACCAGCCCGCCCCACGGACCGCCCAGCCGGCACCCATACACATAGATGACCCAGCCCAGCACCAACATGAGCAGCAGCATTGGGAATCGTGCCCACGTCAGCGTTGTGACTGGATCATTCCACCGCTCCAGCACCCATTCTCCGAAGATCCACTGTCCCAGAAAAGCATGCGGAAGAAATTGACGGCTCGCCGTCCAGGAAACGTGAGAGTAATCGGCGCGTGTTCCGCGCAAAGCGAGCGAAATTCCGGTCAGCACTTTGGCCAGCGGCGGATGCTCTTCGTTCATCCGCAAATCGAGTTTCTGAACGTAACTGAGTCCGGCGCCGATGTGGGCCACCTCGTCAATCGTGAGCGACTCGCGCCGCGCTGCCCCGCCCGAAAGAACCCCCATTATCAGCAAGAGCAGTCCCGCCACGACCGAAAAGAAAGGAGAATGACTTCGAGATGACGTCATCGATGACTCTCCAACCAGAATTCAGATTTCAGGTTGGAACCGAGTGTATCTCAGATCGGTCGTGTAGTTGGACACCCAGCCGTGTGATCCTCCACCACACCCGGCGATGCGCTATGATAGGCCCTCGGTCGAGGGGTAGCTCCGCAAACCATCGCTATCTACGAGGATCTAATGCCGCGAAAGTTTCGCTGTACGCTTGTTGTGGTTCCGGTCTTCTTCTTCGCGTTCTTTACTGTTTACGCCGCCCCTCCCAGCGGTGACAACAACCCCCAGCCTGCCAAAGCGGAGAACGTCGAAACTGACTACTTCGGCACCAAGGTCGCCGATCCCTACCGTTGGATGGAAGGCGGAGCGGCCGAGAATCCGCGGCTGATGGAATTTCTGAAAGGCCAGAACACTTACACACGCTCGATTCTGGATTCGCTGAAGGGACGCGACAAGCTTCTGGCTCGTATCCAGGAACTGGACAACGCTGTCCCTACCGTGCGCTCGTGGCAGCGCGCCGGTAAGAGCCTCTTCTACATGGCGACCGCTCCCGGTGCCACGAGTGCGTCCCTGCTGGTGCGAGAGGCCGATGGCAAATCGCGCACGCTCCTTGATCCCGTGTCGCTGGAACAAGGCGGCGCTCACGCCGCGATCGATTACTATGCGCCCTCCTGGGACGGCCGTTACGTCATCGCCGGAGTCTCGCTTGGCGGGTCGGAAAACAGCACCATCCACATCATCGAAACCGCCACCGGTCACATGTTGCCCGACGCCATCACCCGCACGCAGTACGCCGGCCCCTCATGGCGCGCCGATTCCCGATCCTTCTACTATTCCCGTCTCCAGGAACTTCCTCCCAACGCACCGCCCACCGCGATCTACGAGAACGAGCGCGTGTACCTGCACGTGCTGGGTACCGATCCAGAGAAGGACCCCAAAATCCTGGGCCCCGGAGTTTCTTCGTCGCTGGAGATTCCCAAGGCCGGCTTTGTCGGCGCAGGCGCCACTCCGGCCTCGGATTTTGCGATCGGCTATTACTCCGCCGGCACCACCGATCCGGGCAGCCTCTACCTTGCGCCTATCGACAAGGCTACCGATCCCAGCACCCCCTGGCGAAAGATCGTCTCTGCCGAGGACGTTCTCTCCCCCGGAGCCGACAGCAGCGCGGCCCTGCACGGCTCAAATCTCTATCTCCTCGTCGACAAGGACGCCCCGAATCGCAAATTGCTCCGGCTCGACCTCGAGCATCCCGACATGGCACACGCCACATTGCTTGTCCCCGAGAGCGACGCGGTCCTGACCGGCATTTACGCCGCTCAGGACGGTCTCTACCTCTCTTCGAAGCGCGGCGTCAGCTACATGCTGCAGCGCTCGGCCTATGGGGCGACCCTCAAGTGGGACAGCGTTCCCCTCCCCTACGGTGGCACCATCTCCAGCATCGACGCCAACGTCACTCTGCCAGGTGTTGTCTTTCGCTTGGAATCCTGGACCCAGTCCGACCAGGCCTTCGCCTACGATCCGACGTCGAATCGCGTATCCAACATCGGTCTCATCCAGAAACACCCTGCCGATTTCTCCGGCGTCGATGCGCGCGAGGTTGAAGCCACGAGCGCCGACGGCACGAAAATCCCTGTCTCCATCTTGTGCAAGAAAGACCTCGTGCTCGACGGTTCCCATCCCACGCTCATGGACGGATATGGCGCTTATGGCATTTCCAGCGATCCCTATTTCGACTCGCGCACCCTCGCTTGGATCGAGCGTGGCGGGGTCTACGCAACAGCCCATGTCCGCGGAGGCGGCGAGTTCGGCGAGGCTTGGCACAATGGTGGACGCAAAGAAACCAAGCAGCACACCATCGACGACATGATCGCCACCGCTCAGTACCTCATCCAGCAGCGTTACACCTCACCGCAACATCTCGCCGTGATGGGTACCAGCGCCGGCGGCATTGCCGTCGGTGGTTCCGTCGTGCAGCATCCCGAACTGTTTGTCGCCGCCATCGACAATGTCGGTATGACCGACCTGCTGCGATTCCAGACTAGCCAGGGCGGCGCCGCAAACGTCCCTGAATTCGGCGACGTCACCGACCCGGCGGGATTCAAGTATCTCTATGCCGTCAGCCCCTACCACCATGTGGTGGAGGGGACAAAGTACCCCGCCGTGATGGGGATCACCGGAGCCAACGATCCCCGCGTGCCCTCCTGGATGATCGCAAAGATGGTTGCCCGCCTTCAGGCCGCGAGCACCAGCGGCAATCCGATTCTCTTGCGCGTGGATTTTGACGAAGGACACGGCTTGGGCTCGAGCCGGCCCCAGAGAGAAAAGCTGATGGCCGACATCGGAGCGTTCATCCTGTGGCAATCTGGCGACCCCGACTTTCAGCCCGCGGTGAAAACCAGGCACTAGGACATGACGGTATGTATGCCGCGCAGCGGCGACAGAATGCAGCCCACAGCGTGAGCTGTGGGCGGGGGCTCAGAAGGCCCGTGAGATTGTGCGGAAAGAACAGTCGGCTCCTACTTCGACCCGACTAAATGCGCTTCCGCGATGCTCTCTGGGTTCCGCGACTTCTTCACGCCCATCAACTCCACCGCTTTGGCCGCGATGTGCTCCGCCGACACTTCAAACTCTTTGATCAGCTCCCAAGGGGCGCCCGAATCGCCAAAGCGGTCTTTGACACCGATCGCACCCGTAATTATCGGAACACCATACAGAGCCGGCGCCTGCGTGATCGCGTTAGCCACCGGCCAGGCCAGCGCCCCGATCTGATGCTCCTCAGCAGTGAGTACGACGCTAGTGTCGCGAGCCGCCCGCACGATTGCCTCTGTGTCGAGCGGCTTCAACGTGTGCAGGTTGAGAACCCGGGCTTCATAACCGAAGTCCGATTTTAGAATCCAAGCCGCCCGCATCGCCTCCGGCACCATCGGACCACAGGCAATGACCGTCAGGTCCTCGCCCTCGTCACGATATTCAGACTCGAGCTTGGTCTCAAACGCCTCGATGAAGTTCTCCGCCTCCCTACGCAGGCGAATCACGTTGGCCTTGCCAAACACAAATGGTGTCTTCTCATCCGTGACAATCGGCGTCGCCTCACGCGCAAACCGGATGTACTTCGGTCCCACGTGCTTAAGCAGCAGATAATCCGTGGCCTTACGCGTTTCGAAAATATCGCACGGCACGACCACATTCATATTCGGCAGCCCGCACATGGCGAACAGATCTTCGAGCGCCTGATGCGTCGCGCCATCCGGTCCGACGCTCACGCCGCCGTGTGCCCCGGCGATCAGCACGTTGAAGTTGCCGTAGCAGATCGACGTCCGGATCTGGTCCAGGTTGCGCGCCGCCGCAAACGTCGCATAGGTGCCGAATACCGGAAGCTTCCCTTCTTTCGCCAGCCCCGCAGCGGCAGCAGTCGCCGACTGCTCTGCGATCCCCATGCTGATCCATCGCGGTTTGCGCTCCGGCTTGTTGGCATAGAACTCGCTGATCGTGATCGAGCCGGAGATATCCAGCCCGAGACAAACCACGCGTGGGTCATCCCCGTTCGCCGCCAGCGACTGTCCGAATCCCATGCGTGTTGGCTTCATCTGCACTTTCATCTTGGCGTCGGCATTCCACCAGTAGTCACGATGGAAACGCGGCATCTTCGCGTCCAGCCTGCGCTCGACCACAGCCTGATACTGTTTCGCGTGCTCGAACAATTGCTCGACACGAATGCGGCCATCCAGCCCCAACTCCTGCAGGCTCTTGGTCAGTTCTTCGCGGTTGGGCGTCTTGCCGTGCCATCCGGCAATATCCTCCATGAAGCTGACGCCTTTCCCCTTCACCGTATCGGCGATAATCACCACCGGCTTACCGTAGCCCCTTTTCGCTTTCTCCAGAGCCTCCACCACCTGCCCCATGTCATGCCCATTGACATTGATCACTTCCCAGCCGAAGCTGCGGTACTTGTCCTCTAGTGGCTCGACATTCATCACGTCCTTCACCCAGCCATCAATCTGCAGGCGATTGCGATCAACGATGCCCACCAGGTTGTCGAGCTTGTAATGCCCAGCCTCCATTGCGGCTTCCCAGACCTGGCCTTCCTGCTGCTCGCCATCACCCATGATGCAGAAGGCACGGTAGTTCTTCTGGTTCAACTTGCCCGCCAGTGCGATTCCCACGGCCACGCTCAGCCCCTGTCCCAGCGATCCGGTCGAAACCTCAACCCCCGGCAGCTTCAGCCAGTGCGGATGTCCCTGGTACGGCGAATACAATTTGCGCAAGTAGACGACATCTTCCTTCGGACAAAAACCTGCGAAGGCCAGCCCCAAATACAGACTCGGTGCCTTATGCCCCGTCGACCAGATGATGCGGTCGCGGTCATTCCAGTCGGGATTCTCCGGATCGTGATCAGCCACTCGGAGGTAGAGCGCCGCCGTGATATCCATGATCGACATCGTGCCACCGGCGTGTCCCGAGCCCGCCGCACACAACGCGACCAGGTTGTAGCCACGCATGAGGTTGGCTTGCTCTTTCAGTTCGTCAATGCTGTAAGCACGCAGAACTTCGCCGGTCTTCGAATTTCGGATGGACATGGGGTAGCTCCTTCACTGGCGCCAGTCATTGGGCAGGACGAGAAACGGCGCATAGGCTTGCAGGCTTGAGCGTAGCCCGCCATGTCGCAGGCGGCAGTGAGGAGAATCACAGGCGGATGTGACGCACTCCGGCCCTACAAAGGCAGAGCGCTGGGAAATCGGGTTTGGAAGTCCAGCAGCCCCACCCATTCCGGCGTGACTGTAATGCGCACCATCTCTTGGACCATCGACTCGAGTTGTCCCACCCATGCCTTTCCTTGCTGGCTTCCGAAATACCGCTCCGCCGCTGTCGCATATTCCGGCACGACGCCTTTCACGGTCTCGAGCCGGGCCGTGCCACGCAGCAAGAGAACCTTGTGGGGAAAGTCATTGTTGTCGATCGTGAGCGCCACCTTTGGATTCTTGACCAACGCCTTGAGTTTGGGAGCCTTGGGCGGGGTAGCCAAAACAACCTCTCGTCCGTTCCAGTGAAACCAGATCGGCACGACTCTGGGCGTGCCGTCAGTCCAAACGTACGCCAGGCGCGCCGGGATTTTGGAGTTCAACAACTCCTGCGACGCGGGATGCTGCAGGAGGTCGAGGTCTCCCTGTTTTACGGGCATGATTTTCCTCCCAATGCTGGACTGCGTCCTTCCGATCACCGTTCCGACTTGAAAATGGCAAACACGGCCCCTTGAGGATCGGCAACGACCGCCCAGCGGCCAACTCCCTCCATCGTCATCGGTCCGACGCACACATTCGCGCCCATCTCCTTCGCCTTGGCCGCCGAAGCATCCACGTCGTCCACCTGGAAATAAGCCATCCAATGCGGAGGTACGCCAGCAGGACGATGCTCCGCCGGGGGAATGCCCCCAATGAAGTGTTCGCCATTCTTGATGTGCAGGTACCCGGACTTATCGTTTTCCCCGGCCATGATCTGCCAACCAAACAAGCCCGAGTAGAAATCAGCGGCCCGCTTCACGTCCGGTGTACTCAGATCTTCCCAGCACAGCGTGCCTGCAATTTGCGCGATCCCGATTCCGGAATTCAGCTTCGGCTGCCAGATGCAGAAGTGCGCGCCTGTCGGATCCTGCAGCACGGCCATTCGTCCCAATTCCATGACATCGAACGCAGGCGCAACCACTGTGCCCCCGAGTTGTCCCCCTTTCGCCGCCGACTTGTCCGCGCTCTCAACGGCGATGTATGGCATCCAATGCGGTGGCACACCCTGCGCCCGCTGGTCGGGCCGCAAGGTATACGCCGCCGCTGCATCCCGCCCTTCCAGTTTAAAGATCGTGTAGACCTCCTCCGGACCCATCGGCGAGTCATGGATATCCCATCCAAAAAGAGCGCCGTAGAACGTTTTGGCTGATTTTTGATCGGTGGTCGCGAGTTCAATCCAACAAAAACTGCCGGCGGGGTGCTTGTCGATGTGAGCCATAGCGGGGGAAAGTTTACCTCAACTCGCGCGAAGGAATGTCAACCGCAGACAAAAAGGGTGGGCGACTATCACAGGATCAGAATCACGGCAGGTTTCCCCGTGTACCTCTATGACCCCTGTGGTTAACGGTTTTACCGCAGATTCTTCCCCACCCAGACGCCAATCCACTCCAGCGCCTTGTTCAGGTTCTCCATGGAATTGGCCACGCTGAAGCGCAGGTAGCCTTCGCCGAACGCTCCAAAAGCCGTCCCTGCCAGACAGGCAACACCAGCTTGCTCCAGCAAAGCATCCGCCAACTTCTTCGACGGCCAGCCAGTCTTCGTGATATTGGGAAAAACGTAGAATGCGCCCTTTGGCATGCGGCAGGAAAATCCCTTGATCTTGTTCAGCCCAGCCACGAAAGCATCACGCCGCAACTTGAATTCATTGCTCATCTTCTCGACCGACGACTGGTCACCGCTCAGCGCCTGAATCCCCGCCACCTGCGTGAAGCTGGCCGTGCATGAGTTGGAGTTGGTCATCAGGCGCGTCATATGCGCCGCCAAATCGGCCCGCATCACGCCGTAACCCATGCGCCATCCCGTCATTGCGTAGGTTTTCGAAAAGCCATCGAGCAAGATCGTACGATCTTTGAAGCCCGGAACCGTCATGATCGAAAAATGCTCGCCCTCAAAGATCAGCCGGCTGTAGATCTCATCCGACAGCACCATAATGTTGCGATCGCCAATCGCCTTTGCCACAGCCTCGATGTCTTTCCTCGTCAGCACTCCACCCGTCGGGTTGTGCGGCGAATTCAGGATGATCAACTTGGTCCGGTCGGTAATCAGCGACGCCAGTTCCTTCACGTCGAGCGCGAAATCGCGTTCCTCGCGCAGCGGAATCGGGACCGCCCGTCCGCCCAGGTAGTTGATCATCGACTCATAGATCGGGAAGCCGGGATTGGGGTAGATGACCTCATCTCCTTCATCCACTAACGTCAACATCGTAAAGAAAATGATAGGCTTACCACCCGGTACAACGACCACTTCGTCGCTGGTCACAGGTACTTCACGCGTCCGGCTGATATAGGCCGCGATTTCCTTCCGCAGGTCTGGCAGCCCAGCCGATGGCCCGTAGTGAGTCCAACCCATGTAGAGCGCGTCGACGCCGGCCTCCACGATATTGGAAGGCGTGGCAAAGTCGGGTTCCCCGATTTCCAGGTGAACGATCTCTCTACCCTGCTTCTCGAGCGCGCGTGCCCGGTTCAAGACTTCAAAGGCAGTCTCCGTGCCCAGCCGCGACATGCGGCTCGCAAGACGCAATTCGAACATCGTTGTCGGTTCCATAACGGCGGATGGCATTATAGCCCCCCAAGGCTGGCTTGGCCGGTACTTTCATTGTTACCCCGGACGAACCGGAAGGCAGGTACGAGCATCACCAGCGGATGTGACGAGGCCAGGCTGAAGGTCAGATTGCACAGACACTGGGATTTGTCTCGAAGCGCAGCCTTTAAGACCGAAAGGTTCCACTTCTGCAATCTGACTTCTGACTTTATTCCGAGATCGTGCTCTCTTCGCTCTGCGCCCGCAAAATTCGCTCAACGGAATAAGGAGCCCGCTGCGTCGGCTCATGGTAGTGCCGCACCTGCATCTCGCCCAGAAGTCCGATGGCCAGCAGATTGAATCCGGCCAGCAGCAGCACCGCGGCAAACAACATCAGCGGACCGTGTTGGACCATCACGTCCGCCCGATGCAGAATCTTCTGCAGGATCAGCCACGCTCCAACCGAGCAGCCCGCAAAGATACCGAACATGCCTACAGTCCCGAAGAAGTGCAGTGGACGCCCCAGATACCGGAGCAGGAAACGGATCGTCATCAGATCAAAGAACACACGGAACGTGCGCGAGATTCCGTAATGCGAAACGCCGCGCTCCCGGTTCACGTTCTTGATCGGAACTTCAATGATCGACGCGCCATGCCACGACGCCAGCGCTGGAATGAAGCGATGCAATTCTCCGTAGAGCGGAACTTGCTCGAGAATCTCGCGGCGATAAGCCTTGAAAGTCGTGCCGAAGTCGTGGATCTCCACCCCGCTCAGCTTGGCCATCAGCCAGTTGGCGCAGCGCGAAGGAATGCGCCGCATCCAGAAATTATCGACCCGGTTCTTGCGCCAGCCGCTGACGATGTCGTAACCCTCGGCAATCTTCTCCAGGAACACCGGAATATCGGCGGGATCGTGCTGCAGGTCGCCATCCATGGCGATGATGTACTCGCCACGCGCGTGGTCAAAGCCGGCCGCAAGGCCCGCTGTCTGACCGAAATTGCGGCGCAATTTGACAACCGTCACGCGGCTGTCGACCGCAGCAATTTCCTTTAGCAGTTGGAACGTACCGTCGTCGGAGCCGTCATCGACGAGCACCATCTCGAAGGTGTCGCCGCTCTGCTCCATCACGGACTTCAGCCGCGCATACAGGTCTGTAACGTTTTCCTGCTCGTTGTGGAGAGGAACTACGATGGAATATTTGAGCACTGCCGAGCATTATACGGGAGCCGCGCACTGAATCAGAAGTGCCTAGCGAGTTGCGTGTAGGGCCGGCGACCCGCCCGCGGTCGCGGCGGCAACCTGCCGCTGCGTGACGATCAAGTCACGCGCCGCTATCGCCCGGAGTCCAGCATCAGGTTGTGCGCATCATTCCCCGCTTCGACGCCGACCACAAGCCAGTTGGCCCAGCGCTCCATCTTGTGATGGCCGGTCTTGTGCAGTGTGTAAGACGTGCCCAGCGCAGCCGCATACCCCAACGCGGACGCAGCCATCTCGCCCTGCCATCCTTGGTGCACGAGCGGACGCCACACCGGATTCGCCTCGTGCGCTTGCCCGGAACTGATCAGATGTTGCGTCGTGACCGCATCCACGGCAATCAACCCGGCCAGCGCCGTGAAGGCGATCTTGTTCTGACGATCGAGGAACCTGTGGGAGTCGGGATTCGTAAAAGACACAACCTTCGGACTGCCGCTGACAAACTTCTGCGATGGAGCGTCGGGCAACGACGCCTCCTGTGCCAAGGCAGAGTAACCAGCCAGCGTGATCAGAATGAGCAGCGCGGATCGGGAGGCAACTGTCATGCGATTCGTTAGCGCACGTGTCTCGCCGCCGGGAGTGGGGCAAAATCACTGTGTTTTCACGACGCCGCTCAGCCCTACTGTGAAACGAATTGCACTTCAAGGCGACCAGCGATTCCCGATATCCCCATTTCGTAATCGCGAGGTAATCGCAGCAGTAACCAAGCACGCCTCGATCGCGCGAATCGGAATCGAAAACCGGCCGATCCCGGGCGTACGACTTCGGGCCGCGCAACTGCAATTCAGATCTGATCTTGATTTTTCGTGTTTCCGTGGAAGAGGGTTTGGATCTCCACTTTGCCAGGCTCGGGGCTGGGGTCGTAACGTCCCGACGTCCAGCCGCGTTCATGAACGAACAAAAGGAGCTTCAAGAAAAGCCAGAGGCCGGTCGCGCCTCCCACGAATCCGAGCAGGACTTTCAGCAAGTCCTTCAGATCTTCCATCTCACACCTACCCTGGTGCGGACTGGAGTCCCGACTCTCGGCAGAATTTTACGTATAGCCCCCATCGCAACCTTCAAGGTTCTAGCTTCGGACCTGAGCTGTGGTTCTCGGGGGGAATACCCCAGTTCGGCAGGATTTGTGCAATGGAATGTGCAATGAAGGCAGGTCTCCTCCGGCGCTTCTCCCGGAGAGTGAACATAGTGGCAAGCAAGAGTCCTTCTAGAGCTCCAAGGAATCCTTCCGTAATCGAGAGGCGGTTGAAAGTTCGCAGGCCTTGCCCCGTCAGGAGGAATCCGGTATACGCCATTGCTACAGTCCAGAAAATTCCGCGAACCTTCATAGAGCCTCACATCTGCGCGGTGATTGGCGATATCGTGCCAAAGATTTCGTGCCGGGGAAAGATGTCGTAAAGGCAGTTTAGGCGGCCGCGACGTTTCCATTTCTCGTACCCAGCGGTATTACGCGTCTCGGGGTTCTGGAAGATCCACTCTCCCGCCGCAACGGAAGCCGTTCGAGGCGTCGAACGTCGTCGTTGTAAACTGAAGGGGGAGAAGCAGGTTAGAGAAGAGGGCCCCGTAGCTCAGATGGATAGAGCAGCGGTTTCCTAAACCGTTGGTCGGCAGTTCGACTCTGCCCGGGGCCTCCATTGGTCTGAAATCAAGCCAGCCAACTGCGCCGCATACAGCCCGGTCACAAGTCCAGTGAACACATCAATCGTATAGTGCGCTCGCAGCACCAGAACCGTTACCGCTTCGAATCCAACAATGACAATGCCCACCGCGGTCAGCCACCGGCGCCCTAGGCGAGCCATCTCCGTCGCCCCCAGGACCGCAATTGCCGTGTGGCCGGAGAAGAAATAGTCGTTCGACACTCCGTAGGTCACCAGCAACGACGGGAATCCCGGGTAATGCCAGATGGCATTCGGCGGGGCAGGCAGTGCGACCAGCGCCTCCATGACCTGGCGTAGACCGAGCACAATCACCAAAGCCAGAAAGGGCCGGGCCGAGGCTCCGAACAGCCATTTCCCTAAAAGGAAAACTCCCAGCACGTCGATGATGGCGGAACTGAAAATCAGCAACGCGTTAGCAGCGGATGGGTGTGCATGCAGGTAAGAATTCGCCGGCGCCGTTGCGGAGTGGACCCAATCGCCGATGCCACCTGTCGCAAGCGCGCGGGCACCGATCAACGACTGCGTCCAGAACCACATTGCCAGGGCTGCAGCGGTTACCACTAGGCGAATCGCGAAGGCCCTCTGCGGCATGAACGGATTCTACTGCTGCGGCGGCTGTGTCGGCTCCTGCTTCGGTTTGGGCTCGCGGACCTTGGCCACCGCGTCCTTCATGCGCTTGAAGTCTCCTGTCTGATACCCATACGTCTTCTGCGGCAACAATCGCGCCTCCTGCTCAATTGCCCGCTCGCGGTTGTCCGGGTTGGGGTGATCAGACAAGAACTGCGATACGCTGCCGGCGAGTCCTTTGCCTGGCCCGTTGGCGCCGCCGAGTTTGGTGAAGAAGCGCGCCATCTCCATCGGATCGTAGCCACCTTCAGCCATCAGATGCGATCCCATCAGGTCGGCCTGGCTCTCCGCATTGCGCGAGAACTTCAGCAGCACGCTGTTCGCGCCCAATCCGATGCCCATTTGCGCCAGTTGTCCCATCATCGTACCCTTACCCGCCATCTGTGCCGCCAGTGCCGCCGGGAGTTCAATCAGGTTGGCCTTCGATGCCTGGTTTGTTCCATGCCGCAGAATCACATGTGACATCTCGTGTCCCATCACTCCTGCCAGCTGCGCTTCGTTGTCCACGGCGCGCAGTAGCCCGGTGTTGATGAACATTGGCCCGCCCGGCAGCGCAAAGGCATTGATGGAAGGATCGGCCACAACCTCAAAAGTGAAGGGAAACCCGCTCTCCTGCGCCTCTTGCGACGCTACCAGGCGCTTCCCGACACGGTTCACGTACTCGGTGAGTACCGGATCCTTGATCACGGTCATCTGCTTGCGCACCTGCGCCGCCGATTCCTGGCCCAGTTGCACATCCTGCTGCTTGGAGAACAGGTTGAACCCCGGCGAGAAATGGTGCGGCGACTGGGCCCAGATTTGCCCTCCCGCCCACATGACCAATGCGAGAATCCCTGCAATCCGCACCTTGCTCTTGATCACTCCTGTCATTGTTTTCTCTCCCGAACCGAGCTGCGGCCCCGGGTTCCGCCGCCGACGAAGTGCACGATCTCCAGCCGATCCCCGTCCTGCAGTGCTGTCTCGGCCCAACGCTCACGAGGCACGATCTCGCGATTGAGTTCAATCGCCACCCGATCCGATTTCATCCCCAACTGTTCGACGAGCGCGCTGACCGTCCCCGCAGATAGGATGCGCTCCTCCCCATTGATGGTCAGATTCATTGAACCAATTTTCGCAGTTCCGAGAAGGTAGGAGCAAGAAACGCCAAACCCGCGGCGCCGGCGAACCCGGCCCCGCCTCCCTGCCCGAGAGGCGTGCTGGAAAGAGCCGCCCTACTCCGCTGCCCGCAGTCGGAACTTTCGCGTTGCCGTACGCCCCGAGTAGTTGGCCTGCACCAGAACCGACGATTCCGCCAGCGCCTTTTCATCCACCTGAAATGTCATTTCGGCGTTGCCGCTTGCGTCAGACAGAACCTGGGCATAGTACGGGGAAGCGTCCGGACGCGCGAAACGGAATGTAAGCCGCGCTCCCTCCACCGCCACCCCGCCCTCGGTCACTCGCAGATGCATCATCAGCGTCCCGCCCGCGTGCACGGAGTTGGAGTTGATCCACTCCATCTCCAGTTCCTTGATGGCAGCCAGCGTCTCCGGTGTCTCGCGCTTGTCCAGCAGCGCGTCCAGCTTCCCTTCCCGGATCGCCTCGAGGACCTGCCGGTGCTGCTCGCGCAGCATCTTCTCTTTGTGCTGGTCACTCCCGTCACCGCCTGCCGCGGCTGCCGAATACGACACTGCCCGTTTTCCGATGCAGCGTCCGCGCACGAATACCTGCGTTTGCAGCAGTTGTTCACTCTCCCGTGCTTCACTCTGCACGTGGTACACGGTGTCTTCGTGCTTGATATCGGTGTTGAAGCCAAAGATCATGTCGTCGCGTCGCCCTTCGCCGGACCAGTCCAGGCCGGTGAATGAAACCTCTGTAAAATCGCCCGCTTTGCTTGACACTTCCGCCGGCGAAAAACTAATCTAGAACGTTTAGTAGGTGCTTGGCGCGCATTATATCTAGCTCTTCCTATGCCCGACAATTACTTCGCCCGTTACCTGCCTCTTTTGCTGCATTTCGCGATCGCTTTCGGGGTCGCGGGGGCGATCGTGACCTTGTCGTGGCTGATCGGCCAGCACAAACCCAACCGCGCCAAAATGTCGCCCTATGAGTGCGGCGTTCAACCCATCGGCGACGCCCGCGAGCGTTTTTCCGTCAAGTTTTACCTCGTGGCTATGCTCTTCATTCTGTTCGACGTAGAAGCTGTGTTTCTGTACCCCTGGGCGGTGATTCTGAAGCGCGATCTGAAAATGTTCGGCTTCTGGGAAATGCTGGTCTACATCGGCATTGTGCTGGTCGGTCTCTTCTACGTGTGGAAAAAAGGCGTCATCGACTGGAGCCTCACCGCCGAAAAGCGAGGTCGCGTCTAATGTCGCTCGCTCCCCCGATTACCGATCTTGAACAGCTGAAGTCGCATCCTGCGCTGGCGCGTCTTATGGGATGGAATGCCAGTGTCGTTCAGGGCGCCAAGTTCGATCGCGAAGAGCTCACGGTTTGGATCGAGAGAGGCTCGATTCGCGAAGCCTGTGCCATCCTGCGCGACGATACCGCCTGCCCATTCAACTATCTGGCGGACCTCACCGCCGTGGACTGGTATCCCAGCGAACCACGCTTTGAAGTCGTCTACCACCTGCTTTCGATTCCGAAAAAAGAGCGCGTCCGTTTGAAGGCCCGGCTCGACGGTGACAGCCCAGTCGTAGAATCGGTCACCTCAGTCTGGCCCGCTGCCAACTTTTACGAGCGCGAAGTCTTCGACCTGTTCGGCATCCGCTTTACCGGACACCCTCACCTCGAACGTTTGCTCATGCCTGACAACTGGGAAGGCCATCCCCTGCGGAAGGACTACCCGGTGGAGGGCTACCGGTAAGCCATGCCTCAATTCCCCGCCAGCGCCGTTGCAGAACCCAGCCAGGACCGCACCCTGGTCCTCAACATGGGCCCGCAACACCCCTCGACGCACGGTGTCTTGCGGCTGGTGCTGGAAATCGACGGCGAGACCATTGTTCGCCTTAAACCCGACATCGGCTACCTGCACACGGGAATCGAAAAAACCTGCGAGGCCAAGTTCTATCAGCAAGTAGTGCCGCTCACCGACCGCATCGATTATCTCTGCCCCATGACCAACAACCTCACCTACTGCCTTGCAGTAGAGAAGTTGCTGGGCCTGGAGATCCCGCCCAAAGCGCAGTGGATGCGCGTCATGATGAACGAACTGACCCGCATCAACTCGCACCTGGTCTGGCTCGGCACGCACGCCATGGACCTGGGTGCGATGACCGTGTTCCTTTATTGCTTCCGTGAGCGCGAAGACATTCTGCGTCTGTTCGAAATGGTCAGCGGCCAGCGCATGATGACGTCGTACTTCCGTATCGGCGGGCTGGCCCTCGAACCGCCGCTCGGTTTCTTCGAAAAAGTGAAAGCCTTCGCCGATCGCTTTCCCGGCAATGTCGACGAATATGAAGGCCTGCTCACCGGCAATCCGATCTTCTTGATGCGCGTGAAGGGCGTAGCCAAGATGACCGCCGAAGATGCCATCGCCCTTGGAGCCACCGGTCCAACCCTGCGCGGCAGCGGCGTTGACATTGATTTGCGGCGCGATGCTCCTTACACGGGCTACGAAAACTTCAAATTCAACGTGCCGGTTAGGACCGAAGGAGATGTCTGGGCGCGATACATGTGCCGTGTGCAGGAATTGCGCGAGTCGATCGGGATTGTGCAGCAGGCGTTGGCCGGAATGCCCGAAGGCCCGGTAAAAGCCGACGCGCCGAAAGTCGTCCTGCCTGACCGGGAAAAAATGAAGACCCAGATGGAAGCCCTCATCTATCACTTCAAGATCATCACCGAGGGCTTCACGGTTCCGGCAGGCGAGGTGTACCAGGGGGTCGAATCACCCCGCGGCGAGATGGGCTATTACGTGGTCAGCGATGGCACGGCCAAGCCGTACCGGGTGCACATGCGAGGCCCGTCGTACGCGAACCTGCAGACATTGGCCAAAATGTGCGAAGGCTGCCTGATCGCCGACGTGATCGCCGCCATCGGCAGCATTGATGTGGTTTTAGGGGATATTGACCGGTAGGAATTTTGTAATTTGGTAATTGGGTAATTTTGTAATCTGAAAAGCTGGCAAAGCCGCTGGCAGCACTGGTTTTCAATTACCAAATTACCCGATTACAAAATTACCAAATTGAATCAGCAATGAAATTCTCGGATCAATTCGAGTCCCGCTTCGCCGAGATGCTCACGCATTATCCGACGAAGCGCTCGGTCCTCGTCCCAACGTTGCTCTACGCCCAGGACGAAATCGGCGCTCTGACCGACGAGGTCATCGCCGAACTGGCGCAGCGTCTCGATCTGACCGAACTCGAAGTGCGCAACGTGATCAGCTACTACTCCATGCTGACCACCAAGCCCCGCGGCAAGTACAACGTTCAGGTCTGCACCAACATCGCGTGCATGCTGGTAGGCGGCGAAGAACTCCTGGGTCACTGCAAGAAGAAACTCGGAATCGGCCACAAAGGCACAACCCAGGACGGTCTATTCTCGCTGGAAGAAGTAGAGTGCATCGGCGCTTGCAGCTGGGCGCCCGCGATCCAGGTGAACTACGACTTCCACGAGAACCTGACGGTGGAGAAACTGGACAAGGTTTTGGACGACTATAGAAAGAAAGGAACACAGTAATCTGGCGATCTGGCCATCGGGTGATCGGGTGATCTGACTTCACCCGATGACCCGATCATCCGATCACCCGATCAAAATGGCTTCTCTCACCTCCCATCCCGACGAGGTCAAGGTCGTCTCGAAGCGCTTTGGCCAGGGTGCGACTGATATCGATCGCTACCTGCAAATGGACGGCTACAAAGCCCTCCAGAAAGCGCTCGCCATGCAGCCCGACGCCATCATCAACGAGGTCAAGAATTCCGGCCTCCGCGGACGCGGCGGCGCCGGCTTTTCCACCGGAATGAAGTGGTCGTTTGTCCCCAAGCAGTCGGCGAAGCCCAAGTACGTCCTCTGCAACGGCGACGAGAGCGAGCCCGGCACCTGCAAAGACCGCCTGATCTTCGAGCACGACCCGCACGCGGTCATCGAAGGTGTGGCCATCGCTGCGATCGCCGTGCAGGCTCACACCGGATTCATCTACATCCGCGGCGAGTATCGCTATCTGTCCGTGATCATGCAGAAGGCGATCAAGGACGCCTACGCCAAAGGTTTCCTCGGCAAGAACATCTGCGGCAGCGGATACGACCTCGACATTCACTGGCACGGCGGCGCCGGCGCCTACGAAGTCGGCGAAGAGTCCGCGCTGATGGAGTCGCTCGAAGGCAAGCGCGGCATCCCCCGCATCCGTCCTCCCTTCCCTGCCGTCGTCGGACTGTGGGGCGGCCCGACCGTCATTAATAATGCCGAGACCCTCGCCAGTGTCCCCCACATTATTCTTGGCGGCGCGGAATGGTACTCCGGCCTTGGCACTCCGAAAAATGGCGGTACGCGCCTGTTCTGCCTTGCCGGAAATCTGGCTAAGCCCGGCGTCTACGAGCTGCCCATGGGCTACAACCTCAAGAAGATGATCTACGACGTGGGCGGAGGCATTTCCAACGGACGCGCGCTGAAGGGCGTCGTCCCCGGCGGATCGTCAACTCCGATCCTGCTACCTGAAGAAATCGACGTCGCCATGGACTTCGACTCCGTTGCCAAAGCAGGCTCGATGCTAGGCTCCGGCGGCGTCGTCGTCCTCGACGACACCAACTGCATCGTGAAGTTCGCCCTACGCACGATCAAGTTCTATCAGCACGAAAGCTGCGGCTGGTGCATCCCGTGCCGGGAGGGCACCGACTGGCTGAAGAAGACGCTGACCCGCTTCCATGCCGGCGCCGGCCTTAAGAAAGACATCGACAACATCTATTACCTCTCCGAGAACATGCTGGGCCGAACCTTCTGCCCGCTCGGAGACGCCGCCGCCATGCCGACCATGGCGTTCGTGAAGAAATTCAGAAAGGAATTCGAAGATCACTTAGGAGGAAAGCCGTGCCCGTTTGAGAAAGCGGGAAGCGTGGAGCAGTTGCCGGTGCTGGCCTAGGAATTTTGTAATTTGGTAATCGGGTAATTTTGTAATTTGTGAACCTGATGCCTTCGCACCAAGAAGAACTTCGAGACCGAACGAAAAAGTTTGCTGTCAGAATTGTTCGTGTCTATCGGGCTCTGCCGTATAAAGCGGATGCTCAGGTTCTCGGCAAGCAACTGATGCGTTGCGGAACAGCAGTCGCGGCGAACTATCGGGCGGCTTGCAGCGCGCGTTCCAGAGCCGAGTGGATTGCGAAGATCGGGATCGTCGTCGAGGAAGCCGACGAAACCGTGTTCTGGCTGGAGATGTTGGTCGACTGCGAAGTTGTGCCAATGCAGAAATTGGAGTCGTTGCTGAAAGAGGCACATGAGTTGAGTGCGATTTTCACAGCGTCACAACGCACTGGTAGAGGACGATAAAGAATTTTGAATTACCAAATTACCCGATTACAAAATTACCAAATGCCTGATGTGACTTTATCTGTTGACGGAAAAAAGCTCACGGCCCCGGCCGGGACGCTCCTCATCGAAGCCTGCAAGTCCGCCGGCATCGAGGTGCCCTCTTTTTGCTACTACCCGAACCTCTCGCTGCAGGGCGCCTGCCGCATGTGTCTCGTGAAGATCGAGAAGATGCCCAAGCTGCAGACGGCATGCACAACGGTCGTTAGCGAAGGCATGACCGTTACCACCGACAGTGCGGAAGTCGTGCAGGCTCGCAAGTCGATGGTCGAACTCCTGCTCGGCAACCATCCCCTCGACTGTCCCGTCTGCGACGCCGGTGGTGAGTGCGAATTACAGGACATGACTTTCTCCTACGGCGCCGCCGAGTCGAAGTTCATGGAGGCCAAGAACCACAAGGAAGAACAGCAGTGGTCGCCGGTCGTCTACTTCGATCGACCGCGCTGCATCCTCTGCTACCGCTGCGTGCGCGTCTGCAACGAAGCCATGGATGTGGCCGCCCTCGGCGTGCAGAACCGCGGTGTCGTTTCCGTCATCGCGCCTAACCAGGGAGATCACCTTGAGTGCGAAGAGTGCGGCATGTGCATCGACATCTGCCCAGTCGGTGCGCTCACCTCAGGCGCGTATCGCTACAAGACGCGCCCCTGGGAGATGAAGCACGTCGGCACCGTCTGCACCCACTGCGGCGACGGCTGCAAGACCACGCTCGGTGTGCGCCGCTGCGACACCGGCATGGAGATCGTCCGCGGCGACAACCGCGACAAGAGCGGCATCAACAATGACTTTCTCTGCGTCAAGGGCCGCTACGCGTTCGACTTCGCGCATCACGCTGCCCGCCTCACGCAGCCTCTGATTCGCAGGAACGGCAAGCTGACTCCGGCCACATGGGAAGATGCCTTCGCCATGATCGGCAGGGTGTTTGCCAAGGTGCGCAACGACAATGGCGGCAGCGCGATCGGCGTGATCGGATCAAACCGCACGACGAACGAAGAGAACTATCTGCTCTCCAAGTTTGCACGCGTGGTGCTCAAAACGAACAACGTCGATCACCACCGAACGACGGACTATGCGGCATTCGCAGCCGCCCTGCACGGCAAGCCGGGAGTGACGGCCTCGATGCGTGACGTCTATAGCGCGCCTGCCGTACTCGTCATTGGCAACGATCCGACGAACCAGCATCCCCTGCTCGCGTGGCAGATTCGCAACAACGTTCGCCTCCACCGCTCGCGGCTCTACGTGATCAACTCCGCGCCGATTAAGCTCCGCCGCCAAGCCGCCGGATTTGGCCTGCTGCCACCCGGAACCGAAGCCAAAGCCGTCTCGTTCCTGGCAGGCGATGACTTGCAGCGCGATTCGCTCGCCACCGACATGACCACCCGTGATGCCTGGACTGCGTTACGGGAGAAGATTCGCGCCGAGCAGAATCTGGTCATCATTTTTGGTTCGGAGTTGCGCGGTGCCGAGATCGGGAAGCTGGCGGCATTCGCCTCCTCCATCGCGGGCGCGAAGCTGATTTGCCTGGGCGACTACGCCAACTCGCGCGGCGCCGCTGACATGGGGCTCTATCCCGACCTCCTTCCCGGATATCAACCCGTCGCCACCCCCCGGACGTTTCAGCAGGAATGGGGCACCCTTCCATCGGAAAGAGGCCTGAACCTCCCCGAGATGGTCGACGCCGCCCAAACCGGCAAGCTCAAGGCGCTTTATGTAGTCGGTTCGAATCCGATCCACCGCCATGGCCTCGACCCCTTCGCCTTCTCCAAGACCTTCGTCGTAGTGCAGGACATGTTCCTGACCGAGACTGCCGACATGGCCGACGTCGTCCTGCCTGCCGCGAACGCCTACGAGAAGGAAGGCACCGTCACCAATACCTGCGGCGACCTGCAACTGGTCAAGAAAGCCGGAGAAGTCGCGGGAACGAAACCGGATTTCGAAATGATCATCCGTATCGCCGACGCCATGGGCTTCGACGTTCGAAAACTCGTCCCCTTCGGCGGCGGCGCGCATGCCGACATGGGCCAGACTCGCGGCGCGCAGTCCGGCGAGGCCGACCGCCACGCCGTCTGGCTCGAAGCGCACAATCTCGAACCGAAGATGACGCCCTTCGACCCCATCGCCATCCTCGATGAGATTCAGCGCGTGGTCGCAGGTTACGATGTTTCGCGGATCAACCTGCTGGCCGGAAACGACCAGCACGTCGAAGTCGCAGAAAGCGGCCCCGGCGCGCAGCACGATCCGAAGCTGATTGTTCCAGCGGATGACGACCTGTTCACTTCCGGTACGCTAGGCCGTTATTCGCACACGTTGAATTCGGTAATGGAAAACAAGTCCGCCGATACGGAAGTCGCAGCGGACTAAGACCTGTTCGTTTTTGGAACTGGCATCTTGTTTTAGGACTGTCATCCCGAGCGGAGCGAGGGATCTGGAGTCGTCGGCAGCTGCCAAACTGCAGACGCTGCGCGCGGGATGACAAAGGACAAAGGGTTTGACCATAGCGACCTACATCGTCGTCTCGATCATCAAGTCCATAGCCGTGATCTTCGTCCTGCTCACGGCCGTGGCATACAGCGTCTGGCTGGAGCGTAAAGTCTCGGCGCGTATCCAGAACCGCTGGGGGCCGACCCGCGTCGGACCCTTCGGCCTGCTGCAGCCGCTGGCTGACGGCATCAAGTTCATCTTCAAGGAAGACCTGACCCAGCCCTACGTCTACAAGACGCTCTACATCGCCGCTCCGATGATTGCCGTCGTCTTTGCCATCTCGTCGATCGCCGTCGTGCCCTTCGGCAACTCGCTCGACATTCCCGCCATCCATATTGGTCCTTGGACCCTTGGTCCTATTAGCGTTGGCCCGTGGACCATCGGCCCCATCAGCACTCCGTTCCAGATTACGGACCTGAACATTGGCCTGTTAGTCATCCTCGGCATCACTTCCATGGGAGTGTACGGCGTCGCCCTCGCCGGATGGTCCTCGAACAGCAAGTACTCGCTCCTCGGCGGCCTCCGCGCCAGCGCGCAGATGGTCAGCTATGAGATTTCGCTCGGGCTGGCGCTGATTCCCATCATGATCCGCTCTGGCAGCTTCAGCCTGCGCGAGATCGTCAACGCGCAACAGCACCTGCATTGGAACTTCTGGTACCTGCCGTTCGGAACTCTCGCTTTTTTCATTTACCTAATCTCGGCCTATGCGGAAACGAACCGTACGCCTTTCGATCTGCCGGAAGCCGAGTCGGAACTCGTCGCCGGATACCACACCGAATACAGCGCGATGAAGTTCGCAATGTTCTTTATGGCCGAGTACGCCAACATGGTGACCGTCGCCTGCCTGGCGACCCTGCTGTTCTTCGGTGGATGGCTGGGGCCCGTCTTCGGCCCGCCGATCCTGCAGATGTTCTTGCCCGTGATCTGGTTCTGCTTGAAAGTCTTCTTCTTTATGTTTCTATACGTCTGGGTGCGCTGGACACTTCCCCGTTTCCGCTATGACCAGCTCATGGCGTTCGGATGGAAGGTTCTACTACCCCTGGCGATTGCGAATTTGGTGGTAACGGCGTTTGTAGTAGCGATAAGAGCGTGAAACTCTGGCACCTAGCTACTAGCCTGCTCAAGGAATTGTCATGCCGAGCGGAGCGAGGGATCTGCAGTTGGCCGGCACCGAGATGCTGACGGTTTGCCACTTGCAGTCGGTACCACAAGGTTTGCTAGAAGCTAGGAGCTAGCAGCTAAAAACACATGCTTCATCTAGCCCTATTCGGAGTTTTCGGCGCGATCTGCGTGGCAGGAGCCATCAACCTGCTCGTGCAGCGTCATCCCATCAACAGCGCCCTGTCGCTGGTGGTGGTGATGGCCGCACTCGCGGGCGAATACCTTTTGCTGGGCGCGGAGTTTGTCGCCGCCATTCAGGTCATCGTTTACGCCGGCGCCGTCATGGTGCTGTTTATTTTCACCATCATGTTGCTGAACGCTGGCGAAGAAGAGCGCACCAAGGGCAGCCGCGTTGCGATTCTGCTCGGCGTTCCAGGAGTCGCCGTCGGCTCTCTGCTCGTCGCCTGGACGTTCCTGCGCAACGCCAACCCGGAACCGGTATCCATTGGCGCCCTGCTCGGAGACCCGCGCACCATCGCCAGACTTCTGTTTCGCGACTTTCTGCTGCCCTTCGAAGTCACATCGGTTCTCATCCTGATCGCCATCATGGGCGCAGTTGTACTGGCCAGCCGTCCCGGAGCAGTCGCCCGCCCCCGCGGCGAACCCGTGGAAGCGAAGCAAGAGCCGGAAAAAGAAGGCCCGCAACTCGTGGCCGCCGGAAGGGAGCGCTGATCTCATGACATCGGTGACGACCATTCCTCTTCCCTGCTACCTCATCTTGAGTGGAATTCTCTTCGTTTGCGGCGTGCTCGGATTCCTCATCAAGCGCAACATCATCACAATCTTCATGTCGATTGAGCTCATGCTCAACGGCGTGAACCTGTCATTCGTCGCTTTCGCCGCGCACTGGCACGCGCTCAGCGGGCAGGTCTTCGTCTTCTTCGTGATGGTGGTCGCCGCCGCCGAAGCCGCCGTCGGCCTTGCCATCATCATTGCCGTCTACCGCACCCGCGAAACCTTGAACGTCGACCAGGTGAACTTGCTGAAACTATGACGCCGAACCCTTATCTCTGGCTGATTCCGGTGCTCCCGCTCGCCGGAGCGGCGATCAACGGCATCCTCGGACGCCGATCATCCAAGAATGCGATCTCGACGATCGCGCTAGCATTCCCGGGCGCGGCTTTTCTGCTTGCGCTTTGGATCGCCCTTTTCAAGTTTCACGCGGCCCAGGCTCCCTACTACTTCGATCTGGCCCACTGGGTCCGCGCCGGCAGCTTCCAGGCAGACTTCAGTTTCTACCTCGACCAGCTCTCGCTCGTCATGCTGTTGGTCGTCACCGGCGTCGGTCTCCTCATCCACATCTACTCGGTCGGTTACATGTGGGACGACGACGGCTACTACCGCTTCATGTCCTACCTGAACCTGTTCATGTTCTTCATGCTCACGCTGATTTTGGCGAAGAACTACTTGCTCATGTTCATCGGATGGGAAGGCGTGGGCCTGGCTTCGTATCTGCTGATCGGGTTCTGGTTCATCAAGGATTCCGCTGCATCGGCTGGGAAAAAAGCATTTATCGTGAACCGCATTGGCGATTTCGGATTCCTGATCGCGCTCTTCCTGATGATCAAGAACTTCGGCTCGCTCGACTTCACGAGAGTGTTTGAGCAAGTCGCAAAACATCCCACCGAAACCGCCGGTATCGGCCTGCTTACCTCGATCGGCCTGCTCCTGATGGTCGGCGCAGCCGGAAAGTCCGCCCAGATCCCGCTCTACGTCTGGCTGCCCGACGCGATGGAAGGCCCGACACCCGTGTCCGCCCTAATCCACGCGGCGACGATGGTCACCGCCGGCGTCTACATGGTCGCGCGCTCGCACGTGATTTTCGAGCACTCGCCCGGAGCGCTCACGGTAGTCGCCATCGTTGGCACCCTGACCGCGTTTTTTGCCGCAACCATCGGCATCTGCCAGACTGACATTAAGAAAGTTCTTGCCTACTCAACCGTCTCGCAGCTCGGATACATGTTCATGGCCTGCGGCGTGGCCGCATTTTCGTCCGGCATCTTCCACCTGATGACCCACGCCTTCTTCAAGGGCCTGCTCTTCCTGGCCGCCGGCTCGGTGATTCACGGTGTCGGGGGCGAACAGGACATGCGCAAAATGGGCGGCCTCCGCGTCTACATGCCCTGGACGTTCGCCACCATGGGAATCGCAACTCTGGCCATCGCCGGCATCCCGCCGCTGGCCGGCTTCTGGTCCAAGGACGAGATTCTCTGGCACGCCTATACCGTCAGTAAGGCCTATTGGCTCATCGGCCTGGTCACGGCTTTCATCACATCGTTTTACATGTTTCGTCTGATGTACATGACGTTTGCGGGCGACTATCGCGGCGCGGCCTCAGCCGGCGCGCATGACCATGGCGCGAGTGCCCACGGCCACGCTCATGGACACGGAGAGCCGCACGAGAGCCCGTGGGTGATGCTGGGCCCGCTCGTGGTTCTGGCGATTCTTTCGGTTTTTGGCGGCTTCGTCGGCTATGGCAATCGCTTCGAGCATTTTCTTGCTCCCGTATTCGAGTCGCATTCCGAGATCACCCGGGCTGCCGGAGAAGGCGTCCAGATCAACATGGAGCGCGTGTTGGCCATCACTTCCGTTTTCGTGGGTGCCTTGGGCTGGTTCCTGGCCTGGCTGCTGTACTCGCGGCTGCCCAAATTACCCCGCATCGTCGCCGAAGCCTTTGGCAGTCTGTATCGAGCGGTGGCGAACAAGTATTACGTCGACGAACTTTACGCCGCGATCTTTGTGAAACCGATAGTTGATGGATCGTCCGCAATTCTCTGGAAAGGCGTAGATCAAGGCGTAATCGACGCCACCGTCAACAACGCCGCCGACGCCGCCCGCCACACTTCCGACAATGTCCGCCACATGCAGTCCGGCAACCTGCGATCGTATGCCGGATGGGTGGCCGCCGGGGGCGCCGTCGTTATCGCCTACATGATCTGGATGGGGGTGCGCTGATGACTTCCGCCCTGAATCCCTACATCCTGACGCTCGTGACCTTCATCCCGCTCGCCGGGGGGTTGCTGATCCTGCTCATCCCGCGCCGCGACCGCGACATCAAGATCTTTTCGCTGGTCATTTCCCTGCTGGCTTTCGTCGCGTCTCTGCACCTGCCGGTTCACCTGCACCGCAATCAGCCCGGCTTTCAGTTTTCCATCGACAAGCTATGGATTGCCCACCCCGAGATTCACTACCACATGGGCGTGGACGGCATCTCCGTCTGGCTGATCGTCCTGACCACGTTCCTTACCCCGCTCTGCGTGCTGATTTCCTGGACCTCGATCCACGAGCGCGTGAAGGAATTCTTCATCCTGCTGCTGATTCTCGAGACGGCACTCATCGGCGTCTTTACGTCGCTCGACTTATTCCTGTTCTACTTCTTCTGGGAAGCGACGCTAATCCCGATGGCCCTTCTGATCGGCATGTACGGCCACGGACGCCGCGTCTATGCTGCCGTCAAATTCTTCCTCTACACCATGGTCGCCTCAGTGTTCATGCTTGCGGCCATCATTTGGCTCTACGCCAAAACCGGCAGCTTTGATTTCGTCATCATTCAAAATGCGATCCGCGCCGGAACTGTACCCAACTTTGTGGCCGCCGCCCAGTGGCTCTTTCTCGGGTTTTTCATCGCGTTTGCCGTCAAAGTCCCTCTGTTCCCACTCCACACCTGGCTGCCCGACGCTCACGTCGAGGCGCCGACCGCTGGATCAGTCCTTCTGGCCGGCGTACTCCTGAAGATGGGCACGTACGGCATGTTGCGCTTTAACCTCGGGCTCTTTCCTGACCAGTCCCGCGCCAACGCTTCCTGGATCATCGTTCTAGCCTTGATCGGCATCATCTATGGCGCACTCGTGTCTCTTGTGCAGCCGAACATGAAGAAGCTGATCGCCTACTCCTCGGTCAGTCACCTGGGGTTCGTCGTGCTCGGCATCTTCAGCTTCAATCCTGCCGGACTCGACGGCGCCGTCTTCGTCATGCTCGCCCACGGCGTCGCCACCGGTGGGCTCTTCATGCTCGCCGGCCTGCTCTACGAGCGCCGTCACACCTACGAGATTTCCGACTTCGGCGGACTCGCCACACCGATGCCGAAGTATGCCGCCTCCTTCCTCTTTATTGTGCTGGCATCGGTCGGACTGCCCCTGCTGAACGGCTTCATCGGAGAATTCCTCGTGCTTAGTGGGGCATTTCAGGCTCGCCCGATCTACGGCATCCTCGCCGCCACCGGAGTCATCTGGAGTGCCGGCTACCTGCTCTGGATGTATCAGCGCGTCTTCTTTGGCAAGGTGAAGCACGAAGTGAACAACACGTTGCCCGATCTCAACCTGCGCGAGAAGGCCGCCCTCTGGCCCGCAGCCGCCATGGCCCTGCTCATGGGAGTCGCTCCGATTCTCTGGCTCAGTTCGATCGACCCCGCCGTGCAGTCGGCTCTCAAACCCTTCCTGGATCTCGCCGCCAGGGTGGTGGGACAATGAACCTTCTCACTCACCTCGTGCCCGCTCTGCTCGCTCAAGCACAAACGTTCACGCCGCCGACCAGTTCCGAATACATGCGCATCCTGCCCGAAATCATCCTCTCGCTCTTCGGTATGATCGTCATGGTCGTCGACCCACTCCTCGACGAAGATCGCAGCCACAAGTCGCTCGGCGCGATTGCTCTCATTGGCACTCTCACCGCCCTAGCCTCGACGTACCTCATGGCTCTCGATCCTGGCACTGCCTTCTGGAACATGGTGCGCGTCGAAGACTTCAGTGTCTTCTTTCATGTCCTGATCATTGCCATTTCCGCCGTCGTTATCCTTGCCTCGTACGAGTACATGGCGGTGCAGCGCATCCGCGCCGGCGAATATTACGGACTCATCCTTTTCGGTACGGTCGGCATGTGCCTGATGTCGTCGGCGATTGAACTCGTCCTCATTTTCATCGCGCTCGAGATTTCCTCGATCTCGACCTACGTACTCGCCGGGTTCCGTCGCCGCGAAGCCTCCAGCGCCGAGTCATCGCTCAAATACTTCCTGCTCGGCTCCTTCGCCACCGCATTCTTCCTCTACGGCGTCGCCATGATGTTCGGCGCGACGGGTTCCACCAGTATCGACACCATTGCCCATTCCCTCGCCTCGGGCACAGTTCCCGTTCTTGCCTATGTGGCCACGGCGCTGATGTTTATCGGCCTCGGTTTCAAAGTCGCCTCCGCGCCCTTCCATGTCTGGACGCCCGACGTCTACGAAGGCGCACCCGCACCCATCGTCGGACTGATGTCCACCGGCCCGAAAGCCGCAGCCTTCGCCGTCCTGCTCCGCGTAATGTTCGAGATCAACGCCCCGGGACGCCTTTGGCTGCTCTGGGTCTCCGCCGCGCTCTCCATGACGCTCGGTAACCTCGGTGCGCTCGTACAGGACAACATCAAGCGCCTGCTTGCCTACTCCTCGATTGCCCACGCCGGATACCTGCTGATGGCCTTTGCCGCGGTACCTGAGTTCGGTGTCTCTCCCGCCATGTTCTACACTGTCGCCTACGCCGCCACGAACGTCGGAGCCTTCGCCGTCGTCAGTCACTTCGCCAACGCGGGCGAGAAATACGTAACCCTCGAAGATTATGCCGGGCTTGGCAAGCGCTACCCCGCCCTGGCCGCGACACTCACGTTCTTCCTCATCTCGCTGCTTGGCATCCCGATCACCGGAGGCTTTTTCGCCAAGTTCTACGTCTTCAGCGCGGCCCTGCAATCGAACCTCGTCTGGCTGACCATCATCGGTGTGATCAACAGCGCGGTCGCCGCCTACTACTATCTGCGTGTGATCGTGATGATGTACATGCGTGAGCCGCGCGGCGAAGTCCCTTGCCCTCCCGTGCCTCTGGCGACATGGCTGGCGGTCGCCGCTTGTCTGTTCGCAACCCTCTACTTGGGAGTGTTCCCGGGACGAGTCCTCAACTACGCCACCCGTGCTGGCATCCAGATGATTCACGGCGGCGACACTGGCTGGACCAGTTACCGGGCCATCGCCTCCCGGCGCCCATAGTCCGAACACCAACTCGTCATCAACATTCGGAAGAATTGTCATCTCGAGCCGTCCGGAGGCGCAGCCGGGAGCCTGCCCCGAGCGGAGCCAAGGGACGAGCGAGGGATCTGCGGTTGACGGCATTGGCAAGAACGATGGGTGTCACGAAACTGCAGTCATCTCGCGCGCATAACCCAGATTCACTCCGCCGCCACCGCCAGATCTCGCCGCGAGAATATCCACGAAGCGATCATCCAGAACAGCGCCGTCTCGATCCATCCCGCCAGCACCAGCAAAGGATGGAAGTGCCAGCTCGGAGTGAAATTGGCGGCGATCAACGGTTCCACCAGGCCGTAGACAGGAATCACGAACTTCGAGACTACATCTCCTCGAAACGCCAGCAGCGCCGGAATCCCCGCTAGCGTGCCCGTGGCAATGGCTGCGAACAGCGGCGGCAGAAACGTGGATAGAGCCAGCGTGAGTGACGCGGTCAGCAGGCAAGCCGTCCACAGCGCCAGCATCCCGAACCACAGCGATCCGATATTGAAGCCGAAGCGCCCCAGCAGCCAGGTCGCCGTGAATCCCATGCACAGACAGAAGATTCCCAGCACCAGTCCCATGCCTGTCAGTAGTCCGAGAATGTACTCGGCGCGTGAAATTCCCTTGGACAAAACCGCCAGCACGCGCCGCGAACGCTGGTCCGCCTGAACCGCCGAACTGCCGAAGAAGACTCCGAACGTCACCGAGTACACCGCCAGCTGACGGAAGATCATGAGCGCGTCTTCGGGCCCACGCTCGGGATCCAGTAGTCCAAACAGCGCCCAGCCCAGGACCCAGAGCAGCAAAAAGAAAAGCGGCCAACGCTGCTCCCGTGCGAAGTTCCCAGCGATCAGACAAGTCGGCCTCACTGCATTCCTCCCCGGGCTCCCCTGCGGCCATTGGCAGCCTCGCCTCCCGTCAACTCCAGGAACAACTCTTCCAGCGAACGGCGCACAGGATTGACACTGACGACTTCCCCGCCCCCCGCCCAGATTCTCTCAAGCGCCTCTCGCTGCCCCTTCTTCGCCACGGTGAGACGGACTCGCGAGTGCTCCACTACCGCGCCGGCAAAAAGTTCCTGTGAAATTGCCTGCGCCACAATCTCCACCTGATCCGTAGTCTCCAGCAATGACTCCAGAGTTCCCGTCCGCACCACGCGCCCCTCACTGAGGATCGCCACGCGGTCGCACACCAACTCGACTTCGGACAGCAGATGCGAACTGAGAAACACCGTCTTGCCCTGGCTGCGCCAACGCAGCAGCAACTCGCGCACCGCCACTCGCGCCGCGGGATCCAGCGCCGAGGTCGGTTCATCCAAGATCAGCAACTCCGGATCATTCACCAGCGCCTGTGCCAGGCCCATTCGCTGCACCATCCCACGCGAGAACTGTCCCAGGTTCCGGCTCGCCTCCGCCTGCATGTCCACCGCTTCCATCGCTCCCTGAGCCGCCTGAGCCAACGCTTGCCCGTGCAGTCCGCTCAGTCCGCCGTAGAATCGGATCGCGGTTCCCGCCCGCCGGTGATAGAGGGCAACGTTCTCCGCCAGAAAACCAACGCGTCGGCGTGTTGCCACGTGTCCGAAGGGCGTCCCCAGCATGTTCCCGCTCCCCGCCGAAGGTTTCATGAACCCCATCGCCAGGTGGATCGCCGTGCTCTTCCCAGCTCCATTCGGTCCCAGGAACCCAAAGATTTCGCCGCGTTCCACAGTGAGCGAGAAGTCGGCGAGCGCGCGAATGCGTCGCCGTCCCGACCACGAGCGATACTCTTTACCGATTTCTTTGTATTCAAGTGCGAACGGCATAAACCCTTTGATTCTAATCGCCAGTACGAAACCTGTGAAAATCGGCTCTGGGCTTCGATTGACAATCCCTGCGCAAGTCGGCATTATTACTTTCCAAGCTTGGTTTGATCCCCCGTTAAGCGAGGGCCCGGAGGCCACAATGCTTCAGTTTTGCCGAAACTTATGGTCGGACGAACAGGGGCAGGACATCGCTGAGTACGCCGTCATGCTGGCTGTGATCCTGGTGCTGGTCATTGGCACAGTCCGCCTTATCGGTGGTAATGCCAATAACGCCTTTTCCAGCGTCGCCAGTTCGTTGAGCCAGTAAGCACATGGGCTGCATCGAGAGATTGACTGAGAAACTGATGACGCGATTTAACAGCTTCGGCCGATTTACCCGCTACTGGTTTACCGGGGCGGCGGAGGTGGAGGTCTGGAGCCGGTCAGTACCCTAGAAAGAGCTCAGAAATCCACAGCCGGCGCCGCGATCCCGAATCGCGGCTTTTGTTTTTTGCTCTCAACTTCTGAAAAGGAACCTTCCCATGATTATCAACATGTCTGACACCGCCACTCCCGAGCAGATTGAGCACGTCATCCAACGCGTCCGCGAAGCGGGCTTCCAGCCCCACGTCACCCGCGGCACCGAGCGCACCATCGTCGCCGCCGTTGGCAGCGGCGGACGCCGGCACGAACTGGAAGCTCTCTCCGTCGCCCCGGGCGTCGACAATGTCGTCGCCATCGCCCAACCCTTCAAACTGGTGAGTCGGCAGACACGTCCCCATCCCTCAGTCGTCGACGTCCTAGGAGTCAAGATCGGCGGCCCCGAAGTCGTCGTTATCGCCGGTCCATGCTCGGTCGAGTCCCGCGAACAACTCCTTGAAACCGCCCACGGCGTCAAGCGCGCCGGAGCTACCATGCTCCGCGGCGGCGCCTACAAGCCCCGCACGTCCCCCTACGAGTTCCAGGGACTTGGAATCGAAGCCTTGAAGATTCTGCGCGAAGCTCGTGAACAGACGGGACTTCCAGTTGTGACTGAAGTGATGAGCACCGAGGATACCGACCTCATCTGCGAGTATGCCGACATGCTCCAGGTCGGCGCCCGTAACATGCAGAACTTCGCCCTCCTTCGCAAGCTGGCCACCACCAATAAGCCCGTCTTGCTGAAGCGAGGCCCTTCCGCCACGGTAAAAGAATGGCTCCTCGCCGCCGAATATCTTCTCTCCGGCGGAAACTCAAACGTGGTCCTCTGCGAGCGCGGCATTAAGACCTTCGAAACCGCCACCCGCAACACGATCGATCTTGCGTCGATTGCCCTGGCCAAGGAACTCTCCCATCTCCCCGTGGTTGCCGACCCATCCCACGGCACCGGCAAGCAGAGCCTGATTGGCGCCGTATCGCGCGCCGCCATCGCCGTCGGCGCGGATGGCATCATCGTCGAGGTGCATCCCTGCCCCGAACGTGCGTTATCCGACGGACCGCAATCTCTCGACCTTGGTCAATTCGAAAAGGTCATGCGCGGCCTGACCGATCCTCTACGCCCTCTGGCGACGGCCCATTCCAATACAGCCGTCGCCTGAGGTGGTCCGCGCGCCGCAATAGGAACGACCGGTCACACATCCGGATTCGGATATCCTTGTATAAATAGATGTGCGTGGTGTCATCCGCGCCGGGGCATCACACTTGATCGGAATCTCCTGCCCGGAGGAATCACGGAACTGTGCCTTCGACACCTGACTCTCTTTGGTACAAAGACGCGGTCATCTATCAGGTGCACGTCCGCGCTTTCCAGGACAGTACCGGTGACGGCATCGGAGACTTCGCCGGCCTGGCTCAGCGCCTCGACTACCTGCAGCAACTCGGCATCAACGCCATCTGGCTCATGCCTTTTTTCCCTTCCCCTCTGCGCGACGACGGCTACGATATTTCCGACTACTATTCCGTCCATCCCAGCTACGGAACTCTGGAAGACTTTCAGCGCTTTCTCGCCGCAGCCCGCCAGCGTGGCATCCGCGTCATTGTCGAGCTCGTGCTCAACCATACCTCCGACCAACACCCCTGGTTCCAGGAGTCCCGCAGTTCGCTCAACAACCCGCGCCGCGACTGGTACGTGTGGAGTGACACCGACACTCGTTATCACGGCGTCCGCATCATCTTCCTCGACACCGAGTTGTCGAACTGGGCCTGGGACCCCGTCTCCAAGACCTACTACTGGCATCGTTTCTTTAGTCATCAGCCCGACTTGAACTTCGACAATCCCGCCGTCCGCGACGAAATCTGGAATGTCATGAAGTTCTGGCTCGAGATGGGCGTCGACGGCTTCCGCCTCGACGCTGTCCCCTATCTGGTCGAGCGCGAAGGCACATCCTGTGAAAATCTGCCTGAGACCCACCACGTAATCAAGGAACTCAGGACCAAGCTCGACCAGCACTTCCCCGGTAAGATGTTGCTCGCCGAAGCCAATCAGTGGCCCGCTGATCTCAGAGCGTATTTCAGCGACGGCGACGAATTCCACATGGCCTTTCACTTCCCCCTCATGCCCAGGATGTTCATGGCCGTGCGCCTGGAAGATCGCAAGCCCATCGCCGAAATCTTCAAACAAACGCCCGCCATCCCCGACCTCTGCCAGTGGTGTCTCTTCTTGCGCAACCATGACGAACTCACGCTCGAGATGGTCACCGACATGGAGCGCGATTACATGTATGACGAGTACGCCCGCGACAAGCACATGCGCCTCAACCTCGGCATCCGCAGGCGCCTCGCCACGCTATTAGAGAATGACCGCCGCAAGATCGAATTGATGAACGGGTTACTCATGTCCCTTCCCGGAACTCCTATCATCTATTACGGCGACGAAATCGGAATGGGAGACAACGTCAATCTCGGTGACCGCAACGGCGTCCGCACCCCTATGCAATGGGAAGGAGGCTCGAATGCCGGCTTTTCTTCGGCCGACCCGGAAGCTCTCTATTCATCCGTGATCCTCAACCCGGTCTACGGATATCAGGCTGTCAACGTCGCCGCCCAGGAACGATCACCCCATTCCCTTCTCTCCTGGATGCAACGCTTGATCGAAGTGCGCAAATCCACAGTTGTGTTCGGCCGTGGATCGATTGAATTCCTCTATCCCCAAAACCACCGGGTCTTGGCTTACGTACGCCAGTTCGGGCGGGAGAGCATTCTGGTCGTAAACAACCTGTCCGGCTCCGCGCAGGCTGTCGAATTGGACCTCAGCCCCCACCGAGGCAGTGTTTTGATCGAGATGTTTGGCAGAAATCCCTTTCCCCGCGTCGGGACTTTGCCCTACTTGTTGACCTTGGGCCCCTATCAGTTCTATTGGTTCCGTTTGCGCAGACTTTAAGAAGGATTTGCCCCCGAAGGAGAATCGGTTTGGCCGACGAAAGCATCCTCTCCGACGATCTTCTCCGCCAGCTGATCAGCGTCGGCGAGGTGGACGTGGTTGTGGGTCTCCCTACGCACAACAACGCCAGGACCGCCGCTCACGTCGCGCAGATGATTCGCACCGGCCTCGTGCAGTACTACCTCCGCGAGCGGGCCGTGATCCTCAACATCGATGCCGGTTCCCGGGACGGAACCCGCGAACTGGTCCAGGCTGCCGCCATCAGCGACGCACGAGACACCGCTTCGCTGCAATCACTTCGCACTCTGCGTTGTATCAGCACTCGGCACGTCGACGGCCCCGGCCAGCCAACGGCTCTGCAGACCATCGTAGCCTCGGCGGACCTTCTGCGTGCCAGAGCCTGCGCCGTCGTTTCGCCCTCCTCGTCGAGCATTGCGCCGGATTGGGTCGACCGTTTGCTCCGTCCGGTCGCGGCGGGCGCTTGTGACTTCGTCACCCCCATCTATCGCCGGAGTGCCTTCGAAGGAATTTTGATCACCAATCTTCTCTATCCCATGATCCGCGCATTGTACGGTCAGCGCATCCGCGAGCCACGTCCCGCCGACTTCGCCTTTTCTGGCCGCTTTGGAAGTCGTCTTCTGGACCTCGAGCTATGGCACAACGAATTTGGCCGCATGGGCGCCGAAGTCTGCTTGACCACCGCCGCCGTCGCCGGTGGATTCCGCCTGCAGCAAACCTTCCTCGGAGCCAAGGAGCAGGTCGAACAGCAATCGGCGGACCTGGTTCTGGCGATGCGTAACACTCTGGGCGCATTGTTCTGGTCCCTCGATCGGGAGTTCCCCGTTTGGAGCGCCGCCACCGAATCGCACGCGGTGCCGACGGTCGGACCCGAGTTCGAGGTTACTTCCGAATCCGTCCGCGTCAATCGAAAGCGTTTGTTCCAGATGTTCTCATCCGGCGTCGCCGAGTTGGAGCCAGTGCTGACATCGATTCTCAGTCACACGACGATCGAGGAACTCAAGCGCGGTGCCGCCTCTAGCGAAGACAACTTTCAGTATTCCGACGAGCTCTGGGCAAAGACCGTCTACGAATTTACCGCCGCGAGCCATCGCAACGTAATCAACCGTGGTCACATGATTCAGGCCTTGGTCCCTCTCTATCGTGGCCGCGTTCACACATTCTTGGGAGACAGCCGTGGCGTCCCGGCTGATCACGTCGAAGAGCAGATTGAAACGCTGTGCCGCACTTTCGAGCAAATGAAACCGTACTTGCTTACACTCTGGACGAAGCAAGAAGGAGGTTCATGATGTGGAACATGATCGTCAGCGAACTGAGCCAGGCCATGCACGAATTTGCCCAGGCGATTGCTCACTTCCTCCCCCGCTTGCTGGTCATGCTGATCATCGCGCTGGTGGGGTGGATCTTCGCTTATCTGGCAAAAGTCATCCTGCGCCGGGCCTTGCGTCTGGTGAAGTTCGACCGCCTTTCTGAGAGCGCCGGCGCCTCCCAGTTCCTCACCTCCGCCGCTCTGCCCTCTTCCACGGAACTCTTGTGCCGCCTGATTTTCTGGATCACCTGGTCCGGCTTCATTCTGGCGGGACTCAGTGCTCTCGGCTTGGTTGGCCTGGAAGAGCTCATCTCCAGATTTCTTCTCTTCTTGCCCCGGCTTCTGGCCGCGATCCTGATTCTCTTCGTCGGCATGCTGGCCTCGAGCTTCTTCTCTCGGGGCGCCTTGCTCGCAGCCGTAAACGCCGATCTCCCCTCACCTCGTCTGCTCAGTCACGCGATCCGAGTCGGGATCTTGCTTCTCACCGTGTCGATGGCCTTCGAGGAAATCGGAGTGGCCGAGCAGACAATTCTCGTCGCATTCGCGATCGTATTCGGCGCCTCGATGCTGAGCCTGGCGATTGCCTTCGGGATGGGAGGCAGGGAACTTGCACAGCAGTTCCTGCAACGAAGATTCTCGAAACAGGAAGCAAGAGAGAGAAGAGAGGACGAACTTTCACCTTTGTAAACGCCGGGCCTGCACCTTGATTCGCAATTCCCTGGCGTTCGAATTTGGCCGGCGCATAGGTCTAGCGCTTCGATAGAGGCTCCTCACCTCAATGTGCATTCGCCGGCGGAGTGGGTCGTCCGCGATCTGACGTCTCTTCAGAACATCACCACCTCGGCCCAGCGCATCTGCTCAGTCTTGTGTGAGACCGCGCCGAAAGTCGTCCGTCCCAGCACTTGTGAACCTCTGCATAGAAGGTTGTTCCGGCCCAAACAAGGCGGCTGGTTCGTCGGAATCCATCTCATCGACGCCGCTCAACAGCGACTCGACAAAGAGCAGAACGCAAGGGCTGACTCGAGCCGGCGGAATTCCGTTCCCTCTCATAGGTTTCCTTCTCCTCAACGACCTCGTATCGCGCGTCGTCTGCTGATTACTCTCTCAAGTCACTCCCGAGCGCGCATCACCAGATACAGGGCTTTTTTGCTACCTGGCAAGGTGTGGTCGGGCATAACACAATAGGGGTAGCCGGGTACCGGCGATGACCACCCTGGACCCGCAGAGGTACCCGTCGCGGGACATCCGGGGAATGATCACTTGACGCCGCCAATGAAAGTGTTGCAACGACTATCGTTGTAACGCATCTAATCCAGGAGGAGACGAAGAACCCAGCATGACGACACTCGTGTGAATGCCGGACCGATTCGCCGCGTCATATGAGAATCTAGCGATAAGGGTCAGAAAAGAGGGAGGCGCATGTCACTCCGACCAGTGAAACAGATCATTCAACCCAAGCCGACGATCGAAGGTGCAGGAGTTAAGCTGCAACGCGCGTTCGGCTTCGGCAAAACCAGGGATTTCGATCCCTTCCTGCTGCTGGACGATTTCCGCAACGACCATCCCGAAGACTACTTGGCCGGATTTCCCTGGCACCCCCACCGCGGGATTGAAACCATCACCTACGTGCTCGCCGGTTCCGTCGAACACGGCGACAGCCTGGGAAACAAGGGCAAGATGACCGCCGGCGATGTGCAATGGATGACCGCCGGCAGCGGCATCCTCCACCAGGAGATGCCCAAAGGCGACCCGCAGGGACGCATGCACGGCTTCCAGTTGTGGGCGAACCTGCCCGCTTCGCTGAAGATGACAGACCCGCGTTACCAGGACATTCCCTCCACCGCCATCCCTGAGGTCACCGACAATGACGGCACCCGCGTTCGCGTCATCTGCGGCGAGTTTTGGGGCAAACGAGGGCCGGTGGAAGGCGTAGCCGCCGATCCCAACTACCTCGACATCTCGGTCGCCCCGGGTCAGCGCAAGCGGCTCAAAGTCGAGACCACGCGCAACGCCTTTGCCTACGTGTTCGCAGGTTCAGGCACGTTTCGTGACTCATCCACTCCCCGCGCCGTTTTGACCGAGCACGTCGACAAACCCGACGCGCCGCCGATGTATGAAATCGGCAATCACTCACTCGTACTCTTCGACCGCGGCGACGAGATCACCGTAACGGCCGCAGACGAAGGAATCCGTTTCCTGCTGGTGTCGGGCAAGCCGATTGAAGAACCCGTGGCATGGTACGGCCCCATCGTCATGAACACGCAAGAGCAGCTGCGCCAGGCCATGACCGAACTGCAAAGCGGCGATTTCATCAAACATCGTTGAATTCGCCGGGAATCAGGCGGCCGAGGTGGACACCAAATGGACCGCCTCATCCAGTTTGCTGAAATTGCGATAAATCGATCCTTCGGTTCACGGGCTCTAGCCGAGGAGGTTTTTCGGACTCCCGGCAGAACTGCAGGGCCCCCGGTGGTCGCAGTTTCGTTCCTCCACCCGGACCTCTCTTTACAGACTGTGAAGCCGGGCCCTGCCACTCACCTCATGCTGCCTGGTTCTCGATCGAAGACGTTTCCTTAGCAGCCGGATTGCTCCACCCTCCCGGCGGCGTGACGCGTTCCACTTCCTCCGGACCCCAGGTGTTGGGAGCGTACGGATAAACCGGGGGGTTCTTTTTCAAGACCGGTTCCACGATGCGCCACGCTTCTTCGACGTAGTCCTCACGCGCAAACAGCGCGCTGTCGCCCGCCATCGCCGCTCCGAGCACCCGTTCGTAGGCGTCCATCTCATCACCTTGCGGAGAGTGGCTGGCTACCATCTCTCCCTCCCGCAGCGATAACCCTTCGCAAACCGGAGCCAGCGTCATCATTCCCATTGCAATCGTGATTTCCGGACTGAGTCGCAACCGCAGATGATTCTCTCGGAGTACGTTGTCCGGGATCAGTGTTGGAGGCTTGCGAAACTTGCCCACAATCTCCGTGCAGGTCACCGGCAAGTTTTTCCCGGCTCGAATGTAGAACGGCACACCTTTCCAGCGCCAGGAGTTCACCTCCAGCTTCACAGCTGCAAACGTCGGCGTGTGCGATTCCTTATCGACGCCATTTTCCTCGTGATAGCCTCGGAATTGGCCGCGGACCAGATTGTTCTCCTCGATCGACCCAATCGCCTTCAGCACTTTCACTTTCTCGTCACGAACGGACTCGCTATCGAAAGCAACCGGCGGCTCCATCGCCAGATTCGACAACACCTGAAACAGGTGGTTCTGAATCACATCGCGGATCGTCCCAGTCTGATCGTAGAAACCGCCTCGGCCTTGCACACCGAAATCCTCCGCCATCGTAATTTGCACGCTCTCGATGTAGGTGCGATTCCAGAACGACTCCACGAACGTGTTCGCAAAACGAAACGCCAGCAGGTTGTTCACCGCTCGCTTGCCAAGATAGTGGTCAATCCGGAAAATGTCACCCTCGTCGAAAACGCCTAGCAGAAATCTGTTCAGTTCCTGCGCCGACGCCAGATCATGCCCAAAGGGTTTTTCAACGATCACCCGCGCACCCCGGCCACAATTCGACTTCGCTAAATGTCCCACGACAGTTTCAAACAATGCCGGCGGAATCGCCAGGTAATGTGCCGGCCGATGGGCATCCTTAAGCACTTTACGAAGCTCCGTGAAGGTTGCCGCGTCCTGGTAATCGCCGTCCACATACCCCAGCAGTCCCATCAACTTTTCGAAGCCGGCGGGGTCCAGTCCTCCATGCTGCTCCACGCTGTCCTTCGCCCGCGCCCGAAGTTGATCAAGATTCCATCCCGCCTTGGCAACGCCGACCACGGGCACATTGAGATGTCCGCGTTTCGCCATCGCCTGCAGGGCGGGGAAAATCTTCTTGTACGCCAGATCGCCCGTGGCGCCGAAAAAAACAAGCGCGTCCGACTGGGAATTTGTCATGGACATTTCTCCCTAAGCAGCCTCAGATCTTTTCAGTTGCGGATTACTCCAAGTCAACTGGCTACGCGAGTGATCGCGTTCCCCACTGCTTCCCCCTCATGACCGCTTTCTCGTCCAGCATTGAACAATCGCAGCCGCGAACTAACGACCTGTTTCACAGCATCGACCACAGGCGCCATAATCCTGTACGGCACGACTTGGTTGGAGTCTCGTGCCAGGCTGCCTTCCAGCGATCGCCTCCATGCCACCCGCAGTTCGGTGTTGATGTGGATGATGTTGATTCCCGCCGCGATAGCCTTGCGAAAGTCTTTATCATCGGTTCCCGATCCGCCGTGGAGAGTGAGAAAGACCCCAGCTGCCTTCTTGATCAGAGCAATTCGTTCGATATCCAAATGCTTCTTTGTTTCTCCCTGCACCATGCTCTTGACCATGCCATGCATGTTGCCAACTGCGGGAGCCAGGACATCGATCGCCGTAGCCTGCACGAACTGTCTCGCCTCCTCAGCGGTTGTCAGTTTCCTGAACTCGACCGGAACCGTGTCATGGATCTCAGAGCCTGTCCCGATGTCTCCGATTTCCCCTTCCACTAGGATCGTGGGATTGATTGCCTTGAGTGCTTCAACCGCTTCCTTCGTGCGGGCGATATTCTCTTCGAAGGGCAAAGCCGAGAAATCGATCCCCACCGAGTCAAATCCCGCTCTCGCTGCCTCCATCGCCTTCATCAGTGAATGGGTATGATCCGCATTGAGAAACACTGGCAGCTCGGATTCCTCCCGCAGGCTCTTCACCAGAACGGCAAGTTGGCGCGTTCCCAGGAAATCCCGCTCCCCTTCCGAGGCGCCGATGACCACCGAAACCTTGACCTCACGAGCGCCTGCGATCACTCCCTTCAGCAAGACGGGGTCAGCGACATTGAAATGCCCGATGGCCGCCCCCTCCTCTTCCAAACGGGTCAAAACATTTCGTAGCGTATCCATCCTCGTGTCCTCACTGATGACCGGAGCCGGAGCCTGGCCCCGTCCGTTCTATTGCCTTCAAATCACCTTTCAGCCGGCGCCGCTCCGTGCGACCCCTTGAGTTTGCGATACCGGCGGATCAACGTGTTGGTTGAACTGTCATGCTTTAGCATCGGTAAAGAATCGTTTTCCAGTTCCGGAATAATGCGTTGGGCCAGCACCTTCCCCAGTTCCACACCCCACTGGTCGAACGAATCGATACTCCAGATGACGCCCTGCGTAAAAACTGAGTGCTCGTAAAGCGCCACCAGCTTCCCTAACACTTCCGGAGTGAGACTCTCGGCCAGAATCGTGTTTGACGGCCGGTTGCCTTCAAAAACCCGATGCGGCACCAGCCAGTCCGGCGTACCTTCCGCCTTCACCTGCACCGGCGTTTTGCCGAATGCCAGTGCTTCGGTTTGTGCGAAAACATTGGCCAGCAACATGTCGTGATGCCGCCCTAGCGGATTCAGCGTCCTGGCAAACGCGATGAAGTCGCAAGGAATGAGCCGAGTCCCCTGGTGGATCAACTGATAAAACGAGTGTTGCCCATTCGTTCCCGGCTCACCCCAGTAGATGGGGCTGGTGTCGTGCTCGACCGCTTTCCCCTCCAGTGTGACGTGCTTGCCGTTGCTCTCCATGGTCAACTGCTGCAGATAGGCTGGGAAGCGCTTCAGGTACTGCTCGTACGGCAGCACGGCCACAGTCTGCGCGCCAAAGAAATCGTTGTACCAGAGCGACAGCAGCCCCATCAGCACCGGCAGGTTAGCCTCGAACGGCGCCGTACGGAAATGTTCGTCCATCTGGTGAAAGCCATTCAGCATGGCGCGAAAGGCATCCGCTCCGACTGCCACCATGGTCGAGAGCCCGATCGCCGAGTCCATCGAGTAACGGCCCCCAACCCAATCCCAGAATCCGAACATGTTCGCGGTATCAATGCCGAACTTCGCCACTTCCGCCGCGTTGGTCGACACTGCCACAAAATGCTTTGCCACCGATTTTTCGTCACCGCCCAGCGCTGCCAGCGACCACGTCCGTGCTGTCTGTGCATTCGTCATCGTCTCGAGCGTCGTAAAGGTTTTCGAAGACACGATAAACAGCGTCTCCTCCGCATCAAGATCCTGTACCGCTTCAGCGAAGTCCGTCCCATCTACGTTCGAGACAAACCGGAACGTCATCGCCCGATCGCTGTAGTACTTGAGCGCTTCATACGCCATGACCGGCCCAAGGTCGGACCCCCCGATCCCGATGTTCACCACGTTGCGAATGCGCTTCCCGGTATGGCCTTTCCACGCTCCACTCCGCACACGCTCCGAAAAGCCCGCCATTTTGTCGAGCACGGCATGAACTTCCGGTACCACGTCCCTTCCGTCGACGAGAATCGACGTTTCTTTCGGAGCCCGCAAAGCCACGTGCAGGACCGCGCGTTTCTCCGTGATGTTGATCTTCTCCCCGCGGAACATGGCGTCGATCCGCGCCCGCAGGCCCGACTCCTCCGCGAGTCGGATCAGTAGTTTGAGAGTTTCATGCGTGACCCGATTCTTGGAATAGTCGAGGTACAAGCCCACCGCCTCGAGGGCCAAACGCTGACCGCGTTTCGCATCGTCCGCAAACAACTCCCGCAGATGCAGCTTCGAAACCTTCTTGTAATGGGACACCAGTGCGTTCCACGCCGGCCGTTTCACCGCACGCTTTTTTGCCGGCGGTTTTGGATGCGCTGCCATGCTCATGCTCCTTTTCGTTCCAAATTGCCTTTGCAGACCGCTTCCGGCCGCGTCGACGGGAACCGACTCTGCCTCAAGCGCCGTTCCGGATCCTCTTCAGGCTCTCCAGGCCATATGTCGCCGCTCCAACCAGGGCCGCCCTCGCAGTAATCACGTGGATCGGAATGCGGCTCATTAGATCCTTGAATCGGCCTTTTCTATTGAAGGCCTCCATAAATCGCGGATCCTTCAGCGCCTCCAGCACGTGCAAGGCGACGCCGCCGGCCACATAGACCCCGCCTGTTGCCAGAACCTTCAGCGCGAGATTCCCCGCTTCACTTGCCAGGATCAAAACCAGCATGTCGACGGTCGCGCGGCACAACTCGCTTGGATGTTGTGGGTCCATGGCGGCTTCGACGATGGCCTTGGTGTGATCCTTCGCCGACGCAATCAACTGTGCAACTTCAGGCCGTTCCGCGATCTTCTCCTCGTCACGAAGAAACTCGTAAATATTGGGTATGCCGATCCCCGAGCACACGCGTTCCGCGCCCACGTGGCCCCATCGCGGCAGCAGGTATGCCAGCAAGCGAATTTGCCGCTCGTCGGTCGGCGCGAAATCCGAATGCCCGCCCTCCGAGCCGTGCGCCACGTACCGCGATCCATCCCACGTAAGAAATGATTCGCCCAAGCCGGTTCCGGGTGCAATGATTGCAATCGGTCCGTTCTCAACCGTCTCGCCTTCATTGATCGTGATCAAATCGGCCGCCCGCAAGACTGGCACCGCCCGCGCGACCGCCTCCAGATCATTCATCAAATGGACGGCCTTAAGGTCCAAGTCCCTGGCCAGTGAGACTTCATCCATCACCCACGGCAGGTTGGTTGCCTTCACTCGTCCCGCAATCACCGGTCCGGCAACGTCAAAGGAAGCGACATCCACCGCCAACTTCGCCTGACCCAGAAACTCGAGAACCATCGCCTGCAAGCTCGGATAATCGGCGCTGTGCATTTGCGTCTGCGCCAGCGGCGTATGCGGTCCACCTTCGGCCGAATAGATCGCCAGGTCCGTCTTCGTACCGCCGATGTCACCTGCAATCAGCATCGGAAATCCCCGTTTCCTGCTCTCCGTTTCTGCAAGCGCAGCGCTGGCATGCGTCCACAAAGGCGGAGAAGATTCGACTTCAGGCGTGAATGATCTGGGGCCACTGCCCCCGCCGAACGAGAAGGTTCAACTGTACTTGATGATCAGCACGGTCTTATCGTCAACCCGGTCTTCTTCGCCAATCTCGCGTAAATGTTCGTCCTGTTTCACGGCATACTCCAGAATCGCATTGCAGATCTCTTTTGCCGTGGCTTCCCTGTGTTCACGAACCACGCCTTCGATCCGTTGGCGATCCTCTTCATCGCTCCCGTCATACACGCCGTCGGAGTACAGAAACACGATGTCGCCAGGGCTCAGCATCGGAATCTCCACCACGTCCGAGGCG
>Ga0335076_10000132_pt1 | contig 60707 bp, 52 predicted proteins | sample Lox_Sample_25_FD_206717 | JGI IMG/M metagenome (GOLD analysis project Ga0335076, IMG submission 206717) | Soil microbial communities from Loxahatchee National Wildlife Refuge, Florida, United States - Lox_Sample_2.5 | ecosystem: Environmental > Terrestrial > Soil > Wetlands | place: USA... | reverse complement strand
TGGGCAACCGACTCTTACGGATACAGCCCGTGGATATTCTCTGCGGGTACTCGGTAGGTATCGGTCAATCGGACATCGAGCGTGACCTCTTCCAACGAGTCTGCGCGGAGCATTCAGCCGTGCATTTGCGATGACCGAACGAGTCTTTGAGTTCCTATAGGTCTCGTCCACTTACGGGGTCCGGGGGAACCAGACTACCTCTTCAGTTCTGAACTGGTGCGTTCGACCCAATAGCAGAGTTTCACTTCCTGCAACTTTTAAGTCGAAGTGATTAGAGAATCAAAAGGGCACATCCGTAGACATGCCCCTTGTTCCGAACGTATCCTTTTATCTCTTCTTCGCCTTGAACTTCGCCCACCGTGCCCGTTGCGCCGCAGCGATGCGTTCTCGAGCAGCCGCGGACAACCTGCGTGGTCCACGCCTGCCTCCACCCCCTCCAGTGATGCCGCTTAATGCTGCTATTGCTCTTTCCAGCTTGTTGCGTTCCTTTTTCAACTGTGCCACTATCGCGCCGAGATCAGTCATATGTTCAGCCTTCTTACAGGGGAAGATTTAACAACAAACAAAGACATGATATCGAACATGCAATTCCCGACCGAATGGGGAAAACTAGCTGTTGCAACCATCGATTATTCGAACACCAGCATCGAGATGATGAGCGTAGTCAGGAGATATTTCATCAGTTGGTCGTTGTTAGGGACTCTGTAAAACACCGGAGATCCTGTGTGGGAATCGCATTAAAGATTCCCGCTTCTGGCTATTGCTTCAAATCCACGGGAGGCCCGCTGACTCTCTTTGGCTTGAGATCAACGGTCACCTCGACCCGGTCAGCGATCCTGATGAAGGGAATGCCGCTGGTCATCCCGTACTCCTTATGGTCGAAAGCCATTGTCCCTTTAATATCCCCAGAGCCGGTTCCCTTGCCAGAAATCGTTACGGTCAGCTTCTCCTGTTTCGTAACTCCACGGATGGTAAAGTCACCGTCTGCTTCAAAGTTGTTGGGACCCGTTTGTACAATCTTCGTTGACCTAAATGTAATGAACGGATTCCGCTTCGTGTCAAAGAAGTCTTTGCCTTTCAGCTTGCCGTTCTTCATGCCGCTTCCGGTATCTGCACTATCTGCCTGAATCTTGATGTCCAGAACACCTGTCGTCGCATCGGTGGATGTGAATGTCAACGTGGCGTCCCATTTGTCGAAAAGTAACCTTGATCGCCACGGACGCCTCCACGTTGAACTGAATCGTGCTGGACGCAGGCGTGATTTCGAAAACAGGAACCTCGGAAGGCAACTGTGCTTTGCTGATTGAAGTGAGGACAGCAGACGCAACGAGGCAGAGGACGAATGATTCCGCAGAACCTGTCTTGACGATGAATATGGCGACGAAAATCTTGTCTTGGCGAGATTGTCACCAGAGGACATAACATCCAACTGTTAGAAATTGTAGCCATTTCCTCGTGAGGAATCGAACCGACGACTACGCAAATGAATGGGAGAAAAAAAATTGAGTGTAATCGTGTGTTTTCCGGCCAGCTATTGGACTAAGGCTCGATCGGGATAGAAGAGACCAGTTGAAGATCAATCATTAGCTGGACGCGTCGATCCAATTGATAGAAGAGGGCTCTGCTCTTAAGCGACAAGAATTTGCCGAAGCCAAGGCCGAATCCGATGGAATGCTCAATTTGAGCGTATACCATGGATGTGCCAGATTGCTGAAGTCGTCTCAACGCTCTCAGCGTGTACTAGCAACCGAGTGGATATTCCATGGCAATGCCAAGTTTGAAGACTGGCCATGACGCCGCTAGCCGCCGATTCTGGTTGGCGATGGCGGGGTTTGTGATGGCAGCTGCACTGCTTCCCTTTTCCTATAAAGTTGAACGCCGCCTGGAGACAGTTGTTCACATCAAGGGCGGAGAATCCGAAAAAGTTGACCTGGAACTGAGCCAGCGTTTCCAGTCTCCGTACGCTCACCGCCTGGTTCTGGTGATCAGCGGTATCCCCGATCCGGATTCGGCCAATGGCGCGCATGCATTGGCCTTCCTAACCAGCTCGTTGCGTACTGTCCCAGGAGTGTCGGGTGCCATCTCGAGTCTGGATTGGCCAGATCCCATGTTCACCGGGGAGAATGGCGGGGCCCTGATCGTCGTCGGATTGGACCCGCACGATCAAACTGTTGAGACGATGGTCCCCGAACTGAGGGCAAGAGCAGACTGGATGGAAGGTCAGCTTCGGTCGCAATACTCCAATATCAAACTGGAGATTACGGGTGAAACGCCACTGAACTTCGATCTTCGCAAGGTAAGTGCAGATGACGTGAAACATGCCGAAGAACGAGCAATGCCGGTCACTCTGGTGTTGCTGTTGCTGGCTTTCGGTAGTCTTGTGGCCACACTATTGCCGCTCGGAGTTGGCCTACTTTCAATCTCAATGGCGCTGGGTGCGGCGGCGCTACTCGCGCATTATCTGCAGCTATCGATCCTGGTGCAGAATCTGGCGACGATGCTCGGCCTCGGGTTAGGCATCGATTATGGATTGCTGATGGTGAGCCGGTTTCGCGAAGCATTGGCCGAGGGACATGATCCCGGCCGCGCTGCAGATATTGCCGGCGGGCAAGCGGGGCGGACGCTGGTCATCTCGGCCACAACAGTTGCAATCGGATTTTCAGCCCTGTTGCCTGTGCCCATCAGCGAACTGCGGTCCATCGGGATAGCTGGCCTTCTGGTAACCGTTTTCAGTGTAATGCTGTGTACATTCATTGTTCCTTGGGTGCTTGGTCTGCTGGGGCATCGCATCAACGCTCTCAGAGTCCGTCTTCCAGGCTTACGATTCAAAGCGCAGGACAACCTGGGCGCGGCGAGCGAGCGGTGGGTGCGGTGGGGCAGCATCATAACGGGCCGGCCCTGGACAGCTCTGCTGCTCGCCGGGATTCCGCTCCTGATTCTTGCGCTCCAGTCGCGAAGAATATCTCCCGGCATTCCTGACCACGACGCCCTCCCGGCCGCAGCCGAGTCGGTGCAGGCACTACACACACTCCAACGCATGGGGCGATCGGGTATTGTGCAATCCCTGAGAGTGGTGCTGGAGTTGCCGCCGCAGTCTCCGCCGCTGTCGCCGGCTGGCTGGCTTGCTGTCAGTCGCTTGACGAATAACTTCCAAAGCGATCCTAGAGCGCAAGAGGTCTTATCTCTCCCGACCTTCACGGGAATGTCTGACCGTGCGGATGCTGTGGTCGATGTGCCGGAGTCGGTCCGGAAGAGCTTTCTTCGCAACGATGGGCAAGCTACCTTGATTGAGTTGCTGCCCACTGCCACTCTTACGCCGAACCAACGGGTGCAATGGGTCCGAGAGGTGCGTTCGTCCGATGTCGCGGCGATCACGGGCATGCCGGGCGCCGTGCTGCGCGTCGGCGGCGTTCCCGCACTCGAGGCAGATTATGACTCGGTCGTAAAAGAGCGGATGCCGAAGGTGGTGCTGGGCGTCGTATTGGGGAGTTTGTTGGCGCTTCTGATCGGGTTACGTTCTGTATTTGCGGCTGTGAAAGCAATTCTCCTTAATCTGCTCTCCGTTGGCGCTTCCTTTGGTGCGTTAGTTCTCGTGTTTCAGGAAGGCCACGGCGGCAAACTCTTTGGGCTCGATGGACCGAGCGGCAGCGTGTACCCGATCGTGCCGATTCTCTCGTTTGCCATCGTCTTCGGATTAAGCATGGACTATGAAGTCTTCCTGGTCGCCCGCGTCCTCGAAGAGCGCCGACGGGGTCTATCGGAGCGATCAGCGGTGATCGAGGGCATGGCGCGGACGGCGGGGCTCATCACCAGCGCCGCGGCAATTATGATTGCCGTCTTCACCGCTTTCATCATAAAAAGCTTTCTGGTCGTCCAAATGCTGGGCTTTACGCTCGCCGTGGCGGTGTTCATTGATGCTACAGCGGTGCGGATGGTGGTCGGGCCGGCGCTATTGCAACTTGCCGGCGACTGGAATTGGTGGCCCTTCGGCTTACATGGGACCCCGGCAACATCCGAAAAGAAGCTTGCCCCATGACAGCCGACACCGTGGATGGTCTACGGACGGGATGAGGCCTTTGGAAGAGCCTGGTTCAGCAGATGTGATTTATTTCGCCGTCCCTGCCGGAGTGTTGAACTGACTGATATCAAAGTCCTTGCGTCCAAGGTTTGCTTCTCCTGAGCCGCGTTCGATTACAAGAATCGAGGAGCCGGGCTTGCCCTTCAGCTTTGCCTCCACTTGCGACGCAGACCAAGCGCCGCCGACTTCACGCAGCCCATAGTAAGTGAATTCCTTCTGCTCTCTGGACCCGCGAAGCGTCTTCACCACATGCACAGGGAACAAAATGCCGCGGTCAATCCAGGAGGTTACCGATTCATAGTAGCTCCGGTCCTGGGACCCGGAAATGCTCTTAAGGACAAAGCAATCCCGTGCGCCATATTTCTCCGGCGCCAGCAGTTCCTGATTCTTCCAGAAGAACGCGCTCTCTACCATATCCTCATAGGAAAAGTCTGTTCCCACCAAAGCGTCGTTCCAACGTTCGAATGGCAAAACGCTAGCGGCCTTCTCGCCAGGAAGTACCGCCTCGATGGTCACGTGCCCGCTCACGCTCATATGCAGAAGAAGGCTCGTCTTCTCCGAGCCAGATCCCGAGATCTCGCATAGCAGACGCAGACCATCGGGGAACCAGCGAGCCTTGGCGACGAACTTGTAGCTCGTGCGCTTGCCATCGCTCTCCACCCGTGTGATTCGGCCGGTTACACGATAGTCCAACTTCTCAATACGCTGGCGCGAGCCAGTCAGCACACGCTCCAGGTCAGGATTCGCCGCAAGTGCCCGCGATGGATGCACCAGCGATACCATTACCAGCACAGCGATGAACAATTGACTCGTCAAAAGATGCAACATATCCATTTGGCCTCTGCCTACCCGCCACGCTCGCTGCGAGAAAGCATCACGACGCGGCGAAGAAAGGGTCATAGCTATGCATACACCCAAGGTCGTCATTCGGGGCAACCGGTAGTGATCCACTCGGAGCACCAGATTCGCGCTAGGGCCAAGCAGCTAATTCGCAATTAGCTCCAAAGATAGGTGAGAGATGTCCCCGATGACCTCTACTTCGGCTTTTCTCGTCGACCAGTTCGATTCAACCCTCGGATCGACAGTCACGATCGCCCAGTACTCCCCAGGGAGGACCTTATTAAGCACAAAAGTGCCACTCGTCGCCGCAGATGCTGTGTACGCGAGCAAGGGTTGGCTCACGCTCATCAACATCACCTTGACCCCGGGTGGCAACTGGAGGTTGTCGGAGTTAGACACTGTTCCGGTGACGGAAAATGTCGCTTGAGCCGGAATGTTGAATATGAGATCGGACGCCATATGACCGGGGGCGATATCTATTGGAGTTGCCTCGGACAAGTCCGTGACACCGGGGAAGTAAACAAATGATGTCAGCGATTCATCGATCCTATTCACGAAGAGTAGATGATACTTGCCCGGATTGACGTCGGTGACACAAAAGTAGCCATCGGTATCAGGCCCAGCTTCGCTATCTGGGACCGGGGATTTACTCCCTACACGTACAAGCAGAAGCTGACTATCAATAGAAGCAGTCGCGTCCGCTGGAATGACTCGGCCGCATAGATTGCTTGTTCTGGTCGATGCTTCTTTGTTTGCTGCTGTCGCCATGCGCTTCCTGCGAGGATAAGATAAATTCTCGCTGCTCTCTTCCAACCGTGTTGTTCTGGTGCAGATGTTTGTCGACATTTCTCCCGTTTCGTCTTTGAAGGCATAAACGAGGTACTGCTTCCCAACTTCAAAGTCGAATCCGCAGTCACCGCCACCGAGGCCCGTACTAAGCTGCATAGACTTCCGCTGATCACCGCGATAGGAGTGGAATACCCTCAACGAGACCAGGATTAGGGGACCATCTCGATCGAGGTCGGTTGCTTCTGTAGATATGACATCTCCAATTTGCGCCTCCTTCAACCTCCATCTCAACTCCACACTTTCAACTTTACCTTCGAACACTGTGTCCGCTCTGGTCCACGCCGCCAATTCTGACGGAGTCATGGCCTCCTGTGTTGGTACGGGGCATGTGCAACCAAAAACGGCTATGGGGCTCAAGGTGAGTCCGACAATGACCGCCGCAATGAAATGAAGAAGCATCCTAAACCATGTAGATTGAGTAGTATATACGTTTCGAAGCCGCCCCCGTCATATCGGGCTGGATCAAGCGTTAACACTCAATGATCTAGACCGAGACGACAATTTGCGCAGGCTCAGGCGCCGTGTTCTCTTAGCCACTTCGCAGTCGCTGCCGGACAAAACCGCAGAGAAGTACCGACGCGAAAGGCAGGAATCACGCCGCGTTTTGCTAATCGGAAAACGCTGATCGCCGAAACAGAAAGAAGTTCCGCCAGTTCGTATGCGTTCAATGCATTTCTGGAACTCGCAATTCGATCAGCCAGCGTCTGATTCGGGCATGAATGGGACTCCGCCGGCACGAAATGCGTACACTCCGCGGCGCACCATCGTGGCGTAGTCGACTTCGTGTTGGGGCGGGGCCCTGCGCATCGTTAACTGCTGTGACTGTTTTCCAGGATCCCTATTGCGATCAAAGTCCCTGATTTAAAGCGGCTTTAAGTCCTTGGGTGTCAATGTTGTCTCAAAATGAGAAATTGATTGTTTGTGTAAAGTTTCCAAGTTGCGGGCCTTATCGGGGGTTGACCGTCAACATTTGAGGTACCCCCGGTATGCACTCAATATCCTCGCGATTGCTTGCCCTTTCGATAGGGCGCGAGCACACGGTCCAACTCTTCTTGCCAGTCCTGTATGTCCTCTGTCCTGCCTTTCTTGTTGTGACACGCATGACACCGACCAACTAAATTCTCCATAATGAAAAACCCGCCCCAAGGATCTAAGAACAATTTCTCGGCCTTTGCTACGCTGCAGATGAGCCGGGCAGGAATGTTGTGGTCTGCTACCGCGCTTGGTGCTGCCTTGCAATCCACACATATCGGGTAACGCTGCAGCACACGCGGGCGTAGACCCTTATTCCAGCGTGGGCAGGAGTACAGCTTGAAGATGTGATCTTGTTCCGCACGCTGTGCGCCCGTGTATGGCTTGCCTAGTTGGGGTGCTTCCCGTCTGCACTCATCACAGAAACGTTGGCTGACAAGAAGTACCAGCGGAGGCGTGGATATCCGACTTTCGTCTGCCACAGGGGGCCACGATATGGGAGGAATCGCGGACGATGCCGTTTTACAGAGGCTGTCTGACACTTCTTTGGGCTAAGCGCGACATAAGGTACAGGGACTCAGGCGAAGAAGAATTGCTTCACGAACTGGACCCGCACGAATTTACGCATGAGCGGACGGTCTGGCCAACGAAAGGAAAGCGCCGCAGGTAGTTTCCTACGCACCTGCTGGCGATCGCGTCCCCACCCGCAAAATGGTCATCCGCCGGTAACGATCAAACTTAGGGCCCACTGACTGTCGGTCGGTTGCAATGGGTAATCTAGAATCGTATTGGTGACTTGGATGGGACGACACTACCTCGCTAGTCTTGCGCAGAATCGGCATAGGGCTGACCAAGCAGAGCGACTTGGAGTAGGATCGTCTTCGGCAGAGCAGTCCTCCGCGGCGTATTCAGTGAATCGATGAAAGTCTTTTGGCACTCACACTGGGAGATTGTTGATCTCGCTACTCGGGCTAGACTCTCTATGGCCTTTGAAGAGATCGTCGTGCCGGATCCTAACGCCAAAGGATATTTTCCGCACGAGCTCCTGAAGCGCCCAGCCCCGTCGTCTCAGCAGAAAACTAACTTCTATGCCAAATACGAGTTCTGGCCTTCGGATGCACGGGAAGCGCGAGCTTTTTATTCTGGGTCTGCATTTCCTGACTACGAAAGTGCTTACGAGAAATTTGGTCAGGACTTCGCTGATGCGCAATACAAGTTGGTTGAAACGAAGAATGAGAAGTTCAATCGCTACCTGCAATCTGCTATTGAGAACGACGGGATCTTGATCGGTGATACACAATTGGCCGAGTCGGATTTCAGAATATGGCTGTCTGATGAAGGTGTGGCCAACGTGTCCCGAACGCTCGGCATGGCGCACGCGATGTTGTCGCTCGCAGGCGTGCAGATTGCGTTGCCAAATATTGCACCAAAGCATATTGACGAGCTCCATGAAGCAAAGTTGAGGTACGCTGCCGAAGTCGCAGACTATCGGGCCTTTATCAACGAACTTCTCTCCGGGGCCTGGGACCTCGTGAAAACTGATCCAACTGTCGATGCGCTTGCTCGGTGGGCAACTTTCACAGCAGAGACAAAGATTCAACCGGCCCTCACACGTCTAGAGGCTGCCGTTCGAACCGGTGACCGCCAGCTGTTGGAACGTATCGGTTACGGCCTAATGACGGATGTTCCTAACCTGATCGCGGGCCAGTTACAAGGATCGAATACGTCGATTGTTACAACGGGACTAGAAGGACTACTGAAGATTCTTGCTCCCAACTTGGCTCAATCCATCCGCGAACGTCGAGCTCTAGAGGCTTCGTTTGGTCTTTCGTATCTCTACAGGCTTCACAAAGCTAGCAGTTGATTCCGTCTTTATCTGGCACCTTACCACGGGCTCATTGTGACAGACCTGTGTGCCGGCAGTGTGCCAAATCTGGTGAAGCTTAGTAAGGGCACCCAGCAAAAGCGCGACTGACTGTCGGTCAGTCTTACTGCGAGAAAGAGTGCGGCTGCTCAAAACCGCAGTGGGCGAATCGAGTGCTTAATCATCTCGTGCGGCTCCCGACCTTCTCAAAGGAAATATGCTTGGCGGAGACAATGTGCCAGACGCAGGACTGAACAGCGTCAGCTAATCTCGCTGATACCGCTGATACCGTTTTACGCAAAACTGTAGTGAATTAGAGAAACTATAGAAACGGGAGACAACGATTGAAATCGCTTATAAACCGCTTTAATACAGCCTATTATCACGCAAGTGCAGGGATCACAGCGAGATAGCAGAAATGGCTATTAGAGAATTTCTCCCTCTCCGCCATATATCTTGCACACGTGGCTCTAGGTCGAGGCCCTTCGCTACCGTCCAGGTTTAACTGGTCTGTTCCAGCTTCGCTCCCCCGCCAGCGGCTCAAGTTCGAATCTCAACTTCTTCAGCGTTCAGTCTAAACTTACAAAGCAGTTGCCTATCTTTTCACGAGTTCTGCGAATTGTTTCTAGCGGCCGCAGTTTCGAAGTAAACGTCCATTCCAGGAAAATACGTATTCGTGGCCGCCGACTCGCACGGAATAACGAATCGTTCCCTTTGGGGAACAACCCTCGGCAGTACACAGCAGAGGGTAATGCCGGGGGTCTTTGATGACACCGGATACGGTTAACGAGCTCTGAGGTTCGACAATGATCGCTGAGGATGGCTGCTGCTGCAGGGAAAAGAAGTTTTCACTCGACAAACTACGACTGCTAAAGCAGTGCAAGTTCCGGACATCTACGGTGGATGCGGCTTCTTTGGATCTCTTTTTCGTCCCCTTGGTGCTGGAATTTACCAGAAGTGGTGTTACCAAATGGCCGTCGACTGCGATTCCACGTTGCTCAACCGTCAATTCCGTTTGCGTGTTGTTGATGATCGTTGTGGAATAAGCGATGAATTCTGCGACATCTTCTGGGCGGACCTTCTCGAAGCCCATCTGCGAGTTGATCTCTACATCGTTGTGCTTCAGCTTCAGTATCTCGGTTCCCGTCAGAGGATCTTTTACGGTCGAAGATATGGCTCCCGCCGGCGCGTCTTCTCCCCAAACAAACGTGCTTCTCACTTCCGCTTTGAAGGTAGGTAGTTCCGCTTGAGGAAATGCCCGCAGACTTAAAATCAAGGCAAAGAACACCGATGCGGCTGGCCTTCTCATGTAGCTGACCCTTGTCAGAAGAAGAGAGACTTCTTCTTCTGCATTTTCGATCGGTCAGGTTGCAGAGTCACCTGTCGGAGATATCAGCCGTATGCTCTTGTTTCGTTGGGGCTGCAAGAGCCGCTCAGGACTGTTGAGAAGGGAATGCCATTTTCGGATCTTGGGTCAGAGAAGCTTTCGCACGACCGACCATCCGTCTCTCATCGCACACCAAATTGACTCAAGCTAGGATCCGCCGTCCTGCATCGGCTATTCATGCAAGTCAACATCATTCCACCGGCGTGCCGGGATTCGGACGGCAGCAAAGTCCATAACTCTTCCAGAGCCGAAACCAAGGACTGTGGGCGAGCATTTGGTCGTGGGTTCGATTGGCCGCTGAGAGATCGCTCGGGGTTAGTGGCCTCGTGTCAGGCGCCGCAAAAATGCGCTCTAGCAACTCGATCTCTTCAATGATCCGTTCGGTGTTCATTGTTTGATCTTTGTTCACCAAAATTCCTCGTACTAGAAACTGGCACGCATCTCGCTGGACGTGCCGCCTGCCGCCGGGACGTAGCACTTCAATGAATAGTCCATCACCATACGATCAGCGTTAAATCGCCAGCCGAGCGTGCGGATGGTCCGCTTCATGCGTTTGATCCATCCTCGGGGCAGGCCATCCCGGTCGCGCTGATAGTAAAGCGGAATTACCTCGTCCCTGAGAGTTCGCATCAGGTCTTCACCATCGCGGGAATCGTGGGTATTCATGTTGGAGTGAGTCTTGCCTGTACCGATGGCAAAGCCGTTAGCACCATCGTAGGCTTCAGCCCACCAGCCGTCGAGAATCGAGAGATTCAGGCCACCGTTCAGAACCACTTTTTGTCCGCTCGTACCTGATGCTTCCAGCGGACGTCGCGGATTGTTCAGCCAGACGTCCACACCTTGGACGAAATGCCGGCCCACGTTGATATCGTAGTCTTCCACAAAAACAAACTTATCGCGGAACTTGGGATCGCGCATCATCTCGGCAATTTGCTGCAGCATGCGTTTGCCAGGCTCGTCGAGCGGGTGCGCCTTGCCGGCAAAGACAAATTGCACGGGACGATTGGGATCATTGACCATCGATGCAAGTCTTTCGATGTCGGTCAGAATCAGGTTCGCTCGCTTGTAAGTAGCGAAGCGTCGGGCAAACCCAATAGTCAGAGCATCCGGACTCAGAACCCTCTCAAGCCGGTCCAGGACCTCTGCCGATTCCTCGCGGCGTTCGGCCTGGGCTACAGCACGCCGCCGGACAAATTCAATGAGGCGCGACTTTAGATTGAGGTGGGTTTCCCAAAGCTCGCCATCATCGACGCCCTCGATTCCCAGCCAGATCTTCGCCTCACTTCCCCGCTGATGCCAATCGGGACCGAGGTGTCGATCATAGAGACGAAACATTTGAGGAGCCAGCCAACTCGGAACGTGCACGCCGTTGGTGATGTGGCCGATGGGAATCTCGTCTTCAGGCTTCCCTTTGAAAAGGCCGGTCCACATTGCGCGTGAGACTTCGCCGTGCAAGGCGGAAACCGCATTGGCCCGGCGGGAAAGCCGAAGAGCCAACACGGTCATACAAAACAGTTCATCGCCGTTGGTTGGATGTTCACGTCCCAGCCCAAGAAGGCTCTCCTGGGACAATCCCAAGGCTTCGCGAAGCGGCCCGACATGCTCCTCCACGAGCGCCGCATGAAATCGATCATGACCGGCAGGGACGGGAGTGTGGGTTGTAAAAACGACTTCCCTGGAGATCCGGGGAACCGCGGCTTCGAAACTGATACCTTCATCTTCCATGCGCATCCGAATAGCTTCGAGCACGGCAAATGCGCTGTGGCCTTCGTTGAGATGAAAAACTCCAGGGGTGATGCCTAATGCCTTGAGAGCACGAAGGCCGCCCACACCGAGAAGTAATTCCTGCCGAATACGGATGCGAAGATCGCCGCCATACAGGCGAGAAGTAAGTTCGCGATCCTCGGGCGCGTTTCCTTCGACATCGGAGTCGAGCAGGAGCAGATCGCGGCGACCGACCTTCACCCGCCAGACCTTGGCTTGAATGCGGCCGCTGCGGGTCTCAATCTCGATTACAACTGGCCGACCGTCTTTTCCGATGGCCGCTTCCATGGGAAGTTGATTGACATCAGTTTCCAGGTACTCCTCTCGTTGCCATCCGTTGACGTCAAGATGCTGCCGAAAGTATCCCTGCGGGTAGAAAAGTCCCACGCCGATTAACGGAATATCCAAATCGGACGAGCTCTTGATGTGATCACCGGCCAGCACGCCGAGGCCACCCGAATACACGGGCAGGGACTCATGTAGTCCAAATTCCGCCGAGAAATATGCGACTGGATGCGGGCGCAGGACACCGGTGTGCCTGGTTCCCCACGTGCGGTCAGCCTCGAGATATTCGAGCATGCGCCGGTACGCATAATTGACCCGGCTGTGAAGCATCAACTCGGTGGCCCGGGCTTCGAGTCTTGCGAGAGGAATCTCGTTTAAAAGCGCGATCGGATTGTGATTGACCTCATTCCATCGCACTGGGTCGAGATCGAGAAAAATGCTGGCCGTATTCTGGTCCCAGCTCCACCAAAGATTTCGCGCTAACGCCCAAAGGCGCTCTTGCAGAGGAGCGATAAAACGATCGAGCGTGCGCGCTTCGCTCACGATTGGGGCAACTTGATTGGCAGCCTCCATGAGCATGCGAACATCGTCTTCGGAGAAGACGCGGGCTTCAACCGTCTGGACGACAAGCACTCCCTGCAAAATACCGCGCTCGATGATTGGAACGCCGAGGAAGGACTGGTAGGCATCTTCGCCGGAATCACGGAAGTATTTGAAGCGCGGATGATTCTTGACCTGGCTGACGGAAACAGGTTGCACCTGTTCCGCCACGAGTCCCGTAAGACCCTCGTTGACTGCCATGCGCAAACTGCCAACGCATTCCCGGCGCAAGCCCACCGTCGCAGCCAGGACGAGGTTGGCGCGATCGGGCTCGAGCAGATATGCTGAGCACACATCCGTACGAAACCTCTTGGCAATCAATGCGACTACATTCATCAGCGTTTCCGCTGAATGGCCGCCCTCGACGGCCAGGTGTTCGACCTCCTCGATCGACAAAACACTTCTGTCTTCAATACGCACCGCTTGGTCCATATCGCCTGCTGTCTAATGTCCTTCCAATCAGAGTTGAGACTGCGGCGGCCAGAACTGCCAACCGCTTCGGCCATCCTTCGATAATGTCACACTCGGGAGGGTTTGCACCATTGTACGAGCGGATAAGCATCGTGGTGCGCGAAAATTCCACAGACCCGCATTACAAAAGTCGTTTGCTTGGCTTCATCAGGAGTAGTAGAATCCGGCCAATCCAGCCAATCAGGAAGACTACGCACACTTCCCACGGCGAATGAGCACGTGGGTTGGAGAAGCGTCCGCACAAGTGCGTGGACTTTCTTTGACCGAGCTTGCGCGATTGCAGACGTAAGAAACCAGCCGGAAATTGTGGAAATGAAGGGTCAACATTTGTTGAAATCTCAAAGTCTCATGGGCGAGACGACGCGGCAGAGGAATGCCGAAAACGATGTGAAATGCCATTTGGCCGCTGAGACGTTGCGGCAGAGTGGTAAGCTTCGGCTGCAAGTGATGGGATGGAGCATGTTGCCAACAATCTGGCCGGGGGATGTCTTGATTATCGAGAGAGCCGAGGCTGCGGCGGTATCTCAGGGCGACATCGTTCTTTTTGGTCGGGAACAGCGTTTTTTCGTACACCGGATTCTAAAGAAAGCGGCTCAAGAACCTTCGAGGTTGCTAACACAGGGGGACGCCATGGAAGCAGCGGATCCTCCCGTTGAAGAGCATGAACTTCTGGGAAAAGTTTCGTTGATTGTGCGGAATGGACGATGTATTCAGCCGAAAAAAAAGTTGAGTATGTATGACAGAGCGGTCGCCAGTCTGGTTCGTGTCTCGGAAAGCGGCGCACGCGTGATAGTGGGCTTACACGGATTCGTTCACAACTATTGAGTGCCGCTTCTTAAGACTTTATGTCCTTCCTTTTGCAGCAGTTGACCGATGAAATCGCTGGACTCGACATCGTGATCGAAATCGGGGACATACCTGTGCGGATTATTACGGGGGATGCCAATTTTCTGCAAATTTTACGGGGCCGTTATGCAGGCTTTGTAAGCAGCGCGAAGCAGGCCGAGATAGAGCTTGAAGTGGAACTGACACAGCCACGCCCAACTGATCCGGAAGCAGACGTAGAAGTGACGTACGAAAAGAACATTTGGGCGCTACGACGCGGAGATTTCCGGGCGGAATGGAATCCTGAAACTCGTCAAGGATGGATTCAGCAGACTGCGAACCCTTACTCCATCGATGCGGTGCTGCGGATCGTTCACTCGCTAGTACTGGCTTCGCAAGGCGGATTCTTACTGCATTCGGCAAGTGCAATCCGCAATCAGAAGGCGTTTCTATTTGCGGGTGTTTCAGGTGCGGGCAAAACAACAATATCAAGATTGGCTCCGCATGACGTCACTCTTCTGACGGATGAGATTTCATACGTACGGCGTCGCGGCGACGGATACATCGGCTACGGTACTCCGTTCACCGGTGAACTCGCCAAACTAGGCGAAAACGTTTCCGCACCGATCTCAGCGCTGTATCTGTTAGTTCAAGGCAAGGAGAATCGCATCGAGCCGATAGCACCCTCCGATGCTACTCGGTCGATACTGGCGAACCTGCTGTTCTTTGCGAAAGACGAGGAACTGGTTCAGCGAGTATTCCATTCCGTTTTTGAATTCGTCACTCGCGTGACAGTTTCACGGTTGACGTTCATGCCCGATAGCCGAGTCTGGGAGTTAATTGGATGAGCAAGCTGTATCTTTCCCGAAATCCGAAGGTCGCCGCGAGAGCGCTGGACGGCGAGATGATGATTATGTCCGCAAAGGACTCAACTCTCTTTACACTGAATAGAACCGCAACGATACTCTGGCAGGCAGCAGACGGTGCGACCGCTCTGGATGAGATCGTACAGCGGAGAATCTGCACAGTATTTGATATCGCTGCGTCGGAAGCCCTCACCGATGCCGAGAATCTGGCTCGTGAACTAGCCAATCATGAAATCCTGCAGATCTCAGACGCTCCGATTCAAAGCGGATTGCCAGTGATGACGGAAAAGCGATGAGCGGACTACTCCACGAATTGACGGCGAAGGCCATGGCTTCGAATGTGCCACTGAGCGTGCAACTCGACCTAACCTATCGCTGCAATGAACGCTGCGTTCACTGTTATCTCGATCACAACGACCATGGTGAGATGACGACGGTAGAGATCAAGCATCTGCTGGACGAAATGGCAGATGCTGGAGTTTTTATTCTCACCTTCAGTGGCGGCGAGATTTTTCTGCGCAAAGACTTCTTCGAGATTCTCGAGTATGCGCGATGGCAGCGCCAGTTTTGCGTAAAGCTCAAGAGCAACGCGGTCATGATCCGCGAGCGCGAGGCCGCCAAGCTTCGAGAGATCGGGGTTGAATCCATCCAGATCAGCATCTACTCACACCGGCCAGAGGTACACGACGCTATTACTCTTGTCCCGGGTTCGCTAGAAAGATCGTTGGATGCTGCTCGCTTCTTGAAAACGCAGGGACTGCGTGTCATCTTCGCAAATGTGCTCATGATGCAAAACGCGCAGGATTACCCGGGTGTTCGCGCGTTGGCGGAGAAATTAGGAGTGGAAGCGACGCTAGACCCAACGGTTACACCCATGATGGATGGTAATCGCTCCATCTTGCAACTTGGGGCTGACTCGGACACGCTGCGCCAAGTGTTCCGTGATCAGGGCCTCGTTAATAACGTGGAAGAGTTCTGCGCTGTGCCGATGCCGGCCGACGAGAGTGCTCTGGAAGCACTGCCGTGCAGCGCTGGCCATACTGCATGCTACGTTTCTCCGTACGGGGATGTATTTCCTTGTGTTCAGTTCCCACTTCCAACCGGAAATGTCCGGAAACAAAGGTTCATCGACATATGGCGCCATTCCGAGCGCATGAACGATGTACGCTCAATCCGGCTCAAGGATCTGACGACGTGTACTTCGTGCGCCCACGGTGGCAGTTGCACACGTTGTCCGGGACTAGCTTTCCTCGAGGGCAACATGCGCGGGCCATCCTCCCAGGACTGTCAAAAATCCTTCGCGCGCACAGGAGTTCCGTCCGCGAACATGCTGGCGAAGCGAGCCAGAACTAATCTGATACAGATCAGCGTGCTACCAGCTTCTTCGAAGTTGCCTTCGGCAGGCGCGATTGCGTGAGCTCGATTTCTGTTGCCGGTCCAGCACCGTCAAAACCGATCGAACAGGTCAAGTGCGCCGGTGATCCAGAGTGGCGTTTCTTGCTTGCTGCGTGCCGTCCAGATAGCAGCGGCGCAAGTGAAGTCGGTTCGCTGTTCAAGTGCCCTCCGCGATGGGACTTGCTTTTTGAGCTCGCTGAACAACATGGTGCACTTCCACTCTTACATCAGGCTTTAACACCTTTCCAGGGCTCAATTCCCGCTCCCGATCTCGCCACATTGAACTCGAAGCATCGAGCAAACCTTCACAAGGCAATGATGCTTTCGCGCGAACTGATCAACATTGTGGATACGCTTGCGGAAAGTGGCATCGAGGTGATGCCTTACAAGGGGCTCGCTCTGGCGGAGTCCGTGTACGGCGACATTGCTCTCAGGCAAACGGGGGATATTGATCTGCTGATCCGCGCGGAAGATGTATCGCGCGCTCGGGACGCGCTACGTAGGTTGAACTTCGTGCCGCATCTCGAACTCCCCGAGAGGCAGGAATTGGCTTATTTGGAGTCGGGATACGAGTACATGTTTGATGCGCCCGCTGGACGGAACCTGCTGGAACTCCAGTGGGCAGTTCAACCCAGCTTTTATGCGGTTGATTTGCGCGCGGAAGAGTTATTCGAGCGATCGGTCCCTGTATCTGTTGCGGGTCGCATCCTGAAGACGCTATCGTTCGAGGACTTGTTCGTCGCTCTCTCGCTACATGCTGCCAAGCACGTCTGGGCGAAATTGATCTGGATTTGCGATCTGGCTCGCATCATGAAGATGGAGAGATTGGACTGGGCATGGGTTGGATCTCTCGCACGACATTATCGTATTCGCCGAATTGTTACGTTGAATTTACGCCTGGCTAATCGATTGTTGGGCGTGAGTATCCCATCGGCTGCAGAACCGCTTGTGGAAAGCGGAAACGAGGCTCTGGCCGAGACGATAGAAGGGTTCGTGTCCGGAGGAGTTCCGTTCCATCCGGAATCTCCTCCATATTTTCGATTGATGCTTCGGTTGCGGGAGAATCCGGTCGATCGAGCGAGATTTCTCACACGCCTCGCGCTCACTCCTGGTCCACGAGAGTGGAGTTGCCTGCGTGTGCCAGATCTTCTATTTCCTCTCTATCGACTGGTGCGTCTATCTCGGTTAATTGCAAGAGTGGCTGACCCATAGACACTCCATCTGACGAGTCGCTAATGCCCGTGAGTCTCGGGAGCGGCGCGCAAGAAAAGAAGAAACATTAATGCGCATCCGAGCAGCGGCACAAAGAGGCCTACCTTCAAGGCCCCAAAGCGATCCGAAGCAATGCCAACGGTCCATGGAAGCAGCCCGCCACCGATGTTGGACAGAGTAAACATGATGGATCCAACTCGCGCGGATTCAAATTGCCGGGATAGCAACGAAATCGTTATGGGATAAACGGACGAGAGCCCAAATCCAGCAGCGCATGCGCTTAAGACAACTCCAAGCAAGCCATGCGAAACAATAAGGCAGGAGCTGCCAAGGAGGGCCAAGAGTAATCCGACCTGCGCGATCCTTACGTCTGTAATCCAGCGAAGCAGAAGCGGAACAATCCACCTTCCGATCATGAGAGATGCATAGAAAAATGACGGAGTCATCACAGCAAATGACGATGTCATTCCACTCAGAGTTTTGGAATAGGATGCAACCCACCCGCCAAAAGCATTCTCTGTCCCCACGTAGAAAAAAAAGAGGCAGCCCATTGTAAGAAATGCAACAACATTGGCGCGGATGAGCGGCAGCACTGGTCCTGTTTCTACTATTGCACCTGACTGGACAGCACCTGAAGGGAACATCGCAATGCCCGCGACGATGAAAAAGGAAACGACAGCCACACCGCCAAGAAAGACAGAGGCACGATTCATTTTGATTGCGGCCGCGACCAGGAAAGGGCAGGCTACCGCCCCGGCGCTCCAGAAGAAATTTAAAAGGTTCAGTGTGGCGCTGCGACGAAATGGGTTTACTGCGGCCACCATCAGATTGGCCGCGGGCACAGCCACTCCAAGGCCTGCTCCGTAAAGGGCGATGCAAGCGATTCCAAGTCTCTCGGGACCTCTCGAAACGAAAGCGAGGCCCAGGGCCATTAGAACCAGGCCGGTCTTGATGGGAAAAAGAAATCCACGGCGAGACGCCAGCACTCCGGACAAAGCGACGGCGCAGGTCGAAGCGACGTACTGAACTGTGAACAGTGCGCCAGCCTGGGCGTAGGTGAGCGACCATCGCGCGGATAGCGTCGGCAGCAAAGGGCCGAGAAGCACGGTCGCGATTCCTATTGGTACAAAGGAAGCATATGCGGCGTAGGTGAGAAGACGGACCGATCCCCTTGCGGCCTGTGTGTAAGTCACTGTCATGGATTGAGATTGGAGCGTCGCAAATAAGCGGCGCCCGTAGGGATGCTATCAGGAGGTGGCGATTTGCGCTGTTGATTCTCGCACGACAAGTTCCGGCTCGATGGCGATTTCGGCGGGATAGTCTTTCTTTCCTTCGATTCTCTCAAGCAAACTTTGCGCGGCCACTTCGCCCATGCGATTTAGCGGCTGACGAACAGTGGTCAGGCTTGGGCTATGAAAGGCAGCTCCCGGGATGTCATCGAACCCCATAACGGAGATGTCGTGAGGCACGCGCAAACCTTGCTCCTGAATGGCGCGGATCGCTCCGATTGCGGACATGTCGTTGTAGGCGAAGAGGGCAGTGAAAGGCTTTTGCTTGCCCAGGAGTTGCCTGGCGAACGGATAGCCTAATCTCGGGGTCGGATCATCGGTATCGATTTGAACAGTCAGTTCCGGATCGACACAAAGTCCGATCTGCGAGGCAACCCGACAGATCGCATCCCACCGGTCCTTTGCATCTGAACTGACAGGATTACCTTTCATGAAAGCAATGTGCCGATGGCCAAGATCTTTCAGGTGTTGTAAAGCCAATGTCGCTGCTTGTTGGTGGTCCAGAACGATATTCGTGACGCCCTTTAGTTTCTTGTGACCGGCAATCGCGACGGTGGGCAACGTTGGCGCATCCTGCACGGTGGTATCGACAGTAATGATCCCCTCGACGCCTCTTTCTAACAGCAACTGTGAATAGCGGCTCAACAGGGCAATGTCGTGGCGGTGAACGACTGTCAGGAAGAAATAGTTGCGTTCGCGGAGATATTGCTCAATGCCGCTGATGATCGGAGAACTATAGGAATCGCCAATCTCCTCCGCAATGACCCCAATTGTGTAGGTGCGCTTGTTACGGAGAGTGCGGGCGAAAAAATTGGGGCGGTAGTTCAGCTCTTTCGCAGCAGTGCGAATGCGGTTTTTGGTTTCCTGCGGGATCGACCGGGCTGAGGGAGAATCATTGAGAACTGCAGAGACGGTCCCTGGAGTAAGGCCCAGGTGCAGCGCGACCGCTTTCAGGGTAACCACTTCCGGCTTTTGGCCGGGCTTCTTGACGGGCACCATGGAATTAAATCGTTTTAAGTATAACTCTGATATCAATTCTCGATACAACGTGGGCGTTACGCCTTCGCGTAGCGCTCACTATTCGGTTTCGATCCGCTCAAGGCAAAGAACAGGATATACAGATAGCAGATAACAGGTAGAAAGAATGCATGATGGATGCCGATGTGGTCTGCAATCCAGCCCTGTGCGACGGGAACAATGGCACCGCCAACAATGGCCATGATCATGATGCCGGACCCGTCTCCTGTGAGCGGACCGAGTTCGGCTACACCCAGAGTGAAAATGCTGGGGAACATGATCGAGTTGAAAAAGCCCACGAGGATGATGCTGTACATGGCAGCGTGGCCATTTGTAAGCATGGAGATCGCGACCAACGCCGCCGCGCAAACAGCACACAGACCAAGGAGAGACCCAGTCTTGACCTTTTGCAGAAGCGCAGATCCAATGAACCGGCCAACCATAGCCCCACCCCAATAAAACGCGACGAAACTCGCCGCGACCTTCTCCGTTAGTCCTCCAATTTCCGGCTGGCTGAAGTAGTTCACGAGGAAACTGCCGATCGAAACTTCCGCTCCCACGTAGACAAAGATCGCGATCGCCCCGAAGATGAGATTCGGGTGCTTCCAAATCGAATCTTCTACTTTCTGTCCCAAGTGGTGCTGAGCATGTTCAATTTTGGGTAGCTTGAACCTTCCGATGGCAATGGCGAGAACCACTAAAGCGATGCCTAGGCCCACGTAGGGCATCTTGACTGTTGCCGCCTCATGCACGCGAAAAGCTTGTAAGGCATCAGGCGCAAGGACCCGAATTTCCTTCATGTTTGGAGCCGCAGTCAAGATGAAAAGTCCACCAAAGAACGGGGCCAGGAATGTGCCAAGGGAATTAAATGCTTGTGTCAGGTTCAAGCGGCTGGATGCTGTCTCGGGTTTTCCGAGGACAGTTACATAGGGATTCGCGGCGACTTGGAGACAGGTGATGCCTGCGGCAAGCACAATGAGTGCGGCGAGGAATAAAGGATACGAGGGCACGCTTGCAGCTGGGACAAAGAGGAATGCCCCCACTCCCATCGTAAGCAGGCCAGCCACCATGGAACGCTGGTAACCGATAGCGTCAATGATCTTTGCAGAAGGTATCGAAAAAATGAAATATGCCCCGAAGAAGGCAAACTGAATGAGCATCACCTCGGTATAGTTCAGATCGAAAATTGACTTGAGGTGAGGAACCAGAATGTCATTCAAACAAGTGAGAAATCCCCACATAAAGAACAGGGTAGTGACGGTCGCAAGCGGGGCACCATAGCTTTGTCCTGTGCCCGGAGCAACAGCCGGAGTACTAGTATTCGGGCTCGAAATCGCCATGAGTTCGTCCTTGACCCTCCGAACGGTGTAAATCCCGGAACGCGTCATGATACATCGCCGGGAAGGCTTTTGAGGATTTTTCTTCTGACTGAGCCGGGCCAAAGATGATTAGAAAATCGTTTGTGTACATATCCGTGGACACTTCCAACATTCGCATCCGCACTGGTGGACTTCGAATTCCAACCAGCACTGTCCCGCGCTCATACAGCATCTGAGGTATTGTTTGCGCGCTCTTAGAAAAATACTTTCCGGTTATAAGCCCAGTGCTTGCCGCTCCGCTCCGAGACGCTGGACAACGGAAAAAGGAGGATCCAAATGCCGAACGAGTCAGTGCGGCAACTCTATATCGACGAGTTGCGGGACCTGTACAACGCTGAAACCCAATTGGTAAAGGCCCTGCCGAAGATGGCAAAAGCATCGTCGAATGACGAACTTCGCCAAGCCTTTGAGGAGCATCTGCGTCAGACGTCGGAGCATGTCTCGCGCCTGGAGCAGATTTTCGAAATGTTGGACGAAAAGCCTACGGGCAAGAAGTGCCTGGGTATGGAAGGCCTGGTCAAAGAAGCAGCCGAAACAATGAAGGAGGACTACGAAGACGCCGTAATGGATTCTGGCATTATTGGAGCTGCCCAACGCGTTGAGCATTACGAAATTGCAGGCTATGGCACAGTGCGAACGCTGGCAGAACTCATCGGCGAAAACGAGCACGTCACCCTGTTGGAGCAAACACTTGAGGAAGAGAAACAAACCGACCAAAAGCTGACTGAACTGGCGGAAGACATCAACCAACAGTCGATGGACACAGAAACAACGGAGACAAACGAAGAAGACGAAGCATCGGAGGGCGGACAAAGAAGATCGCGAAGCGGAAAATCTTCGTCCCGAAGGGCCGCCTAGATATGGCGTGGAAGGGTTTTGCGCCCTTCCACACTTTCCACCTCCTGGTAATCATTTCCATCTACAAGAATCACCTTATAGAACTGGCCTCGAATGATCGCTTACCCTGCGAATCGAATCTCCGTCAGATTCATTCCCAAGGGATACAGCAAATGCGAAGACCTTCTGGCAACGCGGCCAAGTCTAGCTATGCCTGGCAGACCCTCTATCAGGCTGCACTTTTCGAAACAGACCGGAGCAAGATTCCTGTAAGAATTGCGCAGGCAGAACAGGCGATTCTTGCTCGAGTCAAGGAGCTATTCGAAGCGAACGGCGATCATATCGAAGAAGACCAGGTACTGGACGACGCGCTATACGCTCTACGTGCTTTGCGCAATTGCGCAGTGAGCGATGCGAACGCCGCCTGAAGCCGTCCTACAGAGTTCGCTTGGGATGAATCCAGAATCTAGTGGAATCTTAGGGAAAGGCGAGAGAACAACCTGCGTGCAACGCTGTATTGTTGCAAACCTTTTGGGACATTAGAGTGCTGACAAACAACAATGAAAGTTGAGTTCTTGTGATGATAAGCAAAACTCCAGCACAACCTCTCCCGGTGACAATGAACCTGAAGCGCACGTTCGAGAACGCCGTTCGCGACATTTATCAGGCTAGCCTGCCGGGAAAACAATCGAGATACAGAATGCCAATCGTGCAGCGACGCAAAACAGCCTCAGAGTCCCAAGCCAATGCTGAGAAGCGGGCTCTTTCCGACGCGGCAAAGGCATTAGCGCAGCTTTGGAAAGTAACGCCTTCCAGCCGTTAACGACTGATACCTTAGCCCGCGAATTCGACCCTCTTTGTTAGTAGCACCGATGGATGTAGCGGTGCCTGTTTCGCAGGTTCCGATTTTCTTCGAGACGTCACGAGAACCGCGATCACAATCGTCGCGATGAACAAAGCAACTACAGCGGTCAAGATTCTTTTCCCGGCGTTTCGACTTCCGACAATCACGCAGGCCTCCTAGTCGGCGGCGTCCGATGCCTTGTCATACCTGAAAAGAAAACGCTCCGAAGCAAGTCGAAGCTTCGGAGCGCGTGACCTTGTTACCGAAGTTATCGAACCCTACACTGCCTTTCGCAAAGTATCGGTGCTCTCCATCCCACGACTCGAAGCGGATTCGCCCGTACACGTGCTGCATGAGGCAACCGCTTCTTTTCTGCGCTCGCGCAGCCGGCTCTGGAAGGTGTCCCAGTGTTGACCCAGCCCAACAGCGCTGCTGTCGATGACAACCGAATCGACTCCCGCAGGGACCGCCCGTTCAGTCGGTCTAGCTGCGGCTTCCAGATCGGCTCGTGAAGTGCCCGTGGAAGCTGCTGGCATCCTCGGAGGGCGCTGCCCATGAGCCTCGGCAGCCGCTCTCTGGGAGTTGTAGTTCCCGACAGCTTGGTCGGTTGTGGGCGTAACGTTGCGATCAGTCTCCGCTCGGTGCATGACCGGATCAGCGACCCATTTTGCGCGGTATTTCCCTTCGTAGGTATTCCAGTTGCTCTCTGAGTGCAAATCTGATTCGTTGTACGGCGGAAAGTTTTCCACCTGTTGCTTTGTAAGATTCACCTCAAAATCGTCATTGTGTTTTGAAGACGCATGCAACCGTTCTGCGGGCACGATGAATTTCTTGCTGCTCAGCCAACCGCCAGTATCCACGACCACGTAACGAATATCCCCAGAGGAGTGATTGAAAATCACATCATCAATCTTCCCGAGTTTCTCGTCGTTCGTTCCATAGAGATGGGATCCGCGAATATCCTCAGCCGTCTCTGATACTGCACTATTTCTCAATATTCCGTAGTGATCCATACTTCATCCTCCTTCTTGTCAGTAGTCCACGAGAGTCTGTCTTGGAGTATCTGGGGCGAGTGAACGCCAGACAATCGGCGGATCACTGTAGCGGTGCAGCCCTCAGATTTGCCCCGGATCTTCGGGATCAGGCTCCCTTACTGGCGCGTCGGGGTTTTCCGGAGGATCAATCGGTTCATGAATAGGGGGGATGACCGGGTCCGCGGGTGTCCTTAATACGTAGTCTGCGACGAAATTAGGGTACTGTTGCATGATTTTGAGATGCCGTACTCGTTGAAACAGAAGCCGAAGATGTTTCACTTCAGGGTCGATGGATGAGTGTCTGAGGGTCTCTGTTTTCGCTCCAGCTACTCGAGATGGCAATGTCCCGGCAGATCCAATCCCGCTATAAAAAGCGGCGGGCCCCTTTGGGCCCGCTAATTTGCATCCGCAACTTACCGGTTCACTGAGGTGAGGTCGTGCCTCCGGTCGGAGGTGGTGTAGTTGGCGGAGTTCCAGCCGGTGGAGCGTTTGGTGTTGTGGTATTTGGCGAAGTCGTTCCTGGTGTAGCTGTGCTTGGAGGAGTTGTGGTGTTGGGATTTGTACTCGGGGTAGTCGCCCCAGGCGGTGTCGTGCCAGGTGTCCCCGGATTCTGAGGAGTTGTCTCGGGCGTCGTGCCCGTGGGCGGCGGAGTCGTTGTTCCCGGCGCCGGTGTCGCATTGCCAGCGGGCGGTGTTGCCGTGCTACCAGGCGGTGTCGCTGTACTGCCCGGAGGGGTTGCGGTCCCAGCCGGTGGAGTTGCTGTTCCCGGAGTGGAGCTTTGTCCCGCAGCACCCGGGCTTGAGCTCTGTCCGGCAGCGCCTGTACCGCCGGGCGCTGCTCCGCCAGACGGAGAAGTCTGCGCAACGACCCACGTTGCACAAAGAAGTACAGAAAATAGTGTGAGTTTGGTGATCGACATTTTGGTTACCTCAGCTTCAGGGGCTTATGAGAATGCCTGACTTATCCAATCCGGAGACAGGCGAACCTCTGACTGTTCACAGTAATAGGAGGTCGCTACGTGGAGAGGTATCCGGCAGACGCAGTAGATTCAGTATTCGGATTGGGGAGTAAGTAACCGCGAACGTCTTAATCAAAACTCACGTTTATTGGGAGCTTATTAAGTTCGTTCGAAGATATCGAGGATAACTCAGCTTGCTGCCAAAATGGATGAAACCTTGATGGTGTGGCCGCTCAAAATTCCGGTGATGCGTGCCCGCTGCCCGGCGACCTTCTTGAGGGCTTCGCGATCGCCGTCTAGCAGGTAAAGCGATTCATCCTCAACGAGTGCGAAATTTCCCCCCGCATGCACGCACATTCGCACGCATACGGTTGCGGGGCGGTTCAGGGAGGCAGGGTGCTTTGCGCCACAATTCGAGCATGTCACCATGCCTTCGAAGGTCTTTTGCGTTTCCGTAGATGTAGATCTTGAATCGTTGGTTTGTACGGATTCGAGTTCGCCAGACGCTGCACCGGCCACTGCGCCAAGCGATGCCAAAAGAAGCCCGAGTGCAAATGCCACCGCGGTTCCGAGCAGGATAATTTCGATCCAAAACCTCTGATTTCTCATAGGCTGCGTCTCAAAGTGGAGCGAAGCGATGGATGCAATGAAACTTCAAACAGTTGGCTTCTAGTCTGGAGGCAAGAATGTTGCCAATATTTGTTCTGGCAAGCTTCGGCAAAGAAAAGAGATGGCGTGGAATGCGACCTTCAGATAGTGAGAGCAGGGCAATAAATCCCGGTTTACCACGTAACTTTGCAGAGGGTTGCTGGAGATCAGGCAGAACCTGCTGCGACAAGCTTTTCAACACTGGCTGCTTCCTGTGCACCAGTACGGCGGAGCAGTTCAATAACGCGATTGGCTTTGTCGCTTTCCTTACAACTCACGTAAATGAGCGCGCCGACATCGCATAAACGGTGACCAAGGCGCTTGGCATCGTCCTGCGAAAAGCCCAGCCCAATCAAAGTCCGGCAACCTTGGGACAAAGAAGGAACATTTTGCTCGTTGAGAAGTGCCTGGAAATACGCTTGCGAACGAATAAATAGACCGACAGTGGGAATCACTACTGCTCCGAACTTGGAGAACCAGTCGATCATGCGCGCGCTGAGTGTATTGTCGGAATTCGGCACGTCAAGCGCATCTGCGTCATAGATAGGAGCCGCATCAGGGTGAGCTGGCGAAAGCACCATGCAGATATCCTGGTTCGTGAATCCCGCCTGATTAAGAGCGCAGACGACGTCAGGCAGTGCCACATGCCGAGAGTACATCCCGTAGGCCGCTGTTCGGTTTTTGTGCATGTGCATCTCCCAGTGGGCCTGCGGGAAGGAATTTTCGTCCTTCTGGCACGAACGAGGTGAGGATTTGTTTACCTTACAAGTCTCGATTCCCGCAGGCACTAGGGTGAATGTTGTATTTGAGTTTAGCTGGCCGGAATACCGCTCGCTCGAAACATGTTTGTTATGAGAGTTACGACAAAAGATCGATTTTCAGAATGTGAATCATCCGAGAGTTCGCGCCCATTCGTCCAATAACCTTTACGGACTGATTCTCATATTTCTGAAGTCCATCCTGCTGATCCAACCCATAAACCTCTGTTCCGACTTTAAGTGCGTACTTGCCGCTGTCGTTCACGATTTTGCCCGTGAATGACTGCGTGGGAGTCTCCTGGCTGTGGGGGTCTGCCGGAGGACTAGACTGCTGGTCCTGCGGCTGATCGGGTTGCGGGACCGGTGTATCCTTTGGCGGAAGCGGCTGAGGAGCAGGTTGCGGTTTCTGCAAACCGGACCACGCGATCAGTTGTCGTGTCGAAAAGGCATCTTCCGGAACTCTCGAGTCAGGCCGAGTTTCCTGTGCATGCAGTCCGATCGTGAAAAGAAGGGCAAGCGATATGGATGCCGCGAGGAAAGCCGTCTTTCGTTTCATAGTCACCTCTCGAAAGACGAAGCTGCGGCGCGCGGCTCATCTCAAAGCATTGCAGACTTGCGCAATGCGAAACCAGCCTATTGTCGCCGGGAGCTGAACCAAGGTCTATAGAGTCTTCTCCCTATCAGAAGACTTGTACGATGCCATTTCGCACGGCATAACGAGTCAGGTCTGCGACCGAATGAAGTCCCAGTTTACGCATAAGGTTGGTACGATGGGTTTCAGCTGTCTTGACGCTTAAATTCAGCGTGACTGCTACTTCTTTGCTGGTCCTGCCCTCTGCCAAGAGTTGGATTACTTCGCGTTCCCGGGAAGTCAGCGGGTCTCCGGCAAAATCATCCGAGGCCGTTTGGCTGAGTTTACCGCCTCGATCGAGGAAGCCATCCAGTACCATCTGGCTGACGCGTGGAGTGAAGAACGTCCGCTGAAGCTGAACCGCTTCCACGGCGGCGACAAGGTCACGACCAGCGTCAGATTTAAGAAGAAATCCTCGAGCGCCAGCCCGCAACACCTCTCGAACCATGTTATCGGTGTCATGCATCGTGAGGATCAGAATGCCAACATCTGGCAAGGCGGCGGAAATCTGGCGGGCGGCTTCCAACCCGTTGAGGTTTGGCATTCCAATGTCCAGCAAAACGACATTAGGCTTGGTATTGATGGCTAACTCGACGGCGTCACGACCGTCTCTTGCCTCAGCGCAGACTTCCCATCCGGCATGACTCTCTAACAGCGCTCGGATACCGCGCCTAGCCACTTCGTGATCATCAGCAATAAGTATGCGCAGCATAATGCCTCCCAGAGTGAGATGCCGCAATTGCGACGGAGAAGTTACCTAAGGCTTGAGGTCAAGCGACAGCAATACAACCTGTGAAGTAAGCAAGAACCATGCCAAAAGTGTATGTGGTTGGATTCCCTACAGAAAAGGCGTGAGGAAACGAACTGCTCGTGTAACTTTTGCAGCCTGGGGTTCGCGAGGGTCGAAATTCTCGTCGGCCAATTTCGCGTCGGCCGAAGATCTTTTAGATCGCCGAATGGGAGATCTCGCAAAGCTGTACGTACAGTTTTCACTGTATGCCTGCGGCATGGGTGGCAGCACAAGTTGTCCCCTGAGAACGTTCGGTACATCCAGGCAAACCTACCTAACTCAATGAGCACTTTTGGCATCTGAAAGGATTGCACTGGAGGATTGCCTCAATGTTTCCTGGCACCAGACACATTCTCCGCTTACTGGTCAAAGGTTTCGCACTGCCACTGGTTATATGCGTGTTTCAGATTGCAGGTCTCGCTCAAAGTCCAGATGATCCGATGGGCCTGCCCCCCCGCACCTCGCAACCGCCGGCGTCGGTGCAAACACCCGATAGCGAACAGCCCAATGGACAGTCATCAGGCCAATCGATTACTCCTGAAAGCTCGATTAGTCCGGATGACGATCAGGGCCGATTTGTGTTTAGGAAACAAGTTCAGGAAGTTGTGCTACATGCAACGGTTGTCGACGAGACAGGGCGTCTAGTCACGTCACTGGATCGAAGTGCGTTTTCAGTATTTCAGAATGGCCAGCCCGAGACGCTCTCGTCATTTCGAAGGGAAGATGTCCCGGTTGCACTGGGGATTGTGGTCGACAATTCCGGATCAATGCGGGACAAGCGCGGGAAGGTAAATCAGGCTGTGCTGAATCTTATTAGGGCAAGCAATCAACAAGACCAAGTTTTCGTGGTGAACTTTGGCCAAACACCATACTTGGACCAGGATTTCACTTCTGATGTGAATTTACTGCAGGCGGCGTTGCGTCAGGTCTCGAGCCGTGGAAGCACTGCGCTCTACGACGCGGTAGTCGCCTCAAACACGCACTTGCGGGCTCACCCCATTCTTGACAAGAAAGTGCTGCTCGTCATTACTGATGGGCAAGACAATATGAGCCGCGAAACATTGCAAGATGCGATGCATAAATTACAGTCGAGCAAAGGAGCCACTCTTTACGCAATAGGGCTGACTGAAGGTCAGAGTATGAGCAAGTCGGGCAGAGAGGCATTAAAAGAGCTGGCTGCCAGTACCGGGGGTGTGGCGTTCTTTCCGCAGACACTGGATGAAGTCGATGAAATCACGCGCGAGATTGCGCATGATATACGCAGTCAGTACACACTCACATACAATCCCGGGCCAAAGATTGGAACTGGGTATCAGAGCATCCGTGTTGAAGCCAAGGGACCCGGGCGCACCCACCTGACGGTACGCACCCGCAATGGGTATTATCCGGGAGAAGCAATGAAATGAGCGGGTTCCGACTGCGTTTACGCCGCCGTCGGACCCGCAGGAGATTTCGGCGGCGGCGGAAGCTCAATCTGGATCAGGTTGTTCTTGATCGCGTATACAACCAAGTCACGAATTGAGTGAAAACTGAGCTTTCGCATGATATTGCTGCGGTGTGTTTCCACCGTCTTGGTGCTGAGATTCAGTAAAGATGCAACTTCCTTTGAACTGTTTCCCTCCGCGAGCAATTGAGTAATCTCCCGCTCCCGCGCGGTAAGAGTTGGGAGCTTTGGAGCCTCATTGCGCGACACGGTTTGGCCCTTCTCAAGAAAGCCGGCAAGGACAAGGTCGTTGACTCTGGGTGTGAAGAACATGCGCTTATTCTGCAGTGCTTCGACGGCCGAAACCAGATCGCGAGCCGCGTCCGACTTCAGCACAAATCCCCGCGCGCCGGCATCAAGCGCTTCGCGGATCACCTGGTCTGAATCGGTGATGGTCAGGACGATGACCTTGAAGTGTGGATCGTGCTGCAGCAGTTGACGGGTCGTGTCGAGCCCGTTGAGGTTCGGCATGCCGATGTCGACAATCACGATATCGGGATTCAGCTGCAAAGCTTTTTCGACGGCTTCGCGGCCGTCGCTTGCTTCGCCACACACCTCCCAGCCCTCGTGCTTTTCGAGAAGGGCGCGTAGGCCGCGGCGTACGATTTCGTGGTCGTCTGCTAATAGGATTCTGAGTTTCATATACAGAGCCCCTTCCAAAGCGGAGATCAAGGCAGTCCCCTCTTAGGTCAATTGTGGGAAACTGCGCTCATTGAGTGCCGTAAATACACGGTGCTGACTAACAGCTTCCACCGCTGCAAGCAGATCGCGAGCAGCATTGGATTTCACAACATAACCCCGGGCCCCAGCTTCGAGAGCCTCGCGCATCATCTGCGGTGAGTCATGCTGGGTTACAAACAAAATCTCGAGTTCTGGTGACTCTCGACGAAGGAGACGACATGCTTCTAGCCCATTCATTCTGGGCATCGTGACATCGAGCACCATCACATCGGGAGTCAAATCCTTAGCCTTCTCGATAGCTTCAGCGCCATCGGAAGCTTCCCCGACCACCTGCCAACCGGAGTGCCCTTCCAATAGGGTTTTCAGCCCCTGCCTCACGATTGGATGATCGTCAACCACAAGTATGCGAATTGTCATTCCGTTTCAGTTCCTTGGAGGAGACCGACCAGACGATTCGCCACATTTTAACCCTAACGGATGTGACAGCCTGACCAATAACCGCAAAATCGACGCGCTAGGAAACCTGGCTAGGGGAAGCGCCGTAACTCAATAGTGAGGCTAACTTCCATGACAATTTGGTCCAATACAGGAAACCCTGTATTCGCCTTTACATTTGTCCCCATTCATTCTCAAGCACGGAGTGCGTCCGATCCGATCGATGGAAAGTAAGTCCTCTCGTGCAAAAGAATATCAACAGCTTCTACCACGGAACCGATGTCCTGCTTGGCGCAGGCGCCGCGGATTCCCGCGTCGCGGGCGGCTTCCGCTAGCTGTTTCGATAGATGCAGTGTCACCATCAAGATCGGAATCTTCGGAAAGGAGTGCGCAAGTTGCTTCGCTACGTCTAACCCGTTCAAATCCGGCATTCGATAGTCCAGGACAATGAGGTCCGGCGGAGCCTCAGAAACAAGCCGTAAAGCCTCTGCTCCCGTTCGGGCCTCTCCCGTGACGCGCCAAGACTCCTGTTGCTCCAGCACGGCACGGAGATACCTTCGAACTGTGGGATTGTCGTCGACGATCAAGATTCGGATCACCAAAACTCCGGGTAGCACCCTAAAAATCGCAGGTCTTACTCCTTAACGAATCTGGCCTTACGAAAGGCTAGGCGTGTACCCATCGGGTAACAATCGAGCGAAGTACCTAGAACCTTGAAATTTACATTCTTGAAACTTACCAAATGCCTTTATCGCTTCCCGTCACCCGCATCTCGAGAGCAGCTGCTGTGGCTAGACCTGGAAGCAGGCTCAGCCGAAGGCTGTTCCGGAGTTGTCCCTGTAGAATCAGTGTCTTAAGTTCGCCTGCATAGAGGTTAAGAGAATGCGGCAGAATTGGAACGCGCAGGAAGTCCTTCCTGAAGCGTACAGGGCCGACACCAAACTTGGCAGATCGTGAAACAAGGGAAGGCAAGGGCACACCGTATCCTCGATACGATTCGACATACTGAGAGATGATCACCAGATAGGTCGCAATTCCCTCCCACAGACCCGTCGAAGTGCCTACCGCGTGGAGATCGTCGAAATTGACCTGCTTGGCATCGATGAGACGTGCATTGTCCAAAATGTCACAGAGCCGGATGTAAAAGTGCCGGTACATTCGCTGCATGGTACTGATGACGATGCGGTCTTCGGGGGCAAGCACGCGTAAGCTATGCTGCCCGATTTCGACAACACGAGTTCGTCTCATGAGAGACTCGGTGAAGTCAGTTTGCTCACCCGTCTGACCCAGGCGCCCGATGTGAACCTCGATCATTTCTGGAAGACCCGGGACGATGAAATTCCACTTGTTCGCGAGGCGATCGCCCCAACTGCGCTCGGCTAGCTTCGCGCCGAACTCAGTCGCCATGATCTGCACCACTCTGGCTGGGTCCGCATCTGTATACAAATCAAGGTCACTGCCGAGATCCGGCCAGTGGTCTAGCGACTTAATGACTATGACAGCGCAGCCGTTCAACTCCAACGCGCTGCAAATGCGCTCCAGAGAACGCAAGGCGTGGTCGATTCGAAGTTTCTCGTTTCGCAAAGCCGATGCGGCAAATTCAGCTGCTTCCGATGCCCCCTGCGCCCGAAGAATTGATTGGAGCGCGTCGAAGGATCGAACGATGACATGATTCGTCATCGCAAGACTCTTGAGGTCCTCAAGGTTCGCCGCTGTAAGCGCTTTGGCTGTATCGGTGACGCGCTCGGGAATGCCCGCAAGCGTCGGACCTGTAACCGAGGAGGCATGACTCGGTGAGGACAGCAGCAGCTCAGATAAGAAACGAAACTGAGTCTGTGGATCGCGCAATGAGGCCATCGTAGAAACACTCCAGTAGTTACAAGGGTGAACAGCCGGGGCTTTGATGCACGTAGGATTGCGGCTGGTTGGTGCAACGTTACTTGCCGGCCGACGTCCCGGGCGTGCCCTGGCTGCATTTGGCGAAATTCAGGCGTTCGACCGCGGTGCCCTCCTCATAGTCATTCCACGTTTCAATCATGACGAATGGCAAGGGATGGGAAGCGTCGAAATAACGTGTATAGAGGTGGAGCGTGTCTTCGAAGGTCTGGCCACAACGGCTGGCCATATGCCGATTCAGGCCCCATGATGCTGCGGAATCATCGAAGCCCGGCCATGCGGCCCCGACGGTTATCTTGTCTGGATGATGGGTACGCATGTTCCTGTAGAAATAGTCGAGATACTGTTCACCCCAGTTGCTGCCGTCGGGAGTCCACCCTTTCTGCCCTGGCTGGACCCAGGCGTACATCCCAGCTATAGCGTTCAGATATTGAGCCGGAGGTTGATCCTTGTAGATGATGAGCGGAGGCAACTCCCAACTTTGACAGTGCTCCATAATGCGGTTCCAATCGACATGGCCGCGTTTAGGAAAGATAAAGATCATCGGGTGCCCGTTATATGTCAGGTAAGCGCCACGGTGAGGCGCGGATGGTCCTATGTAGGACCGATATGCCTCATCGAACGCTGACATGGCTGCATCCGTCGCTTGCGAATCTTCGTCCTCAGGCTCGTTGTAAAGGAGCGCAACCTGAAAATGATCTTCATCTGCAGCCTCTTGAAGCAATGCGAAATTGTGATCGGAGAAAGGACGGCTGGCACCATACCAGTCGACGACAAAACCGGAGATTCCCATGTGCTTTGCTTGCTGAATTTGGCGTCGCAGCACCGAGGGATCATAGCTGGCGTAGCCAACGTCCATGTGGACGTGATCGCCAAACCATGGCATATAAACGGCGAGCAATTTCGGCCCGCTGTTGGGAGCCTGGAGATTCTGACGCACGTTAGTTCGCATGCCCGGTGTGGTACATCCCGTACCCACCATGAAGCACACGATTGCGAGCGCGAGTAGTCTGTTCGACAAGGCAGAACTCCAGTGGACCACGGCTGTGGTTGAGTTTTGATGCCAGAGATGCCAGGGTGGTTGGCGCGGGCGGAAGGGCCTTAGAATTGCGGAACGGCCTGCAGATGACGAATCACCCACCGGTCGGCACCCGGCGTCATCAAGACGATGTAATGAACAACTGCATGCTCACTGTGTATGCTCTTTCCACCAGCGAGAATTTCGAAGTCGTATTCGGCAGTATCGTGCAACTCGGCGATGTCTCCCTCTGGTGAGTAGAAGACCGCTTCTAGCTTGTGCCTTTGGTTCGCGTAACGCAACGTGAGGTCATTCTGTTGCTGGGTTTTCACTTCCGCTGCGAGATGGCTGGCGGCTTCGCCAACGAAGGGTCCGTTAAGCGGCGCCAGCGAATTGGACTGAAGAGCAGCACCGAGACTACCCCATGCGAATTTGTAATCACGCAATATCGCACTTTCCGTCAGAGGTTCTACTTGACGGGGGTTAGCCTTTGAAACATTTAAGGTCACTCCTGGAGAAGAATCAGCAGCAAGAGCAGGATGCCAGAAACCTCCCGCAATCAGTGTCAGCAATAACGCAGCAAACTCAACCCTTTTGTGGAATCGCGTTTGCATCTCGGCTACTCCTTTCCGCTCAAGCGCAGTTCATTCCCCATCGCAACGCCAGACGCAGCTGAAATTGTCACGGGACCCTTCGCCAATATGGTCGCCCTGGCGACGTCTTGTTTCACCGGGGCATCCACCGTGCTCATCTTCGCACCATCCCGTGCCGTAAAGGTCACCACGGTCCCATCAGGAACTGGATTTCCCGAGCAATCACGAATCGGCTCTGTCTCCACCAGAATCCCTTTAGCCGTGCGCTGACCTTTGATCCTCAAATTGCAGGGAATAGATGCAACCTGCTGAACCACTCTGCGCGTGCTTACGTCATTGCCGATTGCCGCTGAGATCTGCAGAGGACCCGCTGTCTTTCCGGAACTCGTTCGGAACCATGCGATGCCTTCACGTGTCTGCGACGAACGCGACATCGGGTTTGACCCCTTGGTGCTCCACTGAAATTGCACAGTGGAAGGTGTCACGACAAGGTTGCGAAATTCATCGAACGTCAGGGCGACGCCGCTGATTGCCTCATTCTCGGCGACTGGTGCACGCGAGGGGTGAACGATGAAGCTAAGATCGACGGGCTTACCCGGCGCTACGAAAAAAACTTGACTTGTGCAATTGCTGGAGCAGACCACCGCCACATAGCGCCCAGCCGCCTGCAAATCCTTAGCAGCGAGAGATATTTCCCGCCCAAGTTCAACCTCCCGCTTGATGGACGCCGCGGGGCCTACGAGGTAGAAGGTTGCGCTTCCGCTGCCGTTCGTCCCGATCGTTGCGGCATTGCCGGCGATAAGGCCCGCGGGAACCTGGAGCGTCACATCCTGTGCGAGAGCAAAGGAGCCCAAAAGCCCAAGCGCCAATGCCAGGATAAGTTTATGACCTTTCCAGGCTGTACTGGTTGACGACGACATGGAAATTTTGGACCTTTCCCGCCACGGATTGTGGGATCTCCACGGCGAAAGCCTCGGTGGATTGCGGAAGGAGAGCCTTCTCGACATAGCCATCCGATACCCATACAACCTTGCCGCTATTGTCGTAAAAACTCGCGATGACATGCGGAATGTTTACGGTCTCGCCGCTTTCATTCATCAGCTCGCCATGCAGAACCGTATGTCCCTGCGCGTCTGTTTCAAGCTTCTGGTTCATGACCCCAATGACGGGATCGGAGGATGCCGGTACGAGAGTTGCTTTTACGTCCATGCGCACGTTCTTGATCTTGCTCAAGCTGATATGGGGAAAGTCGACACGATAAGGCGAAACCTGCTTAGGCAAAAGGACGTGAAGAATTTTGTCGAAGCTGCTTTCGTCATCAATCGTGCCGCCGTTTCCATTTAGCAATATTGCATTGACGTTCACAAAGGCAGGAACCGTGTCCTCATTTACAACTTCGCCCATAATGACGACGCCCTCAGACGAGTCCACTGCATTCATGGAGACGATTCTCACGTGGGGAGCATCGACATTGTGCGCCCCCCACTCATCGCTGCCATTTCCCGTCACCAGATCCCAGCGAAGATAGTTCACTGGCACAATCTGAGCCGGGACGTTGGGACGCGGAGTTTCGTCCCAGACAACTTTCCAGCTGTCGTCATGGTGCCTCAACCGGAAGTCGCGCACATCTTCGACGGGACCGACCGGAGTTGTCCAATGCAGATGCACCCGGATTTGGGCCTCGGAATCGGTGGCGTGAAGCGGCCGTGTGTCGAAGTGCTCGAGAGCGGAGAATGAACGCAAACCGCCGCTCGATCCAACCCAATCCTGTATGAAAGATTGCTCGTTGATTGCGTCGCTCGTTCGGTCGGTATTGGCGAATGCGCGGCCCCAGTTCCGCTTCTGGACATCAAGAAGAAAATTGTTCAACGCTTTTTCTGGAGTCGAGGTATCTGACGAGAAACCCGGCAAGGCCCCTCCGGAATTGATACCGACGGTTCCGCGGGACTGCCCAACGCTTGTCAGTCCAACGAACATCAAGAACACTGTTACCGTGGCGATAGCGATGACGATAGGCAGAGTGCGTTTCATATCTCGTCCTTAAACGAATGTTGTCTTTTGTCAGGCGACATAATGCTGCTCGTGTTGCTCAAGCGACGTTGTCGACTCAACAGATCTTCGTAGGCGTTTCCTGGGCGGAAAGAATAGAACAAGGAATATCGCCAATATGCTTACGCCGATCGGGAGAGTACCCCAAAGAAATCCCATCCAAGCCGACGGTACGGCATCCGACTGAATGCGATGGGCGGGAGGCACGTCATCTTTCGACCAAGCTGTAATTTCGCCATTATTGAACGTCTCGGTTTTCCTCCAACCTACAAACGTCAGAAGCGGTTCGTAGTAGGGATCGTGGACGAAGATGTACTTGAGTCCATAGCGGTTGGCGTGCTCCAGCATTGCACGTAGCGAAGCCATCCCCGCTGTGCCGTAGAACTTGGAATTTGTAAGTTGAGCGGATCCGTAGCTCGTCATCTCGGGTAGCAACCGCGCCGAATTGTAATCTCCGTCAACACTGCTGGCATCGGTGTAAGTGGATACCTTCGCCAGTTCGCTCCCGAAACCGAGAGTGAGATATCGAAAACCGTCGTGCCCATCGCGATTGAGGAACGCGATGACGGGATCAACATTGATGCTTCGGGCAGGACGGTAGGGATTCGTCGTAAGCCAGGCTAAAGCTGCGCCAATCGTTGCGACCGCTGCTAGCGATAAGGCCACGGCGCCCTTCGCTTGAAATCGATCGAGCAACTCAATGGCGAGTAACCCTACGATGGGCATGGCCAGTAGCGTCGCCCAAAATGTGAAACGTTCGAAGGTCAAGATTTCGAACGCGCGGCCAAGCAACCACCGTGGCAGAGGTGTCGTACCACCTAAGCCGAAAATTAGAGCTATCCAGAATCCAAATAGCAGAGGGCGAAGTCTACGGACCGAGGCTCCCCGCCAAACGATGAATGGCAGAGCCAGTAAAAGGGCGCCATAAGGGATCACGAAATAATTAATCGCCGTAATCGAGTGCAGCAGAAAGTTCGAACGGCTATCGTGAGGAATGGGCATCTGATGAATCGGGTGCTGAATCAGCGTGAGCCAATACGGTAAGAGAACAATACCTACTCCCGCAGCCACTACGATGGCGAACGCAAAAGCCCGCCCAATGACGCTCCCCAAGGACCCTCGTGCGCGACCGTCCCTGGCGTCGATACAAGCAAGCCAGAGCACCGGCGCTGCGAAGAAAATCGTTCCAAAGATTAGCGTTACGTGGTGAGCCGCAGCAGCCGCCAGGCTGACCGCCAACCCCTTCGCAAAAGATCTCCCCGAGCCTTCCATCGACCAGTCATAAAAATAGGGTAAGGCATTCAAATAGAGGGCCGCGGACGTGATTGTTGCGAGCTGACCCGCCTGGTACGTAAGAAAGGCGAGCGAGCCGAGAAAGATTGTTCCGAGCGCTGCATAGCTTGCGGACCGTTCATCGACCCATATGCGGGCAAATCGGAAAACACCTACCGGAAGCAACAGCACCGCTACAAGCTGCACCAGCATGTAGGCCATCTTCAGCCCAGCAATATTCGAGACCAGAGCGATCCACTGGTGAGTCAACGGCGGATACGTTGTTTGGGAAAAACCTGCGAACCACTTTTCATTCCACGGGTTGAACCAGTGATGTGCGTAATGAGAGGCAAGAAAAATGTGAAAGTTCGCGTCAAAGGATCCAGCCGGCAACTGCATGAGCAGCAAAGGCCCGTGCACAGCCAAAGCCACAAGGACAATTGCAATCAACGGAATCGGACGGGAATAGCTCGCGTTTGCAATCATTCAGAACACACTCCTGCCGGTAGCAGCGATCTTTGATTCGAAAAAATAGCGGAAGGTTTACGGGCATTACGACTTCTAGCAACCCAAGTGCCACAAGAAGGCAAACTTCAGTACTCCTTCAGCATCTCAGAGGGGCCGCAGGACATACCTGGTCGGAAGGAAGTTTCCGCAGGATGCCCCGTGCCGGAAGCTTTCTTTGAATAGGCTCCGAAATCATTGGCTTGTGGTGACTCTGTGAAAAGTTGGTTTCCGCTCACTGGCTTTTGCCTTGTCATATTCTTGGGAGGTTCGGCCCCGGGCATGGGGCAGTCCCAAACGTTCGATGTCGGCGGGAGCAATTCCTCTTCTTCCGGTAAACAGTCCAACAAAACCACAAATGGGCAGAGTCAGGACTTCAGCTGGGGTGCCGGCATCCAGGTAGCGCGGCAGGCCCGGGCTGCTGATGAAGCTCTGAAACGCAACGATTATGCGGCTGCGGTCAATTTCGCTCAACAAGCTGCGAAATCGGCGCCTCAGGATCCCGAACTTTGGTTTCTGCTTGGCTATTGCGCGCGGCTGAACGAAAAGTTCCAGCTCTCAGTCGACTCGTATGACCGTGGACTTAAATTGCGGCCGAATTCGGTTCGTGGTTTGGCAGGTCTGGCACAAACCTACGCCAAGATGGGCAGGGATCAAGAGGCTGAGCAGCTTCTTAAAAAAGTTGTTGACCTCAATCCAAAAGACGCCAACAGCCTGCAATTGGCAGGGGAGTTGATGCTTAGTACGGATCCCAAGTCTGCCTTGGAACTACTACAACGCGCCGAAGCGCTACAGCCCTCTGCTCACAATGATCTTTTGATTTCGCACGCATACGATCGACTGGGACAACCGGATCAATCGAATTTGTACATCGACAAAGCAAAAGCTCGTGCACCTCGTGATCCCGAAGTGCAGCGGGCGGTGGCGGCGCAGTATCGCGAATACGGAAAATATGACGAAGCCATTAAGACGTTGCAGTCGATTCCGACGAAAAATGCGGATGTCGAGGCAGAGCTCGCGTATACGTACGGGTTAGCGGGAAGGCAACAGGACGCCGCGGATCTTTATTCGCGCCTCGCAAAAAGCGCTAAGGGCAACATCGCGCTTGATCTGAGCGCTGCTCAAGCTTGGGTAAGTCTGGGACGCGCCGATGAAGCACAACCGTTTCTTGATGAAGCCCGCAAAATCGATGGGAATAGCTATCGGCTGCACGCAATTCTCGCAAACATCGCGGAGGGAGAAGAGCGTCTTCCCGAGGCTGAACAGGAATACAAAGCGGCCATCGGCAATTTGCCGCCCCGGCCACAAGAGGGCCCGCTTTACCCAATCGAACTTCGACTGAACCTGTACGAAGTTTACGTTCGCGAGGATAACGACGCCGAAGCCAAGCAACAACTGCAGGCTGCTTCAGCTGCTATCCAGAACCTTCAGGTTCCCGATCCACAGCGACCCGAGCTGCTAAGGCTCCGGGGTGCCGTCGAGGCAGCTTCGGGGAATTACGACGCAGCAAATCGCGACTTGAAAGAGGCGCTGGCGCTAGCTCCAACGAACGTGAATTCGCTGATGAATTTCGGAATGCTCCAGTGGAAGATCGGGCAGAAAGATGCTGCGCGCGACACATTCACGAAGGTGCTCGACATCGACAAGAATAATCGTCAAGCTCTTTCTGCGCTCGGCTATCTGGCACGTGATGGTGGCGACACTAAGCTTGCGGAAAGCTACTTTTCGCGCGCGATTACAGCTCATCCCAAGGATTACGCCCCTTATTTGGCTCTAGGAGATCTGTACACCGCTCAACGGAACTTCCAAGCGGCCCAAGCGAACTACGAACATGCATACGACCGCATGCCCACAAACGCGATGATCATCGCTGGTGGCGCCAACGCGGCAATTGAATCCCACAACCTGGATCTTGCGCAGCACTGGTTTGAGCGTGGAAATGACAAGATCAATGCCAGCCCGCAAGTTCAGCGCGAGCGCGAACGCTATTTGACGTTCAAAGGCCAGTATGACGTAGCCGCAAAGCTCGGGTACAACGTTATCTCGAAACTGCCAAATGATCGTGAAGGAGTTGACTACCTCGCCTACGACCTTTACTACCTGGGCCGATACGATGAAGCGCTTGCTCTCGTAAACAAGTACGAACCGGCTCTTCCGAAAGACAAGGATCTACCGCTTATCGCAGGGAATGTCTATGCGCACAACGGCGATCACGAAGCGGCACTGAGAAATTACACCAGAGCGCTCGAACTCGATCCGAAAATGGCGTCGGGATATGCGGATCGTGGCTTCGTCTATAACGATGTCAAGCAACCGGCCAAGGGCGTCAAGGATTTCGAGACGGCCTTGCAACTTGAGCCTGGCAATAGCGAGGCTCACCTCGGAATGGCTTACTCGTATCTGCAACTGCACCATCCGAAACCGGCACTAGCGCACCTGGATGCGGTGCAAAAGATTTCCGGCAAATCGCACGCGTGGCATCTGGCACGAGCGGAGGCCTTCCGTCAAGGCTCGGACTTCCCGCACGCCGCATCGGAGTACCGCATCGCTTTGTCGGAGGACCCGAAAGACCTCACTACGCAAATCGCCTATGCCGACGTTCTCTATCGTATGCGGCAGTATGCAGAGGCCACCGCCGCATTAAAGGCGGCTCTGGCGATTTCACCATCCGACCCGACGATTTATGCGTTGATGGCGCAGGTTGAAGCAAAGCAAGGGAACCGTGATGAAGCACTCCGCGACATCGCCTCGGCGGAACGCCTGGGTGGGGACAAAGTCGAGATCCTGACATCGACAGGTGAGGCTTTTCTGACGCTCGGCGATCGCGATGCTGCCATGCAGCGCTTCGCGCAGGCGCTTGATGTTCCCGGTGGCAACCGCATAGGAGTTCGCATGTCCATCGCGGAGATATTCCTTCGTGAGGGTCATCCGGATGAGGCACGGCGCCAGATCGCCTTAGGATTCGCCGAAGCGCGTATGTTCCCCGATAGCCCGGTCACTGGTGAGGATTACGCCGATGCCGCAACAATTTTCCTCGGGATGCACGACTTCGATCTGGCGGAAAACTATTTCAACCGGGCCAAGCTCTCGGGGGCAAACAATCGGAGTGTCCAAATCGGCCTGACTAATACATATTTAGCGCAAGGAGATACGGAAAAAGCAGGCGAGGCTTTGGCGAGTCTCGGTCCATCGAGTGATTTCGCTGGCGACTATGACTACATGATGGCCGCGGCTAACCTGTATCGGCAGAAGCAGGATCCACTGCATTCACTTGCCGCATTCGCACAGGCAAGCACTGTGGCAGGAGTCGAGGATCAGGGCATCGCTGAGACCCAGCAGTACATCGAGGCAGAAGAAGCCGGAAAACAGCTTAATGAGAAAGTAAGCGTTGCTCCGGAAGCTTTGTTTACACCTGCTCTCGAAGACATCAACGTCTATCAACTCGACTCAAAAATCCTGCACGTAACCGATCCTTCGCTACTGCCTCCCCCGCGCCATTCGTTCCAGGACTTGGCTCAGGCGCATTACCGAGTGCAATTAGGACATTTTCCCGCCATCACTGGGTTCGTTGGCCAGAGTCTGACAGTCGGGCGATTGCTGTTCCCGAGTGTCGGCGTGGTACAGGATCGCAATACTTACGACACGATCTTAAACGGCGGAGTCAACCCGGTCCTTCATTTCGGCACAAATACGGTGACGTTCAATGGCGGCCTTCAGTTTACGATTCGCCGAGACACAATCTCGCCGACTTATATGAGTCAGAATCTATTCCGGCAGTTCTTGTACGTCTATACCAGTTCCTTCTTTAACTGGGTCTCGATCACTGGCAGCGCCGCAAGAGAAGCTGGACCATTCACCGATCGTACTTTGAATTCGCGCGACGCCTTCGCCAACATTGAATTCACGGTTGGCCGGCCCTGGGGCAGTACGTCTCTAATCACCGGATATTCGGTTCGCGATCTGTTGTTTCACCCGATGGTAGAAGAGTATTTCAATACGACGGCATACGTGGGCCTCCAGCGCCACTTCGGAAGCCGTATCACGGCTGCGATTCTTGCGGAGGACTTACGGTCATGGCGCGTGCAAAACACTGACTATGCGCTGGCACAGGCCTTCTTACCGGGAGGTCGATTCGACTTCCGCGTGACGCCGCGCTGGGCCGTACAAGGCTCCTTCGTGCTCTCGCGCGGTTCCGGGTTTCACGCGTATGACAATGCACAAAGCCAGTTCCTCGTATCGTATGTGCGCCCACTCCGAGGAAGCGTCCGTGATGGATCCGGCGAAACGGCGGTATCGTTCCCCTTGCGCTTCTCGATTGGGGTTCAGCAACAGACGTTCTATAACTTCCCGGGCTCGACCAGGAATACGATTTTGCCGATCGTGCATCTCACCTTGTTTTAAAGGTTCAGTGCGAACATGAGCTTCTTGCCAAAAACTCCGGCTCCCGATGCCGCCACTGTGTCGTCACCCCAGAGCCGAATGCGGGGAAAGGCTCTCCGGCAGAAGCTTCTCGGAGGCAGCCTGGCGTTGCTTGCGGGATCGGGATTGGTCGGAGTCACCAACCTTGTATACAACGTGGCAACTGCCCGTCTGTTGGGTCCGACCGGATTTGCACATGCCACAGCGGTCTACACGCTATTGATGCTTGCGTCTGCTATAACACTTTCATTTCAGGTTGTGTGCGCGAAATATGTAGCCAGCCATGAAACTCCAGAAGAAAAGACGGCAATTTTTGCATCATTGCATCTCCGCGCATGGATCGCAGGAGTGAGCCTCGGGCTTGTCTTGTTTCTGTTCAATCGAGCCATCCAGAGTTATTTAAACCTGCCGGACCCTGTACTCATCTCCCTGCTCGCTCTTGGTACTGCCTTCTACATTCCACTCGGGGTCCGGCGCGGTTACATACAAGGCGTACACGCCTTCAGTTCATTGGCAGTCAATTTCATGCTGGAAGGCGTCGTTCGACTCGGCGGCGCATATTTGCTCATTCGTTACGGCTTAGGTGTTGAAGGAGCTGTGCTGGCAAGTGTCATCGCGGTGATCGCATCCTACTTCCTGGCGAAACCTAGTCCCGGACTGCAAACGCTTCGAACGCGGCGTTTCCCAATTGCGTTCGGAGAAGGACTGCAGGCAATCGTCTTTTTTTCGGGACAGGTCATAATCAATAATTTCGACATAGTGCTCGTCAAGCACTTCTTTTCTTCCGACGAAGCCGGAATTTACGCGGCGGTTTCCCTGGTTGGGCGACTTGTAAACATGTGCGCGTGGTCGGTGGTAAATACCATGTTTCCGGTGTCGGCGGCAGCCCGCCAGAGCGACCGGGAAGCTCGGCCGGTACTGTTCATGTCTTTGTCGATGGTCTTCCTGATACTTTCTGTGCTGATCCTGACCCTATGGGCGATTCCTAGTTTTCTCTGGAGAACACTCTTCGGCTCCCATTTTGAACTGGGAAACTATGGCGGACTGGCAGCGCTACTGATTCTCTACGCCGTCACTGCCGGCATTTACTCGCTTAGTTCAGTAATGATCACATACGAGATGTCGCGAAAGATAGCGAACACGAGTTGGGTTCAGCTTGCCTTCAGCGGAGCTTTGGGTCTCGGCATTTGCGTCTTCCACCACAGCTTGGCTCAAGTGATCTATGTCCAGCTGTGGCTAATGGTAATGATGTTTGCGCTGGTTGCAGTGCCTTTGCTTCGCCGCGAGATCGCTCCGACCGACATTGCCGAAACCTATTCCCGACTGCGGATCATGCAACCCATGAGCGAGCACCGCGTCATTGCTGAGTTCTTGCGCAGCGAGTTTCATCATCCGGAATTCGAGGAATACCGCAACGAGTTTGAGTATCTGGTGACTCGACCGAACCTCGATAGCGCGCGCGAGAATGCACTGCGACGCGCTTTGTTGTTCCTCCGCCGCGGCGCCATGTGGCGCGAGTTGCCCGACGACACCGAATGGTTCAAGGTTGATCTAACCCGGCAAGATCTCGATCGCATTCGCTTTTTCCCGCGAGCACAATGGAGAAAGGTTGCGGAAGGAAGTTTTTACCTGACCGAGATGGTCGACTCTCTGCGAGCGAAGTCGCAGCAGAATCCAGAGGACGAGTTCTTTCGCAAACTTCGAAGAATTACTCCTTCGGTGCAAGAGGGTCTGACGAGCCCTACAGTATTGCTGATTGGAATTGACGCGCAAAGTCCCCTTACCATTCTCGACGGAAATCATCGAATGGCAGCGGCTATGCTTTCGCAGCCGCCGGCTGACCTCGAAACTTTTCAGTTCCTTTGCGGCTTGTCGCCATCGATGACGCGCTGCTGCTGGTACAAGACTAACGTAAACACCCTTTCACGCTATCTGACGAATATGCTGCGGCACATTTTCTACGATCCCGAATCGGATATCGGCCGCTTTCTGGAGAGCGGGTCGTAACTACTGCGGTTGGACTGAATCTTCCACAACGCTATTATCTCTGCGGCGCAAGAGGACTGGTCCTTGTTGCTGGGTCCGTAATGCCTCTCTCTCCGCGGTTACTTTTGAGCCCACCAAGCCATCGTTATCTTCCGCCACGGCGAAGAGCTTTCGGCCCTCCGCTGTCTGCCGCGTTGCGACTCCCACGATGGCAGAAGCACCGTTTGATTGACGTGAACGATCGTAGAAGAACTGCGCCGTTTCCTGATCTCCCTCAAGCTCCGCCACGTACCCGATATTGTTCAGAGTGAACGCATCCTCAGGATTCAGGGCATAGGCTTTGCGAAAATCCGCGTCTGCGGTGCGCAAATCGTTGCGATTGACCGCAGATACTCCTCGGAGGTTCAGTTCAGCAACTTGTTGAGTGAGATCGCTCTGGTGGGTCAGATGTTCTCGCAGGGCTTTCGCGTTTTCCTGGGCCATCTGGCTGATCTGGCGGCCTCTCCAGACTCGATTGGTCGTAACGACTGCGCTCGCGTCGGATGGAACGGCCGATGCGCGATCGAAGTATCGCAGTGCATCCTCGTCCTCACCCTCCATTTCTTTGGCGACACCCAGGTTGTTCAATGTATAGATGTTATTGGGATCCGCCTTCAGCACTTGCTCCAAAAGCATATCCGCTTCCGGAGCCCGGCCTTGGTTCAGCAGCCGCACCGCCTGAACATTGGCATGATTGACCTGCAGGGGACCCGCGGCGACTGCCACGACGTCTTTCATTGGCTGACCTTTGGTCTTCTGCGCGCTCGCGATATCTACGACCGCGTCGCTGGATTGCTGGTTCGCGAGCTCGTAAAAGCGCTCCGCCCGATCCAGTTCCCCTTGCATCTCGGAAATAAAACCCAGGTTGTTCAGGGTGAACGCATCGTTCGGATCGAGCAAATATGCCTTGTAGAACAGGCTCTCGGCTTTCGAATAGTTGTGCTTACGTACTGCCTCGACACCGTCGCGATTCAAACGCTGCACCGGAGTCAACTTGCTGTGCCTTGGAATCTGAATGTGCAGATCCCCCGCAACAGCAACCCCCACTAATAGAACGGTAATCGCGGCGATTGTAGACACCGTAACAAAAGAGCAGCGTCTGAGCGGCATTTTGTTCCTCGCTAAGCGGTCTAACTGAAGTGTTCTAAACAGACCACTTTTGGATGCCTTTCGGCGCTTTTTGTTTGCTGCCAGAAGTCCTAAAGGTACGCAGATTGAATGAATTGCAGCCACCTTTCTCCCATACCCTGGCATCTAACCTCGCCGTGAAGCCGCTAACGAAAAAATACAGGCATATTTTTGTCTTTGCTGCAGGCTTAATTTTCTCCGCTTCATTCCTGAGCGGGGCTGCGAAGGCCCAAGCCTCATCAGCACAGGCCACGTCAGCAATGGTTTCACCGAACAGCAACGCTACCGACGGAAACATCGAGCCCCGGAAGCCGAGCATTACGGACGAGAATACCGAAGATTCGATTACGGTAGATCCAAGTAGTCTTCTGCCAGATCTGCCTCCTGTCCCACGCGAGAATGCGACTTTAATCGGCGGAACGATTGCGAAACTCGACCGAGTGCGCGACAGGGTAGTGGTGAGGGTCTTCGGCGGAGGCGACATGGCGGTCTTGTACGATCCGCGCACCGTCGTATATCGGGGAGGAAAAGACGCCAGTATCACGGACTTACAGCAGGGAGATCGAATTTACCTGGACACAATTCTCGACGGCGACACAGTATTTGCTCGGACAATTCGTCTCGGCGGAACCCGCGCTAGCGGCGAAAGCCGAGGTGTCGTCGTGAAATACCGACCCGAGCGAAACGAGCTGACCCTGCGGGATTCCCTTTCTCCGAAGTCAGTGCAGGTTCATTTGAACTCCAACACGCGAGTCGTGCAGGGCGAGAAACCGGTATCAGCGAATATTCTGTCGCCAGGATCTCTGGTCTCGATCACCTTCTCGGCTGAAGGTGATGGACACAATACTGCACGGGAAGTTTCAATTCTGGCGGTGCCCGGACAGCATTTTACGTTCTCGGGCGCGGTAGTTCATATTGACCTGCGCACCGGTTTAGTCGTTGTGAAATCTTCAACGGACAACAAGACCTACGACATCTATCTAAGCCGATCAATAACTCCAGACGAGAATCTGCACCCAGGAGCAACCGTGACGGCAGTGACGGATTACGACGGAACGCGCTACGTTGCCAAGAATCTGACAATCAATTCACAATGACGTGTCTGAATGGAATCTTGCCGAGAGCTTCAAGAGCTTTGGCTTCGCTTTTAATCGGTAAACTCAAACGTTCCCTCATCACGAAAGTCCGTGCTGGCTATGCCATTGCCATTGTGATTTTGGGAACTACGCCGCGCGGATGCGCTCTTCCCATCTCCCTCGGAGACAGAACCCTCAAGACCTATGTCGCGATTGTCAGTGGGAAATCCACTTCCGCCTGCCTGTCCAGGACCGTTGTTGCGGCCGTTTAAGAAGGCGCCTTTGTTACGGTTCATCAGTACTGCCGGGGAGATTTCGCTCAGAGGAGTATGCAAAATGACAGACCTTCGAGCCCAACTCAGGGAGTTGTGGGTCATGAATCTCAGAAGAAGGGATTTAGAAGGAATCCATCGGGGCAACCGTCGAAAGCGAGAGATGTGCCGCAGTGTCTGAACGCGCTGTTGTAATTCAAAATGGCGTAGGTACTTTTGAACCACATTTGGCATGGTCATTCGCAATGCGGCGGAAAAATTCTGGGTCGCCATCGACATCTGCTTGTCGAGATTGCTTAGCAAATCCAAGAGGCAATCAGCCAGCCCACGGGCGTCCCCGGGCGGATAAAAGTCAATTGCCAGCTCTTCGCTCTGCCCCATTTGTCGAAAATCAGCCAGATCGGCGCTGACAACTGGAACTCCAAAAGCACATGCGAGGTGAGCAACTCCACTGCAACCGGTGGACGAAGAATATGGCATGACTGCAACCGTAGAGCTTTGAAACAATTCGGCCAATTCGCTTTCCGGAACATATCCCCGGAACTCAATCTGTGGATTTCCGGCCTGCTGCCTTTTGATCGAGTCGATGTACCCTGAGGCTTGGGGATGATCGCCACCTGCAACAACCAGCTTCGCCGCCGGCATGCGCTCACTGATCAACTTGAACGCTTCGATCATCAATTCCAATCGCTTGTAGGTTCCCCATTTTCCAAAGGCAAGAATGCGGTGATTTGGATTGCCGCGTCGCGAAAAGTCAGGAAATTCGGGACGGCGCGCAAGCAGGCCGTGGGCTCGCAAGTGAACATTGTCGCGACCGTATTTGTCATTCAAGATCTTTCGATAGCCTGGCATCAATACAGAAACTGAGTTCGAGAGCAAAATCATTCTCGTGGCAACCGCTCCAGCAGCGCGATAGAGGGTTTCGTGCCGAACTCCAACATCCTTCAACTCTACGGTGTCCATCAAGTGGTGGAGCGTGACATGCGTGTAACGTCCGCCAAGGCGAGCCAACAAAGGCGCCATCAGCCCACTAAACGCAACCACCGGGTTCCTGCCGAAAGTGCTAAACAACAAGTTAAACCAAACAACATCGGGTTTGGTTTTGCGGATCGTATTCAACAATCGGAAAACGGTTGTCGGGTCATCGAACGACCAGCAACGCAGCACGTTGAAACCTTCTGGTTCCACGTGCCCATCCGGAAGCTGGTCTGCAAGAACTGTTAGATCCAGAAATGGATTGCGGCGCAATTCCCGGGCAATGTGAAAACCATATTCGCTCAAGCCGCCTGTACTTGGCGGAAAAGTCGTGACCAGACAAATTTTCATTGGGCTCCTGATTTCGAAGCAGCAGATTCGATGTGCTTTAGGGACAAGATGTTGCAGCCAACTACGGCGTTACCCGGTAGTACCATTCGCGGAGTTGCTGGAAGCTGGGCACTCGAGGGGAAGAATTCGAGGTTGTTCGGCACCAGGCGCCAATGAACGCGAAACTATGCCTCGGATCGCTGTAACGGATTCTTCGATCGAGGCAGGTGGAAGGATGGTCATGCCAGCCATTTTCGCCAGTTCCAGATACGCTACCCTGTTACGGCGTACAAACTCCAACGGGTACTCGGGCTTTCGGGTACAAGCGATCTCAGGATCTGCATCGATAAGAAGCGCGATGTCGGGCTTAGGAGTGAGCCGCAAGAGAAAGCGAACGTAAAGCCGTATCAGTCTGCGCTTCAGTGGCAGATTCGCCAATTCATCGTAAATATATCTATCAAAGATGATGACATCGTCGGCGGCAGTGCTTGTTTTATGAGAAATCGACCAAAGCCGCACGACGTCTAACGTATACAGAAGCAGCCGAGACACCACTACGAATCTCGAGTTAACATTCTTGTCACGACGGCGGATCGGTCGATCGGGGCTTCCCACGCCCTTCTCGCCCTTGAACAAGGACAAGCTCATCCCCTCGCGTAGCTTGGAAAAGGCGACGACATCGTCCCAGAATGTGTAAATGCTCACAGATTGCCCTGTCCGCTGAAGGTAGTCGCGCAGTTCTTCAATTTGGGTGCTTTTGCCGGCTCCGTCGATTCCAGAAAAACTGAAGACAGTCATAGTATTGAAAGCGCCAATTGTGGGTGTCGAGACCTAGTGGGCACCTGGAGGTTTGCTCGATGTAGCGGCAGTCAAGGCGATCACTGTTCCTACGGCCGCTCCCGCTCCAATGATCGCTCCGACCTTAAGCACAATCGTGCGTACCCTTTTTTGTTTCGCGGGCGCAATGGCTACGCCAGCAGGCTGCGCCGCTGTAATGCCTGTAACCTTTGGTGCTTCCGCTGCCGCGGTACCGACCGGCCGCTGCATCTTCTGATCTCTTCCATGCGCGTTACTCGCCGGCGCAGCTGCTTTATCGGCCGACTGTCCCGATTGACTCTGGCCCGAATTCTCTTGGGCGAGCAATACAAAGCTCGGGCTGTCCGGTAATTGGTTCGCATTTACGTCGCGATCCGCCGGCGAAGCTGGCGCAGAGAACGATGATGCCTGATTCGCATCAACGGATTCAGCACTGTTCGGGATGGTCTGGCCGGAACAATTCAGCACAAATGCACAGCACGCAATACCGAGGAGCCCTGGATAGAGCGTTCGCATTTTCAATCTCCATTGTCTGGTGCTAACTCGCCTGTTTTACTGCTCCGAAATCGCCAAAAAGATTTGCGTACCAAGGCGCGTCTTGCGGAATTGCATCCGCAGGAATTGCGTTGAAGCTGCGAGCTGCTTCCTCTGATGTTGGAAACGTCTCGAACACACGAGCCACCCGCATGATTTCAAGAATCACCTCTGCTTCTGCAGAGAGAGCAGCTAGTTTCAAATCGCCATCCTGCTTGAGAACCTCTTCGAGACAGCGCAACAGCATCTCGACTCCAGCGCTGTCCATAGAACGAACCTGCGAGCACTCCAGCACAATGCGCGGGCGGTTGGATTCGAGCAGTGGTCCCATCTCTCGCATAAAAGCTTGGACTTCTCTGACATTTAGTTCTTCGGGTAATTGCATAATGATTACGGGGCCACTGGTCAACATTGTTTAACCTCTCAAAGATTTAAAAAACTTCTCAGTCGTACAGTTTTGTGGGAAAGCCTGAATAACAGTCCTCACAGTCCCACTTCGCTCGCCTCTGGTTGCCACAGCTGTTCCCGCTGATAACCGCGGGGCGAGTTCCGGCGCATCACGACGGGATCGCTAATATGTAGTCGTACCTCGTGATGCAAATTTAGTAGCTCGTCGCCATCCACAATCGAATGCGACAGGTCCAACCCGATGCCGACGTAGGTATTCGTCAGAATTGAGCTGTCTTCCACAGCGGTCCCGAAATCAACATGAGACCAGCTCTCAATATTGCTGCAACGCGTGATGAGGCAATCGTCGGCAATTCTGACCTCTCGGCCAATGTATGCCGGCGCTACGATTCGAGCTCCACGCGATATCTGAGCGCCGTCGTCGATCCAGACACCCGGTCGAGTTTCAGTTCCCCTTGGACGCGTCTTGCACTTTCGAGTCATCAAATCGGTTGCCATGCGACGAAAATCCTGAGGAGTTTCCAATCGATTGACGTATCCAGTAATCTCGCAGTGACCCTCGTTTGCTGACGCCAAGGTGGAAAGCAAATCATCCGTACCCTCGAAACGAGATAAGTCAATGGCCCACATGTCCAGAACACCCTCTTGGTCGACAGCGCGGGTAATAGCTCGGCCTTCTTGCTGATGATGCGCGATAAATAAAGCCAGATCACACTCAACGTATGCGTCCGCTCGTATTATCAGCAGCGTTTCAAGCCCATTTTGGTGGTACTCGCGAAGCTGATTGGCGGCCTTGCGCCACGTTTGATCTTGGATTTCTGCAAGACTGGCGGTCACAGTGCAATGAGATCGGCCACCGAGCATCGCAACCTCTTGAAAGCCACTCTGTCGAAGGTACTCACCGGTCCGAACAACCGAACTGGAACCAAGCACCGAAACGGAAGCGGGACACTTATGCCATTTAGCCCACGTTGAGTAGCCGCCGTCTCTGACGTTGCACTCTCTTCCAACCGGCTCCGAAATTACGATCGCGCCCAGCACTGGATTTCTCCCCTCGCTCACAAAGATCACGTCTCTCTGTGCCGCTAGCGTGCCTCTCGTACATGGTTTAGCCCTAGCAGATCGCTCTCGGGCGCGGCTCCGTTGTTTTTGGAGCGGCGGCGAATCTTGGTTTTCGGAAACAGCAGTGCACGCATTTTCAATTTCGCTTTGTGCAGCTGAGACTTGGAGTTGCCGATTGAACAGTCGAGCAATTGTGCGATCTCGTGATGCTGATAGCCTTCCACTTCGTGCAGTGCAAAAATCTTGCGGCATCCTTCAGGCAGCTCTTGGAGGGCTCGCCGCAGTGCAATCCGGTCCACCACACCTGACAAGTCGGGATCCGTCTTACCAAAGTCGCGGTGCAAAGACGGAGATTCGGAATGGACCGGCTCATCGAGAGAGACCGTGGGCGGCGATTTGCGCCGACGGAGCTTCATCAACACGGTATTCACCGCTACGCGGTACAGCCAAGTTGAAAAAGCGGCATCTCCTCGAAATGAACCTACCGTCCGAAAGACTTGCAGAAACGCTTCCTGTGTGAGGTCCTCAGCTTCAGCGACGTCCTTAGTCATGAGAAGGCACACGGAATAAACTCGGTTCTTGTGCTGCTGAAACAACGTAGCAAACGCCTCTTCGTCGCCAGCCTGCGCGCGCTTCACCAGGTTTGTTTGGGAATCATCGCGAACCTTGGCGCCTGTCGATGGGATCACATTCACCTCTGCCGCTGAAATCGCACAAGTAGCCACGTTTGGCCTCCTTACTCCGCACTGAAAAAGTTGTTCGCTGTGGAAACGCCCGCGAACTGGTGTAAGAGTAGGAAATTCAGAGCCTGGCTTCTATCGGGTCACATCTGTAAACACCCCTAGGAGAGTCTGTAAGGAAGGGTTGTAGAGGAATTAAGATGAAAAAAAATCCGCGCGGGAAGCGCGGATTCTTCGTAGGGTAGGCTACGCAGTTACAGTATGTAGGGCAACAAACGAGTGAATCAGTACAAATGGAAGTCCACTTGCACACTAATCTGCACGTCCACGGGTCGACCGTCTTTTAGAGCGGGCTGGAACTTCCACTGCTTCACAGCTTGCAACGCCTTCTCGTCGAGTCCGAATCCGAGACCACGAATGACTCGGATATCTCTCGGATGGCCGCTAGAGTCAACGATCAGCCAAAGCACGCACGTACCCTGCCTTTTCGCGCGCCTGGCCTCTTCAGTGTAATCAGGGTCTGGGGCCGAAATTGCGGTTGGAGCGGATATACCACCGCCTACTTTGTAAACACCACCTCCAATTCCACCCCCACTGCCGGCGCCGATGCCGGGTCCATGCCCGACGCCCAGCCCACCTCCCGACCCCGAACCGATACCGCCGCCTGAACCGGTGCCGTTCGATGGAGGAGCAGCAGGCATCACCGGCGCATTCGCTACACCAAATGTGGGCAAATGATTTTCTGCGAGGTGCACCTGCGGCGGAGCTACCACAGTCGGCTCTGCCGTGAGTTTTGGATGTTCATTGTGCATCACGATCGCTGGAGGAGTGATCTGCTGCAGCGCCACCTTTGGTGTCCGGCCTTTAGGCGCGGGAAGAGCATCGTGGCTGCCTCCTCCTCCACCTCCGCTGATTACCTTCTTCGCAACTGGCAGCGCATAGGAATCAGGGGATGGCGCTATCAATGTCACAGTTTCGTGGGTCGCCCTCTTCACAATTTGATGGCTCACGAATATGCCACTCAGCAGTAGCCCGATAACAGCCAAGTGAACGATTGCCGATATCGCCACACCATTGGCGCGGTAATTGTTGTACTGCCCCCAGATTTGATCCGGAGCTTGGGAGATGCTCCGGCGCGTTGGCGATGACGCTGGCACTCTCCTCACCTGAACCGGAGAGCGAGCGGGAATAGCTCGCGAAGAAACGCGGAAAACAGATTCTCCGTTGTACATTGAATTTTGATGACTCGACATATTTGCTCCTCACAAAATAGAACAGGCGACGTCGGACTGAATCACGCGCCTATCAGGTCCAACGTGAGACGATTGGCGATTCATTTCAATCTTCGGCTAAGCGAGAACGAACCATTGATTAAAAAATGGCGGGACAAATAACGTCCCACCATCCATCGAGTCCCGTCAGTTTCATATTGTTGAGTGGCATCCACCTCGTCACAGTCGACCAGCGAGGAGGAGCACTATCACTATGATTACAACCAGGCCCAAACCGCCGCTTGGGTAGTAACCCCATGAGCGGCTGTAGGGCCACGTCGGCAATGCTCCGAGTAACAGCAGGATCAGTAGTACTAAAAGAATCGTGTACATAGCACCTCGTCTCAGGATGGGGGATTATTTCGTTGCTACAGTGCTTGCACCAGACGAGTCGCCCGCGCTCGATTGCTGGCTTTGTTCGGAATATTTCCGCACTGCAGACAAGAACGGACGGCTCGAAGCGGTTGGCTCAACTTTGCCGCTCAAGATATCTGAGAACGGAATGAATTTGCCGTATAACAACCGCGTTTCGTCTTTGTCTTGCGTGAGGGCCGCTCCATTCAGATCGACTCCTGCAAATAATCCTCGTGCGCGTGAATAGGTCAAGACCTCAGAACGCATTTTGATGTCCGTATCAGCACCAGCGTCGCGTCCAACCGGTCCTGCCGCCGCCGAGGCATCGGCTCCCAGCTTGAATTTGCTCGAAAGAAGGTGATCCATTCCCGATTGATTCATCACAACCATAATGAGGTCGACTGCTTGGCCCCCTAACTGCAGACCCCAGCTGCCTCCTGTGATAGTCACCGGTGCTGGAGCACTCCACGCTCCCGACGCTGTGCGACATGTGGCGATTCCTTTCCCGTGGCTTCCACCAAAACCGACGGCTATCTTGACCATCGAAGGAATCACAGCAATGCACTTCGCACTCTTCATCACCTTGTCAGGGATAGCTTTGTCTTTGACCGCCATGATCTCGTCGAGGACTTTGGCAGAGTTGTCGATTCTTTTGTCAATGTCGGAGCCCTTATCGTCAGCCGACCAGCTAACGCCGACGCACAGTACGCAAATGCTCAGGACAGAGAGACATCTCGGCAGGGTGGAAGAAATTGGTTTCATGATCCCCTCGTTTTATAGTGCTCGAAAGAGCACCTGCTTCAATCTGCCGTTAAGCTATCTGTAAGCACTCCAAGCTTCTATCCGGCAGAGGCAGTAAGCGCGGGGAGAACTTTCCCGAGAAACGCCGTAGGTGCCCTTATGCTGGCAAGACATGATTTTTCTACAGCTTTCACCCTATTGTGAGGTCAACCCCCAGCATCTACTCTGCAATCTCTACTCGACACAACGCCCCCCAAGCGGGTGCTGGTCCTCTGGGACGGACCGGCACCTGCTCCTTCCAGATAACTCCTAAATTACAAGTGGACGGTTACAGTCCCGCCGTCTAGGAATTGGGTATTTTCTGGGATGGTTCCGATCCTTATGACGGTTCTACTCTCGAGCAGTGGGTGAATAGCCCCAGGAGGAGAAGCATGCTCTATTGGGCGTTAGTCTTTCTCGTAATCGCGCTAATTGCGGGAGTATTCGGCTTCACGGGGGTTGCGGTGGCGGCCGCCGGAATCGCCAAAGTGCTTTTCGTGATTTTCCTCGTTCTGTTTTTGATTTCCCTTATCACGCATTTCGCAAGAGGCACGGTTCGATAGGGGCACCGTCCTTGCTCGTTCAGACAGGAAGTAAAATGGACGGGCAAGGGCGGCTTCCAAGCCGGTCAAACTGCAAAGGCCCGACGAGGGCCGCCGTGTGCAGTCACTCCAAGTAGGACATTGCCCATCCCACTACCCCTTCTACGTTAGAGACAACTCCGCACGCCAGCACTCGGTTGGATCCTGTAAAGGCCAATGAAGAAACTTCCAGTTTCTTGTCACCTGCTGCCTCGCATGCCCTTTTGCAGCAAATGACATCCAACAGTTCAGTCGGTATGGGACTGGGAATTCAACTCGCGTGGTTGCTGGTTTTGGCGATTCCAGTGGCATGCGTGGCATGGACGGTGACACATGAGGAGGTCTTCAGGGAGTCACGGCAGTATTGTCATGATGAATCTGTTCGCTCTCGCGGACTGCTACGGCGAAAGTTTTTCTATCTGTTCACATGTGAGTATTGCTTCAGTCACTACGTCGCAGCTGCTTTCCTGATCATCACTCGCTACAAGTTGCTTTTTCCTGGCTGGCGTGGCTACATGGTCGCATTTTTTTCGCTGGTTTGGGTAGCGAATCAGTATATGAGCATCTACAACAGGTTACGGCTCGACATCAAGCATGAACAGGTCGAAATTAAGGCAGGCGAACAACACGTGAACGAGCGAAACACACAGCAACAAGAAGAACGCGCGCAGCGGCGACGAGTAGGGTAGTTTGTTATTTCATGCGGGAACGGGCATTCCTGATCTGTCGTGATGAACAGTGGGGATAATGACTTCGACGATCGTGCCGGGATTTGCGTTAGAGAGACGCAAGCTTCCACCAAGTTCGGTCACCCTCTGCCGCATACCGCCAATCCCAACCCCAACGCTTTCGGGGCGTAGCTGAATGACCTGCTCCTCAATGCCCTTACCGTCGTCTCGCACGGTAACGAGAATATTCCCGTCTTTCTGAAGGAGACTGACTATGCCGTTTCGCGCTCCGGAATGCCTGAACATATTTGTGAGCGCTTCCTGGACAATCCGAAAGATTGCAGTTTCCAGCTCCGGCTTGAGACGTGGCAAGTCGGACGGCTCAACTTCGAGACGGACGTTAATGCCGCTCCGGTCAGACAATCCCTCAAGGAACCAGCGCAGGGCAGAGACTAGACCAACTTCGTCGAGTAATGGTGGATGCAGTAAATGGGAGATTGTGCGTACCTGCTGAATTGCACGATCCACCAATTGACTCGCCTCGGTGGACGCTTGCTGCATCGATGGCGATGAGTCTTTGGAAAGTATGCCATCAAGAATCATTTTGGCAGCAGCCAATTCCTGACCCAGGCCATCGTGAATCTCACGAGCGATGCGGCGCCGCTCCTCGTCTTGCAATGTCATCATACGGTTCGACAATCGTCGAAGTGCGGATGTCCTGCTTTCCACCATTTTTTCCAGCTCGATAGCGTTTTCTCTGATGGATTGTTCGAGCAGTTTGCTGTCATGTATATCCGAGCACGTGCCATACCACTTCTGTACCAGCCCCTTCGCATCACGCAACGGCACCGCTCGAGCGCGAAACCAGCGATATTGGGAATCAGCACCGCGCAAACGGTATTCGGATTCGTACGTGTCGCCCGTCTGAACACAGTGGAGCCATTGCGCAAGACTTTGCTTTTTGTCGTCAGGATGAACGTATTCCAGCCATCCGAACCCAGATGCAGAGTTGAGAGGCGCGCCCGTATACTCGTAGAACCGTGCGCTGATGTAGTCCCGCGATCCATCAGGATTTCTGCTGAAAATGATATCGGGGGCAGTCTGCACGATCGCGTCGAGTTCCTGGTTTTTCTGCGCAAGCTCAATATTCAGCTCTTCAAGGTCGCGAGCTTTATGTTCCAGTTCCTCGGTTCGCTCAACAACTCTCTTCTCGAGTTCAGAATTTAGCCTCTCCAGTTGCTTATTCTTGCGGTGAAGCTCGGCGAATACTCTAACTTTGGCTCGGAGGACTTCCGGCACAATCGGAACGGATAGATAGTCAACTGCCCCGTGCTGGTAGCCTTTTAGGCGATCAAGGTCGGTAAGATGAACGGCCGAGATAAAGATAATCGCTGTTTTCTGAAACCGAGGATGTTGTCGAATAATTTCCGCTAGCTCAAACCCGTCGATTTCCGGCATGCTTACGTCCATCAGGACGACCGCAACATCGGTTTTGAGCAGCTTCTCCAGAGCCTCCTTGGCACACGTCGCCTTGATCAGATTCTCCCCGAGATCGGAAAGAATGGCGTCGTAGCTGAGCAATTTGCCCGGCTGGTCGTCCACCATCAAAATGTTGACTCTGTCCTGCGGGTTCATCGTTTTATCAACCGGCCTGTTGGCTTCCAAAGTTCAAATCAATACTCAGAGTACCCTCACCGATGCAGCCACATCCGGAGCGCCGAGAGCAGTTGTTCGGTGTTCACGGGTTTGGCCAGATATTCTGAAGCACCTGCCTCCAGGCACTTCTCACGATCGCCTTTCATCGCCTTGGCGGTGAGGGCAATAATCGGCAAGCGTCTGAAGGATGAGTTTTGCCGAATGACTTGCATCGTGGCGTATCCATCCATCTCGGGCATCATGATGTCCATGAGAACGATCGCCACGTCCGGAGTGGACTCCAGTATCGATATCGCCTCGCGCCCTGTTCCCGCAGTGAGAACGACCATTCCGCGACGCTCCAGCACGCTACTGAGAGCGAAGATGTTTCGCATGTCATCATCGACAACAAGCACCTTCTTCGCAACCAGAGCTTCATCTGAGCTGTGCAGGCGATCCAACATCTTTTGCTTTTCCTGCGGCAGATCGGCAACAACACGATGCAAGAAGAGAGCAGTTTCGTCGAGAAGCCGCTCCGGTGATTCGACACCCTTCACCACCACGCTACGAGCAAGCGTATGCAACCGGGCGTCCTCTTCCGGCGATAGTTCCTTGCCGGTGAAGACAACGACGGGTAGATCTTTGACATTCGGGATGTCTCTCATCCGTTCAAGAATGTCGAAGCCCGACATATCAGGCAATCGCAAATCGAGCACGACGCAATCGAAGGTCTCTTTCTCGACCAATTGAAGTGCCTCGCCACCGTTGGCCGCGACAATTACATCAATGTCGTCATGTCCCAGCAATTCGCGAATACTGAACTGCTCCGCAGGATTGTCTTCCACAATCAACAGTCGCTTCCGGCGAGGCGCAGAGTACTCTTTGATCCGTCCCAACGCCGACTCAATCTCTCGATGGCTGGTCGGTTTTGTAACGAAGGCAAATGCGCCCCGAGCCAGACCGTGTTGACGATCCTCGTCCAGAGTCAGCATCTGCACTGGAATATGCCGTGTCGCGGGATCCTGCTTTAGATGGTTCAAAACGGTCCAGCCGAGCATGTCCGGCAGGAAGACATCAAGCGACACAGCAGTGGGATGGAACTCGCGCGCCAGCGCCAGCGCTTCCGAGCCGCGCAATGCCACAAGAACTTTGAAACCCTTATCTCGTGCGAGGTCGCACAGGACACGCGCATAGTGCGGATCATCCTCAACGATCAGGAGAACCGCATCATCCGGTTGCAAGGTGTCGCGATCGTCGGGTATGTGTTCCACCGGACGTTCGTTCACAACTATATTTGACAGGCTCAAAGACGCCGTCTGCGATTTCAAATCTGCTGGCGTCAGCCTGCTTGCTGACGGGCCAACATATGTCACGGGCAGGAAAAGCGTAAACGTACTGCCATGTCCAGGCGTGCTCCTCAGCTGAATCTCGCCCCCGAGTAGGCTTGCGAGTTCACGGCTGATAGCGAGTCCCAGACCCGTGCCGCCGTATTTTCGGCTCGTGCTGGCGTCTGCCTGTTGAAACGCTTCGAAGATGATGCGTTGCTTGTCCGGTGGAATGCCGATACCCGAATCCGCAACCTCAAACGCGACGACGGATGCAGCACCGCCGAGAATCGGATGATCTTCGCTCCAGCCTTTCTTCGCCAAATTCACCGAAAGGCGGACTGTTCCGTGTTCCGTGAACTTGAACGCATTTGAAAGCAGGTTTTTGAGAACTTGTTGCAATCGTTTAGAGTCTGTCACAAGGCTGCGAGTAAGATTCGGGTCCGAATGAACTTCGAACGCGAGCTTCCGGTTCTCAGCCTCGTGGCGGAACGGACGCGCGACCATCTCAAGCAGATTTGCAAAGAAGACTTCTTCGGCCTCGACCGAAACCGTTCCCGATTCGATCTTCGAAAGATCAAGAATATCGCTGATGAGATTCAGCAAATCGGTGCCCGCACCGTGGATTGTGCGCGCGAACTCAACCTGCTTGGGTGTCAAATTGTGATCCGGATTCTCGCTCAGTTGCTGGCCCAACACCAGAATCGAGTTAAGGGGCGTGCGCAGCTCGTGCGACATATTGGCGAGGAATTCGGATTTGTACTTCGAGGTGAGGGCGAGCTCCTTTGCCTTCTCTTCCAAAGCACGGCGTGCCTGCTCGATTTCCTGATTCTTTCGTTCGACCTCGACGTTCTGTTCGGCGAGCTGTTGTGCCTTTTGCGCTAGTTGCTCGTTCGTCTGCTGCAGCTCTTTCTGCTGAGCTTGCAGTTCGGCGGCTAACTGTTGCGATTGCTTCAGCAAACCTTCAGTTTGCATCGTGGCTTCAATACTGTTCAAGACGATGCCGATGCTGGCTGTGAGTTGTTCAAGGAATGCCAGATGCGATGCTGTAAATGCGCTGAGAGTGGCGAGCTCGATGACAGCTTTCACGCGGTCTTCGAACAGCACCGGAAGCACGATCACGTTCTTCGGTACTGACGAAAAAAGTCCCGACCTGATCGCAACCGTCTTTTCGGGCAAATCCGCAATCAGCATGCGGCGTTTTTCTGCCGCAACCTGTCCGACAAGTCCTTCACCGATTTTCAAACGCCGCAAGTGGCCACTCTCACCATCGTCGGCAAATGCCGATAACTGCACCAGGCCGCCACCGTCTTCGCCTTCCATCTGATAAATGACACCTTGCTGAGCATTCACAAGCGGCGCCAGTTCCGACAGCAACATGCGTCCCACGGTGCCCAGATCGCGCTGGCCCTGAAGCATTCCAGTGAAGCGAGCCAGGTTTGTCTTAAGCCAGTCTTGTTCGGTATTCCGGTCTGTGGTCAGTCGAAGGTTGTCAATCATCGTGTTGATGTTGTCCTTCAACTCGGCAACTTCGCCGCTGGCTTCGACCTGAATCGATCGGGTGAGATCGCCCTTGGTCACAGCAGTCGCAACTTCCGCGATCGCGCGGACCTGGTTCGTCAGGTTGTCGGCAAGAAGGTTGACGTTGCCCGTCAAATCCTTCCACGTTCCAGCAGCGCCGGGCACGTTCGCCTGCCCACCGAGACGGCCTTCGACGCCCACTTCGCGGGCGACTGTCGTGACCTGGTCGGCAAATGTGGCGAGCGTTCCCGTCATGTTATTGATTGTTTCCGCCAATGCGGCAACTTCACCCTTGGCATTCACGGTGAGCTTCTGTGTCAGGTCGCCATTCGCTACAGCCGTTACGACCTTCACGATGCCGCGCACCTGCTCTGTAAGGTTCGCGGCCATAACGTTGACGTTGTCAGTCAAATCCTTCCAGGTCCCGGCAACACCCGGCACCTGTGCCTGCCCACCGAGTTTGCCTTCGGTACCCACTTCGCGCGCCACACGCGTAACTTCAGCCGCGAATGCGTTAAGCTGATCCACCATCGTGTTGATGGTGTTCTTCAATTCAAGAATTTCACCCTTCACATCGACCGTGATCTTGCGCGATAAGTCGCCGCGAGCCACGGCCGTGGTCACTTCCGCGATGTTTCGCACTTGAGCCGTCAAGTTACCGGCCATCGCGTTCACGGAGTCCGTAAGATCCTTCCACGTACCAGCCACACCCGGCACGTTCGCCTGTCCGCCGAGCCGGCCTTCAGAACCGACTTCACGGGCGACACGCGTCACTTCAGCAGCGAAGGACCGCAACTGCTCGACCATGGTGTTGAGCGTCTCTTTGAGCTGCAAAATTTCGCCGCGCACGTCCACGGTAATCTTCTTCGACAAATCGCCATTTGCAATAGCGGTTGCAACTTCGGCGATATTTCGCACCTGACCCGTCAGGTTGCTGGCCATGAAGTTGACGTTGTCAGTGAGATCTTTCCACGTGCCCGCGACGCCTGGCACCTGCGCCTGTCCACCCAGCTTTCCGTCCGTACCTACCTCGCGCGCCACGCGCGTCACTTCGCCGGCGAACGCGTTGAGTTGGTCCACCATCGTGTTGATGGTGTTCTTTAGTTCAAGAATTTCACCTCTCACATCGACGGTGATCTTGCGTGACAAGTCGCCTCGAGCCACAGCAGTCGTGACCTCAGCAATGTTTCGCACTTGAGCCGTTAGATTACCGGCCATCGAGTTCACCGAGTCGGTGAGATCCTTCCATGTACCTGCAACACCTGGGACCTGCGCTTGTCCACCCAGCTTTCCTTCGGAACCAACTTCGCGAGCCACACGCGT